>Ga0207646_10000687_pt1 | contig 43758 bp, 39 predicted proteins | sample KBSK5502metaG_FD_184343 | JGI IMG/M metagenome (GOLD analysis project Ga0207646, IMG submission 184343) | Corn, switchgrass and miscanthus rhizosphere microbial communities from Kellogg Biological Station, Michigan, USA - KBS K5-50-2 metaG... | ecosystem: Host-associated > Plants > Roots >... | reverse complement strand
GCTGTGCCGGTAATTGGCCAGGATGAGATGCAGGCGCGCGCCTACCACGAACAGCCCGCCGGTCGTGACTTCATTCACCCCGGATGGAAGCACTCGACTCAGGCCGAACACCACCTGTTGCTCCGGGGCGGTCTTGGCAAACGTCTCGCTCACCGTCCTGCTGAGGTAGGCAATCTCCTCGGGTGCAAACGCCTCGGTCGGCGGCTCCTTGGCTGGCGTGAAAATGAAGCTGTCTTTGCGGCTTTGGATCCGGATGCTGGACAGGATGCGCGCCCACTCGGCAGGGCTCAAGCGCAAAGGATGCGAGAACCGCGCCACGCCCTCCGGACGCCGATCCCCCGAATGGGCTTCCACGCGGACGAATCGCTCCTGACTTTCCTGAAGAGAGCGAGCACTCCGATCCGCCAGAGTCGGCCCGGAGCAGGCTTGACCGAACAGGGCGAGGACCCCCGCCGAGAGCACCAGACGCGACAGGATCTTCAACTCGTGATCTTCATCAGAGCATCCACGACTTTGGGATCGTAGAGCCCTTTGCCGACTCCCCGGCCGATTTCGTCCAGCGCGACATGGCGCTCCCAGGGGTCCCGGTAGGGTCGCCACGAAATCATAGCGTCATAGGCATCGGCCACCGCCACGATCCGCGATCCGAAGGGGATCTCGTCTTTCTTAATACCATCGGGATAGCCCGTGCCGTTACAGTTTTCATGGCTGTGATAGACGATCTTGACCATGTTCTCGTTGTCATACCCCATCTTCCGCAGGGTTCTGGCCCCTTCCGCTGGATGCGTTTTCACGATGTCCATCTCCCAGGAGCTGAGGCTCCCCATGCGGTTCAAGAGGTGATGGGGGATGATCTCCTTGCCGATGTCCGCCAGAAACCCGGCCTGCAGGATATCCATTTTCTCCGTATCTGGCAGCCCGAAATAGTTGGCCATGGCGTAGGCGAAGATGGCCACCATCTTGGAATGGCCGATGCTGCCGTCCAGGGCCTCCACAGGCAACGTCACATCGGACGGGATCTGGAGAAGTTTGAGGACATACCGGTATTCCTGGGAAAATTTCTGGGCGACCTTGTTTGGGTCTTCGAAGGGGTCCTTGATGCCGATGACCTCGTAGGCTTCGATGCGCTGTCGTCTGCCCCGAATGTTGATCTTCTCCATCTCCCGAATTTTGATGCCCGCCTCGGCATAGGCCAGCTTGAACTTTGTCTCGCCGGGGTCTATCTGCAGAGCTCGCTCGAAATACTGCAGGGCCTCGACCGGCTCGTTGAGCTCGAAATGAATTTGACCGATGTGGAAGTAATTGAGAGGGTTGCCGGGGTCGGCTGCGACCTGTTCATGCAGCCCCTCTAGGTGCCGCTCCTTCTCGGTCTCAGGAATGTCTTTGGCGGGCAGGTCGCGCTTTTTGCGCGCGTCGATGAACCGGCTGACGGTCTCGTAGGTGTACCGGTCGATCAGAACCTTGCCCGGAGTGCAGGCCTTCTGTAGTCGGGCGGAGATGTTGACCACATCGCCGATGGCAGTATAGGACAGACGCTTGTTGCCGACGAGACCCGTGATGGTCGATCCCGAGCACACCCCGATGCGCATTTCCCACGGATAATTCATTTGGGCGACTTTGTCCTGCATCTTGATCGCCGCCAGCACGGACAGGAGGCGGTAGGTTTCGTAATCCAGCGGCGCCCCGAATTCGCACATGATACCGTCACCCATGTACCGGTCAATGTGGCCGCGATAGGCGAGCAGGATGGGCTCCATGTCGCCGATGTAACGATTCAGATCGCGGATCACGATTTCGGGCGGATTCTGCTCGGAATGGGTCGTAAAGCCGACGAGATCGGAGAACAGGATGCTCACGTTGCGCTTTTCGTTTCGCAGCCGTCCCTCGATGAGCAACTTGACCACGGTGGAATCCATGGTGGAATAGAGCGCCTCCTCCACCTTGGCTTTCAACGATTCGATCGACTGCTTGGACTTTTCCAGCTCCTCGGTCCGTTCTTGCACTTTGATCTCCAGGTTTTCCGCGTAGTCCTTCAACGAGGCGTTGGCGCGGTTGACCTCTTCGGTCCGCTCCTTGACCTTGGCTTCTAGGTTTTCGCTGTAGTCCTTCAACGAGACGTTGGCGCGGTTGAGCTCTTCCTGATTGTGCTGGAGTTCCTGGTTCAGATATTGCAGCTTCTCGGCGTTGGCCGACAGCGTGAGGTTGGCGTGGTGGAGACGTTCCTGTTCCCGCTGCAACTGCTGGTTCAGCCGTTTCGCGGTTTCCACCTCGATGGCCAGCTTTTCATGGAGCCCGCCGACGACCGCGCCGGCAAGAATGAGAAAGCTCCCCCACGTCAGGATCTGAATGTAGAGACTAATTTCGGTCGAATCGGTTAAAAATGCCTCGGGACGAGCGGAAACCATGAACACCGTCGCGGCGATCACCGCGATCGCCCCAAGCACCGCGTTGCGCCGGCCCAGGTAGTACCCTCCCCATATGATGGGCAGGAAGTAGAAGTTCAGAAACGTGACTTTGACTTTGTCGGGGATGATCCAATTAATCACGACGAGCGACAGCATCGTGATGACGACAAACGTTGTATCAGGATTCTGAAGAAGATAAGCTTTGAGTCTGGCAGTTAGCGAGGCTGGTCGCGCTGGTGAGGTCGGCTCGTCGGTACTCGCCGGAGGGACGGGTTTGAGCGGGGCCGCCCGAACTGTCGAATCGGTTGTGTTCATTTCCTCTTAGAAACCGCTATCATACAACACTCTCCTGCCTCTCCTACCTATCCCATTGGGCCTGGCTTGTCAAGATTATGGAAGACGCCTTTGGGGTCAAAGGCTAGTCGCTAGACGCTTTTGCGATGCTCGTGGCCGTTCCTCGCATTCTCAAGATGTGCCAGTCGAAGTTCGCCATCACGAGCAGCACGGGGAACTGGAGAAGGTTGCCTTCCGAGAACGGCTCGTACCGGCCATACAACGCGTACCAGATCATCCCGTACATGGCGCAGGTACCAACCGCCAACGCAAAATATAGGTTCATCGAAGGCGCCACGGCGGCTATCGGGATAAGCAGCAACAGAGTGATGTACAAACCGGGCTCGGCAAACCCCACCATATAGAAGACGTTGGCGCAGAGGATGGTATTACCCACAATCAGGCCCCACACGACCGAACGTGTCCTCCACATGTCGTGAGGCATGGCCATTACAAGCATGCCAATGGCCAGCAGTCCTACGACGACGAGCTCCAGGGCCTCCACGGTGTATACACTGTGCGGGCTGAAGAGAAGCTGATAGCTTAGGGCAATCGTGACGAGAGTTTGGAGAATCGTAAAGCTGAACTCGGTGTCGATGGTGCGCGGCTCGGATACAGCATCTGCAGAAGCAGCCTCTGCGGCTGAGGCGGTTGGGGGCAGGGAGGACTTCCCATCAGGGGGCACCATAGGCCGTGTCTCCCAGCGTCGTGTCGATGCGGATCGTTCAAAAACGACGCCAGGGTAGATCAAACCCACGTACGTGTCAAGCCGTACAGGAACGGGGAAGCACGCACAAGCGAGGTTAGAAGACTACTTGTGGTATTGCATATCCGCCGTGCTTTGATCGTTTCGCCCGTTGAATATAGGAGCAACGGGTACCCGGGCACGAACAAGTTCGGTTTGGTGGGCCGTGCAGGGATCGAACCTGCGGCCCGCTGATTAAGAGTCAGCTGCTCTACCAACTGAGCTAACGGCCCACCAGAGAGGATGCATGATTAGGGTGGCGGTTGGTGCGCCTGACAGGATTTGAACCTGTGGCCCTCAGCTCCGGAGGCTGATGCTCTATCCACTGAGCTACAGGCGCGTCCGCCAAGCCAGGGCGAGAGGCACCTTACCACACTGTTTCGGGATGTGTCTAGGTTATCGGCGGGGAGGGCAGCGGTGGCGCTTGAGGCTCAGGTTCGTCGTCTGCCGGCGGTAATTCGAAGAGTAGCTCCCCCTCTTCATCATAGAAGCCCTGTCCGTCGATCTGGACCATCCCATCGCAGTTTTCCTGGAAGAACTGGAGGATCCAGCCGTTGAAATCATATCCCTCTTCAGTGATGTCGTTCTTATCCAGAATGTCGGCAATGTAGAACCGGCAGCCTCTCAACTGATCCGCCACGCGCCAGTTGTCGATCTCGCGGTGCGCCTCCACGAAGTTGAGCAGGCCCTCGATATCCTGCTTGAAGATGTCGTCCTGGGCGCCGCCTTTGCGGACGCAGGTCACCAGAATCGGTTTTTTGTCCTTCGCGTAGCCGATCTCCATCCCCACCCAGTTCCAACTGTTCAAAAGCTTGTCGGTCACCTCCGGCGGGATGATCGGCGTCGCCCCCCGCGCCTTCAGGTACTCGATGAGCAAGCTCAGCGGCGGCGACTCCTTACGCAGGCAAAACACTCGCGTGAAGAACTGCTTCGGCTCTTTTTGCTGGGAGCCGGTGATGGTAATGACGGGAATTTCAGCCATGCGCGCAGTCTATCGTACCGGCTCGTTTCAATTCAAGGTCAGGACCGGATGCCCTTATGCCAGGTATAATAATGAACCTGAAGAAGGAGGCCCCGGCAATGGGCGTCGCCACAGAGGCTGACATCCGGCGGCACGCCGAGCGGCTGTACGAGGCCGCCGTGGCCACCGTGCCGCGCCTGTTCGACCGTACGTGGTGGACCGGCCGGTTGCTGGAGTGGGCCATTCGCGACGACGATTTCAAGATCCGGCTCTTCCGCTTCATCGACGTCCTCCCAACCCTCAAGACGCCCGCGCAGATCAAGCGGCTGGCGGACGAATACTTCGGCCAGGACGCCGGTCCGCGGGACATCTCCGGCGGACGATCGCTCATGCGTTGGGGGATGCGGGCGCTCTCGTCCGCCGGCTTCGGCGCCGGCGTGACGGCCGACATCATTTACAACCAGACGATCCAGATGGCCAACCAGTTCATCGTGGGCGCCGGCATGAAGGAGGCTCTGCCGGCTGTGGTCGCTCTCTGGAATCGCGGTATCGCGCATTCGCTGGACCTGCTGGGAGAAGCCACGGTCTGCGAGCCAGAAGCCGAAGCCTATGCGGCCCGCTACCTGGAGGCGATTACGGCGCTGGCGGATGCGGCCCGAGAGTGGCGTCCAATGCCGACGTTGGAAGCTGACCATTGGGGCCCGCTCCCTCGGACTCAAGTGTCCATCAAGCTGTCGGCGCTGTATTCACAGTTCGATCCGATCGACCCAGAGGGGTGCTACACCGGCGTCGCGAGCCGGTTACGTCCGTTGTTGAGAGCCGCCATGCCACGCCACGTCGCCGTCACCTTCGACATGGAACACTACGAGTGGAAAGATCTGACGCTGGGGATCGTCCGGCGCTTGCTGATGGAGGACGAGTTTCGGGCGTATGCCCATGCCAGTCTCGCGTTTCAAGCCTATCTCACAGACACCGACCGAGACGTCCGGGAGTTGATCGCCTGGGCCAAGACGCGCGGCAGTCCGGTGGGGATCCGCCTGGTCAAGGGCGCTTATTGGGACTACGAGACCATCGTGCACCGCCAGCATGGATGGCCCATCCCGGTGTTTGCCCGCAAGGACGACACCGACGCCTGTTACGAACGGCTGACTGCGCTCCTCCTGGAACAGAGCGGGATCATCCGACCGGCTTTCGGTACACACAACCTGCGCCATGTCGCGATTGCGCTGGCAGAAACCGAACGACGAGGCCTGCCTGCACAGACCGTGGAACTCCAAATGTTGTACGGCATGGCAGAGCCGCTCCAAGCCGCCGTCGTGGAGGCAGGGTACCGTCTGCGAGTCTATGCGCCGGTCGGGGATCTGATCCCCGGCATGGCCTATTTGGTGAGACGCCTGCTGGAGAACACGGCGAACGAATCGATCCTGCGCCGGCAGTTTCTGGGCAATCAGAGCCTTGACGACCTGCTGAAGCCGCCCGCTGCCGATGTCGCCCTTCGCCACGCTCAGGACGAGCAGAAAGAAACGCCGCGCGAACAGGAGTTTTCCAACGAGCCCCACACGGACTTCGCCAAGACCGAAGCCCGTCAGCGGATGCAGTCCGCGCTGAAGGTGATGAAAGGCCGCCTTGGCCGTCGGACCGACTTGGCGTTCCCCCCTCCACCCAGCGTGACCAGGACGGCGCTCACATCACGAAATCCGGCTCGGCCCGAAGAGGTCATCGGCACCGTGAGCGCCGCCGCTCCCGAGGATGTGGAGGAGGCTGTCTCGCGTGCCCGCACGAGCGGCCGATCCTGGGCGGCAACGCCCGCGTCGGAGCGGATGGCTGTCCTGGGGGCGGCCGCGAATCTCCTCCGCCGGCGCCGGTTCGAGCTGGCCGCTCTGGAGGTGTTCGAGGTGGGCAAGGGTTGGCGCGACGCGGACGCCGACGTCGCCGAGGCCATTGACTTCCTCGAATACTACCGCCGTGAGATGCGCCATCTCGCAGGCCCCTTGCGGCTCGGGCGGGAACCCGGGGAGACCAATCACCTCCTCTACCGGCCTCGCGGTGTCGCGGCTGTGCTGTCTCCCTGGAATTTCCCTCTGGCGATCCCGACCGGCATGGTGGCAGCGGCGCTGGTCACCGGCAACCCCGTGGTGTTCAAGCCCTCGGAACGAGCCCCGGTCACCGGCTATGCGCTGGTGGACGCCTTCCAGGAGGCCGGCCTGCCAGAAGGCGTCCTCCAGTTTTTGCCCGGCGATCCTGAAGTGGGACGCCGGCTTGTCGCCCACCCCGACGTTCCCGTCATCGCGTTCACCGGCTCCAAGGCCGTCGGCTTGCAGATCATCGCCGGGGCCGCGTGCGTGCGCCCGGGCCAGCGGGAGGTGAAGAAAGTCATTGCGGAGATGGGCGGCAAGAACGCGATCATCGTGGACGACACCGCCGACCTTGATGAGGCGGTCGCCGGAGTCACGGCGTCTTTTCTAAGCTATCAGGGTCAGAAATGCTCTGCTTGCTCGCGCGTCATCGCACTGGACGCCATCCACGATCCTTTCGTGGAACGGCTGGTGGAAGCGGCCCGAAGTGTGCGGCTGGGACCACCGGAGGATCCGGGCACGGGGCTCGGACCGCTGATTGATGAACGGGCGGTGCAGAAAGTGCTCGCGTATCTGGATCTTGCCAAGCAGGAAGGGACGCCGGTCTTGCTTCCCGGTCTCGAGCACCGGCCCGGCTCGAACTTTGTCGGGCCGGCGATCTTCACCGGCATCAGGCCCGAGCACCGGCTGGCACGCGAAGAGGTCTTCGGACCAGTGCTCGCGGTCATGCGGGCGCGGGACTTCGACGAGGCCCTGGGGCTCGCCAACGCCACTGAGTATGCGCTGACCGGCGGCCTCTATTCACGAAGCCCCCGCCACATCGCCCGGGCGCGCGAGGAGTTCTTGGTCGGCAATCTGTATATCAATCGCGGGATCACCGGCGCGCTGGTGGGCCGCCAGCCGTTCGGCGGCGGCCGGCTCTCAGGGATCGGGGCAAAGGCGGGAGGCCCGGACTACCTGCTCCAGTTCATCACGGGCATTGTCATTTCGGAGAACACCTTGCGGCGGGGGTTCTCCCCCGCCTCTTCTTGATTCAAAGGCCACGCCCCGCTATGCTCCCGCCATGAGGTTATTGGCGCTGCTTCTCGTCTGCCTCCTCGTTACCGCCTGTGCCACAGCCCCGACCTATGACGAGACCTGGTCTCTCGATTCGCCGGTCTTCGACGAAGAGGCGGTGCTGGGACAGGCCGGCCTGCTCTCGTCGCAGAAAGACACCTTCTTTACCTCTATCTGGACGTTGGGCGGCGGTGCGTTTCAGCGCCGCCAGGAGTATCACTTGCGGACGCAGCATGAGTTGTGGGTCCGACGGCAGGTAGAGATGAAGAAGATGACCGTCGAAGAGGCGCACGCCCGGATTCGGGACTACGCCCCCTCAAAAGAATTCTGAGTGAGCACGAAAAAAATATTGCATGTGGAAAATACTATGCTATAGTGCGCCTCAACACAGAATGGAAATTGGACAACCGTCACAGCAACCAGGAGGTGCCCCACATCGATGAACGCATTAGCCAACGCTGAAGGTGCGATCTTGCCAACCATGGCCCCAATTCCCGCACCGGTAGGCTCGCCAGACGAGCTGATCGAGGAAGGGAAAGCTTGGGGCCTCTCCACTATAGTAGATCTCCAGGACTGTAGGCCGGAAGCCATCCGGGACCACGCACACATCAAGGCCTACGTCATCGCGCTCTGCACTCTGATCGGAATGAAACGCTACGGGGACTGCCAAATCGTCCATTTCGGAGAAGGACGGGTGGCGGGTTATTCGATGATCCAGCTCATCGAGACGTCCCTGATCAGCGGACACTTCGCCAACGACACCAACCGGGCCTATCTCGATATTTTCAGCTGCAAAGGCTACGACCCGGCGGTGGTGGAGGAGTTCTCCAGAAAGTTTTTCGAAGCGCGGAGCAGCACGCTTTCCGTCACCTTGCGGTACTGATCGAGGCGGAGCCGGGGCCGGCTCCACTTCGCTCTAGACCGGCAGGGAGTTCACGACATCGATGAGTTGCCTGAGGCCGCCGGCGCTCCGCCGGTGGTAGGGCACGATCAGCCTGGGAAGCGCCAGCAGGTCTGGCTCGTCCGCCTCCTCCGGCAGGGCGGTCCCTTGCTCGATCTTGCCGTCCGGGCAGAGATGGGCGAAGAGCACGTTCAGCTCGTCAACCTGGGCCGGCGTCAAGGGACGCAAGAGTCGCAGCACTAGTCGGTCTTTCACGAACCGGCTGGAATGGTAGGTCCGGTAGAACCCATCGATTTCCGCCACGGCGGCCTCGGCCGAATCCACGATCCGGAAGAGCCCCAAGTCTTCCGGCGAGATCAGCTTCGGCGCCAGCATCTCCTCCCGGACAAACTGCTCCCACCGCTTCCAATAGACCCCGCCCGGCAAATCCACCAGAACAACGGGATGAGGATTGTTTTTACCGGTCTGAAGCAGCGTGAGGATTTCAAAGGTTTCGTCGTGGGTCCCAAAGCCGCCGGGAAACATGACGCTGGCGTGGGATTCGCGGGCGAAAAAGAGCTTTCGCGTGAAAAAGTACTTGAAGTGGATGAGCTTGGGATCGTTCACGATCGCCGGATTGGGCTCCTGCTCGAAGGGGAGCAGGATGTTCACGCCGAAGCTGTGCTCCCGTTCGGCTCCCTCGTTCACCGCCCGCATGATCCCCTCACCTGCGCCCGTGATGACCATGTACTCGCGCTCGGCCAGGAGCCGGCCGAATCGGCGCGCCAGATCGCAGAGAGGGTGGTCCACGGCGATCCGCGCGGAGCCGAAAACGGCGACCTTGCGTCGGTGCCGGTAGGGCCTGAAGGCCCAGAATGCATAGCGCATTTCCTTGAGGCTGCGCTGGACGATCTTAAGGTCCAGCATCTCCAGCCGGCTTTCGTTCAACCGGAGGACCGATCCGAGAAGATCTTTCAGCAGCGCGGCTTGTGGATCCGTTTCGGGTAATGCCAGCAACGCCTCGACTTGCTGACGCAACTGGTCGTCTGGAACGGGCAGCTTGTTGGCCATCTCTTGGCCCTTCAGCATCGGCCCCTTACTTTTTGGGCTTGAGCGTTCGATCCACTACGGCCATCTCGCCCAGTAATCGGGACAGTGTCTCGCCTAACGCTTCACTGTTCAACCGCTCCAAGTCTGGCAGGTCGAAAAAGACTGTCGTCCTTGACCCGCTGCCCGCCACCGTCGAGCGGACCGTGCTGGCGTCGGCTGCGTTGGACACCTTGATCACCAGCCGGTTCTGGGACTTCATCTCGGTGCGGAAAAACCGTCCCACCGCCTCATTCCAATAGGATTCGATCTGTCCCGTCAGTACGACATCGGCCGAACCCGCCGGCACCGTCTCCCCGGCCTTTGCGAGGGAGACCTGAAAACCCGCGCGCGTTAAATACTCCATAACGAACCGCGTGATCTGATCCGCCGCGGATCCCTGCGCGGGAACCAGGACGTCCACGGTTGTTTCCACATAGTGTTGGTATCGTCCGATCGAGGCTTTATCGGTCCGCACATCCTCAAAAGGGACCACCGCGACCCGTAATGCCTGCTGCACCTTCGCAGGAGCCGGCACTGAGTCCATATCGAATGACATCGTAAGAGTCTGCCCTGATCCGCCGCACCCCACGACCGCAAAAGCCAGCAGCACCGCTGCCATCGACCACACGCTGTGTTTCACCTTCGCACCTCTTTCGCATGTTCACGGCTACTCACCTCGCGCGCCGAAACGCGCTCCAGCATGCATACGAGCTTAGCTTATCGACGAACAACGGCGCAAGCGCCGGAACCGCGGGACAGGCCAGGACATGGAAGCGGCCTTGCGGCTTACGATCAGCCGGAGGGGGGAAAGGTGACGTCGCCCCCTACGCGGGCCCTCCGGGCGAGAAGCCAGGCGAAGATCAGCGTGCCGAAAGGGAATGTGAGCACGGCGCCCACAGTCCAGCGATTGGCCTCGGCAAACAGGGCCGCCGTCCGGTTGATGAGCAGAATGAGGAAGATGTCGGCGATGAGTCCGGTGACGAGCAGGCCAATTGAGACAGCGGGCATGAAATGATTGTCGCGCGTCGTCGCGAAGGCCCCAATCAACGAAGCCCCAAACATCAGGGCGGTGAAGACAGCCATATACTGCAGCTTCTCCGCATAGTGCATCGCCAGGGGAGAAGGGGCATCGCCCCCTGTAGCGATATTCCACCCACACTCCGGACAGATGGGATCATCTGCGGCGATGAGACGACACTTGGGACAGATTCGCATAGCAGTCGTATTATAGCCCACTTCGTTGATCCCGGTATTCTGAAGGTGTACGCTAGGGCCCTCCCCGGAGGAGCGAACGTGGCGAATTTGGACCCGAAAGAGCGGCGCATCAAAAAGCTCGAGGCAATCCTTGGCGTGGCTAAAGCCATGTCCACGGAACGAGATCTCGGCGTCCTGCTCGAGGAAATCGTGGAGCACGCCCGTTCAGTGGTCGAAGCCACCCGCGCCAGCATCTTTCTTCTGGACAAAGACAAGAACGAACTCTGGAGCAAGGTGGCACAAGGAACACAAGAGATCCGGTTCCCCGCTGACAAGGGTATCGCGGGCCACGTCGCCCAGACAAAAAAGCCTCTCAACATTCCTGACGCCTATGCGGACCCACGGTTCAATCCTGCCGTCGATAAGGCGACCGGGTTCCACACCCGGAACATGCTGACCGTCCCCATGCTCTCGACCAAGGAGGACGTGGTCGGGGTCCTCCAGGTCCTGAACAAAAACTCAGGAGACCATGCAGTCGGGGTCGGAAAGGACTCTCCGGGTCCTCCCTTTGATGCGGAGGATGAGGAGATGCTTCTGGCGCTGGGCGGGCAAGCCGCCTCCGCTATCGAAAACGCGATCCTCTACGACGAAATCAACAAGCTCTTCGAGGGTTTCATCGCGGCCAGCGTGGTCGCCATCGAATCCCGTGATCCCACCACCTCCGGGCACTCCGGGCGGGTCGCGACCCTCACGTGTGGCCTCGCCGAGGTCGTCGACCGCATCGAGACCGGCCCCTTCGCCTCCGTCGCCTTCGACTACGATCAGATGAAGGAAATCCGCTACGCGTCCCTCTTGCATGACTTCGGCAAGGTCGGTGTCCGGGAAAACGTGCTGGTCAAGGCCGAGAAGCTCTACCCTGGTGAGGTCGCGACCTTGAAGGGCCGCTTCGATTTCATCAAACGGACGCTGGAGAAGGAAGCGCTGGAACGTAAAATCGCGGCGTACCAGTTTTCGAACCCCAACGAGACCGCCGCCCTGCTTGCTCAGATCGACAAGGAGTTGGCCCGCCAGCTAGAGGAAACGGACGGCATCCTGCACTTTCTGCTGGAATGCAACATTCCGACCGTGCTGGAAAAGGGCGGGTTCGAACGGCTCAATGCACTCGTCGCAAAAACGTTCAACTCCTTCGATGGCTCGAAACCCTATCTGACAGGGCCCGAACTCGTGAGCCTTTCCATTTCCAAGGGCAGCCTCACCAACGAGGATCGCTTGGAGATCGAGAGCCATGTCACACACACCTACCGTTTCCTGGCGACTATCCCGTGGACCAGTAAGCTGCGGCGGATTCCGGAAATCGCTTACGGCCACCATGAGAAGCTGGACGGTAAGGGCTATCCTCGCTCGATCACAGCGCCGGAAATCCCGGTGCAGACCCGCATGATGACCATCGGCGACATTTACGACGCGCTGACCGCCTCCGACCGCCCATACAAGAAGGCCATGCCGGCCTCGAAGGCCCTCGACATCCTCGGCTGTGAAGCGAAAGAGGGCAAAGTCGACTCTGGCCTGCTCACGCTCTTCATTGACGCCAAGGTCTACGGGCGCACTTTCCGCTCTTAGCGCTCCTTCAGTCCGGCAGGGGCTTACCCCGCGTTTCCGGCGCAAACGGCAGCACCGCGAGCCCCACCAGATAGATCAGCGCGACAGCGCTGGCCGCTCGCCCGAAGCTCCCCAATGCGGCCACGAGAAACCCGGTCAGGAATGGCCCCGCGGACGCAAGCACGCGTCCGGCGTTGAAGCAAAAGCCCGAGCCGGTCGCACGAATGCGGGTGGGGTAGAGTTCAGGAAGGTAGATGGGAAACCCGCTGAAAATCCCGTTGTTAAAGAAGCCCAGCAGGGGAAGCAAGAAGAGGATGTGTGCGTAGGCATGCGGAGTCAAAAAGACGACCGGCACCATCACGAAACTGCCTGCGCACATCAGCGCGAAAATAGGACGACGCCCGAAACGATCGGCCAGCGGCCCGAAGCTGAGATAGCCGACCAAGGCTCCGACATTCAGCAGCATGGTGGCGTAGACCACATAGCGCTTGAGTTCGGCCGCCTGCAGCCCTTGCATGTCGGGGAGCGCCCTGATGAGGGTCGGCGTCCAATTGGTCGCTCCCCAGAGACCGAACACCGCTACGAAAGCCAGTGACGAGCCCACCCACGTCGGCCGGCGAAGATCGCCCTCGAACAGCTCCAAGAGCTTCACTCGTCGGACCATCCCTGATTGGAGCTCCTGCGTGTGGGCCTTGACCCAGCGCTCCGGCTCTTTTACCCATAGCCGGACCAGCAAGGCCACCAGTGCCGGCACGACGCCCACCAGGAACAGCACCCGCCAACTGTGGTCCTGCAGAAGCAGGTAGCAGGCCGCCGCGAAGAAGAAGCCCACCGCCCAGGCGGACTGTAGAACTCCGGCTGCCTTGGCGCGTTTCTCCTCCGGCCAGACCTCTGCCACCAGGGATGCCCCCGCCGCCCATTCCCCGCCGATGCCCAACGCCGTTAGGAACCGATAGATCGCCAAGTGCCACCAGTCCTGCGATAGCGCTGCCAGGCCTGTGAACACTGCGTAGACGAGGATCGTCGCGATCAGCGTCTTCGTCCGGCCGACATAATCGGCCGCCATGCCGAACAGCACCCCGCCGACGGCCCAGCCGATCAAGAAAATCGAGAAGATGATCCCTCCGTACCAGCCGATCTCGCCGTCGCTGATCGGCGCGCCCCCCGATGCCCCTTGGAGCAGATCATGCAATGCCGGATGGAGGACGAGGGCATAGATCATCGCGTCCATGGAATCGAAGACCCACCCGAGCCAGGCCACAAGCAGGACACGCCATTGATAGGGAGTGACCCCGTGATGCCAGGACACCTGGAGAGAAGCTACCACAACGCCCTTAAGGCTTCTTTCCCTTTTTCAAGGCCTCTTCCGCCTGCTTGAGTTGCAGCTCAAGTTCTTCCAGTTCCTTCTGGGCGGCATCGACCTTGGCCTTCTCCGCTTCCAGTCTGGCGTTCTCTTTCGCGGCGGCCTTGGCCTTGTCGGCATCAGCCGCGCCTCTACTCTTTTGGTACTGAGGAAGGAGCCGGAAGACAAACTGGCCACCCTCATCGCCGGCCCCGATGATGGGGGCACTCCGCGGTAGCGTGCCCTGTTTCTCGTTCGACACCTTCGGCGCAATGATCTCGACGACATCCGCACCAAGAAGATAGGGCTTCGTGTTCGCCTCCAATGCCTTCAGCAAGTGCCAGGCAAAGACGCTGTGTCCTTTCTTATTCTTATCGGCGGGGTCCGCCACAGGATAATTTCCCCCCGACATCAGAACCCACCGTGACTTGTCCCGGTAGAGTTCCTTCGCAGCATCTCTTGTGCGGAGGAGCGTGACCGTCTTGCCCATCAACGAACTGCTGAAGACGGAGTCGGAGACCAAAAAGATATGACGGACAGGATAATTCGCGAAGAAGTCCCGGAGCTGATTATTAAAGACCGCGGCCACCGTGTCCTCGGGCCGTTCGGCATCGAAGGGCAGCCAGTAGCCGATTTCGTCTCCCCTCCCTTTTTTCGCTTCGTAGCCACCTTGTCCGGAAAAATAGACGACCAGGCTGTCCTGGGCCGTCAGTTGGCGCTTGAGCTGGGCCAAGGCCTTAATGATCCCTTTGCGCGTCGCCGCCTCGTCGTACAACTCGATCATCTGCTCTTTGGCAAAACCGTAGCGGTCGCGAAGAAGCATCGCCACTGCTTCGGCATCCTTGCGTGCCGAGACAAGCTGCATGTCATCCGGAAACGCGGGGTACTTGTCGATGCCGATGATCAGGGCCCAGTACTGACCCTCGATGAAATCATCCGCCGCGCGCGCCTCGCCGCCCACGGGGAAGACGCCGGCAACAGCGATCAGCACGAAGCCAAGGACGACGCCTGCGCCAACGGGTCTGGCAATCCTCATACGCGCCTCATCAAGCTTTTCGTGGATCGGGATGAGCGCGCACCGCCTGCGCCTGAGCTTTGCGATAGCGGTGCAGCGCCGCGCGGACCTTGGGGTATTTATTCGCCAGCATCGCCGCCGCCAGAAGCGCGGCGTTCACCGCACCGGCTCTCCCAACCGCCAACGTTCCCACGGGAATCCCGGCCGGCATCTGCACGATCGAAAGCAGGGCATCCAATCCCTTAAAGGCCTTGGACTCCATCGGGACCCCAAGGACGGGCAGAGCCGTCTTTGCCGCTGTCACACCCGCAAGGTGGGCTGCTCCTCCAGCCCCGGCGATGATCACTTCAAGCCCGCGCCGCTCGGCCGAGCCGGCATATTCGAAAAGGTGGTCCGGCGTGCGGTGAGCCGAGACCACTTTGACTTCATACGGGACTCCCAGCTTCTCCAGCGTCTCGGTGGTATGGGCCATCGTTTCCCAATCGGACTTGGAACCCATAATGACGCCGACCATCGGCTTCCTTGCCTTCTCCTGGTTTCGTGATTTGCGTGGCGTCGACTTTCGCACCATTCATTCTCCTCAAATGGTTTATGGGGTGGGTAAGGGGTTTCGAACCCCCGACCTCCGGATCCACAATCCGGCGCTCTAACCAACTGAGCTATACCCACCACCCGGAGGGAGCCGTTGCAGTTCGATTAGGAAAGAGGCCCGAATCCTACCAAACACGAAGGGGGTCTCGCAACTCAACCACCGTACGTGAGCGCGACCTCGATTTCGTTTTGAATGGCATGGGCGGCCGCCACCGGATCGGCGGCATCCCGAATGGGACGCCCGACCACGAGATAGTCCGCCCCTGCCGCGATAGCACCGGACGGGGTGGTGACGTGAATCTGGTCGTCATGCGATCTGCCGATGGAGCGGATTCCGGGGGTCACGATCAGCGGGTCCCGGCCCAGGACTCTGCGGATCATCGCCGCCTCAACTCCCGATGCCACCACGCCATCAGCGCCGGACGAAGCCGCCAGACTTGCTCGTCGCAGAACTGTTGCGGAGATCGAATCGGCGACCCCTGTCTCCTGCAGGTCCGCCTCGCTGAAACTCGTCAGCACCGTCACGGCCAGAATCTTCATCGGGCTGTTGCCCCGCCCCTCGACGGCGGCCTGCACCGTCTGGCCGGTCGCATGGACTGAGAGAAATGTCGCGCCCATCTCGGCGGCCGCCACCGTCGCTCGCTTCACCGTCTCTCGGATATCGAACAGCTTGAGGTCAAGAAAGACCCGCTTGTTCTGCGCAAGGGTCCAGCGCACGATGTCGGGTCCGGCCGCCGTGAAGAGCTCAAGCCCGATTTTGACGAACCCCACCGCGTCTCCCATGCGGTCGAGCAACCGCTTGGCCTCGTCGGACGAGGGGACGTCCAGGGCAAAGATCAAGCGCTCGCGGGCCTCAATCGTCACAGGACTTCCTTGACTTCGCAGTGAAAGCCGTGGTAGCAATCATCCCTGTCTCACCAGAGGAATTCAAACCTATGCCGGTGGTGCATAAGAATGTCAGGAAAGCCGCTCGCCAGGCCGAAAAGCGGCGAGCGCGCAATCGCTCAGTGCAATCCGGCGTCAAGAGCGTCATCAAGAAACTGCAGACCGCCGTCGAGAACAAGAAACCCGACGAAACGGCGGCCCTGCTCCGCGAAACCTCCCGGGCCCTCCAGCGCGCCGCAACCAAAGGCGTACTCCACCGGAACACGGCGTCGCGCAAGCTGTCCCGCCTCACCGCGCAGGTGCGAAAGGGCGTGGTGGCGACGTAGTCCGCCCTGCGCTCCGGCAGAGATTCAGAACCAGTCTTTCCAGCGTCAGCTTATCGCTTCCTCTGCTTCCACCTTTCAGGCGGGAATCTGTTTCGCGAAAGGCCTCGAAGGCTCGTTCCAGGTCTGAGCTCGAGAACGTACGTGCCTGCTCGATTATAGTCCGGGCTTGAGAGGGGGGGGCTCCAATGGCACGAGCCACTCCGGCTTCAGGCACGCGGCGAGCGATCTGCTCATGCGCCTTCCAGAGCTGCCGCCATCTCCACGCGATGAGGCCGAGGAGCTGCGGCGGATATTCGCCGGCTTCGAGTACGCGCCCCATGATACGAAGGGCATTGCCCCGGTCCTTGCGCCCCAGGGCAGTGAGCAGGTCCCAGACCGTGCTTCCCGTATCCGCACCCCGCACAGCTTCCACATCTTCTGCCGTCGCATCCGTCTTCGGCATGAGATACGCCGCGAGCTTTTCCATCTCGCGCCGCATGACGCCAAGGTCGCCGCCACTCGCCTGCTGCAGGGCCTCACGTGCGGCCTCGTCCACACAAAGCCCCAATGCCGCGGCCTGTTCTCGAATCCATGCCGGCAAGGCTCTCGCCTCCAGGGGCCCGCAATCCACCGTCACCGCCAACTTCTTGAGCGCCTGGAAGAACTTGACGCGTCCATCCACCTTCGCGCCGGTCAGCACCAAACACGTCGTCTCCACCGGCGCATCAAGATACGACAGCAACCGCTCAGTCTCCTTCGCCCGCAATGCTCCGATGTCCCGGACGACCACCAAGCGTCGCGCGGCAAACATGGGGAAGTTCCCGCAGAGGCTGAGAATCTCGGCCGCCTCGGTTTCATCTCCGTATACCACGTCGGCGTTGAAAATCCCGACGTTGGCATCGTCAGCGCCGAGAACACCGGTCCGGATCGCCGCCGTCGCCTCCTCTCGGAGAAAGGCCTCCTCGCCGACGAGCAGATAGATGGGAGCGATCTCGCCGGCCCCCACCAGTCGCCTCAGGTCAGCAACGGACATGCCCTCCCGCATCGCCTTCATTTGGCGTACGTTTCCAATACCCGCGACACGATATGCTCTGCCATCGCCTGACAGGCTTCCTCCGTCGCCCGATCCTGCCGCGAGCGGTTCGTGGCCAGGTCGGCGCTCTGAAAGAACTCAGCCGACGTTCCATAGGACTCCTGCCAGAGCACCTTGTGGGCCGACGTATCCTCGAACGTCACTACCACAGAGAGATTGACGCGCTGCTCGTTGACGAAGCCCTGGCGAAACGACATCGTCTGGAGGCCATACCCTCTGATGCGTCCCCTGAGGACCAGCGGAGCAGTGCCGATGTCATTAACCAGGGTCAGGCCATCAGCTTGTAGGAATTGCCTGCGGATGGCTTCGGTGACCCGCTTGTCCAGGACGGGCTCAAACGTATCATTGTTGAAGACCGGCACTGCCAGCGTCAGGCCCCGCGCCGACCCCGGCTTGGCCGCCGTGCCGAACTCATAGCCGCACCCCGCGGTCACGAGAGAGCATAGCATCACAAGTCCTGCGACTGCCGCTCGCGCTTTCATACGTCCCCTGCCACAATATTCACGAGCCGCTTCTCCACGTACACGACGTTCTTGATCGTCTTTCCCTGAATCCATTCCCGCACCTTGACATCCGATTGTGACGCAGCGATGATTTGCTCTTTGCTCCATTCCGCCGGCACGGTCAGCTTGCTCCGGACTTTTCCGTTGACCTGCACCGGAATCGTGAGCACCTCCTCCCGGATGAGCGCCGCATCGTGGACGGGCCAGCGCTCCCGCGCCAAGCTCGTCGTGTGGCCAGTCACCGTCCAGAGTTCTCCCGCAATGTGCGGGGCAAACGGCGAGAGTAGCAAAAGAAGCGTCTCAATCGCTTCCTGTAACGCGGCGATCCCTTGCACCTTTTTTGTCTCTGTGACTTCAGCAGCGATCTTATAGAGCCCGTTCACGAGCTCCATCAGCGCCGCGATCGCCGTGTTGAACTGGAACTCGCGTTCGATGTCGTCCGTCACTTTCTTGATGGTTTTGTGTGTGAGGCGCTTCAGGTCGGTGGCGATCTGACTGCCGTCCGAGCCAACGCGGTCGGCCGGTTGCTTCAGGATCGGAGCCACTTCGTGGACCAAGCGCCACACGCGCCCCAGGAACCGGGAGGCCCCTTCCACCCCCGCATCGCTCCACTCCAGGTCCTTCTCCGGCGGGGCCGCAAAGAGCGAAAAGAGGCGTGCCGTGTCCGCGCCATAGGTCGCGACCAGGTGTTCCGGGTCCACGATGTTCTTCTTGGACTTGGACATCTTCTCGACGCGGCCTTTTTCGGCCGGCCGCCGGCACTGCCCGCAACGCCAGCCTTCCTTCTCGCTCCCGATGAGCTCGCCCGGCAGCAGCCAGCCATGCTCCTCGCACCGGTAGGTCTCTTTGCAGACCATGCCCTGCGTCAGCAGGCTCGTGAACGGCTCGTCCACCTTGAGGAGCCCCAGGTCCCGTACCGCCTTGGTGAAGAAGCGCGCGTAGAGCAGATGCAGGACCGCGTGCTCGATGCCGCCGATGTACTGGTCCACTGCCATCCAATAACTCGCCTTGGCGGAATCGAGCGGGCGGGTGTTTTCGCACGGCGAGCAGTAGCGGAGAAAGTACCAGGAGGAATCCACGAAGGTGTCCATCGTATCGGTTTCGCGCCGACCCGCGCCGCCGCATTTCGGACACTTCACATTCAGGAATCGTTCCACCTGAGCCAACGGGGATGAGCCTCTCCCTGTGAACGGAACGTCCTTGGGCAGTTCCACGGGTAGGTCGCGCTCTGGCACCGGCACTATCCCGCAGGCCTTGCAGTAGGTGATCGGAATCGGCGTGCCCCAATACCGCTGACGCGAGATCCCCCAATCGCGGAGCCGGTAATTGACGGTGCGCTTGCCGAATCCCTTGGCTTCGACGTCATCGGCGATCTTCGTCTTCCCTTCGGCTACCCCCAACCCAGAGAACTGCGCGCTGTTCACCAACGTGCCGGCCTCGTCTTCATAGGCCGCCGACAGCGGCTCGGTCAGCGCGCCGGTCGGGTTCTGAATCACCAACCGGACCGGAATGCCGTACTTGCTGGCGAACTCGAAATCTCGCTGATCATGAGCGGGCACAGCCATGATGGCGCCGGTGCCGTACTCGTACAGGACGAAATTGGCCACCCAGATCGGAATGCGCGTCTTCGTGAAGGGGTTGATCGCATAGACGCCGGTGAACATGCCCTCCTTTTCGCGGTCCGCGGCGGTCCGGACCGCCTTCTCCTGACGGGAGACCCGCGCGACGAACTCCCGCACAGCCCCTGCCTGGAGACAGCCCGCGATCAGCCGTTCAACCAGCGGCGATTCCGGCGCCAGGCTCATGAACGTTGCGCCGAAAATCGTATCCTGTCGCGTCGTGAAAATCCGAATGGCCGGGAAATCAGGCAGCGGCGCGGCGAGCGGGAAGTCCACTTCCACGCCGACGCTCTTGCCGATCCAGTTGCGCTGCATCGTCAGCACGCGAGCGGGCCAGGCGGGAAGATGGTCGCAGCCGTCCAGTAGTTCCTCGGCATAGTGCGTGATCTTGAAGAACCACTGCTCCAGTTCTTTCTGCACCACTGTTGAATCGCAGCGCCAGCAGCGGCCTTCCTCCACTTGCTCGTTGGCGAGCACGGTCTCGCAGCTCGGACACCAATTCACGGCGGAACGTTTTCTATAAGCCAGACCCTTTTCGTAGAATTTCAGGAACAGCCACTGGTTCCAGCGGTAATAGTCGGGTTCGCAGGTGGTCACCTCGCGCGACCAGTCGTAGGAGAACCCCATCCGCTTGAGTTGCGCCCGCATGTAGGCGATGTTCTCGTCGGTCCAGATTTGCGGGTGCACGCCTCGCTCGATTGCCGCGTTCTCGGCCGGGAGACCGAAGGCGTCCCAGCCCATCGGGTGGAGCACGTTGAACCCCCGCATCGTCTTGTAGCGCGCGATCACATCACCGATGGCGTAGTTCCGCACGTGGCCCATGTGGATGCGGCCGGACGGATAGGGGAACATCTCCAGACAGTAGTATTTCGGGCGGGTGGGGTCTTCGGTGACGCGGAAAGCCTCCTGCTCAGCCCAAACACGCTGCCACTTGGCCTCGATCTGCTGTGGATCGTACGGTCGTTCAGTCATACGAATAACCAGCAGCGAATCTAACACACTGGCCTGAAGCGGGCAAGAAATGAGGACGAGCTGCTAGGCGTCGGGACGGCCCTTGAGTTCCTTTAAATCTTGCAGGGTCAGTAGGCTGGTGAGCGGGACGCCGAGGGCCTCCACGCGCTGGCGGCCGTTGTCCTCCTGGCGATCCACGATGACAAGCGCCTGGCACACGTCGAGTCCGGCGGCGCGCGCCTGAGTGATGGCATCGATCGTCGCCTGTCCGGTTGTGAGCACGTCATCCAGGATGAGGACGCGATCCCCTGCCTGAAAGGCACCCTCCACCGCGTGCTTCATGCCGTGATCCTTGGGCTTCTTGCGTACCACGAAGGTCCGTAACTCGCGGCCCGTGCGGTCGTAGACATAGTCCGACACCGCGGTGACGATGGGGATCGCCCCGATCTCCATCCCCCCGATGGCTTGGACATCCCATCCTTTGAGATGCTGGGCGATCAACTCGGCGAGGATCCGCCGGTACTTCGGATGCGACAGGAGCTGCTTGCAGTTGACGTAGTATTCGCTGACGCGACCGGACGCCAGCGTGAAACCGGGGACAGCCTTCCAGTGAAAGGAGCCGGTCTCGAGAACAGCCTTGGCAAGGTCAAACTTCCCCATAGCTGGCGAGTCCGTACCATCCATGACCGGAGCGAGTCAAGGGATAGTTGAATCAGGTATGATCAAGACCGTGATGGACGACATCGTCAAACAGCTTGAGACGGTGATGCGCTACCACCAGGAGACCAAGCACCACTTCAATCGCTATGCCCGCGCCCTCGGCTATCTGGACTGGGCGAATCAACCGAACCCGTTCCGGCGATACGAAGGCGCAGAACTCCTACGCCTGCCTATTTTGCGCCTCGACGAGGAGCCGCTCTCGCCCTCGTACGAAGACCTGTATCGTCCGGGCGTCGTCCCGCACGCCCCGGTCACCCTCCGCACGCTCTCGCGTCTGTTCGAATACGCGCTCGCCCTCTCGGCCTGGAAGCAAGCGGGCGACGCCCGCTGGGCGCTCCGTAGCAATCCCTCGAGCGGCAACCTGCACCCCACCGAAGGCTACCTGCTGATTGGCACGGTCCCCGGCCTCGCCTCTTCCCCAGGCTTGTACCATTACGCGTCTAAGGAACATGGACTCGAACGGCGGGCGGACTGCACAGAGGAACTGTTTTCGCGGCTCATGCAGGACTTTCCGCCGCACGCGTTTCTCGTCGCGCTGACGTCGGTGCACTGGCGGGAGGCCTGGAAGTATGGCGAGCGCGCCTTCCGCTATTGCCAACACGACGCCGGTCATGCACTCGCGACTCTTCGCATCGCCGCCGCCACGCTGGGCTGGAACGCCGTCGTCCTGACCGGCACGGCGGATGCCACCATTGCCGAACTCCTGGGCGTACACCGCACGGAGGACTATCAGGGAGCAGAGCGGGAACATCCCGATCTGCTGATGGTTGTCTGGCCCAACCAAGCGTGCAATGCGAGCCGTACCGCGACGCTTCCATTCTACCTTGATACGAGTGTGGTGCAGGCGCTGACGAAACAGCCCTGGTACGGCAAGGCCAACCGGCTCAGTCACGACGATCCGGTGCTCTGGGCGATCATCGATGACGTGACCAGCGCGTCGTGGAAGTCCAGTACCGAATCGGCATCCATTCAATGGCCCTCCGCTCCTGCGCTCGTTCCGGAGGCAAGTCGTACAAGTGAGGGGGCTTCGCTCTTAGCCGGACGAATCATCCATCAACGGCGAAGCCTCCTGGCCTGCGACGGCAAGACCTCGATCCCGGCGGCGCGATTCTTCACCATGCTCGAACGGGTGATGCCGCGGGTTGACCGTCCCGTGAGCATGCGCTCCATGCCCTGGGACGCCATTCCGTGGGATCCGGCCATACACCTGGGGTTGTTCGTGCATCGGGTGGACGGCCTAGCTCCTGGCCTGTATGTCCTGGCCCGCGATCCTGCCAAGGTGGGGAAGCTCCAGGGAGCCATGCACGAACAGTTCGCATGGACCGATCCGCCAGGCTGTCCGCCAGACCTTCCGCTCTACTTGCTGGAAGAGGGCAATGCTCAACGACTTGCCACGCAGGTGAGTTGCTTTCAGGAGATCGCCGGCGACAGCGTTTTTTCGCTGGGCATGATCGCCGAGTTCCAGGATGCCTTGTTCGAGCACGGACCGTGGTTCTACCGCCGTCTGTTCTGGGAAACAGGCGTGATCGGACAGGTCCTGTACCTTGAAGCGGAAGCGGCCGGCGTGCGCGCGACCGGCATCGGTTGTTTCTTCGATGACCCGGTCCACCAGACCTTCGGCTTCAACGAGTTCGCCTTCCAGTCGCTCTATCACTTCACCATCGGCGGACCGGTGGATGATCCTCGCCTCACGACGTTACCGCCCTACGGCGAGCACATGGAGGGAGAAGAGCGCGGCATGGACCTGCCGTAGCTTATTCCATCAGCGCGTGGAAGGTTTCGATCGAGCGATATTTCGCGGACGCCTGGGGTGGGATGGCGGAGCTGGATTTCGCGCGATGATAGAGATGCTTGATCCCATGCCGCTCAGCCGAAACCAGTGCGGCCTCGTCATCATCCACGTACAGCGTAGAGGCAGGATCGAAGCCCAGGATCGTCTCTGATTTGACCCAGTAGTCCACTCTCGACTTCAGGCACCCCACGTCGAATGCCGTTACAAGCCGGTCCAGGTGTTTGTCCAGGCCGGTTTGCGCCATTTTGAGCGCCAGGGTCTTGGGGTGCGCATTGGTGACCAGGTGCACCGGCATCTTCCGCACGCGCAGGAAACCGAGAAAGACGAGACTGTCCGGATGCGGCGCGATGCGGTGGCGGAGGGAGTCCTTCATCGCCGGCACGTCGAGGCCCAGCGTGCGGGTCCAGTAGTCGAGGTCGGTCCAATCCAACTCGCCCTCGACAGCGCGATAGAGCGAAAATAATCGCTCGCGGGCGGCTTCCACCGACAGGCGATTGACCGCGGCATACCGCTCCGGCAGCGCTTCCGAGTAGAAATGGTCGTCGAAGGCCTTATCGAGGAGTGTCCCATCCATGTCCAGCAGAACGGTCGTGATCGTGTCCCAGTTCATGGCCCCATTATAGCCCAATACGCGCCGTCTGCGCCCGTTGTAATGGCCTCGAGCCCCATGGTACCGTGACACCACAATGTTCACCGTGGCCATCATCGGGCGCCCGAACGTCGGCAAGTCCGCGCTGTTCAACCGCATTCTGGGCCGGCGGCAGGCCATCGTCCAGGATTTCCCCGGGGTGACGCGCGATCGGCATTACGCTGAGTGCGAGTATCGGGGGCGAACGTTCCAGTTGATCGACACCGGCGGGCTAGTGCCTTCCTCCGACGACCAGATGCTGGGCTTGATCCGCGAGCAGTCGCGCCGGGCCATCGAGGAGGCAGACGCCCTGGTTTTTCTGATGGACGGGCGGGAAGGCCTCACTCCGCTCGACCGGACGATCACCGACCTGCTGCGCGGCGTGAATAAGCCAGTCTTCGTCGCGATCAACAAGATCGACACCCCCAAATCCGACCCGCTGATCGGAGACTTTTACGCGCTGGGGATGGAACCGCTGTTTCCCCTTTCCGCCGAGCACGGTGCGGGCGTTGCAGAATTGCTGGACGCGCTCTATCCGTTGATTCCAGCCCCGATGGACGGGACGTCCGCCATGGAGATCCCCAAGGTCGCCGTCGTGGGGCGCCCCAATGTCGGCAAGTCCACCTTCATCAATACGCTCCTGGGCGAGACTCGCTTGGTGGTCAGCGATGTGCCCGGCACGACGCGCGACTCCATTGACACCCTCGTCCGCTACAAGAAAGCCGAGTACCGCTTCATTGACACGGCGGGGATCCGGCGGCGCGGCAAGATCGATCCGGGAGTGGAGCGTTACAGCGTGGCGCGTGCCATGCGGGCCCTCGGCCGGGCCGACTTGGCCGTCCTGATCGTAGACGGCGTCGAAGGGGTCACGGAGCAGGACACCAAGATCGCCGGATTGGCCGTGCGCGGGGGACGTGCCTGCATCCTGTTCGTGAACAAGTGGGACCTGCGGGCCGACGACGCAGATGCCAAGGCGAAGTATGAGGCCGAGCTTCACCGGCGCTTCGCGTTTCTGTCCTGGGCGCCTGTGCTCTTCGGCTCGGCTCTCCAGTTTCAGACGGTCGCCGGCATCTTCGCGCTCATCAACCAAACGTTGAAAGCTTTCACGCACCGCGTGCCCACGGCGCAGCTCAACCGCATCTTCCAGGAGGCGATTGCGGCGAACCCCTTGCCGATCCGCAAGGGCAAGCCCGTGAAATCGGCGTACATCACCCAGGTGGCGACCAAGCCCCCGACGTTCGTCCTCTTCTGCAAGCATTCGGAGGAAATCGGTGCACCTTACCTGCGGTATCTGGAGAACTATTTCCGCGAGCGGTTCGACTTCGCCGGCACCCCGATTCGCATCTTCGCGAAGGCCACATGATCCCGGTCCGTGCTGTCCTCTCTCTCGCACTGCTGGCCGGTCTGCTCATCCCACTTTCCAACGCGGCGGAAGCCCCGCGCACCGCCGTCGAGATCGTCGCCAGCAAACGGGTCTTCACCCCTGAGGTAGTCACGCTGCGGGTGGGCGAGCCGGTCACACTGATCATTCGCAACGAGGACGAAGACCTGCATGCCTTCGTCCCTTTGCTGCTTTTTCAACGCACCAACGTGCAGGTGGCCGGAAACGGCGCACCCGAGTTCAATGAGACGGGGTTTGTCCGCGTCTTGATTCCTCCACACGGCAGGGCCGAGCTCCGGTTTACTCCCAAGAAAACCGGCACTTTCCCCTATATTTGCGATCTGCCTGGCCACGATATGCGGGCCGCAATCATCATCAAGTAGGCCTCTCCTTTCGACGTTGACAGACCCCCAGCCGCACGACTACCATACGCTACCTGAAGGAGAGTCCGCTTATGCTCCTCTCCATCGCAGAACGTAGGGGACGGCCCGTACCTCTTTCATACTAATTCCGAACGGCTACCAGAAGGAGATCACCTCACATGATATCCAGACGTTTTTCCTTCCTCGAGTTTCTTTCGTTCCTGGTTCTTTTCCTGGGGATCGGCGCATGCGCTGCCCCAACCCAGCAAGCGGCTCCTCCGGCAGCCCCTTCGGCCTATGAGGTGTGGATGATTGACCAGTCCGATAGCTCAAAGGACGGCGGCGGGACTCTCTACATCTATGACGGCGCCGCCTTGGCGGCCGAGCCGAAATCCGCCAAGGCTGAGATGGTGGATCTAGGTGACAAGTTCGCCGAGGCCTGCAAGGAGGCCGGCGGCTATCCGAAGCGGCCGCACATGCTCTTCTTCACCAAGGACGCAAAGTATGCGGTCCTCTCCTACGTGGCCAGCGGCCATGTCGTATTCATGGACGCAGCCTCCCGCGCGCCGATCGGGTGCGTGAGCCTGGGCAAGAATGCCCACGCGGCGTTCCCCGCGGCCAACATGACGGTGGCGATCGGGGCGAATATCGCCGAAAAGAAGCTTGTCCGCATCTGGACCGACTATGCCAACAAGAAGTTCACCATCAAGCCGGAGAATGATGTTGTGGCCCTGGCCTCCTTGGAATCAGCTGCGACGCTCCCCGATATGGCGCCGATCTGTCCAATCATCGAAAACAAGAGCCAGTTTGCCTTCGTCACCCCGCGCGGCGGCGGCCTGGCCATCTTCGACATTACGACAACCCCCATGTCCCTCATCGCATCACTTCCGAAAGAGGCCGTCAAACCGGCAGGATGCGGGGGCGTCCAGATCGGGTCTACCATGTACCTCAACTCAGGTGGTGGATGGCCGGCCACGCCTTTGAATCATGATGTGTATGCCCTCGGACTCGGCACGCTTCCAGGGGGAATCGCGCCGGAGCGAATTGGCAACCGAGATGGCGGCGACTCCCATGGGATGGTGGCGATCAGCAACAAGTATCTCTGGTCGGGCGACCGGCATCTCAACCTGATCGACGTGTACGATACCGGCAACCGGAACATCAAAGTCGGAACGATCATGCTCTCGGGGGATCTCAGCAAGGATCCCGCTCCTGATCTGATGGATACCGCGCCGGACGGCAGCTACGTGTTCGCCGCGCTCCGTGGTCCCAGTCCGCTCACCGGCAATAACAAAGACGTCAACAATGCCGTCGGCAGCTCGCCGGGCGTAGGCGTCATCAAGGTCGCGGAAAACGGCAGGGGCGGCGCGATCGTGGGGATTGCCTCAATCAGCAAGATGGTCGAGGAAAAGGATGCGGACGGAAATGCCGTGAAGAAAGAGAAGGCCGATCCGCACGGCATCCAAGTGCGAAAGAAATAAACGGTGCCGCGTGCCGGCAGGGGAGGGTCCTTCGGTGGGCCCTCCCCTTTTTTAATCACTCCATTCACGCTAGAATGAGCGCATGACCGACAGCGAGCTCCAGCGCATCATCCAATACGTCACCGCCCGCTTGTCCTACGGACTGCCGGAAACCACCGAGATCGTCCGGACCGGGTTCAGCGAGCTTGTTGCATTGGCGACGACAAGCACGACCAGGCTTGAGCGCGATGCCATTCTGGCCTATGTGGTCACCTACACGGCGAAGAAGACCGGGCATTCCGAGCCCATGGTCAGGGAAGTCCTCGAGGCCGGAGGCCGCTGGCTGGACCAGGCCTACGAGGACCTCGCCAAGCGGGAGAACGAGCCCGTCAATTAACCGATCCGCTCATTCGCCTTGGGACTCATGCCGGGCCATTGGCTTTCACGAAGAGATTTCGAGGCTCTCGTGGCCGAGGCGGTCAAGAGCCTGCCCAAGGAGTTCCAACGCTACCTCGACAACGTGGCGATCGAAGTCCAGGAGGAGCCGACCGAGGAGGCGCTCGAAGCCGTCGGACTCGAGCAGGAGGACGCGGATGAGTTACTCGGGCTCTACTGGGGGCGCTCCATCCAAAGCCAGTCCTTCTTCGATGCCGGCGGGCAACTCCCGGACCGTGTCTACATCTACCGCGGCCCGATTCTGCGCCAGTGTGCGACAAAGGAGGATGTCGTGCGCGAGGTTCAGGAAACCGTCGCGCATGAAATCGGCCACCACTTTGGGCTGTCCGATGATGACATGCCGTTTTAGCAGCCTGACGATTCTCCTTTCTTCTGGAGCGCTCACCTCTTCAGCGTTTGCCGGCCATGCCGGCGAGATGGACAGCCCCGGCCTCCTGCCCCACGAACTGCTGGCCGGTTTGGTCGGACTCGCCGGAATGCTGCTGCTCACGATCCTCGCTCTGACCTGGGTGGTCTGGCGCCTGCGCGGGCTCGAGCGGCGTCTCCGCGAGCTGGAAGGGGAACGGAAGGATTAGTTGTGCTACGATAGGTTTGTCGTGTTTCCTCGAGAAGAAAGGGGGCGACCATGACTCGCACTCGACTCATACATCTGTTCTCGGCCGTCGGACTTTCATTTCTCATAACGGCCTGCGCCGGCCTTCCGGACGCATACCCGCCGCCCACCAATCCTTTCCTGGCCGGCGCGAGTCCCTTGCAAAGCTCCGCCATCGCTCAACCGACGAAGGTCGGGCTCGTCTGGCTGACGCCGGACGGATCCCCCGTTCCCCCGCAAGCCGCGCAACGCCGTCTGGCTGAAAAGATCAAGGCTCAATTCGCAGCCGGCAAGCGATTGGAAATCGTGGGCGTGACGACGATCGCGGCGACCCAAGGCGACACGCTCGCCGAGGTTCGCAAGGCCAGCGCGCCGCTCAATGTCAAACAGGTCCTGGTCGTCATGCCCAAGAGCGCCGAAGTGGTCAGCCCGGTATGGCTCCACTACGGGCAGAACGGAAAGGCCGTCGGGACGCGTACCGACAGCTTTGTCACGATCGCCATGGTCGGTCTTGACTTGACGAGCGGCAAACGCCTGTTCTCGGTCGTGGCCAACGGAGAGGCCCGGCTCCTAGCGCCCGACTACGAGAACGCGAGCCCTTATTACCCGCGCATCTCCCCTGGGAGGACGAGTTCGTTCATCTATCCGGAACACACGTCGTTCCCGCCCGGTGAAGTCCACGCCGTCGCCCTCGAGCAGGCGGTGAACGGCCTCATCTATGAGTTGGACCGGGTTCTCGGGAGCTGAGCGACACTTTCGGCACCAATGCTGCGCGCCTTCGCTGCCGGATTCTTCGTCCTCGTCGCCCTGGTTTCCTTCGCGCTGGCCCAGGCCAAGGGCGAATGGACTGTCAAGGCGCCGGCTCCGACCAAGCGGACCGAGGTGGCGGCCGCGGCCGTGAAGGGCAAAATCTACGTGGTCGGCGGGTTCCAGCAGGGCCTGAGCTTCATCACGCCAGCCGTTGAGGAATACGATCCGAAGACCGATGCGTGGCGTGAGCGCGCTCCGCTCCCCGGCGGTCTGCATCATGCCGGGATCGGCGTCGTCAACGATCGGCTCTACGTCATCGGCGGGTTCGAGCACGCACTCCTCTCCATCTGGTCCCCCGTCACAAGCGTGTACGAATACGATCCCGGTGCCGACCGATGGACGGTCCGCAAACCCATGCCCACCCCTCGCGGGGCGCTGGCCGTCGCGGTGCTCGATGGCAAGCTCCATGCGGTGGGCGGCTATAATCGGGACGGCAATACCGGCGCGCACGAGATCTACGATCCTGCAACCGACACTTGGTCCAGCCGCGCACCGATGCCCACGGCCCGCGACCACCATGCGGCGGCTGCCCTCGGCGGCCGGCTCTATGCGATCGGCGGCCGGCTCAACCGGCAGTACAGCCAGAACCTTGCCGTCACCGAGGAATATGATCCGGCGACCGACCACTGGACGCGCAAGGCTGATCTTCCGACTCCCCGCAGCGGCACTACGGCCGCCGTCGTGGGCGACCGCATCTACGTCTTCGGCGGCGAGGCGCCGGCCGGGACCTTCCGCGAGAACAAGGCCTACCATCCGGTCTCCGACAGGTGGGAAGCACAGGCTCTCATGCCGACGGCCCGGCATGGTCTGGGCTCGGCTGTCGTGGACGGGCGCATCTACGTGTTGAGCGGCGGTCCCACGCCCGGCGGGTCCTTCAGCAATGCGAACGAGATGTTCATCCCTCCAACCGCTCGCTAGACTCCGAAGAGATTCTTGCTATGAACACCATGGTCAAGCTCTCCTTGATACTGGCCGGCGCGGTCGTCGGACTGATCCTCTGCGTGGTGGTACTCCCGGCGGCGGAAGCGCCGCCGCAGGGTGTCGCTACCGAGGTGGTTATCCGGGTTGTCGGCAATCATGCGATGGTGTTGGGCGACACCGTCGGCGGGGCTGCCGTGACCATCCGGGACGCGGCGACGGGCGCCGTCTTGGCTTCCGGGACGCAGACCGGTTCCACCGGCGATCTCCGGTCCATCATGCAGACTCCCCACGAGCACATCGAACAGATTTACAGCATGAAGGGCGCGGCTTCTTTCACCGCGACCCTGCATCTGACCAAGCCAACCTTGGTCGAAGTGACCGGCGAGGGGCCCCTGAAATTTCCACGGGCCAAGCGCCGCGCGAGTAAGACGGTCCTGCTCTATCCCGGCAAACATGTCACGGGAGACGGCATCGTTCTCGTGCTCTACGGGCTGCTCGTCCGGATCGAATCGCCGACCCCCGACCGTCCCCTGGGCATCGGCGACGGCGTGACGGTGCGCGCCACCGTCAACATGATGTGTGACTGCGTCGTCGAGCCGTTCGGGAACTGGGACTCGCGTAAGATGGAATTGTATGGAGAGGTGCGGAACGGCGATACGGTCATCGGGCGGGTGGAGTTCTTCCACCAAGGACCACGGGGTCTTTTCCAGGGCGACTACACGATCCCGCGATCGCTGAAGGGCAAGGACCGTCTGACTTTACGGGTCGTGGCCTCCGATAAAGAGGGCATGAACGTCGGCTACGATGAGATCACGTATCACCTCGTTCCTTGGGAACAAAGCCGCGACGCCACCGGCCGCGAGATTCCGCTTATTGGCAAGTGACGGGAAGAGGAGGCACCACGGCCCGGCCCAGCGCGGCGTAATCGCCTATCGTGGCTTCCCGTGAGAACGACATGTTGTAAGGATCGGTGGCCGAGCCCGCGAGGCCAACCCAGCCTTCGTACCCGTTCTCCGCCTTGACCAGCAGCAGCCCTCCGATGACGGTCTCCGTCTCCTCCATCGTGTCGAGCATGCGTGCCCGCGTGCGGTGCGGGTAGCTGTGCGCATGAACCAAGAGCCGCTCCGGCCCAGCCAAGAGATGAACGTTGTAGCCGACCGGCGCTTCTCTCCCCGGCGTGTGGAGGACCAGGAAGCCGAGATGATTCGGCCAGATCGTCGAGCCGAGCAGTTCAAACCGGTAGTCGCCGGCGGGTGTCGGCGCCGTGCAGGTCAGAATGGTTCGATCGGATTCGCGGAACCAATGACTGGGCGGCGTTGCGCCACTGTTGGGCATTGTCCGGACATGTTCAACTTGCGTTGAGAGGCGACTGCTCTCTTCGCCCATGCGACAAGAAAACTCTTCCAAGGGCTTGCCGCCGGCTTGCATTGCCGCGCTCGCGTTCTCCTCCGCGAAGACATCCAGCACAGCCCGAATTCCTTCGTTGGTGGTGCGGAAAAAGAGCACTCCCATGTTGACGCTCTGATCAATGAGGAAAGTTTCTCCTCGCGCGGTTCCTTTGCCGTCGTGGACCATGAAGATGCCGGACAGGCCCCCGTCGAGGAAGTGTCCATGCAAGGGGTAGAGGGCCTCGCGTCCTGTCGGTTCCGTTCGTTTGAGATAGAAGCTCTGTCTGCCTTCATCGAAGTCCTGCGCAGAGGCATACACCTCCCATCGCGCGGAACCGCGATCAGCGGGAGCGGCGCATTGGAACAGAAGACGGCCGGGACGGCCGAATCTGGGCGGGAGCGTGGGATCGGCGGCGGGATTGCCGGTAACGGCAGGAGCGCTGTTCTGATGAAGGGGGTGGTCGTCCGTCGCCCCCATCGCCGGTTCTCCGGCCACGAGCAGCCAGGCAAGCGCGCCAGCCCTGACTACCCCTCTCATACTGTCAAGGCCTCAGCACGCGCTCGGCGGCCCACAGGACCACACGGCGGGGTAGCAATCGTTGCACGCGCATCAGCAGGCGGTTGCGCCAGCCAGTGACGACCAGTTCGCGTCGCCGATCGAGCCCCGCCAGCGATTCGGCCACCACTTCATCCGCTGTCTGCTGGCCGCCGGGAGCACTGTAGGCTTTGACGCCGGCCGTCGCATGAAAGTCGGTGTCGGTCCGGCCGGGACAACAGGTCTGCACCAGCACGCCATACTGCCGGGCTTCCCGCCCGATTCCATCTCCCAGGCTCACCATGAAGGCTTTCGTCGCGGCATAGAGCGCGAAGTACGGCAGCGGCATCAACCCGGCGACCGACGAGACGTTGATAATGGCGCCGCGGCGGCGTTCCCGCATCTCCGGCAGGAACAGGCGGACTAGCTTGGTGACCGTCAGCAGGTGCAGCACGAGCATCTCCTGAATGCGCGGCATCGGCATGTCCACGAACTCCCCGTACAGTCCGAACCCCGCGTTGTTGACCAGAAGGTCCACGGGCTGCGCGCGGCGGCGGACTTCCGCATACAGACGCTCGGCTCCGTCCGGCTGGGCCAGATCGAGCACGCTCTCTTCGACGGCGACGCCATGCGCCGCCCGGATCTCGCGCGCGACTTGCGCGAGCCGCTCGGCGTCGCGGCCCACCAAGTGGAGCGCGTAGCCCCGCTCCGCCAGCTGCCGCGCGTAGCGCTCGCCGATTCCACGGGAGGCGCCGGTTATCACCGCAAGCATGGAGCGGCACTATAGCAGAGGGTCGCAGACCAGACAACCGCTAGACAAATGTGGTTTCTGTGGTTAGTCTAGATCGCATGAGCGTCAAGTTTAAAGATTACTACGAGGTCCTGGGGGTCTCCCGCGACGCGACCGAAAAGATGATCAAGGACGCCTACCGGAAACTGGCGCGCCAATATCATCCCGATTTGCAACAGACCGCGGCGAAGAAGAAAACGGCGGAAGAGAAATTCAAAGAGATCAACGAGGCCTATGAAGTCCTCGGCGATCCCGAAAAACGCAAGAAGTATAACCGCCTTGGCTCCCGCTGGAAAGACGGCATGGACTTCACGCCGCCGCCGGGCAGCGGACAGACCGAAGGATGGACGTGGACGGGCAGCGAGGGTGCTGCCGACGGATTCAGCGACTTCTTCGAAGCCCTGTTCGGCGGCCGAGGAGGGCCCTTCTCCGGTGGTCGGGCACCGTGGGGAACGGACGAGCCTGTCTATCGCGGACCGGATCGCGGCTCCGACCTGGAGGCGGAACTTGTCCTGTCCTTGGAGGAGCTTGCTCAAGGGGGGACCAGGCGCGTGACGCTCACGGCGCGCGACCACGCCGGTCACCTGCGTCCCAAGACGCTCGACATCTCTCTGCCCAAGGGCCTGCGTGCCGGAGAGCGCATCCGCCTCAAGGACCAGGGCGCGACGGATGGGCATGCGGTTCACCCCGGAGACCTGTACCTGAAGATCCGCCTGCGACCGCACCCAGTTTATTCGCTGATCGAAGACTCTCCCGATGATCTTCAAATGGACCTGCCCCTGCTGCCCTGGGAGGCCGTTTTGGGAGCGGAAGTAACGGTGCCCACATTGGAAGGCCCCGTCTCGATGCGCATTCCGGCCGGCAGCCAAGGAGGCCAACGTCTGCGCCTGCGGGGAAAAGGCCTGCTTCGACGGGACGACACTCGGGGCGATCTCTACATCCGTCCCGTCCTCATTGTCCCGAAATCGGTTGGTCCCCGTGAACGCGAGCTGTACAAGGAACTCGCGAAGCTGTCGACCGAAGATCCTCGGAGCGCACTCGGCAAAACCAGGACGGCGGGCCGCTGATGGATTCGCCATTTGCATTTTTTCTCACCGCATTCATCTCTCTCTTCGTGACCCTCGACCCGATCGGCAATGTCCCCATCTTCCTCACCATTACGCCGCATAATTCGGAAGCCGAACGCGCTGCGATGGTCACCCGTGCCGTACTGGTCGTCTTCGGCGTACTGGTACTCTTCGCGCTCTGCGGCAACCTGATCTTCAGGCTCTTCGGAGTCACGATCGAAGCCTTTCGCATTGTGGCGGGGCTGCTCCTGCTGAAGATCGCCTTCGACATGATGGAGGCCAAGCCGGCGCGGGTCCGCCATACCCCAGAGGAGGACGCCGAAGGCGCGCAACGCCACGATGTCGCCATCATCCCCTTGGCCATTCCCCTGTTGAGCGGCCCCGGCTCGATCTCCAACGTGATCGCCCTGACCGGCCAGGCGACAAAATCGCCGAAGGTCCTCACGACATTCAGCCTCCTGCTGCTCGCCATCGCTCTCAATGCCCTGATCGCCTTCATCTCGTTGCGCAGCGCGACCGCGATCACCCGCCTCTTAAAAGAAAGCGGCATGCGCATCTTGACCCGCGTCATGGGGCTCATCCTGGCGGCCATCGCGGTCCAGTTCGTCCTCACCGGCATCAAGGACGCCTTCCACGTACCTGCTTGATAGCTGCTCAAGAAGCGGCTAGGATACGCGGCGATGTCGATCGGTCCACCCACCGGGATGCGCGACTGGCTGCCCCAGGACGCGCTGCTCCGCCAGCGCGTTATGGAGACCATCGGGAAGGTGTACCGGCTCTATGGCTACCTCCCGATCGACACCCCTGCCATGGAGGATCTCGCCGTCTTGCTCGGCAAGGGCGGGGGGGAAAACGAAAAGCTCCTGTTCAAGATCCTGAAGCGGGGCGAGAAGCTGGCGCAGGCCGGCGTCGAACTTGCCGACTACGGCCTCCGGTTCGACCTCACCGTGCCGCTCGCCCGTTTCGTCGCGACCCATCAAGGCAAGCTTCCCAAGGTCTTCCGCCGGTACCACATCGCACCCGTCTGGCGCGCCGACCGCCCGCAGAAGGGGCGCTTCCGCGAATTCTACCAGTGCGACATCGACGTCGTCGGCGGGGCCACTCTCGACTACGAGGTTGAGATCATCACGGCGACGGAACGTGTACTCAAAGAGCTGAATCTAGGAAAATATCGATTCCGCTTGAGCGACAAGCGGTTGTTACCGCTCGTACTCCAAGGCTATGGAGTTGCTAAGAACCATATCGGTCCAATCACGATCGCTCTCGACAAGCTTGACAAAGATTTTGATCAGGCCCGCCGCGAAATAGACGCTGTCCTCCCACACGATTCCGAACCGTGGAAGAAAGTGACAGCACTTCTTTTGCGGGCGTATGCAGTCCGGCCTCACGACACAGGACGTCATGAGCGTATGGCAGAGTTCAAGAAATACTGGGATTCCATAGACCACCCGACTATCCGTGCTGAAATTGACGATATTCTGGTCAACCTCGAAGCCATCATTATGGCTGTCGAGACCATTAATCCCGAGTCCTCCATCGTCTTCGATCCCATCCTGGTGCGCGGCCTGGACTATTACACCGGTCCAGTGTACGAGGCTGTCATGGCTATAGGCTCCACTTCTTCCATTCTTGGCGGCGGCCGGTACGACGACCTGATCGGGACGTTTGCCGGGAAGAACATCCCGGCCGTCGGGTGCTCGATCGGCTTCGAGCGCATCCTGGCCATCCTGCAGGGCGAGTCGGGCACCGCCATGACCGTGACCTCCCAGATCCTGCTCGTCAACGAGGGCGCAACTGCTGTCCTCCTCCAACAACAGGCCGAGCAATTACGAAATGAAGGGCTCTGCATCGAAACCAATCTCGACACAGACGACGTCGGCAGGCAGTTCAAGTATGCGGAGGCGGCCGGGATGCGCTGGGCCGTCAGGCGCTTCGAGGCGGCGACTTCGTCCATCACCGTCCGCGACCTGTCGAAACGGCAGGATTTCACTATGCCTCTGGCGGAATTCAAGTCCCGCCTTGCCGGATCGTAGCCCTAAAATTTACCTACGCTAATATATGTATTAAATTTTTCACCATCTTCGGTGTTTTTTTCATCTTTTTTCATTGACGTCAACTAGGCGTTTATGGTATAAGATTTTTATGTTTTTGTTCTTATATTATCCTTTTATTACGCCTAGTTATAAACCGCTCCTTCCTGTGAATTCGAGATGAAGAAAAGGTCACTAGGTATTCTTCTATCCACAGGGCCCGAGAACCCCAATCTCTCCACCGCTCTTGGTCTCTCTGATGCCGCCCTTCACGCCGGGGTTGACGTCTATCTCTATCTCATCGACGAAGGCGTTCTTGCCGTCGACGATCCTCGCTTTCAGCCCTTGCGTGACTCTGGGTTGAAACTGTTCGCTTGTGCCTATGGTGCTCAGCAACGGGGCGTGCCGCGGAAGGACGAGAAGGCGACGTACTGCGGCCTGGTTGTGCTGTCCAATATCGTTTCAACATGCGATCGCTTCGTGGCTCTCAATTGAACGCTTTTTGTGGATCGTCCGTCACCGAAGATATTGGTCTTGGTCCGCGTGGATCCTGCGAAGAGCCCTCGTGCTGTCGAGGCGCTTCGTATTGCACTTGGACTGGGTTCTCACAATGAAGGTCGGGATGTCCGTATTGTCTTGGGTGGGCGCGCTCCTTCGCTCCTAGCCGAGGATACAAGTGACATTATCGATGCGGAGATCCTTGAAAAGCACCTTCCTGTGTTCTTGGAGTGGGGGGCTCCTTTTGCAATCGCGCCTGATGCTGAGGTCCCTCCCCAGTATGCTCAGGGTGTTGAAACCAAGCCTCTTACACAGGCAGAACTCGCTGCCGCCCTTGAGGCGGCGGACCGTGTCCTCATCTTTTCATAGGTGATGGGAGTGACTCTGCATCTCCTCAAGGATACATCCAATCCTCTGGCTCTCAGTGTGTTGTCCACGCGGCCATCATCTGAGGCATCGACGCCTGTCGTCGTCGTGCTTTCTCCTGGCAAAGCGATGCCTGTACTCCCGCATGCTACGATCTATCACCTACGGGAACAGCCGTCGGTGCAAGAGAAAAATGCCATTTCGTATTCGCGTTTGGTAGAGATGATTTTCCAGGCGGAGAAGGTTATTGCGTGGTGACAGTGCATTATCTCCTATTCCGAAGTGTCTGTAATAGAGAAGATAAGGCGGAGGGGTAGGAAGAGGAGGCGTTGTGCGTGGAGTGGATGAGAAAGAAAAGCCGCGCGCGGTCAACGACGTCGATCTCCATCTGTCTGAGTAATGCTGGTAGTAAATCCTCGGCGCAAGAGGGGGATTGCCTGATGAAGAACTGGGCATGGTTTATCCGAGAGCAGGGCAGTAGGAAAGAAGGATAAGGAACAGAATTGGTTTATCCACAGGTGTGGATAGACCTGTGGACTCTTTAAAAAAGAAGGACTTATGGTGGATGTAGCTTCTCTGTGGCAGGCATGTGGCGGGATACTAAAAGAGCGGGTGTCGAAGGATGTCTATGACACCTGGTTTCAGGGTCTATCTATAGAAAATATCAGTGATTTTGAGGCAACAATCAGGGTGCCGAATCGATTTTTTCGCGACTGGATCCGTGACCATTACCATACGGTATTGGAGGATGTAGTGGGGAAGGCAGCAGGGAAGCAGGGGCTGCGGGTGGCCTATGCCCTTTCAGGGACGGAGGCGTTGGAGAAAGAAGCGCCCCGGGAGGCCATGGAACGGCCGGTCAGTGTCCCCGGCCTGCGCAGCAAAAGGCCTTCCCACCTGAACCCGCGGTACACGTTTGCAACGTTCGTCGCCGCTTCGAACAATCAACTGGTACGCGCGGCCAGCCTCAAGGTCGCCGAGTCTCCGGCCTCCTCCTACAACCCCCTGCTGATCTACGGGGGAGTGGGTCTGGGCAAGACGCATCTGATGCATGCCATCGGCAATTTCGTTCTGGAGCACTCGGACCTCCGGATCGCGTACGTCACGTCCGAGCAGTTCACCAACGAAGTCATCAACGGCATCCGCTACGACAAGATGATCGAGGTCCGCCGGCGCTACCGCAATATCGACATGCTCCTCGTGGACGACATCCAGTTCATCGCGGGAAAACAGGCGACCCAGGAGGAGTTTTTCCATACCTTCAACAGCCTCTACGAGGCCCGTAAACAGATCGTGGTGTCGAGCGATCGATACCCGAAAGACATGCCCGACATGGAAGAGCGCCTGCGCTCGCGGCTTGAATGGGGCCTCGTGGCCGACATCCAGCCCTATTCCCTTGAGGCCCGCATCGCCATTCTCAGGGACAAAGCTGATCGGGAAGGCATCGTCCTACCGGACGATGTCTCGCTCTTCGTGGCCACCAACATCAAGGCGAACATCCGGGAACTGGAAGGCTCGCTGATCAGGCTCGGGGCCTATGCCTCACTGACCGGGCAGGTCATCGCGCTCGAGATGGCACAGAACGTCCTCAAGGAGCTGATCATCGAGAAGAAGCGCGTCATCAGCCTCGATGCCGTGCAGGAGATCGTCTCAGCGAAGTTTCACCTGAAGGTGTCCGATATGAAGTCCAAGCGGCGGACGAAGGCGCTGGTCTACCCGCGGCAGATCGCGATGTTTCTGTGCCGGGAGATCACGCAGCAGTCCTATCCGGAGATCGCACGGCATTTCGGGGGCAAGGACCATACCACCGTCATGCATGCGTGCAAGCAGATCGAGAAGGCCAAGCAGAGCGATCCCGGCATGCTCGGAACGCTCGAGGAATTGAAGCGCCAGATCACTGGCGACTAGGCCAGTAAGGAGGGAGGCCGATGAAGATCAAGATTGCCAGGGACGAGTTGCTGACCGGGCTTCAGCGCGTCCAGGGAATTGTGGAGAAGCGCAATACCATGCCGGTCCTCTCCAACATCCTGTTGGAAACGAAGCAGGATGGGATCGAACTGGTGGCGACAGACCTCGAGATCGGCATCCGGGGACATTACAAGGCCGAGGTGTCTCAGCCGGGAAGCGTCTCGCTCTCCGCGCGCAAGCTCTACGAGCTCCTGAAGGAGGTCGCGGACGGCGAAGTGGCATTGACGACGCAGGAGAACAACTGGGTGCAGATCCAGGCCGGCCGCAGCCAGTTCAAGATCATCGGGATGGCGGCGTCGGAGTTTCCCGCGCTGCCCACGATCGAGCGGGAAGGGCGGGTGGCCATTTCTGGGAGCGGGCTCTCGTCCCTGATCCGCAAGACCCTCTTTGCGGTCGGCGACAACGACGCGCGGTACATCTTGAACGGCCTCCTGATCACGCTGCACTCCTCTGAAAAGAAAGTCACCATGAAACTGGTCGGCACCGACGGGCATCGGCTGGCGGTCGCCGAAAGCGACGTGACCCAGAGCGCGGGCTCGGACCTCCCCAAGGAGATCAAGGCCATCATCCCGCGCAAGGCGGCGCAGGAAATGCGGCGCCTTCTGGAGGAAGAGGAAGGCGAGCCGCTGCTCGGCTTCACGAAGAACCTTGTCACCTTCCAGAAAAGCGGGCTGTTTTTGACCTCGCGGGTCATGGAGGGCACCTATCCCAACTACCAGCAGGTCATCCCCAAAGACAGCACCAAGAAGGCCGTGCTCGAGCGGGTCGCGCTGGAAAGCGCGCTCCGGCGGGTCGCCGTGCTTTCGAAGGACAAGACGAACGCGGTCAAGGCGATCCTCCAGAACGGGATGCTGACCCTCCATACCAGCAACCCGGATGTCGGGGAAGCCACGGAGGACCTGCCCGCCCAGTACCGGGGGGAGGACCTGACGACCGGGTTCAACGCCCGCTATCTCCTCGACGCGTTGGCCGTCATGGACGGCGAGAAAGTCAGCCTGGAGATCAGCAGCCCCTTGAGCCCCTGCGTGATGCGCTCGGAAGGCGACCCCGGCTTCCTATGCGTCATCATGCCGATGAAGATCTAGGACTCTTAAGGAAGAGGAGGCCTATGGCCACAGACGAGACCAAGACCATGAACGGGCAGCGCGACTCGTACGACGCCGACCAGATCAAAGTACTGGAGGGCCTCGATGCCGTCCGGAAGCGTCCCGCCATGTACATCGGGAGCACCGGCCCCGACGGGCTCCATCACCTGGTGTACGAGGTGGTGGACAACAGCGTCGACGAGCACATGGCTGGCTTCGGCGAGGCAATAGAGGTCACGATTCACATCGACGGCAGCGTCACGGTGGTGGACAACGGTCGGGGCATCCCGACCGGTATGCACTCGACGCAGAAGAAGTCCGCCGCCGAGGTCGCCCTGACCATGCTCCACGCCGGCGGGAAGTTCGAGCAAGGCGCCTATACGGTCTCGGGCGGCCTCCACGGCGTGGGCATCTCGGTCGTCAACGCGCTTTCGGAATGGCTGGAGATGGAGATCTGGCAGGACGGCCAGGTCTTCGAGCAGCGGTACGAGCGCGGCAAACCCACGGCCCCTCTGAACGTCACCGGCAAGACCAAAAAGCGCGGCACGAAGATCACCTTCAAGCCGGACCACGAAGTCTTCGAGACGACGGACTTCAGTTTCGACATCCTGGCCCAGCGCCTCCGCGAGATGGCCTTTTTGAACAAGGGCCTGGAGATCTCGCTCAAGGACGAGTGCAAGGAGAAGGACCAGGTCTTCTGTTACAAGGGCGGAATCGTGTCGTTCGTCGAGCACCTGAATGAGGCCAAAACCCCGCTGCACAAGCCCATCTACATCAGCGTCGAGAAGAGCGACATGATGCTGGATGTGGCCCTCCAGTATAACGACGGCTATGCCGAGAACATCTTCTCCTTTGCCAACAACATCAACACGCGTGAGGGTGGCACGCATCTCATCGGCTTCAAGGCGGCGCTGACCCGGACGATCAACAACTATGCCAACGCGAACGACCTCCTGAGGAAGGAGGCCGAAACCCTCACCGGTGACGACGTGCGGGAGGGCCTCACTGCCGTCATCAGCGTGAAGCTGCGGAACCCGCAGTTCGAGGGCCAGACCAAGGCCAAGCTGGGCAACAGCGAGGTCAAGGGCATCGTGGAAACGGCCGTCAACGAGGCCCTCGGCGCCTACTTCGAGGAGAATCCTCCCATCGCCCGCAAGATCATCGGGAAGGCCCTCGACGCGTCGCGGGCCCGCGAGGCCGCGCGCAAGGCCAAGGAGCTGATCCGCCGCAAGAGCGCGCTGGAGGGCGGCTCCCTGCCCGGGAAGCTGGCCGATTGCTCGGAGCGGGACCCCGCGCACAGCGAGCTGTTCGTCGTGGAAGGCGACTCGGCCGGCGGCTCCGCCAAGCAGGGGCGCGACCGGAAGTTCCAGGCCATCCTGCCCCTCAAGGGCAAGATCCTCAACGTGGAGCGGGCGCGGTTCGACAAGATGCTCGCCAGCGAGGAGATCCGCGTGCTGATCCAGGCCCTCGGCACCGGCATCGGGCGTCCGCGCGAGGAAGGGGAAAAGAGCAAGGACGACTTCGACAGCGACCGCGCCCGCTACCACAAGATCATCCTGATGACCGACGCGGACGTGGACGGCAGCCACATCCGGACCCTGCTGCTCACCTTCCTCTATCGTCAGATGCATGAGCTCATCGAGCGCGGCTACATCTACATCGCCCAGCCGCCGCTCTTCAAAGTCAAGAAGGGCAAGACGGAGAAGTATCTCAAGGACGAGAACGCCCTCAATGAGTATCTGGCCGATCTGGCCGTCGAGGCGGTCGAAGTCTACCTTGAGAGCGGCCAGGCCTACGTGAGCGGGCGGCGCTTGTTACCCGTCCTGAAGAAGCTCATAGAGTACGAAGGCCTGCTCGCGCGGTCCGGCCGTAAGCAGCACGAGTCCGGGATCCTGCGCGGGTTTGTGGAGGAGCCGGGCCTGGACCGGGATATGCTGAAGGACGCCGCGGCCCTCAAGAAGGTCGTTGCCAACGTGAAGAAGACCCTGGCAACGATCTATCCCAAAGCGGCCGTGGACCTCGAGATCGTCGCGGACGAGGAGCACGCGTCCAACAGGGTTGCCTGCCGGGTTCAGACGAACGGACGGGTCCACAGCCTAGAAATCACGCACGAACTGGTCGGCTCGGCGGATTTCCGCACACTGCAGCGGCTGGCGCCCGTCGCGATCGGGCTGGGACGGCCTTCCTACAAGGTCAAGGCGGCTGGCGCGGAAACGGCGTATTCCAACACCGCCGACCTGGTCCGGGCCATTCTGGATTTCGGCAAGCAGGGAGTGAATCTCCAGCGCTACAAGGGTCTCGGCGAAATGAATCCCGACCAGCTCTGGGAGACCACCATGAACCCGGAGACGCGCACGCTGTTGCAGGTCAAACTCGAAGACTTCGCCGGGGTCGAAGACATCTTCTCCATTCTCATGGGCGACGAGGTGGCGCCGCGCCGCGACTTCATCCAGCAACACGCCCTCGAGGTGCGCAACCTCGATGTGTAGGAGGTAATGGATGCCGGTTGACGAGAGATTGACGCAGATTGCCATCGAGGACGAGATGCGCTCGTCTTACCTCGATTACGCGATGAGCGTGATCGTGGGCCGCGCCCTGCCTGACGTCCGGGACGGGCTCAAGCCGGTCCACCGGCGGATCCTCTATGGCATGAACGAGATGGGCCTCGTCCACAACCGGGCCTACCGCAAGTCGGCCAAGATCGTCGGCGAGATCATGGGGAACTACCACCCCCACGGCGACACGGCGATCTACGACACCCTGGTCCGGATGGCGCAGGACTTCAACATGCGCTATTGCCTGGTGAACGGCCAGGGCAACTTCGGCTCGGTGGACGGTGACCCGCCCGCCGCCATGCGGTACACCGAGGCGCGGCTGACGAAGCTCGCCGAGGAGATGCTGGCGGACATCGACAAAGAAACCGTCGACTTCCGCCCCAACTATGACGAGTCGCGCGTGGAGCCCACGGTCCTGCCGGCCAAGGCGCCCAACCTGCTCGTCAACGGCGCCGGCGGAATCGCGGTCGGGTACGCGACGAACATCCCGACCCACAACCTTGCAGAAGTAGTGGCGGGCCTCCTCACGCTGATTGACAACCCGGATACGACGATCGACGAGCTGATGAAAGTCATCCCCGGTCCGGACTTTCCCACCGCCGGGTATATCTACGGCACGCAGGGCATCAAGGAAGCCTACCACACAGGCCGCGGCCTCCTCACGCTGCGGGCCAAGGCGAGCATCGAGACCGACGAGCGGACCGACCGCGACCGCATCATCGTGACGGAGATCCCCTATCAGGTGAACAAGGCACGGCTGATCGAGAAGATCGCCGAGCTGATCCAGGACAAGAAGATCGACGGCGTCGCGGACCTCCGGGACGAATCGGACCGGGACGGGATGCGGATCGTCATCGAGCTCAAGAAGGGCGAGATTCCCCTCGTGCTCCTCAACAACCTGTACAAGCATACGCCGATGCAGTCCACGTTCGGTGTCATCATGCTGGCCCTGGTCCATAACCGGCCGGAAGTCCTGACCCTCAAGCAGATCCTCGAGGCCTTCGTCGAGCACCGGCGCGAGGTCGTGCTGCGCCGGACGGCGTTCGATCTGCGCAAGGCCGAGGAGCGGGCCCATATCCTCGAAGGCCTCAAGATCGCGCTCGACAACCTGGACGCCGTGATCGCGCTGATCAAGCGGTCGCGCTCGCCGGAGGAAGCGCGCGGGGGCCTGATGCGGCAATTCACCCTGTCGGAGATCCAGGCCAACGCCATCCTGGACATGAAGCTGCAGCGCCTCACGCAGCTGGAGCGGGAGAAGCTGACGCAGGAGTACGAGGACGTCATCAAGCGCATCGCGTACCTCAAGTCCGTCCTGGCCTCCGAGCCCCTGGTCCGGCAGCTCATCAAGGACGAGCTCGTGGCCCTCAAGGAGGAGTACAGGGACGAGCGGCGGACGCAGATCATTCCGGAAGAGGCGGAGATCAACGTCGAGGACCTGATCGCGCAGGAGGAGGTGGTCGTGACCATCTCCCACGCCGGCTACATCAAGCGCAATCCTGTGTCCCTCTACCGCGCCCAGCGCCGCGGAGGGAAGGGTAAGATCGGGATGGGGACCAAGGAAGAGGATTTTGTCGAAACGCTCTTCACGGCCTCGACGCACGACTATCTGCTGTTCTTCACGGACGCCGGGAAGGTCTACTGGCTCAAGGTGCACGAGATTCCAGAAGCCGGCCGAGCGGCTAAGGGTAAGGCGATGGTGAACCTGCTGGCCCTTGC
>Ga0207646_10000685_pt1 | contig 43841 bp, 35 predicted proteins | sample KBSK5502metaG_FD_184343 | JGI IMG/M metagenome (GOLD analysis project Ga0207646, IMG submission 184343) | Corn, switchgrass and miscanthus rhizosphere microbial communities from Kellogg Biological Station, Michigan, USA - KBS K5-50-2 metaG... | ecosystem: Host-associated > Plants > Roots >... | reverse complement strand
TTCCCTCAACACGATCGAATCGGTGACGCGCGAGCTCCAAAGTATGCTTCGGCAATTCAATCAAGCGTCGTTGTAAATCGCCGAAGCGATTTCGACGCAGGAGCAACTCGCGCACGGGACTGCGCGCCTGCAACGTGGCGAGAGCGTGTGAAAGTCCGCGGCGATAATTGTCGATCTTATGCGAAAGACAGCGATGCAATGTTTCGCGCGCGTGATCGAGCCGTTGCTGCGCATCACGAACTCGATTGAGCAACTCGCGGCCGAGTCGGCGTGTGCAGCCTTCGAGATCGCGCACAAGATCGACAACGTCACGAACGATCACCTCTGCGGCCGCGCTCGGCGTTGGCGCGCGCAGATCGGCCACGAAATCACAGATCGTGAAATCGATTTCGTGACCGACCGCAGAAACAATCGGCACTTCGATGCTCGCGACGGTGCGCGCGAGGATTTCTTCGTTGAACTCCCACAGATCTTCAATACTTCCGCCACCGCGCGTGACGATGATCAGGTCGACGGGCGCGAAGTTTTCGTTCGGCGTGGCGAGCTCGCGAACCGCAACCGCGATTTCCTGCGCGGCGCCCGTTCCCTGAACGCGCACAGGACTAATCAAGATCGACAACCACGGCGCGCGGCGGCGAAGAACATTGAGAATGTCGCGAATCGCGGCACCGCTCGGCGAAGTGACGATCCCGATTCGGCGCGGAAATGTTGGAAGCGGGCGTTTTCGAGCGGGATCGAAGAGTCCTTCGGCTTCGAGTTTGCGTTTGAGCGCCTCGAATCTCGCCTGCAACGCACCCTGACCGGACGGCTGCACAATTTGGACGCTGATCTGATATTGTCCGCGCGCTTCAAAAACCGAAACCGTTCCGAAAACTTGGATCTTCGCGCCATCGGTTAGCGGTTGCCGCAACGGAGCCATTGCATCGCGCCAGATGACGCAAGCGATCTGCGCGCGCGCATCTTTGAGCGTGAAATACTGATGCCCATTCGGATGCGCTTTGTAATTTGAAACTTCACCCTGGACCCAAACCGCGCCGAACTTTGTTTCGAGTGTGCCGCGGATCGAGCGGGAGAGCTCGGAAACGGTGAGAACCTTTGTGGCTTGTTGGAAGAAATCAGTCTGCACTAAAGCAAACGTCCAACGCCCAACGCTCAACGTCCAACACCGAATTCAGAAGCTACAACAATTCCTGCTGCATGCCGGCGGGAGGTTTGAGGCCGAGCTTTTTGTAAGCGTTCGCGGTCGCGACGCGTCCTTGCGGCGTGCGTTTGATGTAACCTTCCATGATCAAGTACGGTTCGTTCACTTCTTCGAGCGTGCCGGCTTCTTCGCCCACGGCGACGGCGAGTGAACTCAGTCCCACCGGTCCACCATTAAATTTGTGGATCAAAGTTTCGATGATGCGCTTGTCCCACTGATCGAAGCCATCGCGGTCGATCTCCAGCATGGCGAGCGCTTTGTCGGCCAATTCGCCGGTAATTTTCCCCTGCGCTTTAACCTGGACATAATCGCGGACCCAGCGGAGCAAATTGTTCGCAGTGCGCGGCGTGCCGCGCGCGCGAGCTGCGATCTCGGCCGCCCCCGCGGGATCGATCTCCACGCCGAGCAAGCGCGCGCTGCGGATGATGATCTTCTGCATTTCCTCGGCGGCGTAATAATCGAGGCGCGCAGTCATTCCGAAACGCGAACGCAACGGCGCGCTCACCATTCCCGCTCGTGTGGTTGCGCCGACGAGCGTGAATTTTGGCAGCTGCAAACGCAGACTGCGCGCTTGCGGGCCTTGATCGATGATGATGTCGAGCCGGTAATCTTCCATCGCTGGATACAAATATTCTTCGATCGTCGGTTGGAGCCGATGGATCTCGTCGATGAAAAGCACGTCGCCTTTTTCCAAACTGGTGAGCAAGCCGGCAAGCTCGCCCGCTTTTTCGATCACGGGGCCGCTCGTGTTCTTCACGTTCACGCCCATCGCGTTGGCGATGATGTAAGCGAGCGTGGTTTTGCCGAGACCGGATGGTCCGCTCAACAAAATGTGTTCGAGGACGTCGCCACGCTTCTTTGCTGCCGCCACCATTAATTCCAAACGCTCGCGCACTTTCACCTGACCGGTGAACTCGCTGAACATCGGCGGCCGCAACGAGATCTCGAATGCGGCGTCCGGTTCCGGTGGTTTCATTTTCGTGGCTGGCATTTTCTTACTCCAAATTTTTCGTGAGCACGAGCTCGGTCCCGCGCGGTTTTAAAATGTAGTCCACTTTATCGAACGCGTTCCGGATTAAATGTAAGCCGAGCCCGCCCGGCTTCACATGATTGTGCTCTCGTCCGCGCATTTTGTGGGCTGGGGCCTGCTCGCCGTAATCGCGCAGTCGCATCCGCACGCACGTGGTCAAGGCCTCGACCGAGAGCGCGATCGGCTGATCGTCGCGCAAATCGTAAGCGTAACGGATCACGTTCGTGCAAGCCTCGTCGATTCCGAGCACCATCAGCGTTCGTTGTTTTTCGGTGAAAGGATGCCGCGAGAGAAATTTGCGGACGAAATTCCGCATCATGGCCAGATTCGCGGTATGGCTGGTGAACTCGAGCTTTCCTTTCTTCATTGCCACTAGAAACGCAAAGCACGCTTCGGCGTTCAATCAAGGATGAAAGCAAATTGGACAGTAACGCGAGTTGGTTGTTCAGTTTCGCGCATGTGGAAAATATTCGCCGCGTTCGCGCTTTTGGCCACGTCCGCTTTCGCCCAGGAACAATTCACCGCTTACGACGCGCTCCGAGTTGTCGGTGTGCACGTCAATAAAGACGCGGTCAATCACGTCGTGTCGGTCACCGGCGTCAAAGGCAGTCCGCAGCCGCAAACTTGGAGCGTATTGGTTCAGGATCCCGGACGTGGCGGCGTGCGCGAAATTCAGGTGCGTAATGGCAAAGTCGTCTCCGATAAACCGAACTCAATGGTCGGTTCGGCCGAGGGCGCCACGATTAAAACTTCGCACTTGAACCTCGATTCGAGCGGCGCGTTTCAAGTGGCGAGTCACACCGCGGACAAATCGGGCATGCGTTTCGACAGCGCGAGTTACACGTTGCGCACCGATCAACATGGCGATCCAGTCTGGATTGTGACTTTACATTCAGTCAACGGCGAGCCCGTCGGTAGGATGTACATCGGCGCGAATCGCGGCAACGTGACGCGAACCGAGGGAATGTTTGGAGCAGCAAGTATGAATGATGTTGCAACCGAACAACGAGTTTACCGCGAACGCCAGGGCCATGAGGAAAACCAGGAACAGGCGAGCGACGAAAATCAGCAAGGCGATGAAGAAAGCGAACATGGTCCGCTTTACGGCGTGCGCTCGCGCATCCGTGAAAGTTTCCGGCGCACGCAAGAGGAGGCGAGCAGCATGTTCGACCGCGTCCGGCGCTCGTTCTCGGATTACATCAACCGCTAAGATCGACACCCCATGGCAGAATCGCGCGGAAATTCGAAAGTTTGGCCGGAGCTCGATTACGCGGATTGGAAAGACACTTGCGCAACGCTTCACATGTGGACGCAGATTGTCGGAAAAATCCGGCTTCGGCTGACGCCGTGGATGAATCATTCCTGGCACGTCACGCTGTATCTTACTTCACGCGGCCTAACGACTTCGCCGATTCCGCACGGCACCGACACGTTCGAGATTCGTTTCGACTTTATCGATCATGAACTGCGCATTTTGAAAAGTGACGGCGGGTCGCGCGTTCTGAAGTTGCAACCCCAATCGGTCGCGAAGTTTTACGAGCAAGTGATGCGCGCGCTCGATGAGCTGAAGTTATCCGTGAAGATCGACCTGTTGCCGAACGAAATTGCCGATCCGATTCCGTTCGACAAAGACGAGAAACATCGCTCCTACGATCCGGAATACGCGAATCGATTCTGGCGCGTGCTCGCTCAGGCGGATCGCGTTTTCAAACAATTTCGCTCGGGCTTCTGCGGCAAGTGCAGCCCGGTTCATTTTTTCTGGGGCAGTTTCGATCTGGCCGTAACGCGATTTTCCGGGCGACCAGCGCCGCCGCATCCCGGCGGAATTCCGCATTTGCCGGACGCGATCACGCGCGAAGCGTATTCGCAAGAAGTGAGTAGCCTCGGATTTTGGCCGGGCGCAGACGCGATGCCGCAGGCGATTTTTTATTCCTACGCGTATCCGGAGCCGAAAGGTTTCGGCGAAGCAAAAGTGAAACCGGACGCCGCGGCTTATAATTCACAGCTCAAGGAATTCATCTTGCCTTACGATGCGGTTCGAAACGCGAAATCGCCGGATGATGCGCTGCTCGAATTCGCGCAAAGCACTTACGATGCGGCCTCGACGCTTGGAGAATGGGACCGCGAAGCGTTGGTCGAGAAGAAACCAGTCTTGCATTCGGCGAGACAACATTCGTAATTTGAGCGCATGAATCCTCAATGCGCAGCTGAGCAAAGCGCCTGGCGCGAAGTGAAAGACGGCTGGCGCCCGCTCTACGGCGATGTCGATTCAATGGGCGTGGCGGTCGAGTGGCACGATTTCCAAACGTCGCGCAATTTCAATTGGGGCCGCACCTTTCATCCGCGCAGTCTCGAGTTTTGCTTGAATCTCCAAGGCCACGGCGAGGTTGGCTCGGCAAAAGTTAGTTACGCGCCCGCCGCGGCGGGTTACTACGCGATCGGCGATGAACCACTCTCCGCTTCGCGCCGCGCTAACGACCGTCATCAATTCGCCACGCTCGAGTTCTCCCGGAAACATTTGCAAAAACAGTTTGTGGAAAGCGAAGCCGATCTCGAACCGCAGATCCGCAGGATCATTTTTGGCGACAAAGATGAAACAGTTGTCGCGCCGACCCGTCCGATGTCGATCCAACAGCGTGCAGTCGTTGGCAGTTTGGCGGAGCCGGTGGTTTCAAAAGCGGCGCAGGTTCTTTGGTACCAGGCGAAGGCGCTCGAGCTCATGGCCCATTTTCTTTTCGAACCGAAGGATCCGGAGTTTTTCTGTCAGCGACAAAAACGCGTGGCGCGCGAGAGGGTCGAACGCGCGAAGGAACTGCTCGCTCGCAATCTCACAAATCCGCTCACGCTCGAAGCGCTCGGGCAGGAAGTTGGCTGCAGTCCATTTTACTTGAGCCGGAGTTTTTCGCGCGAAGTCGGTCTCACCATCCCGCAATATTTGCGGAAACTTCGAATGGAACGCGCGGCTGAATTGTTGCGCACTGGGCGTTACAATGTGACCGAAGCCGCAACCGAAGTCGGTTACTCAAGCCTCAGCCATTTCAGCAAAGCCTTTTGCGAGACGATCGGTTGCTGCCCGGTGTTGTATCCGGCGGCAAAGAACGTGATCTTGGATCGATAAAAATTCTGAACCGCAGATCACGCGGATTTAAACGGATGTTTTTTCGGGCAGAAATAAGGCAACTGTTTACATTCTCTTCAGTGTTATCCGCGTAATCCGCGGTTAATTCTTTCTCGAATGAAAATCACTCGCGCACTCATTTCCGTTTCGGATAAGGCCGGCGTCGCGAAATTTGCGCGCGCTCTGGAGCGGCAGGGCGTTGACATTATTTCCACGGGCGGCACCGCCGATCTGCTCCGCAAAGAAAAGATTCCAGTGCGCGACATTTCCAGTTTCACCGCATTTCCCGAAGTGCTGGAAGGCCGCGTGAAAACTTTGCATCCGCGCGTGCACGGCGGTCTGCTCTACAAGCGCGGCAACCCTCAACACGAAAAGGAAGCCAAGGAATGCGGCTTCGAACCGATCGATATGGTTGTCGTGAACCTCTATCCGTTTGAGAAAACGATCCAGAAACCCGACGTCACGCTCGCCGAAGCAATTGAGAACATCGACATCGGCGGCCCATCGATGATTCGCAGTGCGGCGAAAAATTACGAATCAGTGACGGTCGTGGTCGATCCCGCGGATTACGACAGCGTTTTGGAAAACATGCGCGAGAACAACGGCGAGACGACGTTGAAGTTGCGCGAGCATCTCGCGATCAAAGCTTTCATCAAAACTTCCGACTACGACCGCACGATCGGAAATTACCTGAACCGCGAGCAAATCACCGAAGCCTCATTCTCGCTTTCACTGCCACTCGTCTCCAAATTGCGTTACGGGGAAAATCCGCATCAGCAAGCCGCGCTTTACGGGGACTTCGACCGCTACTTCGAAAAACTCCACGGCAAGGAACTTTCCTTTAACAACATTCTCGACATCAGCGCGGCCACAAACCTGATCGCCGAATTTTCGCAGCCAACGGTCGCGATTCTAAAACACACCAATCCGTGCGGCGTCGGTTCTAATGTCGATCTTCGCGAAGCGTGGGAGAAAGCGTTCGCAACCGACAAACAGGCGCCGTTCGGTGGAATCATCGTTTGCAATCGGCCGATCCATGAAGCGCTCGCCAAAACGATCAGCGAAATTTTTTCGGAAGTAATTATTGCTCCGGAGTTTGAAGCGAAAGCGCGCGCTCTTTTGCAGAAGAAAAAAAACTTGCGGCTCATTCGCCTGATGACTTCCGCAACCGAAGCGAGGCCTGCTGTCGATTTTCGTTCGGTCTGCGGCGGAATTCTGGTTCAGGATTCCGACAGCGTGATTGAAAATCCGGACCAGATCGTGACCAAACGCCGTCCGACGAAAAAGGAATTGGACGCGATGCTATTCGGTTGGCGTGTGGTGAAACATGTGAAATCTAACGCGATTGTTTACGCCGCGGCGGACCGCACGCTCGGCATTGGCGCTGGGCAAATGTCGCGGGTCGATTCTTCCCGCATCGCAATTTGGAAAGCGCAGGAAGCGGGTCTCTCCTTAAAAGATAGCGCGATCGCGAGCGACGCATTCTTTCCTTTCCCTGATGGTTTAATTGCAGCCGCGGATGCCGGCGCGACTTGTGCGATTCAACCGGGCGGTTCAGTGCGCGACAAAGAAGTCATTGCCGCCGCTGACGAACGCAAAATGGTGATGATCTTTACCGGCGTTCGCCATTTTCGGCACTGATTCACGGTTGGAAGGTGATCGGCACGACCACAGTCCAATCCTGCGCACCCGCTTCCGCTTTCCATGTTTGCAGCGCTTGGGTCGCGGCTCGATCGAGAATTGGTTGACCGGTCGATTCGATCGTTTGCACGCTTTTCACCAGTCCATTTGTTCCAAACGTTACACGGAATTTTCCGGAACCGGTTGTTGGCCCGGTACGAAGCGTGCGCATTTCGTAGGGATAACGCGGCGCCGGATTGTAAATGACGCGTTGCCGCGCGACTCGCGGCGTCGCCGTTGCTGTCGGCGATTCGATCGGCGCGGCCGTCCAACGCGCGGTGGTTCCGGGTTTTATAGCGGCCAGCAGCGGCTCGAGTTGTCCTGACGGTTGAATGTCATTCTTTCCGCCGGCAGTCACGATTCCAACCACTTCGCCATTCGCATCGACAACCGGCGCGCCCGCCGCGTCGCTCGGAATCGTTCCGCCAATTTGGAACGCGTCTTTCTTGGGATCGGCGCCTAACGACTTGATCATGCCGCCGGCCATCGGTTGTTCTTTGTGGCGCAACGTGCTGCCGATGACAACGCCCCACGCGTTCACCGCGATCGATTCGGTTGTTTTTTCCACTGGAAGAAACGGCACGCCGACTTTTGTTTCGGCGCGCAAAATAGCGAGCCCGCTTGTTTTCGAGAAATCGATAACGCCGGTCACATTGCGGATTTTTCCATCGGACGATTTCGCGACGCCGTAGGCGCCGTCCGCAACCAAATCCAAACTCGTCGCCAGCAAACCGTCACGCGAAACATAGAATGCGTTCCCGCTTCGAAGCAGTTGGCCTTTTGCGTCGAAAATGGTGAGCTCGACAATCGCGGCCGCCGCTTTCTCAGCGACTTTTTGGAATTCTAGCGGCGGCGTTTGCGTTGGCGTAGTCGCGGCGGCGGTTGCAGTCGCCATTGACGGAGTTGCGACAATCACGTTCGGTGTTGCGGAAGCTGAAACTGCCGACGGACTCGGAGTCGGTGTCGTGAGAAGTCCGCCAGTTTGCGCTGGCGGGTTTCTTCCGCACCACGAATAAGCGAGAATAATGAAGAGGACGGCTCCGGAAATCAGCGCGAGAGTGGACTGTCTCATCGGCAACCCTCAAAACATCGGACGTCGCGGCGGATTTTTTTTATTTGCCTGACAATCGCCACATCCAGACGCAGAGCAGACCGAAGACGATGATGCCAATCCAGCTGACTTCAATCGGAATCACGTGCGTCGCGATGCTTATCTTCGCGTGTTTGAACAAGCGCAGAGCGTGAGCGATCGCAACCAATCCGAAAATTACCGACGCAACCCGCAAACCATTTCGTTGTGAGTTCATGCCCCACAGTGTCACATGTCGATCTGCGCTTTGTCAGCAAAAAACCCCGAATGATTTAGGCCACCGTTCGTCGCCGGAAGGCAGCTGCTTGCACGACAATTCCAAGCACTGCGAGCCCGATAAACAAAATCGTCGCGCCGGTTTGCGGAAGCATAATCGTATGCCCGATCAAATACGCGCCGACAGCCGCCGACATTACGATCAGCGCCCAATCGAAAAGTGAGAGCAACAAGATGGCGCCAATGATTCCACCGATGATGAACGTGATTCCGGGATAGCGCGCGCCTTCAGCGATGAACGCCGCCACCAGCGCCATCGCCAGTTTTCCGCCGGCCAGAGAACCGGCAACCGCGATCGCGATCTTTTGCAAAAACAATGCGAGCAGCGCGCCGATGAATCCGAAGACGATCGCGATGCTCAGTTGCAGAATCGGCGTTGGCTCGTGCATCAGATGGGGCGCGACCTGGATTCCCGCCGCAAATCCAACTGCCGCCACGCACAGCCAGAAAAGTTTTCGCCCGAAAAATAAAATAATCGCGCCGATCAAGACGCTCAGAATTGGAATCGGCAGGTTCATTTGTTTGATGTCCACGAAGATAAATCGCGTGCCAACAGTTTCTCCAACTCTTTGATGTCGAATTGGAAGATGTCGATCAAGCGCGACCGCAACTGATTGTCGATCTTGTCGGAATATTCTTGCTCGAACACGCTCGCTTCCGGCGGAACGAAGGACGAATCGGCCCCGAGAAATTCGAAAACGCGGCGCAACGTTTTCTGATGTGCGGTTCGCAACTCTTCGCTCAACAGCACGCGAACGTTGTCTCGACCGAAGATGTTGAACAAACGCCGAACCTGGTGCGCGTAAAAGCCGCGATCGATGTAGGAATAGACTCGATGTTGCAACGGCAATGCTTCGCGGCAACGCTCCGCTTCCTTCTCGATCGCTTCGGCGAAAGATAACTTTTCTTTGCCGCGCTGGGTCTCCATGTTCCAGGCCGAGAATGCGCGCTCGACCGGATTTCGCAACGCGAGGATCCATTTCATCTTCGGACTGTATTTCCAAATCCGATATGGGGCGGTTTCCCAATACATGTAGATCGGGCTCGCCTCGCCGATCGCGCGATGCTGCGGCTTCGGCTTGAAGTTCGCATGATACTTTTTGTAATCGGTGTTCTCCTCCTCGCGATCGAAGAAGTGCAGCTCCTTGCGCGTCGTCGGCATGCAAATCTCCGGATGCTGTCGCAAAAACGAATCCAGCGCCGACGTCCCGCCCTTCTGCGTCCCGCCAATGACAAAATCAACGCGCATTTATCGCTCTATATTCCAACCTAGGATCTGACCAGTGTCTGCTGCGACGTAGATTCTGTGTGCCCCTCCGTAAATGTTTGGATCGCGCGGCGTAAAGTATACGAACCAATATTTGCGCTGGCTGAGCCTTTTACGAATAGCAGGATCTGCTTCTTCGGCGAAATCTCCCCAGCGTGGCCAAGCGTGTACTTCAAGAGACCGCACGTGTTGACGATGTTGTTGTATGAAACGCGTTGCGATACGAATCGCTTCCTCACGAGATATGCGATCAGCTGCGAGTACGGTCGAGGTCGACAAGCAAACCGCAGATATTAAGACTAATCGAAGGTGGATCAGCAATGATTTCATCGGCATCATTTCTTCATCATCGCATCGCGTTTTGGTTTGAATTCATTGCCGGTTTTCCATTCCGGAAATTTGTCGGCGTTGGCGACCTCGTAGCCGACTTCGAAGAGAAGATCGACATCTTGCACCGCGCCGGAGAGGTCCCAATCCGGTTTCACGTCGTCGCTCGGCTGATGGTAATCCTTCAAATCGTATTCGTCGGAACGGAGCGCGGAGTTTTCCGGACGCGAGAGAAGATGCTGGTTCTTGCCGATGTAGAGCGATGGCAGTCCGGCTTTGCTGAATTCAAAATTGTCCGCGCGATAGATGCTGCCTTTCTCTGGACGCGGATTTGGAATCATCTTGCGACCTTGATGTTCCGCCGCGGCGGTGAGCATGTCGTCGAGATCCGAAAAACCGTAGCTCGTGTCTTCGATGTCGCGCGCTTTCCCCCAGACATTCAACGTGTCGATGTTGATGTCGGCCAAAGTTTTCTCGAGCGGATAAAGCGGATGCTCCGCGTACCATTTCGCGCCCAACAAACCTGCTTCCTCGGCCGTCGTTGCCAAGAACAAAATCGAGCGCTTCGGCGGCGGGCTCACTTTCGGAAACGCGGTCGCGAGCGTGATCACGGCGCTGACACCGGAAGCGTTGTCGATCGCGCCGTTAAAAATCTGGTCGCCCTGCAATTCCGGATGTTTTCCCAAATGATCCCAGTGCGCGCTGTAGATGATGTATTCGTCTTTCAGCTTTTCATCGGCGCCTTCGAATTTGCCTATCACGTTGAGCGATTTGAATGAGCGAACTTGTTGTTTGATGTCGATGTTCGCCTTCGCATTCAGCGCCACGGGCTTGAATTCTTTCGTGATCGCCGACTTTTTCAGCGCGTCGAAATCCTGTCCGCAATCGGCGAGAAGTTTCTTCGCGACGTCGAGGGTGATCCAAGAGCGCGCTGAGACCGCGCCCATGTTCTTATCCGGATTATCGAGCTCGAAGTTTTCTTTGGCCCAGCTCGATTTCACGACCTGCCACGGATACGCCGCGGGCACGGTTTCGTGAATGATGATGGCCGCGGCCGCGCCTTTTTGGGCCGCGATCTCGTATTTGTAGGTCCAGCGCCCGTAATAGGTCATCGCTTTCCCTTTGAACATTTTCTCGTCGAGCTTCGACGGATCCTTTGGATCGGGAACGGCCGGATCGTTGATCAGCATCAGGATCGTTTTGCCGCGAACATCGACGCCTTTGTAATCGTCCCAGCCATATTCCGGTGCGACCACGCCGTAACCGACAAAGACGAGATCGGAATTGTCGATCTTGATTTCCGGTTGCAATCGCGCTGATGACGCCACGAAATCGTCTCCGAATTTCAAATCCATCGGCGGCTTGCCGTTCACGACAAGTTGCAGACGCGAATCGCTTTTAATTCCGGCGAGCGGCACTTCTTGAATGTAAGTGCCGTCTGGATTTCCCGGCTTCAGTCCGATTGCTCGGAATTGGTCGGCGATGTATTTAGTCGACAGCTGTTCGCCTTTTGATCCGGGCGCGCGGCCTTCGAATTCGTCCGACGCGAGAATTTTGATGTGCGAGAGCAACGCGTCGGGAGTGATGACATCGAGCGCGGGTTTGAGTTTTTCCGCAACTTTGTCTTCGGCAAAGAGAGAGAAAGCTGCAATGAAAAGAAGCGAAACGGCCAAGCGTGGCGTTTTCATGCTTCTTTTGTAGCGGCGCTCTGCGAGCGCCGCAAGATTATGCGACGGTCATCCGCCTTCGCTAAAGCCACGGCATGACAGGTTGACCGCCCCCTACAACATCACTGCGCTTCTTTCGACGGGCCGGCGGGCGCTTTCTTTTTCTCGTCGCCGCCTTTTACGCCGATCTTTTTCAGAAACGGCTCAACCGATTGTTTCCGGCCGAGAAACTTTTCGATCGACATCGTCACGTCGCGCCCATCGCCTTGCGCGTAAATTTCGTTACGCAATTTCATTCCGGCTTGTTTGTCGAGATAACCTTGCGGTGCCTTTTCGAACACAGTCGCCATGTCGGCGGCGATTGCATCGGCCCAGGCGTATCCGTAATAGCCGGCGTCATAACCGTTCATATGGCCGAAGTAGGTTGTGAATGTCGTGCTTGGATCGATCGGCAGAAAAACTTTTTCGAGAATCGGGTTGGAAATGTCGACGCAATCCCATTGCGCGCCTTCGGGATGCGCATCGTGCATCGCGAGATCGAGCGACGCGAAAGCGAATTGTCGTCGATAAAAAACACCGGCGGTCGCTTTCTTCGCGTCGTTCATTTTTTGAATAATCTCACCGGGAATTTTTTTCGACGGATCGCGATAATCGGCGGCGAAAGTATCTAGAACCTTTTTGTTCCAAACCCAGTTCTGGAGCATTTGCGAAGGAGCTTCGACGAAATCGCCTGGAACCCGCGTGCCGGCGAAGCGGCCATACTTCGCGCGGGTAGTGATTTCATGGAGACAATGACCAAACTCGTGAAAAAGCGTTTCCACATCGGAGTGCGTCATGAGCGACGGCTTGTCGGCGCTCGGGGGCGGAAAATTGCAAAGCAACGCGGCAACTGGTCGTTGATATTTTCCATCCGCCATCAATTTGCCGCCAGTGATCGTGAACTCGGCGAAGTGATTGAACTTTCCGTCGCGCGGAAACATGTCGAGATAAAACATGCCGAGCGGTTCGCCGGTCGCGGCATCAGTCACCATGTAAAGCTGCAAGTCGCCAATCCATTTGTAAGGCGCGTCGATCTTTTCGAACTTCAACCCGAAGATGCTCTGATAAATGTTGAACATTCCCTCGAGCACTTTTTGGAACGGGAAAAATGATCGAAGCGCTTCGGTGTCGACGTTGTATTTCGTTTTCTTGATCTGGTTCGAATAATAACGCCAATCCCAGAGCGAAATTTTCGCATTCGGATCGTGCGTGTCCGCGGCTTTCATTTTCTGCATTTCGGCAACTTCCGCCGCGAACTTCGGCTGAATGCCCGACACGAGATCATTGATGTATTTCTTCGCGCCCGCGCCGTTCTTGGCCATCTTGATCTCGGTCTGGAAATCGTCCCACGATTTGTAACCAAGCCGGAGCGCGATCTTGTTCCGCAGGTCAATCATTTGATTTAGGACCGTGCGATTCGTGTCTTTGGCGAGCGAATCGCGCGCGGTGTAAAGTTTTTTCCGGGTCGCTTCATTCTTGGAGTTGTCTTGGACGGTGTTGTATTGCCAGGTCACGTTCGCGAGAACGGTGTAACTTGGTGTAGTTAGAGCGAGTCCCGTTTGCGGCGCCTGACTAACATTCTTGATTCCTGGCGAGTCGAGAAAACTTTCCGGTACCCCCTCGAGTTCGGCTTTCGTAAAAAACATCGGCGCTTTCGCGTTGACGATGTTGGTGTCGAAATCGGTGCCGAGTTTCGCCAGTTGCTTGCGAAGGTCCTCGACTTCTTTGCGTTTTTCCGGCGGCAACGCCAAACCCGCGCGGCGATAATCGCGCATTGTTTCTTCGAAAAGCTTTTTGTCTTCGCCGGAAAGACTAGGCTTCGTGTCGGCAAAAGCTTTGAGCGCTTTGTAAACGTCTTCGCGATAATCGATGCCGACGGCCCAATCCTGAAAAGTTTTCACCGCGTTCTCTGCGGCTTCGCGCACTTTCGCGTCGGGATTCGATTCCTTGATCACGACCGCCCGGCTCGCAGCGTTGCCGGCGGCCCAAGTGAGATCATCGAGCGCGACGACCGTGCTCTTGAAAGTAACTTTGCTTAAGTCCTGCGCGCCGATCTGATCGAGCGCCTTGTTTGCGGTGTCGATGGCGTTCTTCGTCATCGCATCGACGGTTTCCGGCGTGTGTTCCCAATCGGGCAATGTCAAAACGGCGTTCGCTTTCGCGGCCGCGGGGCGAAAGTCTTCGACCGTTTTCAGATTTTCAGCGCGAAGATCGACAGTCGCCCACGCGAAAATTACCAGTGGCAATACAAGGTAAGATTTTTTCGTAAAGGCCTCGGGAAAAAGAGGCCACAGATTTACACAGATTCTCACGGATTACAGAGCGAATTTTGCTGAATCTGAGTTTCATCTGTGTTCATCTGTGGCCAGATGATTGAAAAGTTCCTGCTCGCGTTCATTCCGGTCTTTGTTGCGATCGATCCGATCGGGCTGGTCGCGATTTTCATGGGACTCGGGACGAGCGCGTCCCACGAACATCGAAGACATCAGGCGTTTCTCGGATTGCTCACGGGACTACTAGTGGCGGCCGGATTTATTTTTCTCGGCAAAGCGATCTTCGCCGCGCTCGGAATTACGGTCGCCGACTTTCAGGTCGCCGGAGGATTGATTCTGCTCGCGCTTGCGGTGCGCGAGCTTGTCGGCTTCGGCCGGGCCGATCGCGACGCGGATAAAGAATTCGGCGTTGTCCCGCTCGGCATGCCGCTAATTGCCGGTCCGGCATTATTGACTGCGCTCTTAATCTTGATCGACAGCGTCGGCGTTGTGTTCACGTTGCTCTCGCTGATCGCGAATCTCACGATCGTCGCGATCGCGTTATGCAATGCGGAGCGCTTCGCGCGCGTGATGGGAACGCAAGGATTACGCGGCGTGTCGAAAATAATCGCGCTCCTGCTCGCGGCGATCGCGATCAGTCTTATTCGCCGCGGTTGGCAAACACACTAGGCTCGGTTTTCACCAAAACCGACTCGCCAGCTTCCCTAGGCCGATTACGCTCCCGCTAGTTTGGCGGAAGTGTTCCCTTAGTGCGGTTTGCCGCAGAGCGGCGGCCTTCGCAAAAGCTCACGGCTCCCGCCGTAAAGTTCGCGCCCTGCGAACCGCTTACATGTGCGGCTGGCCTGGCATCGCTCGTTTTAGCTCGGCATCTTTGTCGCCGTGCTGGTAGCGATAGTTCAGCTCGCCTTCAATTGCGTAGATCTCTTTTTGCTGATCGGATGACGCTTCGCCCCCATGGTGAATGAAGACGGGTTCTCCCCGGTGACCCGGCAGGTTCGTTTGGGTCTGCGGGATTTGGTGATAGAGATCGAGACGGCGTTGCTGCAACTGCTTGGTCGTCCATTTTTTAAACGGCGAGTTGGCCGGCGAATAAGAACCGGGTCCAAATCTCGGACCGAGTGGTTGACCGTTGCCGGGGGTGCCTTGGCCGTAAGCGCAGCCGACCACAAGGCCGGCGATTAAAACTGCGAATAACGTTTTCATAGTCTTTGTATTAACTTCGTTTCCTGTGCGGTAAAAAGGTTCAAATAATTCAACCACGGACGAGGCCCGACGTTGCGCAATTTCAGCTCGCTTTTGCAATAGATTCGGCTCTAGTTCCGTCAAATCCGCCACTGGGTTGACACGCCGAAGCGCGTTGTTACTGTCCACGACTTTATGAGATTTCCGCTCGCATTAACGACGAAAATCGCTGCCTATATTATCGGGCACAAGCTGCGCCGCACGAAGAAGTTTGCCACCGTGTTGCAGCTCGAACCGTTGCACACTTGCAATCTCACCTGCACCGGTTGCGGGCGGATCCGCGAATACTCGACTTCGCTCAAGGACATGATGAGTCTCGAAGATTGTTTGAGCGCGGCCGAAGAATGCAACGCGCCGATGGTCTCGATCTGCGGCGGCGAGCCGCTGATTTATCCGCACATCGAAGCGCTTGTGCAGGGATTGCTCGAGCAAAAGCGAATCATTTATATCTGCACGAACGCCATGTTCATGCGCAAGAAAATGCGCGAATGGATGGCATCGGAACTTTCGAAAGCGCAAAACGGCAGCGGCAAAAAATTACAAGACAAGATCGACATCCTCCTCGCGGAAGGATTGATCACGGAAAAAGACGCGGAGGAAATTCGCAAAGGCCCGAAGGACGCGAACAAGCCTACGATCGGGCCCAACAACTGGATGTATTGGAACGTGCACTTGGACGGACTCGAGCGGATTCACGATCTGATCGTTGAGCGCGAAGGCGTCTTCAAGGAATGCATTCTCGCGATCAAGATGGCGAAGATTCTCGGCTACCAGGTTGCGACGAACACCACGATCTACAAAGAGACCGACATGAACGAGGTCGAACAGATGTTCGATTATCTCAGCGATTTGGGCGTCGACGGTCACACCATTTCGCCTGGCTACGAATACGACGCGGCGAAAAAGGACATGATCAAGCGCCTGAACTTGCGTCCGGAAAATTTCTTTCTCACTCGCGAGATGACGAAGAAGAAGTTTTCCAAGATCGAGAAGTGGATGAACGATTACACGTTTTTCGGCACGCCGATCTATTTTGAATTTCTCGCCGGCCATCGCGATTTGACCTGCTCGGCCTGGGCGATCCCAACGCGCAATATCCGCGGCTGGAAGGGTCCATGCTACTTAATGACCGACGCGCATTATTCGAGCTACGCCCAGCTCCTCGAAAAAGTTGAGTGGGAAAAATATGGCGTGGTCGACGGCGTCGCGCGGGATCCGCGCTGCGAAAACTGCATGGTCCACTGCGGCTACGAACCAACCGCTTCGCTCGGGCTGCAATCGAAACGCGGCGATACCTGGAAGACGATTAAGTTTAATTTCGGCCCGAAACCGAAGGCGACCGGTCGCGGCAGCGAGACTGTTGCCTTCAATGGCGTCACGATCGGGAACGGACACCTCACCGGCAAAAACGCTGAGAAATCGGCCCAGGCTTCGTAAGGTCGACATCGTTCGGACGCCGTTGTAAGATCGACATCCTCAATGAGTTCTTCACGAAACATTGTTGCATTACGAAGCGCGGAACAATCGGAGCCATTCGTCGCGAATGATGCAGAGATTTCGGACGCGATTGCGCGCGCGCAGCAAAACCTCTTGCGCCAACAACGCGAAGACGGTCACTGGTGCGGCGAACTTTTGGTCGACAGCACACTCTGCTCCGACTTCGTGCTCTTCATGCATTGGCTTGGCGAAGTCGACGTCACTCTTCAGGAACGTTGCGCCCAGCATATTTTGAAACGCCAACTGCCGGACGGCGGTTGGAATATCTACTTTGGCGGCCCGAGCGAGATCAACGCTTCGGTGAAGGGTTACTTCGCGCTCAAGCTCGCTGGTTATTCGCCCGATTTGCCGTTCATGCGAAAAGCGCGCGAGTGCGTTCTCCGACTCGGCGGCATTCCGCGGATGAACACGTTCAGCAAACTTTACCTCGCCCTTCTCGGCCAATTCCCGTGGAAATATCTGCCGACGATTCCGGTGGAAATGATTTTGCTCCCGACCTGGGCGCCGATCCACATCTACAAAATGTCGTCCTGGAGCCGCGCGATGCTCATTCCGCTCGCGATCATCAACCATTTCAAACCGACTCGGACCTTGCCGGGTGACAAACAACTTCACGAGTTGTATCCAATCGGCACAGAACAAGGCGACTTGCGTTTGCCGCGCAGCGAAAAATTTTGGACCTGGCGAAATTTCTTCCTCCGGCTCAACGATGTTCTGAAGATTTTGCATCCTTTTCAGATTCGCCCAATGCGGAAACGGGCGCTCGAAGAAGCCGAGCGTTGGATGCTCGAGCGAATCGGGCACGGGAGCGACGGACTCGCCGCAGTTTATCCGGCGATGCTCAATTGTTTGATCGCGCTCCGCGTTCTCGGTTATCCAAAAGATCATCCGGTTTACAAAAAAGCGGCACAGGATTTCGCCGGACTCTTTGTCGATGATCCGGAAGATTTCCGGATTCAACCGTGCATGTCGCCGGTTTGGGACACTGCGATTACTTTGATCTCGCTCACTGAATCCGGTTTGCCGGCGGACGATCCCGCGATTCGCCGTGCCGCGAAATGGTTGCTCGACAAGGAAGTGCGGATCAGCGGCGATTGGACCAACAACAACTCGCATCCCGAAGCGAGCGGATGGGCGTTTGAATACAACAACGTCTATTATCCCGACGTTGACGACACCGCGATGGTGTTGATGGCGCTGCGACTCGCGAAACCGGAGGAGAATTGGGATTTGGAAAAAACTTTTCGCCGCGCGCTTGATTGGCAGATGAGTTTCCAATGTCGCGACGGCGGCTGGGCGGCGTTCGACAAAAATGTCACCACGCCGTGGCTCGAAGACATGCCGTTCGCGGATCACAACGCGATTCTCGATCCAACCTGCAGCGATCTGACCGCGCGCACGTTGGAGTTGCTCGGCTACATCAATTTCAATCCGAAAGTCCGCAGTGTTCGCGATGCGATCCACTATTTGATCGAGACCCAGGAATCAGACGGCTCGTGGTACGGCCGCTGGGGCGTGAATTACATTTATGGAACGTGGCAGGTGCTGCGCGGATTGCGCGCGATCGGTCATGACATGACGCAAGACTGGATTCAGCGTGGACGCGATTGGCTCGAAAGCTGTCAGAATGACGACGGCGGCTGGGGCGAAACGTGCGCGACCTATGAAAATCCGGCGACTAAAGGAATCGGCAAGAGCACGGCGTCGCAAACGGCGTGGGCGATCATGGGCATTTGCGCGTGCGGCGATCTGAATCGCCCGAGCATTCAGCGCGGTCTGCGTTTTCTCTTGAGCTCGCAAAAGCAAGATGGTTCATGGGACGAACCGCAAATCACCGGCACCGGATTTCCCGGCGTCTTCTATCTGAAGTACGATATGTACCGCCAAAATTTTCCGCTTCTAGCCCTCGCGACCTACGTGAATTACCGCAACGGCTTCATCACCCAGCCGGGATTTTATCAGGCGTCGCGCAACTGACGCTCGTTAAGATCGACATCTTCAAGTCGGAGAAAAATAAAACCTGTCGCGCGGCGTAATTCGATCTACCTGTACTAATTATGGCTTACGAATTACCGAAATTACCTTACGACTACAACGCGCTCGAACCACATATCGACGCGCGGACGATGGAAATCCATTATAGCAAGCATCATCAGGCTTACGTCACCAACTTGAACAACGCGATCAAAGGCAAGGCCGACCTGGAAAAGAAATCGGTCGAGGATCTGATCAGCGATTTGAAATCAGTGCCGGAAGATATTCGCACGGTCGTGCGCAACAACGGCGGCGGTCACGCGAACCATTCTTTCTTCTGGAAAATCATGGGCCCGAAAGCTGGCGGTGAACCGAAAGGCAAGCTGGCGGACGACATCAAATCGACATTCGGCGGGTTCGACCAGTTCAAAGAGAAATTCGCCGCCGCCGGTATCGGCCGATTCGGCAGCGGCTGGGCGTGGCTGATTAAAAACAAAAGCGGCAAGTTGGAAATTATCTCAACGCCGAACCAGGACAGCCCGTTGATGGACGGCAACACGCCGATTCTCGGCGTCGACGTGTGGGAGCACGCTTACTATCTCAATTACCAAAACCGCCGGCCCGATTACATCAAAGCGTGGTGGAACGTGGTCGACTGGGGCGCGGTCGCGAAAAATTATTGAGCGTTTTCTGTAGCGGCGGTCTATGACCGCCGTTTTATTCCAATTCGGCGCTCATAGAGCGCCGCTACAGTGGCCTACTTAAACGAAAATTATCTCAAGCTTCAGGCCGGTTATCTTTTTCCGGAGATCGCGCGGCAGGTGCGCGAGTTTTGTGAAGAGAATCCGAACGCGGCGAAGCGATTGATCCGCTGCGGGATCGGCGACGTGACCGAGCCGTTGCCGGAGGCTGCGATCAACGCGATGAAGCGCGCCGCGGATGAATTGGGAAAACGTGAAACATTTCGCGGATACGGTCCGGAGCAGGGTTACGAATTCCTAAGATCGACAATCGCGCAGAAAGATTTTCGCGATCGCAAGATCGACATCGCCGACGACGAGATTTTCGTGTCGGACGGGTCGAAGTGCGATTGTGGCTTCATCCTCGATATTCTCGGCGATCAAAACAAAGTCGCCGTGCCGGATCCGGTTTATCCGGTCTACGTCGACACGAACGTGATGGCTGGTCACACCGGTTCAGCGCGAAAAGACGGGAGCTACGAAGGAATCGTTTATTTGCCGGGAACCGCCGAGAACAAGTTTGTTCCCGAGCCACCAAAAGAACATGTCGATCTTGTCTATCTCTGTTTCCCGAACAATCCGACCGGAGCGGTCGCGACACGTGAACAGCTCGCGCGCTGGATCGATTACGCGCGCCAGCACGATGCGTTGATTTTGTTCGACGCGGCTTACGAAGCTTACATTTCCGATCCGAAAATTTCGCATTCGATTTTCGAAATTGAAGGCGCGAAAGAATTTGCGATCGAGTTCCGCAGTTTTTCGAAGATCGGCGGATTCACCGGTGTGCGTTGCGGTTTCACGGTGATGCCGAAAACGGTGCTCGCGCGGACAGATTCGGGAAAGAGACTGCCGCTTCATCCGCTTTGGCATCGGCGTTGGAGCACGAAATCGAACAGCGTGAGCTATCCGGTCCAACGCGCGGCGGAAGCTTTGTATTCGGATGACGGCCGCAAACAATGTGGCGCATTGATCGAGCATTACATGGGTAACGCGAAAATTTTACGCGGCGCGTGCGAAGAAATCGGTCTGCAAGTCTTTGGCGGCGAAAACGCTCCATATGTTTGGGTCAAAACGCCGCGGGGCCTAACAAGTTGGCAATTGTTCGATCGAATGTTGAACGAGATTAACGTCGTGATCACGCCCGGCGCCGGTTTTGGCGCGCAAGGCGAAGGTTATTTCCGGGTTTCGGCGTTTAACAGCCGCGAGAACGCGGAAGAGGTCGCGCGGCGCCTGAAAAAATTGGCGTAACATCGACATCGCCGCTTGCGATCTACGCGAGGCGCGTAACATTGCCGCCGGAAAGAAGTCCGCGTGGCCGAAGAACAGAAACAAGATCTGCTCCAGCTTTATCGCTTGTGCTTTCTGATGGTGGCGGATGCCGCGAAGGCGCAGGAGATTTTTCACGCGATATTGCGCGAAGTGGCGCAGCTTGCGGCCGACGGCGAAGCGCCGCGCGATCGACTCTGGTTTTTTCGAAACGCGCGCTGGCGCTGTCTCGAAGCCGGCGAGCAAGGTTTGCAAGCCGAGGATGTCGATTTTGAGAAGGGCGAACTTGCTGATTGGGCGCCATCCCAAATTGAAAAGCTCGAGCCGGAACAATTCGCGATCTGGATTTCCGCCGCGCCCGATCCACAACGCACCGCGCTCTCGCTTTTTTATCTCAACGAGTTCAGTTACAGCGATCTGTTGTCGGTGACCGAACTAAAGCCGCCTGAGTTATCAAAACTGCTCGGCAGCGGCCGCCGTGAATTCCAAGCCTGGTTGGACGCTACTTTTCCGGCGACACAAACATGAGCACGGCTCCCCAATTATCGCGGCGTGACAAAATGCTTATGCATTGCGCGCCAATCCACGAAGAGCATGTGGACGATCGCGCGCTGCGCTCGGCGGTTCATCACGCGAAGAAGAGCGAAGCATACCTCGTTCAGCAAAATTTCGACAAAGCGGTGGCGGCGCTGGTCCAGGCGATTCCAATCCCGAAAGAAATCAGCGAATGGGTGCCGACCGAAACGTTCATCGCGCCGGCGCGGCGGCCGTGGAAACGATACGTGCAGAACCCGGCGTTTCTCGCGACCGGTATCGCGGTCCTGGTCATCGCGATTGTTGGAATTTTCCAACTGGTCGATCGATTGAATCGTTTTCCGGGGCAAACGACTGCGCTGCGTTTGTTGACCACCGCGAGCTCAAACAAGTCGATGATGCTCGATCCGGTAAAAACGGACGCCGGCGCGCTCGGCGATTTTCTTTTCATGAAACATCGGCTGGCCCACTACGATGTGCCGCCGGAGTTTGCCGATCTGAAAACGCTCGGCTGTCGCGTGTTTGATGACGAAGAAGGCCAACGCGTGGCGCAGGTATGGATCGTGGAGAAGAGAATGCAGTTCTTTATGTTTCCAGCCGAGCGCGATGTGAAGACCGGCGCGGCGAAACATTTCAACGGCTGGCGATTTATTGAACAAGAACGCTGGGCCGGAGTGGTGAAGGAATCGAACGGCGTTTGTTTCATGGCGGCGCTGCGCGGATACGAAAAAGATCTGGCTCCGTACGTTGTGCAAAAGAAAGAGTAGATCGAGATCGCGGAGGCGTTGACAGCGCGCTCCCGCGATTGAACTTTGTCGCCGCTCGACGCCAGGGTAGCTCAGCGGTAGAGCAGGGGACTCATAAGCCCTTGGTCGGGAGTTCAATTCTCCCCCCTGGCACATCCATTTTCGATTTTGGATTTTGGATTGCCGATTGATTGAGCGTTGGACGTTGAGCGTTAAGCGTTGGACGTTTCTGCTGCGTCGACAATGAACGAAGCGCTCGAACGATTCTTCGCCCGCGGAAACTCGTATTGGCTGACGCGATTTGTCATCTTGCGGCTGCTCGGTTTTGTTTACGCGATCGCGTTTTTGGTCGCGGCGCGGCAGTTGGTTCCGTTGGTTGGCCACAGCGGCTTAACACCGGCCGACTTTTATCTGTCCAACATTCATTCCCAAGTCGGTTCCCGGACTGAAGGAATGTTGGAAGTGCCGACGCTTTTTTGGCTCGGCTGCACCGACCATGGAATGTCGGTCTTTGCCTGGGCCGGCTTTGCGCTTTCACTCGTCGTTCTCGCCGGCTACGCAAACTCAATTCTAATGACGATTCTCTGGGCGATGTACATGTCGATCGTCCACATCGGTCGCGTTTGGTACGGTTACGGTTGGGAAATCCAACTGCTCGAGACGGGATTCCTCGCAATTTTTCTCTGTCCATTGATTGATGGCCGGCCATTTCCAAAATGCCGCCCGCCGATTTTGGTGATCTGGCTTTTTCGCTGGCTCGGATTTCGGATCATGGTCGGCGCCGGCCTGATCAAAATCCGCGGCGACGAATGTTGGCGGGATTTGACCTGCATGTTTTATCACTACGAAACGCAACCGATCCCGAGCCCGATCAGCCGCTATCTCCATTTCGCGCCGCAATGGTTTCACAAACTAGAAACACTCTGGAACCATTTCACTGAGCTCGTCGTGCCATGGTTTTCATTCGGACCGCGCACGGCGCGTCACGTTGCGGGCGCGCTGCTCGTTTTGTTCCAAATTTTTCTCATCATCAGCGGAAATCTTTCGTTTCTGAATTATCTGACGATCGTTCCTTTCCTTGCGTGCTTCGATGACACGTTGCTGCGGCGTGTTTTGCCAAAGCGAATCGTCGCGCGCGCGGAAAAGGCGGCAGAGGAATCCAAGCCGTCGCGAATCAACAACACAATTGCCGTCGCGTTGTCGGTCCTGGTTGGTTGGCTCAGCGTTCCGACCGTGCTCAATCTCGTCGGTGGCCGGCAATTAATGAATTACTCCTTCAGCCGGCTCGATCTCGTGAACACCTACGGCGCTTTCGGAACGGTCGGACAAGAACGCGACGAGATCATTTTCGAAGGAACCGAAGACTCCGTGATCACTGGCGACACCAAATGGAGAGAATATGAGTTTGTTGCCAAGCCCGGGGATTTGAATCGGCGTCCGCCGTTCATCGCGCCATATCAACCGCGAATCGATTGGCAGATTTGGTTTGCCGCGATGGAAACTCCGGCGGACGAGCCGTGGACGCTTCATTTTGTCTGGAAACTATTGCACAACGATCGCGACACATTGTCGTTGCTCGCGAACGATCCGTTTCCGGATAAACCACCGCATTTCATTCGCGCGCAGCTTTATCGTTACAGGTTCGCGCCGCTCGGCGAACAAGGCTGGTGGCGCCGCGAATTAATCGGCGAATGGTTGCCGCCGTTGTCAGCCGATAATCAACAGCTGCGCGATCTGATGGGCGCGATGCATTGGTACGATTATCTCGATCTGCACTAGAGCCCGCGCTCTTTGAGTCGCGCGACTGTTTCCCGCATCATGCGATAACCGAAATGTCCTTGCGGCACGCGCAGTAATTCCGAGCCGCGCCATTTTTGTTGGATTGCTTCGATGTCTTCCGGGTGCGCGATCAAATCAAAATCGCCGGAGACAAAGAGCACGCGCGTTGAATCGCACGCCGGAACATTGTGCGACGGTGAGCTGAGATGGAAATGTCGCGCCACCAGTTCGGGCGCGATCTTTGCGCGCCGCAATTCGCGCCGCATGAAAGCGGTTCCCGGATTTTGCCAAATCGCGTGCTCGACGTTCACGATTGGCGCCATGAGCGCGACGAAACGCAGATCCTGCTCAACCATTGCGAGCAAGGCGCCGATCCAACCGCCGTAACTGGTTCCGAGAATTCCAAATTCAGAACAACCCTGCTCGCGCAACTCGGAAATGAGTTGGCGAACCTCCATCACACCCTGACGCAAACCTTCAGCGTTGCGAATCAGATCGGCGGTGATAGCGAGCTCGCCGTTCCAATAACCGCGCGGAACTCGCGAATAGTGATACGGCAAATGAACGAAGCACGCGTTCCAACCGAGCTCGTTGAATCGCGCAGCCCAGCGACGATAACCGATATGCGTCGCCGACATCAGCGCATGCAGCATGAAAACTGTCGGCGCCGTTTTACCCCGCGCGCACGGAAAGAAATCGGCGTGCGCAACGTTGTTTCGCGCAAATTTTGTTTCAATTGGCGAGCGCCACGTCACGCTTGCTATGCGTGAATCACGTATAGAAGGAGCGGTCGCCAGCAGTTCGCTTCGCATCGCGCCGTTTGCGCGGGAGGCGGCAGGATCGATCCCGCGGCTGGGGGACGGCGCGGAATAGTATTCCTGCGGCGTCAGCTTCTCGCACTCCGCGACGTAACGCTCCATCTCTTCGAGGCTGCGCCCGTTTAAACGATGGCGTGACTGGAGGAGATTCATCGACGCGCACATCGCGAAATCGACCGCGCTAGCAGTCGCACGCCGAAAAGGTTGTCCGCGTTTCGGAGGCGCCTTCATCCGCTCACGCGGAGGATGCGGCAGATCGTCGGCCGTGAGGTCGAATTTTTCGCGCAACTCGGCATAAATTCTCTGAAACGCGGCCGTCAATTCAGCTTCAATTCGTTCGCGCGCGGAAGATTTTTCAAGATCAGGGAAATTCGAGATCGCTTTGCCAAAGCCGATCCAAACGGGCGTTCGTCGAAGCGGAAGCCAACTTTTTTTCGCATAGAGACGATCGCTCCCGAGAATGACGCAGGGCACAATCGGAACTCCGGCCATGTGCGCGAGCGTTGAAGCTCCCGCGCGGAGCGGCGCGCCTTCCAGCAACGAATTCGCGCCATCGCGGATTCCGCCCTCAGGAAAAACGCCAACGATGCGGCCATCTTTCAATCGTTCGATCGCGGTGCGAATGGTTTTCCGATCGGCGCGATCGCGCGCGGCCGGAAAAGCATCCACCGCCCGCAAAAAATGTCCGAGTCCTGGAACCGGGAAGAACTCGGCCATCGCCATCCAATCGATCTTCCGCCGCAGCACTGATGAAATCATGGGCGGATCGAAATGACTGATGTGGTTCGACGCGAGCAGAAATCCGCCAGGCCGCTCAGTATTCTCGCGCCCGACGACGTAAACGCGCGACGAGTACCCGAACACCAACCTCATGGATAACGACGCCGCGCGGTTCGCTACCGAATGGAAAATCTTGGTCACTCTGTGTCCAATTTAGCTTGCTTCGCCATTTCCTGGCAGTTTTTCAAGTCGAGCTTGCCGGAAGCGAGAACGGGAATTGCGTCGACGCGACAAACTTTTTTGGGAATCCACAAATTCGGAACGCCGGCGTCGCGGAGTTTGTCGCGTAATTGCGCAAGATCGACATCGACGGACGCGAGCAGAATTAGCGCTTCGCCTTTAGCTTGGTCCTGGACGCCGACAATCGCGATAACGCGCTCGTCTTTTCCGGAAAAGCCGAGCAAGTCGATGATCTTTTGTTCCACTGCTTCATGCGGCACCATTTCGCCGCCGATCTTCGAGAAGCGCGAGAGCCGACCTTCGATGTAAAGAAATCCGTCTTCATCGAATCGGCCGATATCGCCGGTCTTCAACCATCCATTACGCAAAACATCGGCGGTGCGTTTCTCATCGTGCAAATACCCTTCAAAAATGTTCACGCCGCGAAACCAAACCATCCCGGTCTCGTGGAGCGAAAGTTTTCGATCGGTCTCAGGTTCGCGAATTTCGGCGGCGATGCCCGGCGCCATTTTTCCGACGGAACCCAATCGACTTGATGGCTGCACTTGTTCGCCCGGTTTCGTAGGTTTGGGCTCGGGCAAGTTCACGCTGATTACTGGCGACGTTTCAGTTAACCCATAACCTTCAAACACGCGCTGATTGAATCGTTCCTCGAACGCTTTCGCCAGATCGAGCGGCAGTTTTTCCGCGCCAGTGATGACGAGCCGCAAACTTTTCAATTGCTTCGGTTCGGCTTTGCGCAAGTAACCACGCAGAAAAGTAGGCGTCGCGAGTAGCAGCGTCAGTTTGTATTTCTCGATCAATGCTGCGTTCTTGGCGACCTCGAGCGGACTCGGATAAGTGACGATGCGAACACCTTCGATCAACGGATACCAAAGTGTCACGGTGGCGCCGAAGCTGTGGAAAAACGGAAGCGACGCGAGAATCGCGTCTTCCTTTTTTGCGTCGAGCAACTCGCGGAACTGGGAAACGTTGCCAACGATGTTGCGATGACTGAGCACAGCGCCTTTCGGGTCGCCGGTGCTGCCGCTGGTGAAAAGCAGACTCGCTTCTGCGTGTCCGCCGTTTTTTGGAACCTGCAAAGCTCGCAGCAGGATTCGAGTCGGACAAAAGATCGACATCATCCACCAGAAAAGAATTTGCTTTTTCAGCTGCGGCATTAATTCGTCGAGTTTGAGCAATCGTTCCGGCCACGGAAAATCTTTGACACGGTCGATGAACGCGGTGGCGGAGATTGCCACGCGCAATTCGGCGCGGCGGCAGCAGAATTCATTGGCCGCGCGGCCCATCGTGAAATTGAGATCAACCGGAACTTTTCCAGCGAGCGCGACCGCGAGATTCGCTACCATTGAGCCTTTGCTGGCCGGTAAAACGATCGCGATCCGTTGATCGGAGAATTCTTCTCGGAGAAATCGACTCAGCGCAGCGGCGGCTCCCAACAGTTTTCCGCGACTGAGTTCCGAGTGATCAACGCCGTCAATCACGGCGGTTCTAAAACGGTGTCGCTTCAACCCGCGGACGCATGCTTCGGCAAGATGTCGATCTAACGACGGGCGGCGGCTGTAACAAAACTCGCCGAGCTTGAGCAACTCTTCGCGAACCGTCGCGATGTCTGCTGCGTTCGCTTCAATCGGTTTTCCGAACGCGACCGTAACGCGATACGGAATTTCCTTCGGCCACTTGGTGAAGAATTTCCCGCCTTGAAAGGAAAAGACGGAGCCCCAGAGACGATCGAGCCAGACCGGAACGACGGGAGCGTTCGCGTGTTGGGCGATTAGCTCGTAACCACGACGCAAACGCAATAAGGTTCCCGAGCGCGTAAGTTGTCCTTCGGGGAAAAGACAGACGACCTCGCCGGCGGCAATCTGTTCAGTCGCGGCGCGAATAGCGGACCTCGCCTTGCGTGAATCGATTGGAATGCAGCCGACTGTTCGCAGAAACGGCTTCAGTAGAGGTTTGTGATAAAATTCCTGGTCGATGATGTAACGAATCGGTCGCGGAGAAGCGAGCTGGAGAATCAGGGCATCGATCCAAGTAATATGATTTGGTAACAGGAGGCATCCACTTGGGGGCAAATGTTCGATTCCGAGCGAGCGCACTCGGTAAAAACACCTTACCAGCGGTCGCCCTATAAAATGGAGCGCGCGCTCACCGGCAGACATGTGAGGCATCGTTTGTTATTTACAATTAGCCTGCCGACATCTATCTGCCAATCCGCAACTGATTCGAAATGACAGAACGCTCTCTCCGCGGCGCCCGGACCGCGTTGGCTTTGCTGTTGGGGATCAATCTGTTCAACTACATCGACCGGCAAATTCTCGCCGCGGTCGAACCGGACATTCGTTCAACCTTCTTTTCGAGCGGCGATGCGAACGCGATGTTCAAGACCGGCATTTTACTTGGCAGCGCATTTCTTGTGACCTACATGATCGCTGCACCAGTGCTCGGATTTCTGGCGGACCGGATTTCGAGATGGGTGATTGTGGGATCGGCTGTCATCGTTTGGAGTTTGGCCAGCGGCGGCTCAGGCTTGGCTGCGTCGTTCGAAGCGCTTGTCGCAACGCGCATTTTTGTCGGCATTGGCGAGGGCGGTTACGGACCGGCCGCGCCGACGATCTTGGCGGATTTGTTTCCGATTCAAACGCGTGGGCGCGTCATGGCCGTTTTTTGTGCGGCAATTCCGGTTGGGAGCGCGCTCGGTTATGTGATTGGTGGTGTGATCGGCGCGCATCTCGGCTGGCGCTGGGCATTTTACTCGGTCGCGCCACCCGGATTGTTGCTCGGGCTGCTTTGTTTCTGGCAGCGCGATCCGCGGGTTGCGCCTCATCACCTCGTGCAAAAGTCTCCTCGTCGCGGGCTGACTGATTACTTGAAACTTTTTCAAACCCGCTCCTACCTAATCAACTGCATCGCGCAAACGTTGATGACGTTCGCAATCGGCGGTCTGGGATTTTGGGTGCCGGCGTATTTGCGTTTTCGAAATCAAAGTCCCGCCGCCGGATTGTCGATTTTCGGGGGCATCACCGTCGTCGCCGGCCTGATCTCGACGCTTCTCGGCGGCATCATCGCCGACAAGGCAAGGGCCCGATTTCCCGGCTCGTATTTCTTGGTTTCGGGAATCGGCATGTTGGTCGCGGCTCCGATTTTCGTGGCTAGCCTCTACATTCCGTTCCCGGCGGCGTGGATCGCGATGTTCATTGCGATTTTTTTCATATTCATGAACACCGGGCCTTCCAATACCGCTCTGGCAAATGTGTCATTGCCTGCGGTGCGCGCGACCGCGTTCGCGGTGAACATTTTCGTCATCCACGCCCTAGGCGACGTGCAGGCCTATTGGTTGCTTGGCTATATAGGGGGCCACACCAACATGCGGGTGGCGTTTTTGTTCATGTCGGGAATCATGCTGGCAGCGGGTGTGACATGGTTGATTGGCGTCAAGCATTTGCCGGGTGACACCGCAGCAGTCGAGAACGCGATGGCGTGATGTCGATCTAGACAAAAGCGGGAATGTCTTTCGACATTCCCGCTTCGAAATGTGCGACCTAATTAGTCGCTAAATAATTATTCCTGCTCTTCGCCAGGAGTTGCAGCTGTCTCGGATTCCTTGGTGCTCTTTTTCTTTGAGCTCTTCTTGCTTGAAGGACTTTCCGATGTTGCGGCTGAAGACTCTTCGCTTGTTGAGCTGGTCGCCTTTTCCGATTTGCCTGACTTCTTTGAGCCTTTTGTGCTGGAAGTTGTCTCGTTAGGCGATTCGCCAGTGGTTCCCTCAGTCGCTTCGTTTCCACCTTTGTGACGTGTGGATGTCGAACTTGATGGAGTTGTTCCAGCTTTTCCGCGCGTCGCCTTACTTGGAGATGCGCTGGAGCTTGCTGCTGCCGAAGCAGTTGCCGCGGCGGTCGCGCTTGGTGACGCGCTCGCGGAAGCAGAGGCGGCTGGGCTCATGCCTGTCGAAGCAGACGCGCCTGGTGAAGCGGACGCCGCCGTGGTTTGAGTTTGCGTTGAAGCGCCAGTTGTCGTGGTCGCGGCAGTTGTAGTTGTGCTTGCGCCAGAAACGCCCGCCGAAACTCCGAAACTGGAGTAAACGGTGTTAGTGAAACTAACGTCGCCGATTCGAGAATACTCGAATACCGGAGCGTTGTAGATCCGATCGCGCTCGACCTGAACCGTGAGATAACTCATGGCCGGAGCGACCTGATAGACGCTCCACGGAACTGCTACCAGTTTCGATTGACCAGTCACTCGGGTGCCGGTGCCGCCGGCCGAAAGGACCGTGTAAGCCATGCAACCGTTACTCCGGTCGAGCACGACGTCTTTCACGACGCCGACTTCTTCGCCTTGAGCAGTCTTAACTTTTGTGCCGATGATCTTGCTCGTCTGCACGTAGCCAGAGCTGCTCGAACTGGTCGTGGTCTGGGTTTGTGCAAAAATCGGAGCCGCGGCCAAACCCAGAATGGCCAGCGCCGCTCCGTACGGAAGATATTTTTTCATATGTTTTAAGACTGACGATGCGCAGTTCTGCGTATTCAGAACCCGCAATCTTACTTCGCGGTCAGGTTTTGCCTTAGAGGTTGGCTAATTTTCTGACTTCGCTTCCGAGAGATGAATATCGTAAGCGCGTGCCCGTGCGAGCGCTTGCGCCGCTTGCTCAGAATGTCCGAGTTTCCGGTGCAGGTCGCTCAACAATTTCCAGCTATCGGCGCGATACCATTGCGGCTGCAGACAGGTGAGAAGTTCGTCAATCGCGGCCGAAGTGGCGCCGACTTCATCGAGCAATTGGATGTAACGTTTCTCAATCGACCAGTTCGGCGGCCCGGTATGTGCCGCCAAACGCATCCGGATGAGATCGGCTTTTCCGCTCTCTTTATTTTCGAGGACGGCGAGAAGCTGGTGCGCTTGCGCATCAACGAGCGGCATCTGCGTCGCGCGGGTGGCCAGCTCGCGCGCTTGCTTGAAATCGTTTTGTTTCAACGCAACTGCCGCCAAATTGATGATCGCAAGCGGTTGGTCCGGTTTCTTTTTCAATGCGGCGTGCAAATGGAGCGCCGCGTCTTCCAATTTTCCTTCGGTTAACTCCAATCCACCGAGGTTGATCAGCATCCGCGCCGAATCGCCGCCGCGGGCGATCGTTTGTTCAAGAAAAGTACGTTGATCTCTCCAATCGAACGTCCGGACAAACGTGCGCGCGCCCAGAAAAATGAGCCAAATCGCGAGCATCGCTGCCGCTTGAGTAGTTGTCGATCTTGGCAATGTTGATGTCTCTTTGAGTTGGGCGAGCTCGAGTCCGATGGCGAGAAAGAAGAATGCGCTCGGCAAATAAATCCAATGCTCGGCCACGTTCGCGTTCAAAGCGACGATCCCACTGACCGGCAAATAGCTGATGAGCGCGAACAAAAGCGAAACGAACGCGGCTGGATTTCGTTTTCGCGCCCGCCACATCCAGTAGAAAAAAGCCGCGATTAGGACGAGGCCGACCAGTGTCTGCAACTCGCGCCAGGCCGCATGACTCAAGCTCGCTTCACTAAAGCCAGTCGGTTGCGTTTCCACGTCGCGATCCATGTGCAGATTCCATGGAAAAACAATCAGCCCTGCGTATTCGGCCACGGCGCGGGCGACGATGATCGGCCTCACCAGCGGCGGTGGTGGCGGCGTGAGCGTCGGCGCCGGATAATGTTCGGCTCCCGCACGGAGTGTGAAATAGATCGTCGCGACGAACGCGCCCACCGCGATTGTTTTCCACATTTCCGTCCAATTCCTGCGCCACAGAAAAAAGATTACGCCGAGGATCGGAAAGATCAGTCCCGATTCTCGGCTAAAGGCGCTCAGTAGGAGCGCGGCCCCGGCCGCGATGACAAGCAGAAGCTTTCGCGGATTGGGCGAACGCAACGCCCGAAGCAGCAAGAACAATCCGAAAAATCCAAACGCAGTAGCCAGCGGATCGGCGCGGCCTGAGATGTAAACGACTGCCGCGCTTTGAACGGGATGAATTGCCCAAACCAACGACGCGATAAGTGCAATCCATCGACAGCGGCGGCGTTCGATCCCGAAATTGGAGAGAAATTCTTCTGCGAAAACAAAAAGGGCGACCGCCGCTAACCCCTGCCAAAGGACGCTGACGAAATGGTATGGGCCAGGCCGTAAAGCAAAAGCGGCGTAATCAATTGTGTAAGTCAGCCGCTGAAGCGGCCGGTAAAAATCGGAGGCTGTGGCATCGACGAAGAGGAAGTGATTAAAACCTTCAGGTATCAATCGCCAGCTTCGGATCAGCGGATCGCGCAAAATCAGGGCGGTATCGTCCCAGACAAAACCGTTGCACACAGCCGGCGCATAGCTGATGAAGACGACAACAAAAAGAATGAGGACAGCCCAGATTTTCTTCACGAAACGAGGAAATCAATAAGCCGTGCGTCTAGATTTGCGAATGTTTATGTCGATCTTGCGCGGAACCTTGTTTGCCGGAGCACTATTGATGGTTTCGAGCAGCGCACGTGCCGATGGACTCCCCAAGGATTGTTCGCAGGTGATCGTCGCGATCGCGCCCGACTGGAACTCGATGCACGGGAAACTCCAATTGTTCGAGCGCGCTCATGGCAAAGAGTGGACGGCGCTCGCGCCACCGATTCCGGTTTTGTTTGGCAAAAATGGTTTGGCTTGGGGAAGTGGCATTGCCGGCCAGAATGAGCTGGGTTTGCACAAAAAGGAGCGCGACGGACGCGCGCCTGCCGGTATTTTTGCGATCGGCAAAGTTTTCGGTTACGACGCCAAGCTCCCGCCGGGCGGCGATTATCCTTATCATCAAGTCACGGAAGGCGATATCTGGAGCGATGATCCGCGCTCGCCGAATTACAATCGCCACATTGTCATTGATCCGAAAAATCCTCCGGACAATTACACCCACGAAAAAATGCGTTCAGGCGACTTTGCTTACCATTGGCTGGTTGAGATCCGGCATAATTCGGATCCGCCCGTGCCTGGCGACGGGAGCGCGATTTTTTTCCACATTCGTCGCGGAGTGAATCGCGCGACGACCGGTTGCTCGACAATGGCCGAGCCCGAGCTCGTGAAAATGGTCGCTTGGCTGCGCGCTGCGAAGCATCCGTGCTATGTCCTTTTGCCCGCCGATGAATACGAAAAGAAATGCCGCGAATGGGATTTGCCCACGCCCGCCGAGCAATGAGGTCATTAACAAAATTTTCGCGACTCGTTGATTCGGGCGTTGTTTTACGTAGTTGTTAGGCAATCACTCATGCGAAGACGATCTAATCCCGATTCCGAACCGAACATCCGCCGCATCGACACCAAAGCGCGGGCTAAGAAACAGACACATGGTTTTCAAGTGCACTTTCTGCGCGGCAAAAACGCTGTGACCAGAATGTTTAGCGATTCGCTTTTTGGCGGAAAAGAAGGCGCCCGGCGCGCCGCCCGCAAATTCAAGCGCTCAGCGATGGCGCGGGCCGGAAAACGCCGGACAAGATCGACATCTCGACGTCGAAAACGGCGTTAAGGATTTTTTTCGCGCCAGGTTTTCCAGCACTCGACGAAAGTCGGCGCAAATTCGTCCGGCCTCGCTTTGATCCAGCCGTCAACGATCATCGGCGGAAAAAACGTGCCTGCTTCGATCTCTCGCGGATTCGGCTTTGGTTCGTCACTGTGCACGCCGGAATAAAGCCAAACGAATTCGTGATCGGTTTGCTGTGAGCCTGTTAGTTTTGCGACCTTTTTTAGGGGAACATCGATGCCCAGTTCTTCCCGAATCTCACGGATGGCAGCTTGATCGTACTCCTCGCCGGCACAAACGTGCCCGGCCGCGCTAGAATCCCAGGTCAGAGGATGTCGATCTTTCGAGCGGGAGCGCAGTTGGAGAAAAACCTCTCCGGCAGGGTTGAAAATGAGGATATGGACCGCCCGGTGAAGCAAGTTATTCGCATGCACTTGGCCCCTCGGCGCAGCTCCTGTGACCTGGTCCTGTTCATCGACCACCGAGAACCGCTCCTCGCTGGAATAATCGGTCGACTCAGGCGCTATCGGAGCAACCCGATTCGTTAATGCAATCCATTGCTCGAGCGATAGCTCCTCTGCGCGCGCGCGAATATTTAATTCCAGTTCACCTGCGACATTTTCCCAATCGGGCACTCTTTCGCGAATCAACTTGCCCAGTTGCTTGCGCCGCTGCGAAAAGCCTCGCTTCACTAATTCTTCGAAAACATTGTAATCGCAGCTCGGAAGATCGTGCGCAGATCGCGGAGTGATTTGCACGAGAGCCGAATCGACGTCGGGTTCCGGAAGAAACACACTCGCCGGAACGGTGCGCAGATATTCGACGCGATAGTGAAATTGAATTTGCAATGTGAGCGCACCGTAATCTTTGGTGCGAGGAGTAGCGACAAAACGTTTTGCGAGCTCCTTCTGTAACATCAACAACCACAGAGATATGGGGCTTGGATAATTTAGAAACTTAATGAGCAACTGGCTCGAAATATAATAAGGCAAATTGCCTAACAACTTTACTTTCGGCCGCGTGTAGAGAGTTCGCGCGTCAAATTCGAGCGCGTCTGCGTGCGAAACTTCCAAGGACGAACTTCGAAAACGCTGACGCAAAAAATCTGCGAGCCGCTTGTCTTTTTCGATTGCGAGAACGCGCGCGCCTCTTTCGAGCGCGAGTTCAGTCAACGCGCCGAGACCGGGCCCGATTTCAAGAACATAATCATTTTCTCCAATTTCTGCCTGGTCGATGATCCAACGCGCGAGATTGCGATCGTGCAAAAAATTCTGGCCGAGACTTTTAACGGGAGAAACACCGATTTCCCGCAGGGTGGCGCTTATTTCGGACAACTTCATGAAGATGGACAACTTATGTCGCGAGGGGTTGGAAATTAAGCTCTTATTCACATAATGCGGTGAATAAAGCAGGCTCAGATGGGCTTTTTATTCACAAGTTATTCAAAGACCGGGGAGAGGCTGGCCCAGGGCCGGAATGTCTGAGGTTAACGACCCAAAACTGTCCCGACAGAATCATTAATTCCGGAAAGAGATTGCGGAATTCTCGATCTGAAACCATAAAGTAACCTTCTTTCGCATGAGTTTGAACATTGAAGCGCTATCGCGCGCCGCTACCGAGGCGCGCGGGCTATGCATGGACGCGGTGCAGGCCTCGAAATCGGGTCATCTTGGGCTGCCGCTCGGTTGCGCCGAAATGGGCGCTGTCCTCTATGGTTACGCGCTCAAGCATAATCCCGATAAACCCCGCTGGATGGGACGCGATTATTTCGTCCTCTCGGCCGGCCATGGCTCAATGTTTCTTTACGCGTGGCTGCACATGAGCGGTTACGATTTGCCGATGTCGGAAATCAAACGTTTCCGGCAATTGCATTCTAAAACGCCCGGCCATCCGGAGTTTTTTGAAACGCCGGGAGTCGAATGCACAACCGGCCCGCTCGGTCAGGGCGTTGGCAATGCCGTCGGCATCGCAGTCGCGATGAAAATGGCGGCTGCGCGCTTCAACACGCCCGAGCACCGCATTTTCGATCAGCATTGTATTTGTCTGGCCGGCGACGGCTGTTTGCAGGAAGGCGTTTCGGCGGAGGCGAGCGCGTTCGCCGGGCATTTTGGTCTCGATAATTTGATTCTGATTTACGATTCAAATGCAGTCACGCTCGACGCGCCGGCGAAAATGACGCAGAGCGAAGACACCGGCGCGCGATTCAAAGCCTACGGATTCGATGTCCAGGAAATCAACGGCCAGGACATGCAGGCATTTTTGGATGCGCTCAACAGCGCGAAAGAAAATAACAACGGGAAACCGAAGTTCATCATCGCACACACTTTGATCGGCAAAGGAATTCCCGAAGTTCAGGGAACTTACAAGGCGCACGGTGAAGCCGGCGCGAAGTTCGTCGATGCCGGACGCAAAGGGCTCGGTTTGCCCGACGAGCATTACTACGTCTCAAAGGAGACGTATGATTATTTCGCCGAGCATAAAAAGAAATTGCTCGCGGACTACGATCGCTGGGAAAAAACCTACAACGACTGGAAGAAGAAAAATTCGGACAAAGCGAAACTCCTCGAAGCCGGGGTCGAGCGAAACGTCGATGTCGATCTTCTATCGAAAATTCCGGAGTTTCCGAAGGACGCAAAGCTCGCGACCCGCAAAGCAGGCAGTGAAGCCCTCCAGCCGATCGCGCAAGCAATGCCGCTTTTGATGAGCGGCAGCGCTGATCTGCACGGCTCGACTTTGAATTACATCAACGACGGCGGCGATTTCACCCGAGAGACGCCTGAAGGCCGGAACATTCATTTCGGCATTCGCGAACACGGGATGTGCGCGATCCTGAACGGAATTTCTTATCACGGAATTTTCCGCGCATCGGGAGCAACATTTCTGGTCTTCACCGATTACTGCCGGCCTTCGATCCGTCTCGCCGCGCTTTCGAAGCTGCCGAATATTTATATTTTCACGCACGATTCGATCGGCGTCGGCGAAGACGGACCGACGCACGAGCCAGTCGAGACTGTGAGCAGTGTGCGCGTCATGCCGCAGATCGACGTGATTCGTCCGGCCGATCCCGAAGAAACTGCCGGAGCGTTCGTTGCCGCGATGCAACGAACCGATGGGCCAACGTTGCTCGCCCTCACGCGGCAGGTCGTGCCGATCTTGAACGATATCGATGTTAAGTTGCGGCGCGAAGGCGTCGCGCGCGGCGGTTATATTGCAAAAAAGGAAAAAGGGAAACTCGAGCTCATCATTATGTCGTGCGGCAGCGAATTGCAGCACGCTCTCGAAGCCGCGAAGGAGCTCGGCGACGGCGCTCGGGTCGTTTCAATGCCGTGCTTCGAGCGCTTCAATCGTGAGTCGGAAAAATATCGCGAGGAAGTTTTGCCCAAATCGTGTCGCAAACGGGTCGCGATCGAAGCCGGGATTACTCAAACATGGGATCAGTATGTCGGCCTCGACGGCAAAGTCGTCGGCCTGCATGAATTTGGTTTGAGTGCGCCCGGCGATGAGGTCATGAAAGAGCGCGGCATCGACGCCGCGCACGTCGTCGAAGCGGCAAAATCCCTCTAGAAAGCCTCTTCCGGCTCGCTCACGTTACGCGCGCGATCTTCGAACCGGGTGAATTCTTTCAGGAAGGTGAGGGGAATCTCACCGACCGGACCGTTGCGCTGTTTTGCGATGATCAATTCGGCTTCGCCTGATTTTTCCGCGCGCGCTTCTTCATCTTCCTCGTAAAGCTCAGGGCGGACAAGCAAGCCGACAAGATCGGCGTCTTGTTCGATCGATCCCGATTCGCGCAGATCGCTCAAACGCGGTTTGCCGCCGGACCGTTGCTCGGGCTGGCGATTCAATTGCGCCACAACGATCACCGGAATCTTCAATTCTTTCGCCAATCCTTTAAGGCTTGCGGAAATTTCGGAGATTTCGAGCTGGCGATTGTCCTGCGCGCGGCGCGATGTCGATCTTAGCAGCTGCAAATAATCGATGATGATGAGCTGGACATCTTGTTGGGCTTTGAGCCGGCGCGCTTTTGCGCGGAGTTCGAGGATCGTGAGGCTCGCGCTGTCGTCGATGAAGATTTTTGCCTCCGCGAGCTTCGACGCCGCTGCGGTCAGACTTGGAAAATCGCGTTCGCCAAGAAATCCGTCGCGAACTTTTTGTAAATTGACTCGCGCACGCGAACAGAGAAGACGCTGCACGAGCTGTTGGCTGCTCATCTCCAAACTGAAAACGCCCACCGGCAATTTCTCGTTGATCGCCACATGTTCGGCAATGTTCATCGCCAGCGCGGTTTTTCCCATGCTTGGCCGCGCCGCAATCACGATCATCTCCGACGCGTGCATGCCGCTCGTCATCCGATCGAATTCGACAAAGCCGGTCGAAATTCCGGTGATCCCGCCTTTGCGCTCGTAAAGTTTTTCGATTGACTCGATCGCTTCCATCACCTGGTCCTTCATCGAGAGCATTTGGCCTTTGAAGCGGTCTTCGCCGACGGCGAAAATCTTCTGTTCCACTTCATCGAGCAGGTTGCCGACTTCGTCTTGCTCTTCGTAAGCGCGCCGCACACTTTCGGTCGAGGCCTCAATGATGGAACGCAGAATGTATTTATCGCGAACGATCTCGAGGTAGTAGCCGACGTTCGCAGCCGTCGGCACGAAGGTGAATAAACTCGTTACCGCCGCCGCGCCGCCGACCGTTTCGAGTAAATTCCGATCCCGCAGGATTTGCGTGAACGTGATCAGGTCGATCGCCTGGCCGGCATTCCAAAGATCGACAAGCACGTTGAAGATCGTTTGATGCGCTGGAACGTAAAAGTATTCCTCGTTAATTTTCTCGACAACTTCCGCGATCGCGTCGCGGGGAGAGATCAGCATCGAGCCGAGCACGCCTTGCTCAGCTTCCACGCTGTGCGGCGGCGTTCGGTGAATATCCTGGGAAGAACCTGTGCGCGAAATCGGAATAACATTTTCGCCACTTCGCGCCGCCGAGCCTCGGCCAGCGCCATTCCCTGCTTTGCGAGGCTCTCGACCGATCCCGGAGGATGGTTGAGTCGCCATTTATTCTTTTTCTTTTTTCTCTTCTTTGTGCCGGCGGAAGAACGAGCGTTTTTTCTCAGGCTGCTCAGTTTGGGTCTCTTTGGCCTTTGCTTCCGCCGATTTCACTTCAAATCTAAGTTGCGCGCTCACGTCGTGATGCAGCTTGATCGCGACCTCGTGTTCGCCCGTGTCCTTGATCGGACGTTCGAGCACGATCTTGTGCCGATCGATCTCCAACCCGAGCTCGTTCTTCATCCGGTTCGCAATATCTTGAGCTGTGACTGAGCCGAACGCTTTGCCGGATTCGCCGGTCGCGAGCATGAACGTGAGCCGCGCTTTGCCGATCTTTCGTGACAATTCCTCGGCTTCGTTGAGCTCGCGCGCTTCGCGCTCCGCGCGCTTTTTCTTGAGCGTATCGAGCGTCCGCAGCGCCGCCGGGGTCACTTCGTAAGCTTTGCCGCGAGGGAGCAGGTAATTGCGCGCGTAGCCGCGACGCACCCTGACCACATCGGCTTCAGCGCCGAGTCCAGGCACGTTATCGGTTAAAATGACTTCAGTAGTTGGCATTCTAAAAACTTTCGCGAGCGCGAAGCTTCATAGAAGCAGTGTGATCGCGAGCTGTCAACGCACGAACAAAAAATTTAGAAATTTATTTCGCTTGCGTTTCTCTTTGATGGCTTAACGCGCAATTGCCCGTGCGGCTCGCGCCTTAAATCATCCCGAGCTTCATTCGCCCGGCTTCGCTGATCATGTTCTGGTTCCACGGCGGGTCCCAGACCAACTGCACGTCGGCTTCATCCACGCCGTCGATCGAAAGAATTTTGCTCTGCGCATCGTGCGCGATCGCTGGCCCCATTCCGCAACCCGGCGCGGTGAGCGTCATTTTCACTTCCACCCGGGTGCCGCCGTCATCTTTATTGATCAGCCGGCAATCGTAAACCAATCCAAGATCGACAATGTTCACCGGAATTTCCGGGTCGTAACATTGCTTGAGTTGGCTCCAAACATCGTCTTCCGAAACTGCGCCGTTCGTTTTCGCCGCCGGCTTCTCTGTCGGCTCCGCCTTTGGTTTTTCCAAACCGAGCGCATCCAAATCGTTTTCCTTGAGCTGGGATAAACCATACTCAGTGGCAATCGTGTAATTCCCACCCAGCGCCTGAGTGATGACACCCTTCGTTCCCGCCGGAATCGTGTACTTCTGCCCCGCCGGGATCAGAGTCACTTCCACATCGCGCTTCACTTCGAATTCTTTGTCCCTGTATGACATTGGATTTCCAAATTAATCCGCGCCGCCGCAATCGCAAACGCAGGTACGGGCGATTGCCCTCAATCGCCCGCTATAATTTCTTCGGATCTTCGAGCAGCTCGATCACGCGCTTGAGCAAACGCGCCGCGCCGCCGCCATCGATGCTGCGGTGATCGAAGCTCAAGGTGATCTGCGCTTCGGTTTTTGGAACGAATTCCTTTTTCGATTCATCCCACGACGGAGTTTTCTTTCCCGCACCAAGACCGAGGAGCAAAGTTTGATCAGGCAGGGGAATGGGCGTGCCCCATTCGATTCCAAACGTTCCGAAATTTGAAACCGTCGCGATGCCGCCGGCTTGCATGTCCGGAGAAATGCGGCGCTTCCGCGCAAGATCGACAAGTTCCTGATATTTGCTGACCAGGTCCGCGAGCGAAACTTTGTCCGCGCCGCGAATCACCGGAACCATGATGCCATCCTCGGCCTCGACTGCCACGCCAACATCGATCGAATTCGATTGCACGACGCGATTACCAATTAATTTCGCCGCTGCGGTTGGATTTTCGGCAAGTGCAAGCGCCAGCGCGCGCGTCGCGTAAAGGCCGGGGCCAGGCTTTGGATCGCGCGACCGTCGATCTTGCAAGACCGGCTCGAGATTTACGGACGAGCCAACAGTCGAGAGCGGTCGCGTCCAACTTCTTCGCATTGCATCGGCAACGCCGGCGCGAATTGCGGATGCTTCTTTCGGTGATTGGTTGTCGACCTTGTGCAGAAAATTTTCGAGATCTTTGATCGTGACGCGATTACCGGCGCCGGTTCCGGTGATTCCGGCGAGATCAGCTTGAGTTAGTTGCAATTCAGCCATGCGCGCGCGGACTCGCGGCGAAACGAAACCTGCTCCTTTCAACGTCGCGGGCACTGGCAAACCGCCATCCGACGATCCGCGAGATTTACTGGCCGCAGCAAAAGTTTTGGCGGCGTCTCGATCGATTGCAAAATGCGGCTTCGATTCCTGCACTTCCTGATCCGCCCGCGCTGGAATTTCTTCCCGGACCTCTTTTTGCGGCGGCGCCGGCGCTTTCTTTACGAACCGCGCTGCATCGGCTTCGCTCGCTTCTACGTAACCAAGCACCGAACCGATCGGATATGTTTCTTTCAACTGCGCCGTGATGTTCGCGACCTTGCCTTTGCAAGGCGTCGTAACGCCCATGACCGCTTTGTTCGTTTCGACGTCGATGATTTCCTGGTCGGCTACGACTTCATCGCCCGGTTTCACTTTGATATCGACGATCGTCGCTTCGGCGATCGATTCGCCAAGCTGCGGCATGATGATTGGAACTTGCGGCATAAAATTATTCCTTGAGCAACGCGCGAGCTTTCTGAGCAATCAATTTCGCGCCCGGCCGGTGCGTGCTCCAAAGATTTGGATGGTACGGAATCGGCGTGTCTTTCGCGTTCACGCGCACCGGCGCGGCGTCGAGCAGATGAAATCCTTCGCTCGTCACGCGCGCGATTATTTCCGCGGTCGCGCCGCCCCACGGAAAAGATTCGCCAACCGCGAGCAAACGCCCAGTGCGCGCGACTGACGCGAGCACGGTATCGGTGTCGAGCGGTTTGACCGTGCGAAGATCGACAACTTCAATTTCGAAATTCTCACGCGCGAGTTCTTCCGCAACGACGAGTGATTCTTGAACCATTGCGCTGTAAGTTACGATCGTCAGGTCGCGGCCTTCACGCGCGATCCGCGCCCGACCTGTCGGCAGACCTTTGTCCGGAAGTTTCTCGGCCTTGAGATGGTAATAAAGATATTTGTGCTCGCAGTAGATGACCGGATCGTCGATCGCGACGGCGTCGAGCAACATCGTGTAAGCATCCTCGACGGTCGCCGGGGTCATCACGATTAGTCCCGGGTAATGCGCGTAAATCGATTCCATCGATTGACTATGAAATGGGCCGCTCCCTTTTGTTCCGCCCGACGGAAGCCGCACCGTGATCGGCACCGGAATGTTTGTGCGCCAATAATGCGTGCCGGCTTGATTGAGAATTTGATTGAGCGCAATGCTCGAAAAATCGGCGAACTGCATTTCAACGATTGGCCGCATCCCTTGAAGCGCCGCGCCAATCGCAGTCCCAACGATCGCGTCCTCGCTGATCGGCGTGTTCAGCACGCGACTTGGAAATTCTTTGGCCAGGCCTTTAGTCGCCTTGAACGCGCCACCGAAAACTCCGCCGACGTCCTGGCCGTAAATGAAAACGCGCTCGTCTTCGCGCAACAATTTCGCCTGCGCTTCACGAATGGCCTCGAGATAAGTAATGCTCATTCGGGTTGATCGACGAGTTCACGCGTCGAAATTGCGCGCCAATCTTCCTTTTCGCCTTCCGGCGCCGGATCTTTCTGCGCGGTCTCAATTGCTTCGTCGACTTGTTTGCGCGCATCGTCTTTCCACGATTGCAAAGTCGCGGCGTCGGCCAGTGCAAGATCGACAATCTTCTTTTCCGTCAGCTTCACGCAGTCCTGCGCAAACGGCTGACGTTTGATTTCGTCGGTCACGTAACTCGCGTCGTCATGTTCGCCGTGACCGGAGAGTCGCAGCACCGAAGCGACGACAAGTTGCGGCGGCCGACCCGCGCGCGCGCGTTGCACCGCGCCGCCGACGGCGTCAAGACACGCGTTCAAATCGGTGCCGTCGATGCTGTAACCTTCAAAACCGTAACCTTTCGCGCGCTCGACCAGATCGGCGCAGGCAAACTCGCGATCGTTCGGGGTGGAATACGCGTAATGATTATTCGTCGCTACGACGGCGAGCGGCACTTGCTCGACTGCCGCGATGTTCATGCCTTCGTGAAACGCGCCAGTTTGCATTCCGCCTTCGCCGATGCAGGCCAGTCCAATAAAATTCTTTTCGCCGCGAAAACGTTTCGCCATCAGGGTGCCGACAACGACCGGGACCATTGCGCCGAGGTGACTAATCATCGCCAGACAATTATCGCCCGGCCGCCCACGGTGAATATTTCCATCGCGTCCGCGCATCGGACCGAGCCGAGAACCGAGATAAGTCCGGGTAACATCCACCAAAGGTTCGCCGAACGCCGAGCGGCCCGCTTGATCTCGAATCAACGGCCCAAAGATGTCGCCCTTTTGCAAAAATAATCCGCAAGCGACGCTGACCGCTTCCTGACCTTTGCCGATATAAACGCCGCCCGTGATTTGGCCGCCGCGGTAAAGGCTGACCAGTTTTTCCTCGAGCGTGCGCGAAAGCAACATCCAACGAAACGCTTCAACGAACCGCTCATGCACCGCAGCCTTCTTGGGCGCAGATTTTTTGGCCGAAGATTTTTTCCCACGCTGCGCCGTCTGAAGCATCGGCCAATTTTACCTAAGATCGACAATCCCGCGCAAAATTTTTTTGCGTGGATGCGGGATTTATCGACGCCCGGCGCGGCGCGCCTTTTCTTCGCCGTTGCCGTTTTCGGCCAGAGCGAATTGTCTCTGTCCCGAAACTGCTTCCCGCTGCGGAGACGTTTGCTCCATCGCCGGCGGCGCTGTCATTTTCATTCCAACCAATTTACTCACGCCGCGCTCTTCCATCGTCACGCCGTAAAGAATGTCCGCTTTCGAAATAGTGCGCTTGTTGTGCGTGATGATGACGAATTGGCTTTGCCCAATGAACCGATCGAGCATCCGCACAAAGCGATTGATATTGCTCTCGTCGAGCGGCGCGTCGATTTCGTCGAGCACGCAAAAGGGACTCGGCCGGACCATGTAAATCGCGAACAACAACCCGACCGCGGTCATGGCGCGCTCGCCGCCGCTCAAAAGCGAAACGCTTTGCAATTGTTTGCCCGGCGGCTTCGCCGAAATCTCGATGCCGCAATTGAGCGGATCGCTTTCGTCCATCAACGAAAGATCCGCGCGGCCGCCGCCGAACAATTCGGCGAACATCTCCTTAAAGTTCGCGCGGATCTGGGCGAACGTATCCGCAAACAGAGTTTTTGTTGTCGCATTGATTTTGGCGATCACATCGAGCAATTCGCGCCGCGAGTTAGTGAGGTCGGTGTTTTGTGATTCGAGAAATTTGTAGCGCTCTTCCAGCTCGTCGTATTCCTGAACGGCATCCAGATTGACCGGACCCATATTGTCGAGCTGACGCGTCAGGTCCGCGATCAAGCTTTGTAAATCTTCGTCCGCAAGATCGACATCTTCCTTCGTGGAAACTTCTTTTTCGGCGCGTTTCAATTGCACGCGCAGAGTTTTGTCGAACGCAGCGTCGTCGGGTGCGAAAGCGCGAAGATCAACTTGGTAGCGCCGCGAAATGTTTTCCGCGAGATTTTCAATCTGCATCTGCAACTGTGATTCGCGGACTTGTTGGTGACCTCGCTTGTCTTGAAGCTCGCTCAGCGAATCGCGCAGGGTGCGCAATTCGGCTTCGCGCTTCTGCACGGCGCTGAGCCGGTGCGCGCGTTGCGATGAGATCTCGCTCGCCTTTGCTTCGGCTTCAGCCGCGCGCGCGGTTTGCTCTTTGATCGCGACTTCCGCGTCGCGGTTCTC
>Ga0207646_10000684_pt1 | contig 43855 bp, 34 predicted proteins | sample KBSK5502metaG_FD_184343 | JGI IMG/M metagenome (GOLD analysis project Ga0207646, IMG submission 184343) | Corn, switchgrass and miscanthus rhizosphere microbial communities from Kellogg Biological Station, Michigan, USA - KBS K5-50-2 metaG... | ecosystem: Host-associated > Plants > Roots >... | reverse complement strand
TCACAGCAGAATTGTGCCAGCCAGTCTGCCCGATGTCCACCATTTTAGTGGTTACCACGGCGGGCGTGTCGCAGCGGTATGCGCACGTCAATACGAAGATCAGCTATCCAAGTCCACGTAAGTTCCGGTTAGTTGCTGTCCGCTGCAGACCCGGGATCAACCCACACACCTTGGTGACCACCGACGAGGCCGAGTTGCGCGCCGCGCTGGCCAACTCCACGCCAGCCACGACCTGCAGCCGTACCAGCACCACAGAGCGCGCATGACCGTCTCCGGCGGGCCACGAAGCGCAAGCGCCCTTCGCCTTCAACAGATCGCCGCCGGGCTTACCGCGATCGGATTGATAACCCGCCTGCACCGAACCCGCGCCGGAACGGATCTGACCGCAACCCTCCACCCGCCAGGTCATCGCGATATCCAAGTAATTGCTGATGAGGACGGCTACACCGAGCTTCGATACTGGGCCAGTCTCCGTACACCGCCGACCGCCGCCGTGGCCACCATTGCCGGCGTTCTGGACGCACTCATCGCTTCTCAATCCCTGGCCGACCGCACAAGGCCGACATCCGGACCGGTAGCCGGTTACGATGGCGCGATCACCGAACGTGCGGAAGGCAGCGGCGTGGCGGAGCCTCAGGACTATATGGCCGAGCAGGGACGAGCCCCCGACGAAACACGCCCCCGCTCCCTAGATGACCCCCGCGAGACCCAAGTGCGCCCGGATGACGTGCAGGGCCGCCTGGAGCGACTACCTCTCAACCATCCGTCGTCCCCTTACCGGGACGACGGTTCTCGCAAGCCCCCACCTCCCGACCTCGCCAAATACGAACTCCCTCTCCCCGACGAATCCGACTCCCCCGCCGACCAAGAGTTATCCGACCAGCCCCGCACTGACCATGATGACGCTTGGGTTGGCAATGGGTTCAAGCTCTCCCCAGAGCGATCTCTAATTGCCGACCAGGCGCGCGCTAGATGCCTCGACACGGAGGGACGGGACTTGAACGGCAACTACAGCAGTCGTGGCCTGACACCCGCCATGCGCCGTATTGAGGCTCAGCTTGAACACGGCCACTTAGTCGAAGATACGGAGAAATTCGCGCTCAAGGATCCTGATCGCTTCAAAGAGAAGTTCGCTAAGCTCATTGCGGACCGCCCTGGTCGTGACGCATCTGACCTTGTGGAGCAGATCAATGATGGCATCCGTTACACGTTCATATATGATGACGCTAAATATAGTTCGGGTGTAATGGACGTTAACGACGCAATTGTGGCCGCTGGCTATGAACTCTACGAGCGCAAGAATGCCTGGGTGGACGAAATGAAGGTCTATCAAGGAGTGAATAGTACGTGGCGCGAGCAGACTCATGGCGTTCTGTTTGAAGTACAGGTTCATACGCCGGCAAGTTGGTGTGCAAAACAAGACAGTCACCGGTTTTATGAGGTAGGCCAGTCACTCGCAAGCACATCCGAACAGCGGGCAGACGCAGCCAGGCGGCAGAAAGAGATATTTTCCGGAGTACCAATACCGCCTAATGTGGCTGATATTTCTTCCTATCGGAAGGAAGGATGGTAGAGCCTGTGGAGGAAACACAGTACTATGCGATTATCGGTCGGGGCGAAGCGCCGTCAAATCCATCGGGCCTTGCACGCAGAATTAAGGAAGGCGATGGGATAGTTGACCAGTCCCTACGACGCGATCTGAGCTGGGGGCCGACGACGGCAATAGCCGAGTGGGATTACGGCGAAAACCTCAGCCAAGACTTGAAGAAGATCAGCAAAAAGGAAGCAGACGAGCTGATCGAGCGGTTTCGGGAGAAGTGGAGCCAGGAGGGCTGAGCCTCGTGGGCCAAGATCGCGCTGCAGAACAAGAGCAACACCGAGAAGCCGACGGGCCGTCAGAAGCTCATCGGCCGGAGGCGGACCTGTCCGCGCGGTTAGAACGCCTTCCGGTGGGGCACCCTTCATCGCCCTGCCGTGATGACGGTTCCCGCAAGCCTCCACCTCCAGACCTCGCGGACTACGAACTCCCCCTCCCAGACGAGGCCGGCTCCCCTGCAGACTCAGACTTATCCGTCACCGATCAAGCCCGTACCAGCCCGGACGGCTTCTGGTACTGGAAAGGGGACAAACTCTCATCAGAGCAGTCCTTAATAGCCGACAGGGCCACCACCAGGTGCTTGAATGCAGAGGGGCGTGACGTGAACGGCGACTACGGGGAGCATGGCCTCACTCCTGCTATGCGGCGCATAGAGGCTCGACTCGATCACGGTCGCCTTGCCGAAGACACAGAGAAATTCGCTCTCAAGGACCCCGATCGCTTCAAAGAGAAATTTGCCAGACTTATTGGACGCTATCCGGGAGCCGACATCAGAGAGCTGGTGGATAGCATCCCCGACGGAATCAGGTACACCCTTATATTTGACTTTGATTATTACACGGCAGGCGTAGCGGCCGGTCATGCGCAACTCGAAAGTCTGGGATACGAACGGATCGAGACTAAACCAAGCTGGGATTCTGATCAGTATAAAGGCGTCAACAGTCAGTGGCGAGAGCCAGCCGCTGGCGTAAGATTTGAAGTGCAATTCCATACAGAAGAGAGCTGGGACGCCAAGCAGAAGACTCACGCAGCGTATGAGAAGATCCAAGATTTACGGACCTCGGTTGACGAGGTAGAGCGGCTGCGCGAATACCAGCGACAGGTGGTGGCCGAGGTGCCAATACCTCCGGGTGCCTTGGAAATCGAGCCCTACAAGAAGGAAGGGCAGGCAAGGGCTTGACAGAACAAATTGTTTACTACGCGATGCTTCGCTCCGGTGACACTCCCGCCCAGCCTTCTGGACTGGCCCGGCGCACATTCACGCCTGAGGGGCGCGTGGATGAGACGCTCCGGGCTGACTTCACATGGAAGCGTGACTCGGCGATCTACGAGTGGGAACGCGGCGAGGAGTTGGGAGCCGATCTAGTTGAGGTCAGCGAAGCTGAGGCGCAGGCCCTGATCGAGCGGTTTCGGGAGAAGTGGAGCCAGGAGGGCTGAGCCCGATGGCTCAAGATCGGTTAGACTCGCCTCTGCCCTGATGGAGATCGACAGGCCTCGACACCCCCATCTTCCGCTCCAACACCGCGGACGTCATCCACCAGCTTCCGGGCTGGGTTCATCTCGAATGTCGGCGGCGGGGAGAAGTGCATACGGTTCCAGGTGCGGTCGAACGCCGGAGCACTCGACCGCAGCAAACAGCTCGCCGACCGCGCCGGTCGCCAGCTCGTGCTTGAAGCTCTCGGTGCCGGATATGGACTGGCCATGCGCATGCTCGGAAGCGGACCGCCACCGCACCTGCCGGGGTTCCTGAACTCTCTGGCCGGCCCCCTCGATCACTTCGGCTACTGGGCCGTCCTGTTCTTGCTCATGATCGAGGATTTTGGGATTCCCGTGCCTGGCGAGACCATCCTCATCGCCGCCTCTGTGTACGCGGGCGCGGGCCGGCTCAACGTGGTCGCGGTAGGGGTCATCGGCTGCGTGGCGGCCGTGACCGGCGACAACATCGGTTTTGCTATCGGGCATTACGGCGGGCGCGCGCTGGTCCTGCGATGGGGCCGCTACGTGCGCCTCACCAAGGAGCGGCTGAACCACGCCGAGGTCTTCTTCGAACGGCACGGCGGCTGGATCGTCACCATCGCGCGCTTCATCGAAGTGCTGCGGCAGGCCAACGGGATCGTCGCGGGCACCACGGGGTACCCGTGGCGGCGATTCCTGGCGTTCAACGCCCTCGGTGCCGCGCTCTGGGTGGGGACTTGGGTAAGCCTGGGTTACCTGGCCGGCCAGCACATCAATGCGATCTACCACAACGTCACCCGGTACTCCTACTACCTGCTGATCGCCCTGGCGGTGCTGCTGGCCGGATACATCGCCTGGCGCATCCTGCGCCACAGGCGCCGCCGCAGCGGGTCGGCTGGCAGGCAGGCCAGGACCGGCCAGGCTCAGGGAGGGGGATCCAAGATCACCGGCTCATAACGCCTCGAAATGCCCCCATTCCAGGTGGAAATCTCACCGAACTCCGGCGGCTCGGGTCATCCCGACGCCGCTGGCGTGCATCAGGACGGTCCCTCAGGAACTCCAGCAGGCGCACGGGGGCGCGGTCAGCGGGGCCACGGTCAGAGCGGGCGCAGCCGGGACAAGGGCCCGGGCAGGTCTCCTTCGTGGACGACGCCCAACCGCTGCGTCGCCCTCGTGATCGCCACGTAGAGGTCGTTGAGCCCGGACGCGGAGTCGGCCACGATCCGGGCCGGGTCCGCGACCAGGACCGAGTCGAACTCCAGCCCCCGTATCTGCTTGACGCTGAGCACCACGACGGGGCGGTCCAGCGACGCATCCTCCAGCACCACGTCCGGGACGCCGACGCCGACCGCACGGGTCAGTTCGTCGAGGCGGTCGGCGGGAACGATGACCGCCAGGTTGCCCGCCCCGATCGCGGCCGACTCCTCCCGGGCCAGATCGGCGAGCAGCGATCCCAGTTCCCCGGGCCGCGCCTTCGCCTGCCAGGGCGTGATCCCCGTTTCCCGCACCGGGCGTGGCGGGTGCAGCCCCGGATCGATGGCCGCCAGCACGTCGGCGGCCACCTCGGCGATTTCGGTGGGGGTGCGGTAGTTGATGGTCAGCCGCTCCATGCGGTACCGGTCCCCCAGGTTCGGCCCGAGCACCTCCTGCCAGGACGAACCGCCGCCCAGCTCGCTGGCCTGCGCCATGTCCCCGACGATCGTCATCGACCGGGACGGGCAGCGGCGCATCACCATCCGCCACGCCATCGGGGAAAGCTCCTGCGCCTCGTCCACCACGATGTGCCCGTACGTCCAGGTACGGTCGGCGGCCGCGCGCTCCACGGCGGTCCGGTCGTCGTCCTCTTCGTACCGGTCGGCCAGCCGCTCGGCGTCGAGGATGTCGTAGGCCGACAGGATCTCGGCCTCCTCCTCGGGGTTCAGGTCCACCGACCGGGAGCCGTAGGCCAGGTCCAGCACCCCGCGGGCGTAGGCGATCCGCTTGCGCCGCTCCTTACGGGCCCGCTCGCGCACCCTCCGGTCGTCCTCGCCGAGCAGTTCCGCCGCCTCGTCCAGCAACGGCACGTCCGCCGCGGTCCAGCCGCCGCCTGGCTCGCGCAGCAGGGCGTCCCGCTCGGCCGGCTCCAGCCCGGGCGCCGCCGCCTCCAGCCGCTCCTTCGACCCGAACAGGTCGCTCACCAGACGCTGCGGGGTCAGCGCGGGCCAGAACTGCTCCAGCGCCGCCCGGACCTGCCGGGTTTCCCACAGCTCCTGCCGGATCCCGGCGATGTCCTCCTCGCCGAGCAGGTTGCCGCCGCCCAGGACGTCGTACCCGATCTTGTCGGCCGCCTCGCGGGTCAGTGCTTCGAGCACCAGCCGGTGCGCCAGCGCCCGGGCCTGGTTGTGGGGCAGCCGGGCGCGGCGGGCCCGGTCGCGGATCCGGACGCAGGTGCGCCGGTCCAGCCGCAGCAGGTCCCGCTCGTAGGTGACCTCCAGCCCGCCGACGGCCGGGCCCTGCCGGTCGCGCACCGCCGCCGCGATCACCTCGGCCATCTCCGGCCGGCCCTTCAGCCGCGCGGTCGCCACCGGCTCCTCGCGCCGCGCGGTGATGCCCGGGTACAGGTCGGCGATCGTGGACATCAGCACCGACGTCTCGCCCAGCGACGGCAGCACCTGCCCTACGTAACGCAGGAATGTGGGGCTGGGGCCGATCACCAGGACCACCCGCCGGGCGAGCTGTTCCCGGTGGGTGTACAGCAGGAACGCGGCGCGATGCAGCGCCACCGCCGTCTTGCCCGTGCCGGGGCCGCCCTGGACCACCAGCACGCCCTTGTTCGGCGCCCGGATGATCCAGTCCTGCTCGACCTGGATCGTCTCGACGATGTCGGTCATCTGGCCGGTGCGGCTGGCGTTCAGCGCGGCGAGCAGGGCCGCCTCGCCGTTCAGCCCGCTGGTCGGGCCCACCTTCCGCGCGGCGGCCAGGTCGAGCACCTCGTCGTCCAGCCGGGTGACCTCGCGGCCGACGGTCTTGATGTGCCGCCGCCGCCGCACCCCTTCCGGGGAGACCGGGGTCGCCAGGTAGAACGGCCGCGCGGCCGGCGCGCGCCAGTCCAGCAGCAGCGGCGCGTAGTCGGCGTCCTCGTCGCGGATGCCGAGCCGGCCGATGTAGCGCAGTTCGCCGTCGTCGGAGTCGATCCGGCCGAAGCACAGGCCGTTCTCCGCCGCGTCCAGTTGGGCCAGCCGCTGGGTGTACATCCCGGCCATGACGTCGCGCTCGGTGCGGGCCTGCGGGGTGCCGCCGGTCTGGCGCAGGGTCTGGGCGAGCCGCCCGGAGGTGCGCTCGCGAAGCTCGTCGAGGTGCCCGTAGAGCATGGACACGTAGGCCTGCTCCTGCTCCACGTCTTGCTGGGTCACACGTTCAAGGGTAAACAACCGGTACGACTGCGCCACCCGCCGCCGGCGGCTGCAGGAAGGGCCCTTCGCGCATGACCGCCCGGACCAGGACGCTCTGGCGCAGCACCGCGGGCACCGGTGCTGTCCTCATGCTCCTGATCACCGGGCTCGCGGCGCTCTGGTATGGCGCGACCTACCACGTCTTTCCCGGCATGGTGCCCACGGTGGTGCACTGGTGCGGCCGGGACTACCAGTCCGCGGGCCCACTGGAGAACTGGGCCCAGGTCACCGCGGCGGAAAAGCCCAGGCAGGTCCGGGTCGTCGGCTCCTACCCGCCGATATTCGGCGTCGGGCGCCCGCTGCTCGCGGCCGCCGTGCCGGGGCGTTAGTAAGAAACGCCCGGCCAGGGGCCAAATTCGTGATCATGTGACTGGCGGGATGGATGTCCCAGATGATGAGCGTTTGTGAGTCGCCTTGCTCCACTCAGCCTCGGTGAGCTGATCGAACACTGGACCCTCCGCGTAGACGAGATCGACCTGGTCGCGGTCAAGCACGGCGATAGCAAGCTCGCGTTCGCGCTGCTGCTGCGGTTCTACGGCCGCTTTGGGCGCTTCCCCAGCAACCGTGGCGAACTGCACCCGGATGCCGTGGAGTTCATGGCACGCGCGGTGAAGGCCGATCCGGCGGAGCTGGCGGGCTACGACTGGTCGGGTCGGACGATCAAGCGTCATCGCCACGAGATCCGGGTGCACTTCGGGTTCCGGCTTTGCGGTGAAGAGGATGGGGCCAAGGTGGTGGAGTTCCTCGCTGCCGGCGCGGCGCAGCGGGAACGGCGCTATGAGCTGATCAAGGAGGAGTTCCTGGCCGAGTGCCGGCTGCGCTCGCTGGAGCCGCCTTCGGCGGATCAGGCCGACAGGTATGTGCGGTCGGCGTTGTCCCAGGCCGGCAAGCTGCTGGCAGGCCGGGTCGCAGGCAGGCTGGCCTCGGAGACGCTCGGCAAGCTGCTGACGCTGATCGGGGTGGGCGATGATCGCGGGGAGGACGAGGAGCCGGACCTGCTGCCGAAGATCAAGTCGTCGCCGGGGGCGGTCAGTCTGGCGACGATGCTGGGTGAGATCGGGAAGCTGACGGCCATCGTCTCCTTCGGGCTGCCGGGCGGCCTGTTCGCCGACGTGGCCCCGCGGGTCGTGAAGGAGTGGCGGGACCAGGCGATGACCGAGTCGCCCAGTCACACCCGGTCGCATCCGCCGGAGCTTCAGGTGGCGTTGCTGTCGGCGCTGTTGTATTGTCGCGGCCGCGAGATCACCGATGCGCTGGTGCATCTGCTGTTGTCCACGGTGCACCGGATCGGGGCTCGCGCCGAGCGCAGGGTGGCTACCCAGCTGGTGAACGCGTTCAAGCGGGTGCAGGGCAAGGAGGGTCTGCTGTTCCGGGTGGCCGATGCGTCACTTGCCCGCCCGGATGATCCGGTGCGCACCGTGGTGTTCCCGGTGGTGGGCGAGGAGAATCTGCGGAATCTGGTGGCTGAGTACAAGTCGTCGGGCTCGACGTATCGCCGGACGGTGCAGACGACCTACCGGGCCTCCTACACCAACCACTACCGCAGTGGGCTGATCCGGCTGCTGCAGGTGCTGGAGTTTCGCAGCGAGGATTCCCACCAGCCCGTGCTGGATGGGATGAAGCTGGTCGGCCGCTACGCCGAGGCGTCCAAGTTCACCTATCACCCCGACGGGGAGTCGATCCCGCTTCACGACGGGTTGGCCGGGGACTGGCGGGATCTGGTCTACCAGACCGATGGAAGGGGCCGCCGCCGAGTGGTGCGGACGGTCTATGAGATCCGCACCTTTGAGGCGTTGTGCGCGCAGCTGCGCTGCAAGGGGATCTGGGTGGTGGGCGCGGATGAGTTCCGCAACCCCGACGAAGATCTGGTCACTGATTTCGCCGAACACTGCACCGAGCACTACGCCGAGCTGCGCAAGCCGCTGGATCCGGGCGTGTTCGTCAGCCAGCTGCGGGACGAGATGCGTGCCGAGATGCAGGCGCTCAACGACGCCCTGGAGGGCGAGGGCCTGCCGTGGCTGCAGATCGCGCCCCGTGGCCCGCACGGGGCGATCAGGCTCACGCCGCTGGAGGCGCTGCCCGAACCGGTGAACCTGGGCCGGCTGAAGAAGGCGATCGGTCAGCAGTGGGGCATGCTGCCGCTGATCGACGTGGTCAAAGAGGCGGTGCTGCGCAGCGGCTGCCTGGAGGTGATCGAGACCAAGGTGGGCCGCGGCGGGAAACTCGGCCCGGAGGTGCCTACTTGAACGGCTGCTGCTGGTCCTGTACGCCTACGGCACCGGCGCGGGCATCCGGGCGGTGGCCGCCGGCGAGCACGGCCACACCGAACACGACCTGTATTACGTGCGGCGCTGGCATTTGACGCGGGAGCTGGCGGAGGCGCTGGCCATCCAGATCGCCAACGCGACCTTCGCGGCCCGCCAGCGCTGGATCTGGGGTGAAGGCTCCACGGCGGTGTCGTCGGACTCCACGCATTTCGGGGCGTGGGACCAGAACATCTTCACCGAGTGTGGCTGCGCGCAGATAGTCCAATTCTGCGCACCTGGGTACTGCTTGACCAGTGCGCCTAATTTCCGGTCTTATCGTGAATTGCTTTACTCTTATTCGGCGCGCTCGCGATGAAATCCGGCGTCGGCGCAGGCCCTTTCGAGGATGTCGGCTCCGAAGGCTTCAACCGGGCCGAGCGCGCCCGCAGGGCGCACGCCCTCGGCGGCCGCCTTGCCCGCCGCCCACGCGAGAATCGGCGCGGTGAACGAGTAGGGATCCCCGCCGGTCAGGTGCACCGCGGCCAGCTCCCTGCCGCCCGGATCGCCCGCCACGGCCACCACGTCCGAGCGGATGGCCGCCGCGCTGCCGGGCACGGCCCGGCTGCGCTGGATGCGGCGGGCCGCAGCATCCAGAGCCCGGCGCACACCGGGCAGGCTGCTCACCGGCGTGGCGAGCGCGGAGCCGTAGTGGACGAGCCTGGTCGCGCGGCCGAACCAGCCGAGGTAGACGCCCACGTCAGTGAGCGGCACCTGCTCGGGGACGCCGCCTGCCCCCGCTGCCCGCCGGAGCCTGGGCAGCGCGAAATGCTCCGATGAGCCAATAGACAAGGCCTCCCTTTTCTTGCCGTCAACCGTGAACGAGGTGAGGTGCGCAGCGGTCCGCTCGCTCACGATGCGGCCGCCGCGGAAGGCGTATCCGGGTTCAAGCAGCACCCCGGTCACCGATGCGCGGGTGCCCGCGCTTGTTCCTCGCCGGATGTCCCCGCGCACGAAGTAGCCGACCTGTACCCGAGCCGCGGCGGGCCCGGCGGCCTGCAGCGCGAGAGCCCCGGCCAGGTTTCCCGGCACGTAGTCGTAGCCGAACGCGGTCAGCAGCACCGCACCGGTACGTTCTGCGCGCGGGCCGAATTCCTCGAACACCTGCCGGATGAACGGCGGCTCACCGCTGGAGTCAAGGTAGATCGCGCCCGCGTCCGCGGCCGCTGCCACGGCCGCCCGGCCGACCTTCACAAACGGCCCGGCGGTCGACACGAGCACGTCACCGGTTCCGATCAGCTCCCGCAGCCGCTCAGGGCTGTCTGTCCCCGCGACGGCCGTCTCCAGCTGTACCCCGCCTGCCTGCGACAGTGTGGCGGCCAGTGCGTCGAGCCGACCCTGGTCACGGCCCGCAAGCACCGGCCGCACCCCGTGCGCGACCATCGCCCGCGCGGTAAGCCCGCCTATGTAGCCCGTTGCCCCGTACAGGACGATCCGGCCAGGCATGTCGTCAGCCGACCCGGCGCCAGAAAGTCACGGGGCATCCAGATCGATGCGCACGGTCAGCGCGCTGGTGTTCAGCGCCTTGGTCGTGGACATGCAAATCCGCCGCGCCAGATTGGTCTCGCCCAGGATCCGCTGGCGCTCGTCCGGGTCATCGCTGTCGAGGATGTGCGCGGTTCCGCTTCGCCACTGGGTACGCAGCCCGCTGACCTTGACCCGGACCCGGGGATTGCCCTCAATGTTCCGCACCCAGTCGGCCTCGCGCCCGCGCTGGGAGATCAGCCAGAACCTCTCGCCGTCCAGGCCGTCGCACACGGGCGTGCGCCGTGGCAGTCCGGTGCGCCGCCCGGTCGTCTCCAGCAGGGCATCGCCCGGAATCGGGATTCCCAGGTTCCACCCCAGCTTGACGACCGGGTTGACCACGCGCTGCTGGAGGCGGTCAAGAACGCGATGGCCGCTGGCTGGCGCGGGCATCTCAGGACCCCTCCCTGGACACCAGGGGAGCCCGGCTGATGCTTAGCCTGGGGCGAAGCCAGGTCCCGCCGGCCGGCGGGCTGGCGAACCGCATCGTTGCATGCATGTGATTCTCCCTTTTGCTGACGTGCAGATCCGGCCGCCGGTCAGCGGTCGCACCGTTCCACGTTCCCCACTCTGCCGTAAATTTCAGTTACAGTCAATAGCTGTAACGAAACTCAGGCACAGAAGATGCCGGCCGCTCGGTATGCAACGCTGCGGGGGTCCCGCGATGCCGATTCCTCCGGGCAGGCCACGGCCCCGAGGAGGCTGACGGACCGCGCGGCGGTCGGGCCGTGTGCCGGCTACGTGCTGGGCCGGGCCCGGCCGCCGGAGCGTCGCCTAGTGGTTGCGCTCTGGGCGGCGATACCGGGCCACAGCACCGCGACGACGCGCTCGGGGATGTCTTCCTTGTCCTCGCCCTGGTAGAACGCGGCAAAGTAAGCGCCGAAGCACATCGTCGCTATGGTGTGGACGTCGATGCCGGCCCGTACCGTGCCGCGTTCTTGCAGCTGGCCCAGTACCTTCTCGGCAAGGGCCACCCGGGGCTCAACGGCGTGCCTGCGCAAGATCTCCAGCAGCTCCGGCGTGCGAACCGCCTCACCGGCGAAGTTGCCCATCAGCACCATGGCATCGGGGTTGTAGTAGGCGGGGTCGAGGCGGCGAACCGCCTCCACCAGCGCGTCCCGGCCTTCCAGCCCGCTCAGGTCGACCGTGTACATGTCGCCCTGCTTGCGGAAACCATAGTCCAGAGCATCGACGACCAGGTCGAACTTGTTCTCCCAGCGCCGGTAGAGCGTGGGACGGGTGACCCCGGCGTCGGCCACGATGTCACCAATGGTCATCCTCGAGTAGCCGTCCCGCATCAGCCGATCGCGGGTGGCCAGGATGATCGCCTCGTCCACGGCCGCGTCACGAGGCCGACCGCCGCGGTGCACGCGGTCGGCCTCGCCGACGGCGCTGGTGCCAGCTGAGCGTTCGCCGACCGTTTCACCTGACGGGGCCATCGATCCCCTTCGCAGACAACGAATATCCGTGCGACATGCGAGATACATTACACCGCTTAGCTGTAAACATTCCGGTTATGACACGCGGGCACCGCCGCCGGTGCTGGCATGAGGCTCGTTCCACCTCATCTCACAGGCTTAATTGTTAAGTTACAGTAAGATACTGTAACGAAACTTGACGCGTGCCGTGCCCGTGGACGAGGGCGTCAACAAAGCTCCCGAGCCTCGGCCGGAGTGGCTGCAGGCCGTCGAGGCCCGGCTCAGGGAGGCCGAAAAGACGTGAACTACAGCCACGAGCAGGTGCCGCTGCCCGCCCCGGGCACGGTCTTGCACTGGTTCGATTTCATCTGCCCCTTCTGTTACGTGGGACAGCAGAGAAACCAGATCCTGGAAAGACACGGGCTGGCCATCGTTCAGCTGCCATTCCAGATCCACCCCGACATCCCGCCTGAAGGCATCGAGGCAGGGCCGCGCCGTGGTCCGACCTACGCGGCACTTGAGCGGGAGGCCGCCCTAGCGGGTCTGCCGCTGCACTGGCCAGCACGGCTTCCCGACACGCGGGCGGCGTTGTCCGCTGCGGAGTGGGTTCGCCGACACCGGCCTGACGTGTCGGACCAGTTCAACCGCGGCCTGTTGCGGCACATTTCGTGCTGGGTGAAGACCTCGGCGACATCGCGGTGATCGCCCGGCACGCTGATGAGCTGGGCATCGACCTCGGTGCCTCCATGCCGCACTAGCGACGGCACCGCACTGGCATCGCTCACCGAAGCGGAGACGATCGGCGCCCGTTTCGGTGTGGCCGCCGCGCCGAACGGGATGATCCGAGCGCGCATATGCAGTCGCGGGCATTTCCACCCACGAGCAAATATTCGGCAGGGAGCGCCCCGCCCTGTCCGTAACATCCCGGGGCGGTCACCCGCCGTGGTGATGGGCACCCAGGCGCGGGGTCCGGCAGCGGCTCCCGACCACGCCGCATGCTCACGATTCTGTCGCTGGCGGGCGGGAGGGGACCGCCATGGCCGTGCTCACGGTAGGTGTCGCGCTTCTCATGCCGGCTGTCGCGTCACAGCTGGCGGCTATCTGTGATCGGCGGGGCATAGCGGCTGGGGGTGAAGTTGCCAGCCGCGGGCGTGCAGCCAGTCCAGCGCTGGCTGCGCGAGCCGGGCCCTGCTGCACGGCCCTATCGACGACGCGGCCGCCGACGCCGTCTACCGCGACTGCAGCCGGCTCGGCACCACCCTGCAGGTTCCCGAGGGAATGTGGCCGGCCGACCGGGCTGCGTTCGAGCGTTACTGGGACTCGGCGCTGCGCGAGATCCGGATCGACCCGCCGGTGCGTGAGCTCCTGCACCGGCTGATGATGCTGGAGTTCCTGCCCCTGCCGGTCAGCGCGGCGCTGGGCCCGGTTAACCGGTTTCTGACCACCGGATTCCTGCCGCCGCCCTTCCGCGAGCAGATGCGGCTGCGCTGGACCCGGCGCGACCAGCGGCAGTTCGAGCTGCTGATGCGGACGATGGCGTTCGTCAACCGGGTGCTGCCCGCGCCCATCTCCAGGTTCCCGTTCAACGCCTGCCTGCAGAACCTGCGGACGCGGATCGCATGGGACCGCGGCCGCCGAGCACTTGTCCAGCGCCTGGCACGGGGGTTCCCGTGGAGCCAGGACAGCTCATCCACAACTGCATGACATGAGGATGTGCGGCGCCGGGGAGGCGGCAAGCCTTGGCCCATGCGCAGCTGGCAGAAAGGACCACGTGACATGACCGCGACCTTTGCAGGCCGCAAGCTGGTAGTCGGCGGCGGCAGCGGAATCGGACGCGACACGGCCGCCGGTCACGGCAGCCACAGGAGCGCTGCCCCCGAGCATCCGTTCCTGAGGTCCCGGGCAAACGACAGGGGTGGTGCACCCGCGTCTCATCAGCGGTCCACCACCCCTGCTCTCGTGCCGAGACGTGCGGTCAGCGGCAAGCGTCACCGGTCAGCGGCCAGCAGCCCGTTCAGCCGCGACGTCGCCTCGGCGACGATCTGCGCGGCTTCACCTCGCAGCTGCTCGTCCCCCGTGCGGGTTACGCTTGCCAGTGCCCGGTGCAGCTCATGTACGGCGCGAATCCGCTCGCCGCGCCCGCGGCGCCCGGCGTCCTGCGCGACTCCGGAACCGCAGCCCCCGAAACGGTGGTGGCGGTGGGAATGCAGGCGCAGCATCGGGCGGGTGCGCGGACGGATTCCTCGCCCGCTGACCTTGTGAGAGAACTCGTTCATGAACGTACTCCTGTTCTAGATCGACGATGTCGATCTGTCTCGATATGTTAACGATATATCGATAACCGCACCGGGGATCGCCGTATTCCCTCGGGCTTCCCGGCCTGCTTCGGCTGATCGCTCAGACTGACGTGAGGTTGGGTTCCCGGGCGCGGAGCGCCGGCGCCGTCATCGGCTGCCAGGCTCCGAGGGTGATGAACGACCAGCCCGTCGCCTGCCGGAAGGGATCGTCGGCCACGTCCCGGCGGGCGTCGCGCAGCGCCTCCGCGAGAGCCCCCCGGCGCTCTCTGCCGGGGGCCCCGTGCAGGGCGAGCATCAGCGGCACCGCGTTGTCGTTCACCCCGACCACGCTCGCCACGATCCCTGCGGTGCCGCGCGGCCAGCCGTCCCGTTCGGCGATCGGCACGCCCATCGCGGTCAGCGCCCTGACCGCCCGCGGGGTCAGGCCATCACCGCAGGCCTTCTCCCTCGGGAACCGGGTCTTCTCCAGCAGCAGCACGTCCAGGCCGGCCTTGGCCAGGTGGGATGCCACCGACGACCCGGCCGGACCGGCGCCGACGACAATCACGTCCGCGGTCTCGGACAGTAGATCCGGCACGTCGGCGCAAGAAACTTGCTCGCTCATGATCTTCTGCTGAGGGAACGGGTTTCGGTTATGCCGGCCAAGCTAGGCCGATGCCGTATCAGATCGGATCAGTCGTTTGACTGGGCCTGGACACTGCCGACCGCGATGCCCAGATGTGCGCCAAGCTGCCGGTCACCTGTGGCAGCGTGGCAGTCCGTCGGCCGACTGGCCAGTCGGCGAGGCTAGCGCGGCGAGAAGGTGTCTGGCTTGCTGGGCAGGACGCGGTGCAGCTGGCCGCGGGAGCTGATGCCGAGCTTGGTAAAGACCTTGCTCAGGTGGTACTGGACGGTCCGCGCGCTGATGAACAGCCGGGCGCCGATCTCCGGGTTCGACAGCCCGTCCCGGGCCAGCCGGGCCACCTGGGCCTCCTGCGCGGTCAGCGGCTCGCAGCCCTGGCCGGGCGGGGTGCGGGCCGGCGGGGTGGTGCGCGTGCGGGTGATCTCACCGGTGGCGGCCAGCTCCCGCCGGGCCCGCTCGGCGAACGCCTCCATCCCCATCCTGTCGAGCATCTGGTAAGCGGTGCGCAGCTGGTCGCGGGCCTCGCCGCGGCGGCGCTCGCGGCGCAGCCACTCGCCGTAGAGCAGATGAGCGCGGGCGAGCTCGGGACGGCGCCGCGTCCGGCCAAGCCGGTCGACCGCTTCCCGGTAGTACCCCTCGGCGATGTCTGCATCGCTGAGGAGTGCGCGTGAGCGCGCCTCGATCCCCAGCCCGTCCTCGGTTCCGCCGGCCTGCGCCCTATCGGCGAGCAGATCGAGGGCATTGCTGGCTATGTGCGTGCTCCCCGTCCGTACGGCGGCCTCGATCAGCTCGGGCAACATCGACACGGAGATATAGACGTGCCTGTGCTCGCTGGCTTGCCGGGCCGCCGTCAGTGCCTCCTGGTGGCGGCTGAAGCCGTTGTAGAGGATGGCGGCCACTCGATACGCCCACGTCACCGCGACTCCCTGCCCGCCGGCTATGGCCTCCTCGATGGCGGACTGGATCAGCGGGGCGACCTCGGCTTCCCTGCCCCGGAACGAAGCCAGCATCAGGGCGGCATAGGGCGCGATGCGGGATCCGGTCACCTCGCAGACCGCATCGGCCTCCGCGATCAGCGAAGCCGCCGACGCGAACTCACCACCGTATATGGCGTCCAAGGCCATCTCGTTCAGCAGGAACGGAAGCTGGTCGAGCGCGCCGACGTCACGGGCGAGCTGGACCTGCCTGACCGTCAGGCGCCAGCCATCAAGGTCCCACATAGCCTTGTCCGCTTCCCTGGCCATCCAGCCCCACCGGAGTACCTCTTCTGGGGGGATGTCTGGGCTGGCGAAGGCGCTGGAGGCCCGCCGCAACATCGTTGCGGCGGTGGTCGGCCCCTCGGTGACCAGCAGCGCAAGGCCGTCCAACAGCAGGTCGACCGGACGCGGCGGGTGCGCCGGCGGGGGGAGGGCTCGGGCGGCCCGGGAAACCTCCATCAGATCGCCGCCGCCGGCCAGATGCCCGGCGAACATCGCGGCGTGCCACGCGTCTAGATAGGTCTCGCGGGCCAGGCCAGGGTCGAGCGGCTCGAGCCGCTTGGCCGCCTTCAGCAGCAGCGGCGGCGCGTCGCTGCCCAGGCCCGAGGCAAACGCGATCTGCCCGCGCAGCGAGTCCACCCGCGCGCTCTGGAGCTCATCGAGCGAGTCAGCCTCCGCCGTGGCGACCAGTTCGAGTGCCTTGTCGAACGTGCCGGCCCGCAGGTTGGCCTGCGCCGCCGCCAGCATGCGCCCGGCCCGGCGCGCAGGATCGGCCGTCAGCAGCCCCGAACGCTCCCAGAACGCCGCCGCGGCGGCGAGCCCGCCGCGGGCCTGCGCGCGGCCGGCCGACCGTTCCAGCTCCGCCGCGACCTGCTCATCCGGCCCCGGCGCGGCCGCTGCCCGGTGCCAGGCCCGGCGATCCGGATCAGCCGCCGCATCGGTGACCTCCGCCAGCTCGCCGTGCATCTGCTGTCTTTCCTGCAGCGACGCCGACCGGTACGCTGCCGAGCGCAGCAGCGGATGGCGGAACCGCACCCGCTCGCCGAACTCCACCAGCCCCGCCTCCACCGCCGGCGCCCCGGCCTGGACCGGGATCCCCAGCCGACCGGCCGCCCGCCACACCAGCGGCAGATCGCCGGACGGATCGGCCGCCGCCAGCTGCAGCAGCCGCCGGGTCTGGGCCGGCAAGGCGTCGAGCTGCCGGCGGAAGCTGTGCTCGATCCGCGCGTCCAGCGGTGGCGCGCCGGGCAGCCCGAATCCGCCCGCCAGCTCACCCGGGGTCAGCCCCCGCGGCAGCTCAAGCAGCGCCAGCGGGTTACCCCGCGTCTCGGCCACGATCTGGTCCCGGACCCGCGGGTCCAGCGACCCCGTCAGCGCCGCGTTCAGCAGCGCGCGGGCATGGTCCGGCAGCAGGCCCTCGACGACGAACTCGGGCAATCCCGCCACATCATCACCAGGAACCCGGGCCGCGAAGATCAGGCCGACCGGCTCGGCCGCCAGCCGACGCGCCACGAACCCCAGCGCCTGCGCCGACGCCCGGTCCAGCCACTGCTGGTCATCAACCAGGCAGACCAGCGGCCGCTCCCCGGCCGCCTCAGACAGCAAGCTCAGCACCGCAAGACCCACCAGAAACCGCTCTGGCGCCGGGCCCGCACTGAGGGCGAACGCGATCCGCAGCGCATCGCGCTGCGGCACCGGCAGGCCCTCCAGATGATCCAGCATCGGCGCGCAGAACTGATGCAGCCCGGCGAAGGCCAGCTCCATTTCGGACTCAACACCCGCCGCGCGGACCACCTGGCAGCCCGCCGCCCGGCCGGCCAGGTAGTCCAGCAGCGCCGTCTTGCCTACCCCTGGGTCGCCGTGTACCACCAGTACCCGGCTCTCACCCGCCCGCACGGCGTTGATGACTTGGTCGAGTACGCCGCGCTCGGCGCGCCGGTCCGTCAGCTCCGTCCCGGCTCCGCGTAGCGGGGAATTGGTGGCCATCTCATCGGCCCGCTTTACGCCGTGTCCGTGCGGCCGGTCCCGGCGCTGGCACCGGTCGCGGCAGGCGGTGCAAGAACCCCGCTGCCCGGGCGTCCCACGGGGCCTGAATGTTCACGCGGCCTCCCAACCGGAAAGACCAGAGCTTGCACTGCTGCCTCTCCGTCAGGCTAACCCCTGAGGCCACGGCCAGAAACCGGACAGACCCAGCTGGCACGAGAAGTCACGCCATCCTAGGAGTCGTCCACGACGCGGACCGCTGCCTCCTCCGCCGCCGCCCCGCCGCCATCGATTCCCGCGTCACGGGCCAGAAGCTCATCATGAGCGAAAAGGGAAGTTTCGCCATCGTCATAGGCCTCTCGTCCTCGTCGACCAGCCGGCCAGCCCGGGGATCAGGCCCCTCGGCAAGCAAGTACCTGCCGATGTCCTCCTCCGTCGGAGATCTGGGGTGTAATTCCTGCCCTGGGCGAGCAGGTCATGGATCGCGGCGTGACGGTCCCGGGCCCGTACCGCCAGGCGGCCCTCGGCACGGTTCTGGACGGCGGGCCCTGTGGTTTCGGCAGGCCCGCCGCTGCCGGGGATCGCGGGCTCCGCATCGTGCCACGCGGCGTGCAGCGCACATGGAACAGCCTGCCGATCAGCGTGCTGACCGGGGTCAAGGTCCAGCGCTGATCCTTATCCCAGCCGTGCGGCCGGGTCGCGGTCCAGCCGCCTGCAGCCGGTCTAGGCGCACCAGCGAGCGCCGGCACACCGCCCCGCCCGGCCCGTTCGACGCCAGCGCAGCTTCACCGCCGGCCCGCCACCGGCCAGGTATGCCGGCTTGGTGCTGACCCGCAGCCGCCGCGCCACCTGCACCGGCCTGATTCCCTGGTCGAAGATCTGGGCGGCTTACAGCCGCACCTTCTCACGCCCGGGCCCGCCGCGACGTCCTCGTCGCACCGGCCGTCCCCCATGGCTCGAGCGGTGAGCACGCCGGGTTTCCGGGGACGCCGTCGACCGGGCAGCGCTTACCACCAGGGAGGCGGGGGCAGGTACTGTTGGTGCACTGGCAGCGGGAAGTGAGGCAGATCAGGCACATCGCCGTCGGCACCGAACGCTCGGAGATGCCCTGTCCCGCGATGGACCTGGCCGCGGAGTTGGCGAACCGGTATGGCGCTGAGCTTCACCTCATCCGGGTCCTGCTGCCGGGTCACCCGCCGGGGACCGAGGCCGGGCAGGCGGAGGCCACGCGGGCCAGCCAGGCGGCCGAGGAGCTGAGGCAGGTCGCGGCTGGGCTGGCAGGCCCTCGGGGACACGCGCGGGTGATCGTGGACACCGATCCAGCCATGGCCATCGTCCGCGCCGCTGAGGATGCTGGCGCCGATCTGCTTGTCGTGGGCAACATGGGAATGTCCGGCCGCCGCGAGTTCCTCCTGGGCAACGTCCCCAACCGCGTGTCGCACAACGCGCGGTGCTCGGTGCTGATCGTGAACACCGCCGGCGCTGCCCGCGGCGCCCCGGCACGCGGCTTTGACGCCCGTACCAGACCGGTCATGGCAGGGCACGGGGAGGAGCCCACCGACGCCGGGCTCATGGGCCGCGCCACGCGGATCGGCGCGGTCATGGCCAAGCACGGCGTGAGGTACCTGTTCTCGGGGGGCAAGGGCGAGGACAACCTCCGTGCCCATGCCCGCCGCCTTCGAGAGGCCTTGGAAGAGCTCGGCCCCACGTTCGCCAAGCTCGGCCAGGTGCTCTCAACGCGTCCCGACCTGCTGCCGCCGGAGTTCATCGAGGAGCTGTCCGCACTTCAGGACCACGTCCCCCCGCTGACCGAGCAGGAAGTGGTTCAGGTGATGGAGCAAGAACTCGGCGTGCCCTGGGAAGACGTCTTCGCCCGCATCGAACCGCAGCCGGTGGCCGCCGGGACGATCGCCCAGGTCCACCAGGCAGCGCTTGCCGATGGCTCCCACGTGGTCGTGAAGGTGCAGCGTCCAAGCGCCGAGGGCGACATTATGCGAGACCTCGGCCTGTTCCAGCTTTTCGCCGACAAGACCGCGGATCGCCCGGCGTTGCGCCAGGTCATCGACATGCCCGCGATCGTGGAGCACCTGTCGGAGTCGCTGAAGCGCGAGCTGGACTTCACCCGCGAGCTGGAGAACATCGAGCGGATGCGCCGGGTGCTCGAGCTGTACTTCCGGCTGGACGTGCCGGCCGTGTACAAGGAGTACTCGACCCCCCGCCTGCTTGTCATGCAGGAGATCCGGGGCGTCCCGATCCGGAAGTCAACCGCATCGCCGGAGCGGACCGATGCGGCACGGCAGCTCCTCGAGTCGTACTACCGCCAGATCCTGACCGACGGGTTCTTCCACGCCGACCCGCATCCCGGGAACCTGATGTGGTGGCAGGACAAGATCTACTTCATCGACTTCGGCATGGTCGGCGAGGTAGGGCCGGAGCTGCGCGAGCTGCTGATATTGATGCTGATGGCGTTCTGGCAGGACGACGCGGCGTTCCTGTCCGACGTGGTGCTGATGATCGCCGGCTCGGATCAGCGGCCCGATATCGACGTCGCCGCGTTCCAGGCGGACCTCGGCGCCCTGGTCGCCCGGTACCGCCACCTGTCGCTGAAGGAGATGCAGCTCGGGCCGATCCTCCAGGAGATCACCGAGATTTCGATCCGCCGTGACGTCCCGCTTCCCGCCTCGCTCACTCTCATCGGGAAGGCGCTCGCCCAGGTGCAGCTCGTCACCGCGGAACTCGATCCGGCGCTGGACCCGTTCGCCGTGGCCGGGCACTTCCTCATGCGGAAGTTCCGCGACGAGGTGAAGGGCCGGCTGGACCCGCAGAAGCTTTATTACGAGAGCCAGAAGCTCCGGATGCGCGCGGTCCGGTTCGTGGAGTCGGTAGAACAGCTCACCGGCGCGCGGCCCGGGGCGAAACTTCAGGTGAACATCTGGGGGACCGAGCGGCTCGAAGACAACATCCGCCGCGCTGGACGGAGGCTCGCGCTCGCGCTCGCGGCGGGCGGCGTGTGGATCGGTACCGCATTCGCGGCCTCATCGGCGCACACCGCCGGCTGGGTCCCGCCGTCGCTTGCCGGCCTGGGCGGCCTGCTCACCCTCGGGCTTGGGATCGACCTGCTCCGCCGCCGCGCCTAGCGTTCCCGCCCGGCGCGAACTCGCTCTCCCCGGCGGGCTGTAGCGGCTCCCGGGCGGTGCCGCGGATCGCTTTGAGTACCCGCCGCTCGATGAGGAACGCGATCATGCTCATCACCGTGGCGAGGACGGCTCGCTCGAACCGTCTCGCCACACGACGACGCACAGTCACGACGTAACGTCTCTGAAGCGGTCAGACTCGGTGCCGTCGAGGCCTGCTGCGACAGCGGTGGCCGACCTAGCAGGCAGGCGTTCGGTGAGGATACGTGCCCTCCTCGGCCCCTTGCCCTTCAGCTGCACCACACAGGGCTCCGAGAAAAGGAAGTGGGCGGAGCGCCGCTCGTACACCGCCTCGGATACCTGGATGCTACCCGGCGTGGCGCTGGACTCCAGCCGGTGCTTGCGGTGCTTGCCGGAAGAGAACGGCCGATCGGCCGCGACCTGGTCGATGGGAATTAAGGCCCCGTCGATGACCACGTAAGGCCACAGCCAGCAGGGCCTGCCGCCTGGGGTTCAGTTTCCGCCATCGCGACCTGGCACGCCTGCGGTGACGGCGGATCACCCCGGCGGCATAATCCAGGGTCAGGCGAGAGGCGGCAGCGCGGCAGGGTAGAACACCCATCGAGGCCATGCCGGAAGCCGGCACGCTGCGTGTGATCAGGCCGTATGCCAGGCCCACCCGAGATCACGATGAGGGCTCACTGGCTCCGTCCGATCTGCTCAAGGAGATGCATCATGCCCAGCCCCGAGATGCGGGAAGTGATCAGCGAGCTCCGGCAGCGGCAGCAGGCCCGGGCGGGCCAGGCTCCGCCGCCGCTGGACCAGGCTCGTGCCGCCTTCGCTCCCGCCGGCCGAGTCCACCCCCTGCCCGGCGATGTGCGCGTGACCGAGGTGACCGCTGCGGGCGTGCCCGCCTGCTGGCTGTCGGCCCCCGGCGTGGCGCCCGGCCGCGTGTTGCTGTTCGTGCGCGGCGGCGGATACTCACTGGGCTCGCTGCGCAGCCACGGCGAACTGGCCGCGCGGCTTGGGCGGGCGGCCGGGATGCGGGTGTTGTTCCCCGAATACCGGCGGGCGCCCGAGCATCCGTTCCCCGCCGCAGCCGAAGACGTGCGGTCGGTGTGGCGGTGGCTGCGCGACGTGCAGGGCCTGCCCGCGGAATCAATCGCGCTGTGCGGCGACTCAGCGGGCGGGGCGCTCATCCTGGGGCTGCTCACGACACTGCGTGACGCGGGTGAGGACTTGCCCGCGGCCGCCGCGCTGATGTCCCCCCACGTGGACCTGACCGCCTCCGGGGCCTCCATCGCCGAGCGCGCGGCCGATGACCCGATCTTCACCCCGGAGATGATCCGCGGCATCGCGGCGACCTACCTGGCCGGCGCCGATCCGCGTTCACCGCTGGCGTCGCCGTTGTTCGCCGACCTGAAGGGGCTTCCGCCGCTGCTGGTGCTGGCCGGCACGGCCGAACTGCTGCTCAGCGACTCCCAGCGCCTGGCCGCGGCGGCGGCCGACGCGGGAGCCGACGTCACGCTGCAGGTCGGGGAGGGACTGCCGCACGCCTACCCGATCATGCTCGGCACCCCCGAAGCGGCAGCGGCGACCGAACAGATCGCTGCGTTCCTGCGCGCACACGTGCGCTGATACAGGGAATCGGCCCACTCCCGCCGGACGGGGCGGCCCTCCCGGCACCGCCCCCCAACGGCCCCTCAAGAACCCGGCCAGCGGCGAGCAACACGCCAGCCACCGATGCACGGGTGCCCGCGCTGGTCCCCTCCCGGATCTTCCCGCGCACGAAGTAGCCGACCTGCACGCGGGCCGCCGCGGGCCCGGCGGCTTCAAGCGCGAGAGCCCCCGCGAGGTTTCCTGGCACGTAGTCGTAGCCGAACGCGGTCAGCAGCAGCGCTCCGGTGCGTTCTGCGCGCGGGCCGAATTCCTCGAACACCTGGCGGATGAACGGTGGCTCACCGCTGGAATCCAGGTATATCGCGCCCGCGTCCACGGCCGCTGCCACCGCGGACCGGCCGACCGTCAAGAATGGTCCCGCGGCCGACACCAGCACATCGCCGGCCTCGAGCAGCTGTCGCAGCGGCTCAGGGCCCTACGACCTGGTGCGCAATAGGGTACGTTGCCGTCAGCCATGATCATCCCGGCGTGTCGGTCCCTGGGTAGCGGACGGCCGCACAAGATCATGAATCGGTGTCTAAGCGATCATGGGCTCGTGCGGCCTTGAGCCATTCTGCCTTCACCGGAATCTCCCGTCACCACCTGGGCCGGGTGGTGGCCGAACTGGCCGGCCCGTGGCAGGCCCGGCCGGAGTCTGGGCTGGCCGGGCGCCGCGGGCGGCACCGGCTGCGCGCTGCAGGCGCGGGGCATCCGCGTGAGCTGGTCTTCACTGACCGGGTGCTGGTGACGCTGGCGGTGCCGCGGCTGCAGATCCCGCACGCCGCGCTGGCGGTGCTGTACGGCGTGGACCGTTCCACCATCAGCCGCGCCGTCACCGAGGTCCGCCCGCTGCTGGCCCGCCGCGGCTCTGCCACCCTGGCCGGGCCGCGGCTGCACACCCTGGCCGACGTGTTCGCCTCCGCCGCCCGCGGGATCAAGCTGCGGATCGACGGGTCCGAGATCCAGGTCCGCCGCCCGAAGGCGGGCGGCCCGGGCGGCGGGCGTTCGTGTCGGGCAAGAAGAAGCAGAACACCCTCAAGTTCACCAAGGTCAGCGACGAGCGCGGGCGGACGCTGTGGGACGGGGCGCTCCGCCCCGGCCGGATGCACGACCAGACCGCGCTGAAAACCGGCGGCATCGACGACCTGCTCGACCAGTTCCCGGACGTGGCCGCCGAGATGGACTCCGGCTACCGCGGCCTGCACCGCGACCACCCTGGCCAGGTCAGCGTCCCACCCCTCAAACCCCGCAAAAACGCCGCCCCCGAAGCGGTCGCAGCCTGGGAACAGGCCCGCCACGCCCAGTCCTCGGCGCGGATCTGCGTGGAGCACGCCATCGTCGGCAGCAAGCACTGGCGAGCCCTGCAGCGCTGGACCGGGCGGCGCGAGGACCTGCCCGAGACCATCCGGGCGATCGGCTCGCTGGTGTCCGACCGTGCCACCGCCTGGTAACAAATCCGCTACCAGGCGATCACGCCAGCGCCCAGGAGAACACCCACAAACCAATTGCGCACCAGGTCGTTAGGTAGTGCCAAACACTTTGCCTGTCACGCCGTCAGGCGACAAATCCCGTTCGTCCGGGCTCCGGCGCCGACCCTTGTCATGTGGCTGGCCAGCCAGCCCGCGGCAAGCCGGTGGCCCTCCTCGACCAGCCGCGCAGTGTCCCGGAAGTCGAACGGATTCGTGGCCCGGCTGCTGGGCGTGGGCAGAACGTGCACCGTTCCGCAGGCGGCAGCCACGTTACTGCGAGCGACCGAGTCGAGAATCTGGCTAAGCGCGTGACACGCCAGCCGTAGCGGGCCGCGCGGCGACGACTGCGCGAATCTGCACGTGGCCGCGGGCAGGACATAGCTGACCCGTGCACCCAGAGCCTCGGCCTGCAGGACCGGAATGTCGGCGGACACGCCACCGTCCACGAGCAGGCGCCCCCCAACCTTCACCGGCGGATACAAGCCGGGGAACGCGCATGAGGCAAGCAGCGCCGGACCGGTCTCGCCCGCAGACAGCACGACCGCCGCCCCCGAGGTCAGCTCGGTCGCCACAACGTGCGCGGGAATAAGGGTGTCGCTCAGCCTGCCCGCGACGGCGGCGCTGGCGAGCATGCCGCGCATAGCGGAGTTGGAGACCAGTCCCTCCCCCCGCCCGGCGACGGCGGCGGCCAGGGTCCGCACTGAGAATGGTGCGACGTGCCTGCGGCGCAGCGATCTCCACGCCGCCTCGAGCCTTCCGACACCGATCGGGCTCGGATCACTGGCGAAGGCGACAGCATTGAGTGCACCGGCGGAAGAGCCAATGACCAGATCCGGCATCAGACCCGCCTCACTCAGGGCCCACAACATGCCCACCTGCGGCGCGCTGAGGCTGCCGCCACCCTGGAAGACAAAGGCAACACGGCCCGCTCGGCTGGACCGGTCCCCACCCGGCAGGCCCATGCCGCGGCTTGCCCGGGCATGGCGATCTGGGCCTTCCACCGGGACATGAGAGCTCGGCGGCCCGGCGAGGGCCGCACCCTCCGCTGCCAGGAACTCTGCCGTCCTGTTGATCACGGTCATCGGGCTACGCCGCCGGTGTGATCTTGGACAGCGCGTTGAGCACGCGGTCGGCGGCATCCCCGCCGTTGGCCTCGGTCAGGTTCCCGAGCAGCTTCATCATGAAGCGCATGAGCGCCGGGCGCTTGATGCCGTGGCGGGCCGCGAATCTCAGGAACGCCGGATGGGTACCGATGATCTGCGCGCAGGTGCGGCCGAGGGTGTAGTAGCCGCCATAGGCGTTCTTCAGCTGCCTGGGATAGGTCTGCAGCACCGCCTCAGCACCCCGGGCGGTTGGCCTGGCCAGCGCCTGGACAATCACCCGGGCGGCTATCTCGCCGGATTCCAGCGCGTAGGCGATGCCCTCGCCGTTGAACGGGTTGACCATGCCGCCGGCGTCCCCGGCCAGGAGCAGGCCCCGGGTGTAGTGCGGGGTCCGGTTGAATCCCATCGGCAGCGCCGCGCCGCGCACCGGCTGGGTCCGGTTCTCCTCGGTCAGCCCCCAGCCGGCGGGCATCCCGGCGAGCCAGCGGCGCAGCAGCGCCCGGTAGTCGATCTTGCCGTAGGCGGCGGAGCTATCCAGCAGGCCGAGGCCGACGTTGCTGGTGCCGTCGCCCATGCCGAAGATCCAGCCGTACCCGGGCAGCAGCCTGCCGCAGTCCCACAGGTCCAGCCGCGCCTCCAGATAGTCGTCATCGTGCCGCGGGGTCCGGTAATACGTCCGCACCGCCACGCCGAGCGGCCGGTCCTCCCGCTTGCGCAGGCCAATGGCAACCGACAGCCGGGACGAGTTGCCGTCCGCAGCGACGACCACCCGAGCCCAGAACTGTCTGCTACCCCCGGCCGCGGCGCCCGGCCCGGCGGTCACACCGATGATGCGCCCGGTCCGGTCGTCGAGCACCGGGCCGGTGACGTTGACGCCTTCCAGCAGCCGGGCGCCGGCCTTCTGCGCGTGCCGGGCCAGGATCTCGTCGAAGTCGCTCCGGGGCCGTACCAGGCCGAAGCCCGGATAGCTGCACAACTCCGGCCACGGCAGCTCGATCCGGCGCCCGTCGGCGATGATCCGCAGCCCCTTGTTGCGCAGCCAGCCGTCCCGCTCGGCGATCGGCACGCCCATCGCGGTCAGCGCCCTGACCGCCCGCGGGGTCAGGCCATCACCGCAGGCCTTCTCCCTCGGGAACCGGGTCTTCTCAAGCAGCAGCACGTCCAGGCCGGCGGTGGCCAGCTGGAATGCCACCGACGACCCCGCCGGACCGGCGCCGACGACAATCACGTCCGCCGTCTCGGACAGTAGATCCGGCACGTCGGCGCCGGCCGCGGCCTCGCCCGTGCCGGCGAGGAAGGTGCGGCGGCTCGCCGGCGGTGCGCCAGATTCACCAGTCATAGCCCGCACGGTCTGATCGTCGATGCTCATGGCTGCTCCCTTTCTGTCCCTGGACGCCCGGTGGCGTGCGCATCCGTCGCGTTGCCTGCGGGTGGTTGCCAGCGCGCGCCTGCGTCGTGCCATCGTCATGCCGGGAGGGCCGCGCGCGTATCCGTCAAGTGGCCAGCGCAAGTGGATAGTGATGGCGGACGGTGGGACTGGGACGCCGGCGTGCTAGCAGCCGCGGCGGCGCGACCGGGGAGCTGGATGAGCAGGTTCGGCGGTGAACGCCGAGCCGTTGCCCGCACCGCTCGGCAGGCATCGTAGTACTTGAAAAACACCCAGGCCAGACACCCCCAGGAGGATGAGGAAGCGCACCGGCGTTCTCTTGCCGGTGCTGGTGGATGGCCGCCGTGGGCCGTCGGTGGTGAGGCCGGTGAGAAGCCGCCGCGGGGCCGTCACCGCTCGCTCATGGCTGGCCGTCGCCGCTGGCGCAGGGTGCGGTGTAGCGTCGGTGTCGTGCCGGGGTCCGCAGGTTCGCCGATGCGGATGGGTGCGGCGCAGCTGCTGGGCCGCCGCGCCGAACGTGACGTGCTTTACCGGCTGCTGGGGGCGGTCCGGGCGGGTGAGAGCCGGGCGCTGGTGGTGCGTGGCGAACCGGGTGTGGGCAAGACGGCGCTGCTGGAGTACCTGGCCGGGCGGGCGTCGGGCTGCCGGGTGGCGGCCGCCGCGGGTGTCCAGTCGGAGATGGAGCTGGCGTTCGCCGGGTTGCATCAGCTGCTGGCACCGATGCTGGACCGACTTGACCGTCTGCCGGGGCCGCAGCGTGATGCGCTGCGGACCGCGTTCGGGATCAGTGCGGGGCCGGTGCCGGACCGGTTTGTGGTCGGCCTAGCCGTCCTGGGCCTGCTGTCCGAGATGGCCGCGGATCGGCCGCTGGTGTGCCTGGTCGATGACGAACAGTGGCTCGATCATGCCTCCGCGCAGATCCTGGCGTTCGTGGCGCGCCGGCTGGGGGCGGAGGCGGTCGGCCTGGTATTCGGGGCCCGTGTCCCCAGCGGTGACCTGGCGGGATTGCCGGAGCTGGTGGTCGGGGGCCTGCGGGGAGACGATGCGCGGGCGCTGCTGGGTTCGGTGCTGACCGGGCCGATGGACGAGCGGGTGCGCGATCAGATCGTCGCCGAGACGCGGGGCAACCCGCTGGCGCTGCTGGAGTTGCCACGCGGTTTGACGGCTGCGAAGCTGGCTGGCGGTTTCGGGCTGCCCGGCGCGCTGTCGCTGCCAGGGCGGATAGAGGAGAGTTTCCGCCGGCGCGTCGAGGCTCTTCCGGGCCAGACCCGGCTGCTGTTGCTGCTCGCCGCGGCGGAGCCGGCCGGCGATCCGGTGCTGGTGTGGCGGGCGGCCGGGCGGCTCGGGATCGGCGCCGAAGCGGCGGGGCCCGCGGCCGAGGTGGGCCTGGTCGAGATCGGCGGCCGGGTGCTGTTCCGTCATCCGCTGGTGCGTTCGGTCGCCTACCGGTCGGCCACGCCGCAAGAATGCCGGCAGGCACACGCCGCGCTAGCGCAGGCCACCGACCCGCAGGCCGACCCGGACCGCGGCGCCTGGCACCGGGCCCAGGCCGCGGCGGAACCTGACGAGGAGGTGGCCGCGGAGCTGGAACGATCCGCGGACCGGGCCCAAGCCCGCGGCGGGCTGGCCGCCGCCGCGGCGTTCCGCGAGCGCGCGGTCTCGCTGACGCCGGCTCAAGGCGACCGGGCCACGCGCGCGCTCACCGCGGCACAAGCAATGCACCAGGCCGGGGCGCGTGATGCCGCGCTGGAGTTGCTGGCGGTCGCCGAAGCGGGGCCGCTGGACGAACTGGCCCGTGCCAGGGCGTGCCTGCTACGCGGGCAGATGGCGTTCGCTTCCGGGCACAGCGTCGATGGGCCGCCGCTCCTGCTCGATGCGGCCAGGCGGTTTGAGACGCTCGACGCGCAACTGGCCCGGGAGACCTACCTCGATGCCTTGTCCGCGGCGATGTACGTCGCGCGTCTGGCCGGCTCGGTCGGGCTGGCAGAGGTGGCAAGGGCCGCTCGCGGTGCACCGATCGCGCCGCGACGTGGCGCCGCGGCCGGCCTGCTCGTTGATGGGCTGGCCGCGCTGATCACCGACGGGTACGCCACCGGGACGCCTATCGTGCGGCAAGCCCTCAGGGCGTTCCGTGATGGCGGCCTGTCCGGCGACGAGGAGCTCCGCTTGCTCTTCGTCGCGGTCCGCGCCGCCCACGACATCTGGGACGACGAGGGCTGGCAGGAGCTGGCCGCCCGGCAGGTTCAGCTGGCCCGCGACGTCGGGGCGCTCATCGTGCTGCCGCTGGCGCTCAACCAGCTGATCGGCTTGCACCTGCACGCCGGCGAGCTAACCGCGGCCGCGTCGCTCGTCGAGGAGCTTGGGACGATCAAGGAGGCGACGGGGAATGGCCTTCCCCCGTACGGCGCGATGGCACTGGCGGGGTGGCGGGGCCGCGACTGGGAGGCCTCCCAGCTGATCGAGGCCACCATCAATGACGTGACGCCGCGCGGCGAGGGCATGGGGCTGAGCCTGGCCTATTACACCAGCAGCGTCCTCAACAACGGCCTCGGCCGGTACGAGGACGCCGTGGCAGCGGCCGAGCTTGCCAGCGGCTACCCGGAAGAGCTGGGATTCTCCAACTGGGGCCTGGTCGAGCTGATCGAGGCGGCGGTCCGCAGCGAGCAACCGGCCCGGGCCGCAGCCGCCCTCGAGCGGCTTGCCAGCACCACAGGCCCGTCCGGCACTCAGTGGGGCCTGGGAATTGAGGCGCGCTCGCGTGCTCTGCTCAGTCAGGGGGAGGCCGCCGAGCGCTTGCACCGCGAGGCGATCGCGCACCTGAGCTCTGCCCCCGCTCGCGCGGAGCTGGCCCGTGCCCATCTGCTGTACGGAGAGTGGCTGCGCAGGCAGCGGCGCCGCGGCGAGGCGCGGGCGCAGCTGCGCACCGCCAACGACATGCTGGACGAGATGGGGATGGAGGCGTTCGCCGAGCGGGCCCGGCGCGAGCTGCGGGCCACCGGCGAGACCGCCCGCAAGCGCGCCGCCGCCACCATGGTCGAGCTGACACCCCAGGAGGCGCAGATCGCGCGGCTCGCCCGCGATGGGCTGTCCAACCCGGACATCGGCACCCGGCTGTTCCTCAGCCCGCGCACCGTCCAATACCACCTGGGCAACGTCTTCACCAAGCTCGGCATCAGCTCGCGCGGCCAGCTTTACCGCGTCCTCGGTAACGGCGTGGCTGCCGTCCGGCCCGGCTAACGCGTCATCGAACCGGGCTTGAACTTAATTTTAGTCCGAAGTTACGTGCTCCTGGTGGCGTGAATACCGGTGTTGACCTGGGACAACGATGAACTGGGCACGCCCTCGTTCTGGCTACATACCGCTTTCCGGCGCGGCGTCCCCCGTCCGTTGATGATCAAACTGGTATCACGCCTGGGCATCTCCCGGATCTTTCTGGCTACGTTTCGCGACCCCGCCGCAACGTTTCCGCAGCTCATAAGCCCTTTTGTCCGACACACCGACGTAACTTGGGGTTTAGTCGGCGTTTGCTGAGTAGGCCCTGTCGGCCTGGTACGCGGTCATGGGCTGCCGAGCATTCCTCCCCCCGCGCCCGAAGGATTGTTCTGGGCGCGTTCAGCCCTTCGATTCCGTCCGCTAAAGCTAAACCAAGTACGGAATCGGCAGGGCCGCGCGAACTCGGCGCGCGCCGGGCTGGCCGAGTCAATCACGCTCCGTGATAGCCGCCACGGAACCGACGTCTGGCCGCCGCCAGCCACTCGCTGACGGCGTCCTGCATGCATACTGCCTCGGATGTCTTCGTGATCCTGAAAGCCGGGCGGCCGACCCGGGTAGCCCGTCACGAAAGAGCATTGCCGTTGATCATCGTGCAACGCGAAACAGCGGGCGGACCGCCCCAAGAGACTGGCGCAATAGTACGGGCCGACCCCAAGCCTGCAAACCCTGCAAGATCAACTATTTGGCCCCTGGCCGGGCGTTTCTTACTAACGCCCCTGCCCGGTGCTCCCCCGCCCGGCCCGGGCGAGCCGTGCGCGATGGGCGTGTACGTGCGCACCGGCGCGGGCCGGTACCAGCCGTACACGCTGGAAGGGGGGCCCTGACCGCCGCGCCCCGGTGCCGGTCACCCGCCACGGTCAGGTCGAGCACCTCGTCGTTCAGCCGGGTGACCTCGCGGCCCACGATCTTGATATGCCGCCGCCGCGTGACGCCCTCGGGCGAGACCGGGGTCGCCAGGTGGAGGCGGGCTGCGCGCACGCCCCAGGCTGTTCAGCCGTGGTAGGCGACCGTGGCCCAGTCAATCTCCGTTGTGCCCGTCCCAGCGCTGGTCCCGGTGACAAACACCGTTCCCGTGGCGGGGCTTACAGCCGCGGCCTGGGCGGCGTCGGTGCCGTTGCCGGGGCCGTTGTAGCGCTTCACCCACAGCTGGGCGCCGGTCGCGGCGTTGTAGGCGACCGTGGCGTAGTCATAACCCGAAGTCGTCCCCGTGCTATACCCGGTGACGAACACCGTCGCGCCGCCCGGGCTGACGGCTACCGATCTGGCGACGTCATCGCGGTTGCCAGGGCCGTTGTAACGGGCGACCCACAGCTGGGCGCCGGTCGCGGCGTTGTAGGCGATCGTGGCGTAGTCAAAGCCCGAGGTGGTCCCGGTGCTTTCCCCGGTGACGAACACCGTCCCCCCGTCCGGGCTGACCGCGACCGAGGTCGCCTTGTCATCTCCGTTGCCGGGGCCGTTGTAACGGGCGACCCATAGCTGGGCGCCGGTCGCGGCGTTGTAGGCGACCGTGGCGTAGTCATACGAGCTGACCCCGCCGCTGATGCCGCCGCTTTCTCCCGTGACATACACCGTCCCTCCGCTGGGGCTGACCGCCAGCGAGTTCGCGGAGTCATTGAGCTTGTAGGGATCGGTGTAGGAGGCGAGCCACAGCTGGGCGCCGGTCGTGGCGTTGTAGGCGATCGTGGCGTAGGAAATGGTCGACGGCGGTGGCGAGTCGGTACTGCCGGTGACGAAGACCGTCCCCCCGTCCAGGCTGACCTTCACCGCACTAGCGGTGTTTTCGAACCCGGTGGTGCCGTAGCGTTCCGCCCATAGCTGGGAACCCGGGCCTGGCGACGCCGGAGCCGCCGACCCAGGCGCCTGGGCCGGTCCCTGGCTGCGCGAGATCCCCGGCGAGGCCTGAACCCCGGTGACTCCCGCTGCACTCACCGCCGCACCCGCCAGCACGGCGAACAGTCCGCACACCAGCCGCTTGCGCATTCGACAAACCTCCTGCCGACCCTCCCCGCGGGCACGGTATCCACGCCGAGATCGGCTATACGACGCATCGGGGACGATACCGGTTGACGCGGTGTGCGAAAGCCGTCAGGCCAGGCGCACCGTGACCGGGCCCCCGCCCGGGTCGGCCCGGCCCGTCCAGGAGGCGCCGAGCCGCACCGGCCTGTCTGGTTTTATGCCAAACGAAACGCCCGTGGCCAGCCGCCGTCCGTCCTGCCAGACTTCGAGCCGGGCCAGCCTGTCGAAAACGTCGCTGCGCAGGACAAACCGGCCGCGCGGCGGAGCCGGGCCCCCGGCGCGCAGCGCGTTCGGCGCGACCCAGAGCAGCGGCGGCTCGACGGTCACCGGAAGGCGCACGGGTTGCGGGGCTGGCCCGCGCCCCCCGGCGGTCCCGTGCCCGGCGGCCCCGCGCAGGAACTCCGCGATCCCCCGGGCCGCGTGCCGGCCCCCGAGCGCGGCCACGTCCGCCGTCTCCGCCGCGTGCACCAGGTTTCCGGCCGCGAACAGGCCGGGCGCCGAGGTCTCCAGCGCCGTGTCCACCGCGGGCCCGCGGGTGCCCGCGTCCATGGCCAGGCCCGCCGCGCGGGCCAGTTCGTGGTCCGGGATCCAGTCCCCGGTGAACACGACCACGTCGCAGGGCACGAACCGCGTTTCCCCGGTACGGGTGTCGGCGAGTTCGGCTCCCTCCAGCCGCCCCCGGCCCGCCACCCGCCGCACGACCGTGCACCGCCACACCGGCGCGTGCCAGCGCCACGACGCGGCCAGCCCGAACCCGGCGTAACTGGTGTGCCGGGGCCGGTCGGTGACCAGCCCCACCACCTGCGCGCCCGCGTGCGCCAGGGTGACCATGGCGGAGAAGCTGACGTGCTCGGCGCCGACGACCAGCGCCCGCCCGGGCAGCCGCTGCCCCGCGAGGTACACCCGCCGCTGCAGTTCGCCCGTGGTCATCACCCCGGGCGGGCGGTCGCCGGGGACCAGCCGGGCGGTCCGGGGCCGCTCCCGGCAGCCGGTGGCCAGCAGGACCGCGGCCGCCCCGACGGTCTCGATCCCCGCGGCGCTGGTGAGCGTGACTCGGTACGGGCCGGCCGCACGGTCCGGGCGCACGGTGGACGGACCGCCGGCCCCGGGCTGGCCGCTAATCCCCGGCTGGCCGCTGGTCCCGGCCCGGCCGCTCATTCCGGGCGGGCCGTCCCAGCCGGTCGCCGTGGTGCCCAGCCGGATCTCCGCCCCGGCGGCCGCCGCTGCGTCCGCGTAGCGCCGCGCGTAAGCCGGCCCGGACAGGAACCGCCGGAGGTCCCGGGCGCCGAACCCGGTGTGCGCGCTGTGCCGCGGGATGCCGCCCGCCTCCTCATCGCGATCGACGACGACGACGCGGCCAGCGCCGAGCCGCCGCAGTTCCACCGCGGCGGCCAGCCCGGCCGGGCCAGCCCCGACGATCAGCACGTCGGCGGCCGGACCGGCCGGGATGCCCGCGCTCATACCGGCGGCTCCGCGGCCCGGCGGCCCGCTTCCCCGGGGCCCGATGCCGGCCGGCCCGTCCCCGCATTGCCCGGTGCCTGCGGGCCCGCTCCCTCGTGGCCCACTGCCGGCCCGCCACCTTCCCCACGGCCCGCAGCCCGTTGGACCGCTTCCCCGCGACGAGCTGCCTGCACGCGCCCCGCCCCCGGCACCGCCGCCTCCGGCCCCGCTGTCTGGGGCACCATGGCCGGCGGCCGCCCGGGCGGGTCCGCCACCAGCGCCGGGGGCCCGCCGGCGGCGAACAGCGCGGCCACCGTGGCGGCGCAGTAGAAGCCCTGGCAGCGGCCGTTGAGCACCCGGGTCCTGCGGCGCAGCCCGTCGAGGTCGGCGGGCGGCAGCGGCCCGGCCAGCGCGTCCCTGATCTCGCCGCGGGTGACCCGCTCGCAGTGGCACACGATCCGGCCGTACTCCGGGTCGGCGGCGATCCGCGCGGCGTCCTGGTACGGCCGGGTCCCGGCCTGGCCGATGTAGGGCATGAGCGGCGGGTCCGGCTCGGGGCGCCCGGCGAGGCGCAGCCCGGCGCCGGCCAGCAGTCCGATGACGTGCTCGGCGATGCCCAGCGACGCCGACAGCCCGGTGGACCGGATCCCGGCCACGCACGCGTACCGCCGGGAACCGTCCGCCCAGATCTGGTAGTCCCGGTCCGCGGTGGCGGCGCGCAGCCCGGCGTAGCTGGCGGTGACCTCCTCGGCGGCCAGGCCGGGCAGGATCCGCCGCCCGGCCGCCAGCAGCGCGGCGAGCCCGGCCCCGGTCGTGGCGACGTCGCCCCGGTCCGGGACGTCCTCGGCGGTGGGCCCGAGCAGCACGTTGCCGTAGACCGTGGGCGCGACCAGCACGCCCTTGGTCCGGGCCGTGGGCACCGGCAGCAGGATCTGCGACAGCTGCGGCCGGGCCAGCTTGTCGAACACGATCAGCTCACCGCGCCGCGGGCAGATGGTGAAGCTGTCCCCGCCCATCATCGCGTCGACCGCGTCGCTGTATAGGCCGGCGGCGTTCACCACCCAGCGGCAGCGCACCACGCCCGCGGCGGTCACGACCTGGTGCTCCAGCGCCCCGGCCCGGATGCCGGTGACCCGGCTGCGCAGCCGCAGGCGGGCCCCGGCGGCCACCGCCTGCGTGGCGTAGGCCAGCGGGGTGGTCCACGGGCAGATGATGCTCTCCCCGGGGATGACCAGCGCGCCGAGCGCCCCGGGGCCCAGGTGTGGTTCCCGCCGGTACAGTTCGGCGGCGCCGATCGGGTGCACGTCGGTGACGCCGTTGCGGTGCGCCTTGGCCTCGATCGCGGGCAGTTCCGCCACCTGCTCGGGCGTCCACGCGACGAGCACCGCCCCGGTGTGCTCGACCGGGATCCCGGCGCGCCGCGCGTAGTCGCGCAGCAGCGCGCTGCCCCGGCGCAGCAGCCGGCTTTCCAGGCTGCCCGGTACCGTGTCGAACCCGGTGTGCAGGATCGCCGTGTTCGCCTTGCTGGTCCCGGTGCCCACGTCGTTCGCCGCGTCGATGAGCACGCAGGACACGCCCTGGAGGGCGAGCGCCCGCGCGATGGCCGTGCCCACCACCCCGGCCCCGATGATGGCCACGTCGGCCGGCCGGTCGTCCCCGGTTCCCGCGGCTCGCCTCACCGCGGCGCGGCCCCCCGGGCGGCGAGCACCGCCTGGACGGCCCGGTCATGGGCCGCCAGGCGTTCTGCCGCCTGATCCGCGGTGATCGCGGGCTCGGCGACCCAATCCACGCCGGTCTCGCCGACGGCGCCGGCCAGGTCGGCGCGGTCCCCGGTGCCCACCCGGGCCAGCGCGGCCACGCCCAGCGCGGTCGCGTCCTGCGACCTGGTCACCTCCACCGGCGCCTGGAGCAGGTCGGCCTGCGCCTGCACCAGCAGGCGGGACCGGGTGAGGCCGCCGTCGGCGCGGAGCCGGCCGAGCGGGGCGCCGAGGTCGGCGGACACCGAGCCGGCGAGCAGCGCCACCGACGCGGCGATGCCCTCGGCCACCGCGCGGGCCAGGTGCCCGCGGGTGACCCCGAGGCCCAGGCCCAGGAACGCGCCGCGGGCGTCGGGCCGCCAGTGCGGCGCGCCGAGCCCGGCGAGGGCGGGCACGAACAGGACCCCGCCGGAGTCGGGCACGCTCGCCCCGGCGGCGTCCAGCCCCTCGGCCCCCGGCACCAGGCCCAGGCCGGCGAGCCAGCGCAGCGCCGCCCCGGCCGTGTACACCTGGCCGTCGAGGCAGTACGTGGCGGCCCCGCCCAGCCGCCAGGCGACCGAGGCGGACAGCCCCGCGGTGGACCGGACCGGCGCCGGCCCGGTGGTGGCCAGCAGGAACGCGCCGGTGCCGTAGGTGCACTTGGCCTCCCCGGCGGTGAAGCAGCGCTCGGCGAGCAGCGCGGCCTGCTGGTCCACGGCCAGCCCGGCGACCGGCAGCGGCGGGCCGAACGCGGTGGTCTCGCCGACGGCGCCGGCGCAGTCGCGGACCTCCGGCAGGGCCGCGGGGTCCAGCCCGAACACCCCGCACGCCTCCGCGGACCAGTCCGCGGTCTCCAGGTCAAGCAGCAGCGTGCGGGACGCGGTCGCGGCGTCGGTCACGTACCCGGCGCCGAGCCGGGCCAGCAGCCAGGTGTCGGTGGTGGTGACGACGCCCTCGGCGGTCATGTTCTCGCGCAGCCAGGTCATCTTCGGCGCGGCGAAGTACGGGTCGAGCGGCAGCCCGGTGATCGCCGCGAGCCGGCCGGCGGACGCGGAAAGGCGCTGGCAGACCCCGGCTGACCGGCGATCCTGCCATACGATGGCCGGGGTCAGCGGGCGCCCGGACGGGCGGTCCCAGGCCAGCACGGTCTCGCCCTGGTTGGCCAGCGCCATCGCGTGCACCGGGGCGCGGGCCGCGGCGACGGCGGTTGCCCCGGCCCCGATGACCGACCGGTAAAGCTCCTCGGGGTCCTGCTCGACGCCGCCGTCGGCGGTGCCGGCCGGGTGGACCGGTTCCTCGGCCGACCCGAGCACCTCGTTACCGGGGCCCAGCACGAGCGCCTTCGTGGCCGAGGTGCCCTGGTCGATCGCGAGGATGTTCACGGCCCTGCCGGGGGGCCGCCCGCGGCCGGGGCCGCCCGGTCGGTGAGTGCCTCGGCGCCGTGCGCGCCCTCCTCCGCGCGCATCGCGGCGGGTTCGAGCAGCCACTGCCCGGCGTAGAACAGGATGCCGAGCCCCAGCGAGCCGAGCACGTAGTACTGGGCGTCGCGGAACACGGCGGGCCCGATCAGGACGATCAGCTCGTAGGCGAGCCAGATCAGCGCCCCGGCGATGACGGGTATCTCGAACCTGCCCAGGGCCGAGTGCCCGGCCCGGCCGCGGTGCCGCCGCGCGGTGAAGACGTACAGCACCACGGTGGACGCGTACAGCAGGGCCGGCATGATGGTCGAGGCGGTGAACAGCGTGACCAGGGCCGCGGTGTGGTTGATCAGCACGAGCGTGATCGCCGCGCCGATCGCCGCGGCGAGGACGGTGGCCCAGGTGGGCCCGCCGGTGGCCCTGGGCACCCGGCGCCAGAGCTGGTATCCGGGCAGCCGCCGGTCCCGGGACATCGACCAGATGAGGCGGCCATTGGTGACCATGATGACCAGCCCGCAGGCGAAGATCGACACGCAGACGAAGATCAGGAAGATCTTCTGGACGACCCCGCCGAGCACGTCGTGCACGATCAGCGCCACGGGCGCGGCGCTGTGCGACACGGCCGGGATGGAGCTGATCGCGTAGCTGAGCGCGATGAGGAACACCATCCCGACCACGCCGGACAGCACCACGGCGCGGACCATCGCTCGGGGGATCGTCTTGTGCGGTTCGAAGGTCTCCTCGGCGAGGTTGCTCGCGGACTCGAACCCGACGATCGTGTAGGCGCCGAGCAGGGTGGCCAGCATGAACGGGCCCAGCCAGTTGTAGTACCCGGCAGGCGAGACGATTCCCGTGGCGCCCAGGTTGGACCAGTGCCCCTGGCCGCGGACCGCGGCGACGATGATCAGCAGCACGGTGAGCCCGACGATGCCGATCACCTCGGTGGCCACCGCCGTGTTGTTCACCCGGGTGGTGGCCCGGGTCGAGGCGATGATCAGCCCCGCCTGGAGGGCGAGCACCACGATGGTCTCGAGCGCCGCGCTGGTGGGGGTGTAGGCCTCGCCGATCAGCGGCTGGAACGCCACCTGCACCAGGCCGTAGTCCACCGACACGGTGACGATGGACAGGAACGCGAACGACATCCAGCCCAGCCACCAGCCCACGTGCACGTTGGCCAGCCGCGAGGCCCACTGGTAGGAGTACCCGGACAGCGGCACCCTGGCCGCGAGGGCGCCGTAGACCAGGGCGACCAGGGTCTGGCCCACGATGACGATCGGCCAGGTCCAGATGCCCCGCGGGCCGCCCGCGCCCAGGACGAAGGCGAACGTGGTGAAGATCCCGGTGGTGATCGAGATGAACGAGAACGCCACCGCGAAGGACTCGAACTGGCGCAGTGAGCGGACGAACTGCTGCCGGTACCCGTACCTGTCGAGCTGCGCGTCGTCCTCGTCGTGGGTGAGGGTGGTCACGGTCATCACATCCTCGGGTGCCTCGGCGGGCGAGGCGGTCGTGCGCACCGGGCTGACCTGTGTCAGCCGGCCTCGGTCAGGGGCCGGTGCTGCGGGCCGGCGGCCCGCAGGACCGTGACGCCCGCGGAGGTGAGCGCCTCGTGGGCGCCAGGCTCCCCCTCGTCGTCGGTGAGGACCGCGGTGACGCGGTCCAGCGGGCAGACCCGGTGCACGGCGATGGCGCCGAGCTTGCTGGAGTCGGCCAGCACGTAAGAGGCAGCGGTGTGCTCGATGATGGTGCGGCGCACGACCACCTCGGCGGGGTAGTAGTCGGTGAGCCCGGCCTCGGGGTGGACCCCGCCGGAGCCGAGGAACGCCCGGTCGGCGTAGAACTCGGCGAAGAACGCCTCCGCGTGCGCGCCCGCGCAGGCGCCGTCGCCGTGCCGCACCTGCCCGCCGCACAGCAGCAGTTCGATCTCCCGCCGCGCGGACAGTTCCATCGCCACCGGGACCGAGTTGGTCAGCACGCGGCCCTCGAACGCGGCGGGCAGCGCCCTGGCCACCTCCAGCGCGGTGGTGCCGACGTCGATGATCACGGTGTCGCCGGGCTCGACGAACGAGGCGGCCAGGGTCGCGATGGCGTGCTTGGCGGCCATCCGGCGGACGCTCCGCGCGGCGAAGCTGCCCTCGCTGGACCGGCCCGCCGGGCGGGCAGCGCCCCCGTACACCCGGTCGAGCAGCCCCTTGTCGCCCAGCCTGCGCAGGTCACGGCGGATCGTCTCGACCGACACGCCGAACTCGCGGGCCAGGTCGTCCGCGGAAACGGCGCTGTGCCGGCGCACCTGGGCCAGGATCGCCTGGCGCCGCTGAATCGGCAGCATCGCCGTGGCTCCCTTCCCGCTCGTGCCCGTTACTGCCTGATTTTGTTGTGATGATGACCGGTTGTCAAGAGTTAATGCCCGCGGATGAGCGATAGAAGACCGTCCCCAGATCGTGATCGTGACTTTGGTGCTGCCGGAGGAAGACCAAGGTCATGCTCACGTTCGGGCGGCCCGGGTGAGCGGCGCGATCGCGGCGTTCCCGACCCGCCCGGCCCTCCCGTGCGGGCGCCAGAGCCGCTAGGGTCGCAGTGATCAGCTCTGCCCTGGTCTACGCGGGAGGCATGCCATGGATCACCAGGTCAAGTACCTGCTCGACGAGTCCGAGATGCCGCGCCAGTGGTACAACGTGATCCCCGACCTGCCGTCGCCCCCACCGCCGCCGCTGCACCCGGGGACCGGGCAGCCGGTCGGCCCCGGCGACCTGGCCCCGTTGTTCCCCATGGCGCTCATCGCCCAGGAGGTGTCGCCAGATCGCTTTATCGACATTCCCGAGGCGGTCACCGACGTCTACCGGTTGTGGCGGCCCACTCCCCTGTTCCGCGCGCGCCGGCTGGAGAGGGACCTCGGCACGCCGGCGCGGATCTACTACAAGTACGAGGGCGTCAGCCCGGCGGGCTCGCACAAGCCCAACACCGCCGTCCCGCAGGCGTACTACAACGCCGCGGAGGGCGTCACCAAGCTGACCACCGAGACCGGCGCGGGTCAGTGGGGCAGTGCGCTCGCGTTCGCCTCGGCCCTGTACGGCATCGACTGCGAGGTGTGGATGGTCCGCGCCTCCTACGACCAGAAGCCCTACCGACGGCTGCTCATGGAGGTCTACGGGGCGACGGTGCACCCCAGCCCGTCGGATGTCACCTCGGCGGGGCGTGCCGTGCTCGCCGCGAACCCGGACTCCACCGGCAGCCTCGGCATCGCGATCAGCGAGGCGGTCGAGGTCGCGGGCGCGGACCCGGCGGCCAGGTACGCGCTCGGCAGCGTGCTCAACCACGTGCTGCTGCACCAGACGGTCATCGGCGAGGAGGCGCTGAAGCAGCTCGCCATGGCCGGGGACACCCCCGACCTGATCATCGGCTGCACCGGCGGCGGGTCCAACTTCTCCGGCCTGGTGTTCCCGTTCCTGCGGGAGAAGCTCGCCGGCCGGATCAACCCGGTGCTGCGCGCCGTCGAGCCGGCCGCGTGCCCGTCGTTCACCCGGGGCGTGTACGCCTACGACTTCGGCGACACCGCCGGGTTCACCCCGCTGCTGAAGATGCACACGCTCGGGCACGAGTTCGTGCCGGACCCGATCCACGCGGGCGGGCTGCGCTATCACGGGATGTCGCCGCTGCTGTCGCACATCTACGAACTCGGCCTGATCGAGGCGGTGGCCAAGCCGCAGTCGGAGTGCTTCGAGGCCGGGCTGCGGTTTGCCCGCACCGAGGGCATCCTGCCGGCGCCGGAGCCCGCGCACGCGATCGCCGCCTGCATCGAGGAAGCGCTGCGGTGCAAGGAGACCGGCGAGGAGAAGGTCATCCTGACCGCGCTGTGCGGGCACGGGCTGCTGGACCTGACCGCCTACGCGAGCTTCCAGTCGGGCGAGATGATCGACTTTGACCTGCCCGACGAGGCGGTGCGGGACGCGCTGAGCCGGCTCCCCGCGGGGGTGAGCTAACCGGAGAACACCGCGGCCCAGCCCGTCCAGCGCTCGGCCTGGATCTTGATCAGCGGGCCCGCCGGCGGGTTCGCCCGGTACTGGGGGTAGCGCGCCGCGAGCAGTTCCAGCGGCCCGGCCATGTCCGCGGGGGCGCCGAGGATCGCGGCGAGCCCGTCGGCGCGGGCCCACCACAGGCGGTCCCAGTCGTCCTCGTAGTGGTCGGCGAGCACGGTGACCCTCGGGTCGGCGGCGATGTTCGCCAGGCGCCGGAGGCTGCGGGTCGTCTTCGGCTTGGCGTCCACGGCCGTGTAGATGCGGTCGCCGTCCAGCGCGAACGTGACGGGGACGAGGTGCGCACGGCCCGCCGGCCCGATGGTCGCCAGCCGCGCCACGGCGGCCGTGCCGAACCGCCGGCGTGCCTCGTCCGCGCTGAGCTTCAGGTCCCGGGCCCTTGGCTGTGTGACCGGTGTGACACGTATCGCCTCCCGTGAATGCAGACCCGCTCATGGGCGGGGGTTAGTCTTGTCTTGACGCTCTTCCCAGCATCGGCGGGAAAGCCATGCCTGTTCTGTCCGTGCTTGCGCATAAAGTCCGGGCCACGGTCGGCGGCACCGTTGGCCTGCTCATGTTCATCATCCCCGTCGCGCCCGGCGCCCCGGGGGGGCTGGGCAGCCCTGGGCTTGACCACCGGGACGCCACGGCGGTCCGGCCGCCCGCCAGCACCTGGGTCGTCCACAGCACGGACCTGTTCGCGGTCGCCTGCACGGCCGCCCGATCGTGCACCGCGGGCGGCGGCTACCAGGCCGCGGGCCGGCCGATCGAGCCGATGGCCGCCACGCAGTCGCGCGGGCACTGGTCCCGCGGCATCCCCCTTGTCCTGCCGCCGGGCGCCGCCGCGCAGCCGTATGCCCAGGTCAACGGCATTGCCTGCCGCAGTACCGGGAACTGTGTGGCGGTCGGCGACTACCAGTACGGCAGGTCGCGCAGCCTCCAGGCGTTCATCGCCACCGAGCGCCGCGGCCGGTGGGCCCGTGCGTTCACGCCGGGGATGCCGCCGAACGCCGCCTCCCCCGCATCGGCGCAGCTCGAGGCCGTCGCGTGTGCCCCGGACGGGTCCTGCGCCGCGGTGGGCAGCTACCAGGACTCCGCCGGCAACGCGCAGGCGATGGCGCTGGCCAGGCCCGTGACCGGGCCGTGGCGCCGGGCCACCGAGATCGCGCCGCCGCCGAACGCGGCGTCGAACCCGGGCGCGTTCATGACCGGGATCGCGTGCTCGCGCGCGGGCTCGTGCGCGGCGGTGGGGAGCTACAGCGTGTCCCCGGCCCGGTTCGAGGCGATGGGCGCGGTCGAGTGGGGGGGCGCCTGGCACCAGGCCACCGAGATCGCCGCGCCGCGCGGCGCCATCGCGAGCACGTTCACCGCGATCAACTCGATCTCGTGCCCGCCCGCCGGCGCGTGCCTGGGCGTCGGGCAGTACGCCGTGTCGCCCACGCAGAGCCGCGCGATGGCGGTGACCGAGTCGAGGGGCAGGTTCGGCGCGGCGGCGCCGATTACCGCGCTGCCGCGCGGGGCCGGCCCGCTGGCCAGCACCTACCTGCTCGGTGTGTCCTGCCCGCCGTCGGGGGTCTGCTTCGCGGTCGGCGGCGGGCGGAACCGGGCGGGCCACTCGGTGGCGATGTACATGGTCAGGTCCGCCGGCCACTGGCGGGCCGCGTTCCTCCTCCAGCCGCCCGGGGCGACGGCCGGTCCGCGGCAGTTGTCCGCCCTGTACTCGGTGTCGTGCACCGGCCGGGCGCACTGCAGCGCGGTCGGCTACTACGACGACCGGTTCGGCGTCGCGCACGCCGAGGCGGCGTCCACACCCTGACCTGCTGCGTCCGCAGGCCCACCGGAGATCCTCCCGGGCAGAGTGAGCGGCGGTGCGCGGTGCGCAGCCGCGTCGCGAGGAGGCTGCCCGTACATAGCGGGCGATCAAGAGAAACGGAGAGGTGCCATCTCCCCTCCAATTTTAATCTATAGCGCACCCCGGGGCTTGCGGCAAGACCCGGGTCGTGCCGCATAATCGCTGGCCGAGGCCAAAACCTGCGGAAATGAGGGACGCGAAATGCGTGCGCTGTGGCCGGCAAACGGATCGCCCGGGTGGTGCCGTCGAGCGCTTGGCTCCCCAGGATCCGCGCACGAGCTGATCCCGTGAATCCCCTCACCGCCAGCGCGTTTGACCTTCCCGCCCGGCTCGCCGCCAAGGCCGACCCGGCGCTGATCGCCGGCGACGAGCGGCACTTCGCGGCGATCGCGGAGAGCCTGGAGCGCTCGGTCGCCGAGTTGTCCGATCGCCTCGACGCCGCACGCCGGGCACCCGGCGGCATCGGCCAGCCTGCGCTGGACCGGGACCTGGAGGTGCACCGGCTGACCGCTCGCCTGCGCGTGCTGCGCCGCTTCGGCCTGGACCTGTGCCTCGGGCGCATGGTCGGCGCGGACGGCCGAGAGCCCGTCTACGTCGGGCGGGTTGGCCTGAAGGACGGCGCGGGCCGCCGGCTGCTGGTGGACTGGCGCTCCCCCGCGGCCGAGCCGTTCTTCGGCGCGACCCACGCCAACCCGATGGGCCTGGCCAGCCGGCGCCGGTACCGGTGGGCGGGCGGCCGGGTCAGCGACTACTGGGACGAGGTGTTCACCCCGGACGGGCTGGAGGGGCACGCCGCGCTCGACGACCAGTCCGCGTTCATCGCCAGCCTGGGCGCCAGCCGGTCGGCCCGGATGCGCGACGTGCTCGGCACCATCGCCGCCGACCAGGACGCCATCATCCGCGCGGGATCGGCCGGCGCCCTGGTGGTGGACGGCGGCCCGGGCACCGGCAAGACCGTCGTCGCGCTGCACCGCGCCGCCTACCTGCTGTACGCCGACCCCCGCCTGGGCCCCCGCCGGGGCGGGGTGCTGGTCGTCGGCCCGCACCAGCCCTACCTGGCCTACGTCGCCGACGTGCTGCCCAGCCTCGGCGAGGACGGGGTGCAAACAGCCACGCTGCGGGACCTCGTCGCCGAGGGAGCGGCGGCAACGGCCGAGGCCGACCCGCGGGTGGCCCGGCTGAAGTCGTCCGCGGACATGGTCAGGGCGATCGAGCCGGCCGTCCGGTTCTACGAGAGGCCGCCCACCGAGGGGATGACGGTCCAGACCCCCTGGGCCGACCTGTGGCTCAGCGCCGGCGACTGGGCCGAGGCGTTCGACGCGGCCGAACCCGGTACCCCGCACAACGAGGCGCACGAGGTCATCTGGGAGGCGCTTTTGGCGATCCTGATGGACTCCCGCGACGGCGACATCCCCGCTGACCTGGTCCGCAAGTCGCTGCTGCAGAACGCCGGGCTGCGCACCGCCTTCCACCGGGCGTGGCCGCTGATCGACCCGGCCGACCTGGTTGCCGACCTGTGGTCGGTGCCCGCCTACCTGCGGCTGTGCGCTCCCTGGCTCGGCCCCGGCGAGGTGCGGGCGCTGCAGCGCCGGGACGCCCAGGCCTGGACGGTGTCCGACCTGCCGCTCCTGGACGCGGCGCGGCAGCGGCTCGGCGACCCGCAGGCGCCACGGCGTAAGCGCCGGCACGACGCCGCCGCCGCGGCCGAGCGCGAGCGCATGGCCCGGGTCGTGGACGACCTCATCGAG
>Ga0207646_10000683_pt1 | contig 43891 bp, 39 predicted proteins | sample KBSK5502metaG_FD_184343 | JGI IMG/M metagenome (GOLD analysis project Ga0207646, IMG submission 184343) | Corn, switchgrass and miscanthus rhizosphere microbial communities from Kellogg Biological Station, Michigan, USA - KBS K5-50-2 metaG... | ecosystem: Host-associated > Plants > Roots >... | reverse complement strand
GCGCGCCGCCGGCTCTTCACCGAGGTCGCGGAACAAGCGGGTCAGATCTTCTTCACTATAGCCGTTTACGATGTCCGCGGCCGTGGTTGTCGATCTTGGGTCCATTCGCATATCGAGCGGACCGTTGCGCATAATGCTGAACCCGCGGGTCGGATTTTCCAGTTGGCGCGAGGAGACACCGAGATCGAGAAGTGCACCGCCGATTTTCTGGACACCGAGTTCGTCGAGAATTTTCTCCGCGTTGCGAAAGTTTGTCTGTCGCAGGGTGACGCGGCCGCCGAAATGGGCGAGTTCTTCGCGCGCCTGCTCAATTGCATCCGGATCTTGGTCGAGGGCGAGAACGTCGGCGCCCGTTTTCAAAATCGCTTCGGTATGACCGCCGCCGCCGACCGTTCCATCGACAACGAGCGAACCTGGATGCGGCGCGAGCAATTCTACTGTTTCGGCGGCCAGCACCGGGTGATGGTAAGTGAAATCCTCCATTTCCTGCGGCTCCTCTTCCAGAATGAGCGGTCCGGTCGCAAACCAAACCGGCCGATCAAATAATAATGCGTTCATGTTAGGGTTGATTACAAACCAATGACGTTGGCGACGTGCTGATAAGTGGGCGTCTCCTCCTCGTGAGCGCGCTTTCGCCGCTGCAAATTCCAAATTTCAAAACGGCCGCGACCGCCGACGAGTACGACCTCGCCCTTCAGTCCAACTTTTTTACAAAGATCTTCCGGCAAAACGAGGCGGCCTTGCTTATCGGCTGCGCCATGCTGCGCGCGGGAATGGAGTTGCCGGAAAAAAACACGGCGATCGCGCGCGGAAACATTCGGGTCCGATTCGGCGGCCGCGCTCATACGAGAAAATTCTTCAGGCGACATGACCAAAAGAAATTGGTGAGTCGCTTCCGGAAGAATGATGAATTCCTCGGTGTCACCGCGTCGCCAGCGCGCGGGAATGGTGATTCGATTTTTTTCGTCGATGAAGTGACGAAACTCACCGGCGTAGAAGCGTTGGTCGGGCGTATGCATCGGCGGGTGGAGAAATGTTCCATTCTAACCCATTTTTCCCCACTTTTAACCACCTCCCATGCCGGCCGTCAATAAAAATTAATTGCCTGCTTTGCCCCTGCCGGCCGCCCATTTAAACTGCCCATCTCGAACGATGTCGCGCAATTCACTTTCGCTATTTCTCGCGATCAGTCTGCCTTGGGCTCCGCCAGTCATCGCTCAAACTCCCGCGACCAGCTCAAACGACGCTGTTCGCGTGACCGTGGCACTGAACGCCGACGGCTCGCGCACCGTTTATCAGTTCGACAACGCGAAGCATGAAGCAATTGCGACCACGACTGATTCCGACGGAAAACCGCGCGGCAAGATCGTCTATCAGATCGGTGACGCCGGACGGTTCATTAGCGGTATTGTCTTCGGACCGGACGGAAAGTTCCTGTTCAAGAGTATATATAAATATGATGCGGCCGGCCGGGTGGAGCAGGAGACCCATCTGGAGAAGGATGACGCCGTAATAAACAAGATCGTTTACAAGTATAATCCAGCCGGGAAGCAGATCGGTTACTCAGTGTTCGACGCAGCTGGAAAATTGGTTTCGGGAACTAGTTTGCCTACGCCGACGGCGGCGCCGAAGGCTCACAACACGCTCGGACGTTAGCAGCGAGGGCAGCTTGCCTCCGCCGCTAAAAGGGGCTAAGAAGATTGCCCCCATGATTGACTACATTCAAAAGGGCGGGTTGCTCATGTGGCCGATTCTGGCCTGCAGCATTATCGCCATCGCGGTTTTCCTGGAGCGCTTTTTCTATTTGCATCGCGCTACCATCCACGTCGGCGAATTCCTGAAAGGACTTTCCAATTTGGTCCAACGCCGGAATTTCGCGGAAGCGTTGCACGAATCGGCCGGTACGCCCGGCCCGGTCGCTCGTGTTATTCATTCCGCGCTTCTTCGGCATGACATGTCCCGATCGGAGCTGCGTGAAATTGTGCAGGAAGCGGGGCAGCTGGAGGTTCCGAAGCTCGAGCGCTTTCTTGGCGTGTTGGCGACGCTGGCTTTTCTCACTCCGTTACTCGGCCTGCTCGGAACCGTGTCCGGAATGATCGATGCCTTCGGAACGATCGCCTCTCACGGCGGCTACGCGACCGTCACTGAACTTTCTGGCGGCATTTACAAAAGTCTGCTTACAACAGCGGCCGGCCTCGTCGTCGCGGCTCCGACGTTCGTCGCTTACAGTTATCTTTCATCGCGCGTGAATACGATGTTGCACGAAATGGAGCGCGCCGGGATCGAGATCGTGCACATGTTGAAGGACAGCGAAGCGCTCACTGGCATCATCAGTTTTCAGCAATCGCCCGAAACGCTGACAAGTTCGCGGGAAGCGCATGGGGATCGTTAGATCGATCCGCCAAAGGACGGATTCGCCGTGGCGAACAATCGCAAAATCGACAATGACGGCGCGCAAGTATGAAGCTGAGCCGGACAAAGGAATATAATTTCGGCTGGCTCGTCGTATTTCCACTAATCGACGTGGTATTTCTGCTCATCTTCTTCCTGCTTCTGAGTTCGAATTTTATTTTGCAACCGGGGATTGCTGTCTCGGCACCGGCCTCGCCGTTTCTGCTCGGTGCGCAGCAAAATCAACAAATCATCAGCATTACCGGCGGCGCGGTCCCGGCGATTTATTTTCGGGACCAGAAGCTCTCGCTCGCGCGGCTTGGGCCGTTGCTCGATGCGGCCAAACGCGAAAATCGGTCCATTATCATTAAGGCCGATCGCCAGACGCCGTATGAGCTGGTCGTGGCCGTGACCAATACCGCGCTCGAACATGGAATTTCATCGGTCTCGTTGGCGGCCGCTCCGCCGAAATGAATGCTTCGACCACGGCGCCGTTGCTATTTAACTGGGATGCGCCGCGCCAGCGCAATCTCGCGATAACTGGTTTTCTCATCGCCTCGTTCGCGGCGCACGCAGCGTGTTTTTATCTTTTCCAAATTGTCTATCCACCAACCGTTTCGCTCACGCCCGCCCCGCAGCGGGTCAATTTGATTAACCCGAACTCCGAACAAGGGGCCACGCTTCTCCGCTGGATTGACGCGGAAGATCCGGCGCTGGTGTCGACAACTAGACGACCGCCGGAGGCCAAACGTTATCTCTTGGGGAAGGTGCAACACATTCCCTCTTATTTTGCGAGCGAGCCGGCGTTGAAAGAAACACCGCCGTTGACTGTCGATCTTCGGGTTCCAAGTGCACAGCCACCCGGGCCAGTCCCCGCGTCACTTCGAGATCCGGCGAGCCCGATCGGAGTAGTCCCGACCAAAGTGACTTTTTCAAACGAACTCGATCGACTCGGCCAGCCGAGGTTTGTCCCGACAAAATTTAAAGCCTCCACTCACGAGCCGGCGCAAAATGCGCAATTCCGGATCGCGGTAGATCCGCAGGGCGCAGTTCGGTATTGTTTCGCTTTGAGTTCTTCCGGCGATACTGCACTAGACGAACAGGCAAGAGAATATCTGGCGCTCGGCCGTTTTCCGATAAGATCGACATCGACCGGCAACTCGCTTGTCTGGGGGATCGCGACGATCGAGTGGGGCAACGATGTCGCGGCGGTGAACGCAACGTCGACACCGGGCGCGCCGTGATTCGAGTCAGTCTCGCCGCGCTGGTTACAATTTATCTGCTGCTTTCTCTTGCCACGATTTTCCTTCTCTGGATAGTAGGTGAGTGGAACCGGCGCCGGCGTGAGCGACGCGCATTGCGCTACCGGTTACGGTGCGTGATTTGCGCGTTCGAGTTTGAAGATCGGACGGCGACGTTACTCCCACGCTGTCCGCGTTGCGGCAGTTTGAACGAAAGATTTAGATTGGAGCAAATTTAATTATGGGAATGTGGATTGGCCGAAATCGAAAAGCGCGCGTGACCTACGGGTTCGACGAGATCGCGCTCGTGCCCGGGCGCGTCACGATCAATCCAAACGAGGTCGACATCTCGTTTCGTTTGCCGCGCAAAAGCGCCGACCCGATTGAGTTGAAAATTCCAATCCTGGCGAGCGCGATGGATGGCGTTGTCGATGTTCGGTTCGCCGTGGCCATGAGCAAGCTCGGCGGTCTGGCCGTTCTGAATCTCGAAGGTGTGCAAACGCGCTACAAAAACCCGCGGGAAGTTCTCCAAAAAGTTGTCGACACCGATAAATCTGAAGTCACTTCGCTGCTGCAACGAATTTATCAGGAGCCGGTCCAATCCGATTTGATCGCGGCGCGTGTAAAACAAATTAAAGATGGCGGCGGAATCGCTGCCGTGAGTTCCATTCCGCAACGGGCGGCCGAGTTTGGCCCGATCGCGCAGGAGGCCGGCGCGGACGTTTACGTTGTGCAAAGCACCGTCTCGACCGCGCGCCATATTTCCACCGAATACAAATCGCTCGATCTCACAAAATTTTGCGCGGACATGCGCATCCCGGTGATTGTCGGCAACACGGTTGGCTATGATGTCACGTTCGAAATCATGGAATGCGGTCCGGCCGGCGTTCTCGTCGGTGTGGGTCCCGGCGCCGCCTGCACTTCGCGAGGAGTGCTCGGACTCGGCGTGCCGCAAGTTACGGCTACTGTCGATTGCGCCGCCGCCCGCGATGCTTATTTCAAAAAAACTTCGCGTTACGTTCCGATCATCACTGATGGCGGCATGAGCAAGGGCGGCGACGTTTGCAAAGCGCTGGCCTGCGGCGCGGACGCGGTCATGGTCGGCAGCGCGTTTGCCCGTGCTCAAGAAGCGCCCGGCTCCGGTTATCATTGGGGCATGGCCACGCCGCACGTGAATCTTCCGCGCGGGACGCGGATCAAAGTCGGCACGACCGGTCCGCTAAAGCAGATTCTTTTCGGTCCAGCCGAAGTCGACGATGGCAGCCAAAATTTGGTTGGTGCGATTACAACTTGCATGGGCAATGTCGGCGCGAGCAACATTGCTGAGTTTCAGCAGACCGAAATCATCATTGCGCCGTCGATCAAAACTGAGGGGAAACTTTTCCAAGCCGTGCAAAGCGTCGGCATGGGCACGCGCTGACGATTTTAAGAATCCGTCTTCATGAATGACGATCGTCGCGTTGTAATTACAGGTCTCGGTGTTGTCACACCCGTTGGAAATGATCTCGAGACGTTTTGGAAAAATCTCGTTGAAGGCAAAAGCGGCATTGGCCGGATTCAAGCCTTCGACACCGCGAACTACGATTGCAAAATCGGCGGTGAAGTTCGGGATTTTGAGCCAAAAAACTTTTTCAACAACGCCAAGGACGTCCGCCGCACGGATCGTTTCGCTCAACTGGCCATGGCTGCGTCCAAGATGTCGATCCAGGACAGCGGCATCGATCTCGAGCACGTCAATCGCGATCGCTTCGGCGTGATCGTCAGCAGCGGCATCGGCGGACTGAAAACGCTCGAAGACCAGTTCAGCGCGTTGATGAACAAAGGGCCGCAACGCGTCTCCGCCTTCACCATTCCAATGCTCATTAGCAACATGGCCAGCGGCGTTATCTCGATGGAATTCGGATTGCGCGGCCCCAACATGTGCATCGTCACCGCTTGTGCGACTTCCAATAACTCCATCGGCGAATCGTGGCGCATGATTAAATTCGGCGACGCCGATATTTTTGTCGCCGGCGGTTCCGAAGCGGCGATCGTCGAATTAGGTCTCGCCGGTTTTTCGGCGATGAAAGCGCTCAGCAAGCGCAACGACGAACCGGAGCGCGCGTCGCGCCCATTCGATCGCGACCGTGACGGTTTCATCATCAGCGAAGGCGCGGGCATTGCCATTGTGGAAGAGCTCGAACACGCGAAGAAGCGCGGCGCGAAAATTTATTGCGAACTTACCGGCTACGGACTTTCGGCGGACGCCTACCACATGACCGCGCCGCCGGAAGACGGCGGAGGTGCCGCGCGCGCCATGCAACTGGCGCTCGATCACGCGAAGATTTCGCCGAACGACGTCGATTACATCAACGCCCACGCCACTTCTACCGGTCTCGGCGACATCAGCGAAACCCAGGCGATCAAAAAGGTTTTTGGCGAGAAGGCGGACAAGGTTTCGATCAGTTCCACCAAGTCGATGACCGGCCATTTGTTAGGCGGCGCCGGCGCAATGGAAATGGCGGCCTGCGCATTAGCGATCCGCGACGGCGTGATTCCGCCCACGATCAATCTGGAAAATCCCGACCCGCTTTGCGACCTCGACTACACCGCCAACAAAGCGAAAGAAAAGAAAGTGCGTGTCGTCATGAACAACTCATTCGGCTTCGGCGGCCACAACGCCACTCTCGTCGCGACTGCGTTCAAAGATTAACCGGTCTCGACGCTTTCCCTCCAATGCATCGACCAAATGGGAAACAATTAGGCACGTTTGGTATAGGTGCTTGCTGGCTTGCCCTCGGAATAAATGGATTGCGCCTCGCTCGAATCGCTGAGCTGGAGCACACCGGGGTGTTTCTCAGGCTGGCGTGGATGTCGCCCTTACAAGCTTACATCGCCTCCAGCCTGCTTTTGGCATTAGGGATTTACTCATTTTGTCATTTACGCAGGACCGCCAAGAACGAAAACCGAAATCAGACCCAAATGGCTAGCCTAACGGCTAGCTCTCCGGATTTACGGGGAAGTGTTTGTTCTTGAGATTTTCGGGGACGCGCTTGGTTTGTTCGGCTTCGATTTTTTCGGTCGCGGCGTTTAACGCGTCGTAAGATTCGCGGCTTTTCTTGGCGCGGCACATGTAAGCGACGGCGTGGGCGAGCGGAATCTTTGCTTCAGGTAGGCCGACGAATTCGACTGCTTGTTGGGTGGCGATAGCCAGCGGCAACGCTTCTGGATCGGCTAGACCGACATCTTCGCTGGCAAATATAACAATCCGCCGCGCGATGAAACGAAAGTCTTCGCCGGCATGGAGCATTTTCGCGAGCCAGTACATTGCGCCCTTTTCATCCGACACGCGCATGCTCTTAATAAAAGCACTGATCGTGTCGTAGTGGGCGTCGCCCGCGCGGTCGTAAACGATCGCTTTCTGCTGAATGCTTTCCTCGGCAACCGCGATTGTGAAATGAATCACGCCATTTTTTTCTGATGAATGGACGCGCGGAGCCTGTCCCGAGCCTGTCGAATGGGTCGCGTCCTTCTTGCCGTGCGATTTCAGGGACGACACAGAGACGTGGAAAGCGGGAATCTGCGATTGATCGGCGCGACCACTTACAATCCGTTTTTCTACGTCAACAGTCCACTCGTTTCCCGGTCGCAGGTTTTCCAGCTCGAACCGCTACGCCTTGAGAAACTCGCGGAATTGATTGATCGCGCGTTGGCTGACAAAGAGCGCGGGCTCGGCAATTACAATGTTAAGGGATCTCGTCGATGAACAAAATCGTTTTCTGACCAGAAGTGCGCGTGCGATTGGTCGCGCCTGCGATCACGCGTCGCATTTCCGCGACGTTGCTTTCCACGCCGCTTAAACGCACGAACTTGGCATGCGTCATGTCGGCGATGATGTGAGCGAGCGTGGTTTTGCCAGTGCCGGGTGGTCCGGACAAAATTACTGACGGCAAACGATCGGCTTCGATCGCGCGCCGCAGCAGTTTTCCCGGCCCGAGAATATGTTCCTGGCCGACAAATTCCTCGAGCGAACGCGGCCGCATCCGCGTAGCGAGCGGCGCAGCTTTATTCACGGCTGTAAGATCGACATCTTCCTCGTCGAAAAGGTCCTGCACGAATCAAAGTTACGGCGCGGGTAGGATCATTTCCAGTTACGCGCTGGTGAACTGCGACACTCCCAGAAAGCGAGAAACTTCGACTGTCAGACGTCGTATTACGTAACCGACGAGCTCTCTCGTCGCAATGAACACACCGCGGCAACCATTTGTTGGTCTGGCGCTGATGGCCGCTTTGGGAATTGTGGTTGCAGATTTTTTCCCGATCGCGGTCTCTCACTGGTCGCTTGCCGCAGTCATGTTCGCGCTGGTGGCGATCGCGCTCTTCTGCTGGCCCAACCTAGGATCGACATATCTCTTGGTCGGGGCCGGTTTCTTTTTGCTGCACAATTTTCGAATCGGCGATACAGCGGGCCTGCAACTCGCGGCTGATCTCAGCGATCGACCTCGCGTGGTCAACGCGGTCGGATTCGTGACGTCGGAGCCAAAGGTGGCACCCAACGGATTCGCCACATTCCTGTTCAAGCTCGAATCGATCGAGTTCGACGGCAAAACGAGGCCGACTAATGCGACGCTGCTCGTCCGCTGGCGTGGTAATCCGGAATTCGGCGACGAACTGAGAATGTTCGGAATCGCGGAGCCGATTGCGCCACCGCGCAATCCCGGTGAGTTCGATATGCGTTCATATCTCGCGCGTCAGGATGTCCGGCGAAGTTTGTTTGTTCGTTATCCGGAGGACGCTGTCTTGCTTCGAAAAAGCGCGGGAAATCCAATCTTGCGAGCAGCGCAAAAGTCACGCGCCCGGATGCAGACTGCGATTTGTCGCGGACTGGATGATTCACCGCAGGTGCAAAATTTTCTGAGCGGCATTGTTCTCGGTTTGCGTCACCAAACGCCGGAAGACATTGAAGAGCCGTTTCAACAAACGGGCACGCTTCACCTTTTTGCAGTTGCCGGTCTGCACGTCGGAATCGTGGCGCGCCTTTTATGGATCCTCGCGATGATGGCAAGGTTTTCCCGGAAATGGGCGACCGGGCTCATCATTCCGCTTTTGCTTTTTTATGCAGCGGTCACCGGACTGCACGTTTCCAGCATTCGCGCCGCAGTGATGAGCTCGATTCTGCTCAGCGGCTTTTTCTTCGAACGAAAAGTTTTCGCGCTGAACAGTCTCGCGGCGGCGGCGTTTTTTCTTCTCTGCTGGGATACGAACGAGTTTTTCTCGACTGGATTTCAACTCTCGTTCGCGGTCGTGGGCGGAATTATTTTATTGGCGGATCCGCTTTCGGGATGGCTTCGACCGATTGGCGCGCCTGATCCATTCCTGCCGCGGCGGCTGGTGAGTGGTTTGCGGCGCACGATCGGAGTCGGCTACGATTGGATTTGCCGCGGCGGTTCGGTTTCTCTGGCGGCGTGGCTCGGTTCGTTGCCATTGGTCTTTTGGTATTTTCATCTGATCACTCCAAGTTCGCTCGTCGCGAATCTGGTCGTGGTGCCGATCGCATTTTTTATTTTGGCGGTTGCGCTGTTGTCGCTGGTCGCGGCGCCCATCGCTTCGGGACTATCGCTAATTTTCAACAACGCGAACTGGTCGCTTGCCAGCGCAGTGATTGCACTGGTGCAGTGGTTCGCGCAACTGCCCGGCAGCCATTACTACGTCACGGGACCGGATTGGCCGAAAAAACTACGCGCGAAAATCACAGTGCTGGATGTCGGCGCGGGTGCGGCCGTCCACCTTCGCAGCCCAGGTGCGAACTGGCTTTTTGATTGCGGCAGTGGCCGTGATTACGAGCGTGTGCTTCGGCCGTATTTGCATGCGGCGGGAATCAATCGAATCAACGGACTCTTACTCACTCACGGTGATTCGCTGCACATTGGGGGAGCAGAGGCGCTCCTGCGCGATTTTATTCCAACAGTTTTGATCGACAATCCAACGGCCGACCGGTCAACGGTCCATCGACGACTTCGTGAAATCTTTTCAACTCAGCGATTGAAACTGGTGAATCTGAGAGCGGAAGAGAATTTTCCTGTTTCATCTGACGTCGCTGGAAACATTTTGTTTCTACCAGCGGACTTCACCGGGGGCACAGCCGACGATCAGGCGTTCGTAGTTCAGCTCTCCATCAAGGCGACCAAGATTTTGTTTATATCCGATGCCGGTTATGCCACTGAAAAGTCGCTGCTCGCATCGCGGGCTGATTTGCGCAGCGATGTCTTGATTAAAGGTCAACATCATTCCGGCAATTCGGGCTTGGACATTTTTCTCGACGCAGTGCAGCCACGATTAATCGTAGCGACGTCGCGCGATTTTCCCCAGCAGGAGCGAATTTCAGATGAATGGGCGGAGCGAGTCCAAGCGCGTGGCATCAAACTGTTTCGACAGGACGAAACCGGTGCGGTGGAGCTGGACTTCGGCGAGCGTGAGTGGCAGGCGCGGGCCTATCTCACGGGCGAGATTTTTCGCAACGCCAATCGATAAATCGGCGCGCCCAGTCCGCGAAATCGTCGTTCAAATTTCGTCAACGGAAGGTTGGTCCGAGCCGAACTGGCATCAGGATCGACAATGGCAAATCCGGAATGATTTCGCACAACGGCGCGAATCTGTTCAAAATATTCCAATCGATCGGTGGCGACTCGGAAGAAGCCGTTATTCGCGAGCGCACGATGAATTGCGTCGAGAAAATCTGTTTTGACGATGCGGCGGCGCTGGTGGCGCCGTTTTGGCCAGGGATCAGGAAACAGCAAATAAAATGTTTCGACCGATGCTTCCGGTAGGAGATAACGTACGGCGTAAGTATTTTCGACATTTAGAACGCGGATGTTTTCAAGTGTGGACGCTTTTAGACATGCCTTTGCAACGCGCCCGACCAATCGCTCGATGCCAAGGAAGTTTTGGTCAGGATAACGCCGCGCCAGCTCGCATAAGAACGAACCGTCACCGCAGCCAAGATCGACATGCAACGGTGCGGCCCGCCCGAAGATTGCGAGCAAGTCGAGAGGCGCGACGTATGTTTCCGGGATCAATTCGATCACGGAATAAAAATGGAGCCGTTGCGAAGTGATTCAACCTCGCAACGACTAAAACTGGATCGCGGACCGGTTACGCGGTTTGTTTCGGGGTAGCGAAACCGATCAGCAGCATCGCAGCTGCGAGCACGACGTGCAGATAGGTGACGGGCGGATTGTTAGAGATCATTCCGAGCAACAGGCCCGCCGGATTCATGAATCCGAGAACGGCCACGATCGCGTAGATGACACCAAAGATCTGAAACCAGAGCCGCGCAGCTCCCGCGCCCGACATTGCCGCGAAGAGGAAAATGGCCCCCGACACGATATGCACGAGATTGTGCGCGGTGTTGACATGGAAGATGCCAAGCAACATCGGCATACCATTCACGTCGCTCGTCACGCCGGGAACGAAGCCGAGAATTCCAACCGCCAGGAAGACGATACCAAAAAGCATTCCGAGTGTTTTAACCATTGCGAAACCTCCTATTGGTTTAAGACGTTACGCTTATGGCAGTCGCGCTGGTGACTGGCAAGAGAAAAAGGGGGGTATTTCGCAACGCGTCTTCGACGAGATTGTCTAAGATCGACAATATGAAATTTGTTCATCTCTTGATCGGAGTGTGCCTCGTGGTGATGATTGCCGATCTTTCGCCGGCTCAAAGTTCGCCCGGCACAACCAAGACCGCCGTTTTTGCGGGCGGTTGCTTCTGGTGCATTCAGCCAGCATTCGATAAAGCGCCAGGCGTGATCAAAACCACCGTGGGCTATTGCGGTGGAACAGAACCGAATCCGACTTACGAGCTGGTCGGCTCCGAGAAGACAAACTACCGGGAGTCGATCCAGATCGTTTACGATCCGGCAAGAATTTCATACGAGCAGTTGCTCGACATTTACTGGAAGCAAATCGATCCGACACAAGCCGACGGCCAATTCACCGATATCGGTCCAAATTATCGGGCCGCAATCTTCTACGGAAATGATGAAGAAAAAAAGATGGCGGAACTGTCGAAGGAAAAGCTGGGCTATTCCGGCAAATTTAAAAAACCGATCGTGACCGAAATTTTGCCGGCGATGAAGTTTTATTCAGCGGAGGATTATCACCAAAAATATTACCAGCAGAACCCAGAACACTTCGAGGCCTTCGAACATGGATCCGGCCGCGTCTCGTTTCAGAAAAAGACCTGGGGCGAGAAACCATAGTTTTGTTCGCGTCCGCCAATCTAAAGCCAGACCCGCTCACGAAACTCGTGTGAGAAAGAAATCTCGCGATGGCGCCGATACGCGTGCGTGCGAGAAACTCTGCCAGCTCGGAATTGGACAGCACACATCTGAATCGGTGGCGCCAACGCGTTTAAGTTGCTTACGCTTAAAATTTGTAGAGCTCGGCGCGCTGCGTTTCGACGAACTCTGCGCGGTCGACAGAAAGCGGCTCGTTCAGGACTTTGCCCAATTCCTGAGCCAGAACGATGGCAATGGCGCGAGCGTCTCGAGTGTAAACCGGGATCGGAAACGAGCCGGCATTACGGTCGTAGCCGTAAATGGTGCCGTCGGTTTCCCATACGCAGTAGGCATGGCCGGCAGGATGATCATTGTAACGCACGAGAAGAATTTTTGCCCAAAAACTCTTGTCCAGAGCATGCTGGGTCTTAACAACTGCCAGATAATTGCAGGCTGAAATAACGCAGCCGTTTAAGACGACGAGGTCACTCTCGCCGGGGGACAGAATAACTGCTTGTTGGGGGCGGCAACTGAGGGTGATACAGGCAAGCAAAATGGCGGAGTGATAAAATACTTTACCGAAGGCGCGAAAATTCATGAGAGCGGTAGCAGTTCTGCTTATGGGATTTATAACTGTTATAGCACTACGAGCTTCGCTATGTGAAGCTTTATTTTTCACCGCTGCAAGGAAATTGCACATCGGCTGCAGAAGAACGTTTCGGCTAATCCGCGAAAGCGATTGTAACATCGAGGCTGGCTTGCCGAGTCGTAGCTCGCGCGAGACGTATCTTGTGTTATTAGGTCCGCCTTCGCCAAGCCTATGGCGCTGGAGGCGAGGGGAATCGAACCCCTGTCCTCGTCGCTATCCACGCAAACATCTACATGTTTAGCCGGCGCTTAATCTGAGGAGCTGACATTGCACCGGCGCACTATCCGCCCCCGAGCGTCCGCGAATTTCCTTCACCGTCCGGCGCGGTCGCTCCGCCGTCCGATTAGCCTGCTGTCCACGTTTGGCGCCGTAGCAGGCGTCCAACTCCAAACGTCACGGTCAATTAAGCCGCGAGAGCGAGATCTTGGTGATCTGCGTTTATTTGTTTTGGCTCGGTTTTTTACGAGGCCAACGAACCATCCTCGACATGCCGCCTGCGCTTCCAACGATGAGTCGAAGCCAGTGCGCCCCCGTGTCACGAACATAGGACGCCAAGTCTTCTTCGGCAAGCCGGTCTGAGGCGAGACCGCGGACCAATCGTTTGCCATACAAAGTCCGATACGAAAAATATGTGAACGTTTTCGCGAGATCGGGTTCAATGGAATAATGCGAACGCTGGCGTATGTTGCACCAAACGCTTTGGTTGCATCGTCTTGGAACATGGCTGGATTGCGCTGGCGTAATCGCCTAACGACATCGCGGTCTGCGCTCGTAACGGTCTGCATCGTCATCACCGTGGGCCTGGGATACGTGGATTATCTCACCGGCTACGAACAGACATTTCTGCTGTTTTATCTTGTACCGATTGGGCTTGGAACATGGTTCGGTAGTTTTTGGATAGGCTTCGCGTTTTCGGTGCTCAGCATCGTCGCGTGGGTGGTTTCCGACGTGGCGGCGGGTGTGCCCACCGTCGGTTTATGGAACATCGGCATGGCGCTCGGATCCTATGCTGTCTTTACCAGTCTGCTTTCAAAGCTGGGCACGCTCTTAAACGAACTCGATCAACGCGTGCGCGATCGCACGGCTGCGTTGAAACGCGAAATGGCAGCGCGAGAACGCCTCGATCAGGAAATCGCCGAAGTGGCTGACCGCGAGCGTCGGCGGCTCGGCCAAAATTTACACGACAGTCTCGGCCAACATTTGACCGGGACCGCGCTCGCTGCGCAGGTCCTTCGCGAAAAACTCGCTGATCGGTCGGCGAGGGAAGTCGAAGATGCCGAAAAAGTCGTGCATTACATTGAGGAAGGAATTGACCTTACCCGGAACCTCGCGCGCGGTTTCTTTTCTCCGGAACTTGAGGCCGATGGATTGACCGTCGCGCTGCACGGTTTGGCCGCAAACATTACCGAGCGATTTAGAGTCCCATGCGCGTTCAATGGCGATGACGCTATCCACGTCGGTGACGCATCAACGGCCACTCAACTTTATCACATCGCTCAAGAAGCAGTGATGAACGCCGTCAAGCATGCTGGCGCGAGTAAGATCGACATCGAGCTTGCGCGAAACGGCCAAAAACTAACACTGGCAGTTTCCGACGATGGCCGCGGATTTCCGCAAAAAATTCCCGAGCCGCCCGGCCTCGGCCTGCGCTTGATGGCGCATGGCGCCTCTTTAATTGGAGGTAAACTTGCGATCACGCCCAACCGGGACGGCGGAACGCTAGTAACATGCAAGTTAAACAGACTGCAGTCCGCGAATTGAAACCGGAACTCTTATGAATCAAAAATCATCCAACGGAGTCGTGCGCAAGCACCGAGTGTTCATCGTTGACGACCATCCCCTCGTTCGCGACGGACTCGCCAATTTCATTAACCAACAAAAAGATCTCGCTGTTTGCGGTGAAGCGGAGGATTCGACCGGAGCGATTGCCGGAATCGAATCATGCCGACCCGATGTCGCGCTGATCGATATCTCGCTCAAAAACGAGTCCGGTCTCGAGTTGGTCAAGACCTTACAAACGCAATTTCCACAAGTTGCCTTGATTGTCTTGTCCATGCACGACGAAGCGCTCTACGCCGAGCGGGCATTGCATGCCGGCGCGCGTGGATACGTGATGAAGCGCGAGACCACCAAAAGTGTCCTCACCGCCATCCGGCGCGTCATCGAAGGCGATATTTATGTGAGCGACCGCGTCGTCAATTCATTGGCGCGACGTATGAGCTCACGAAAAGCGTCCGCGGCCACGCCGGTCGAACGACTCAGCGATCGCGAATTAGAGATTTTTCGATTACTCGGCCAGGGCCGAACGCCATCGCAGATCGCGGAAGATTTGCGCCTGAGCTTGAAAACTGTGCAGGCTTATTGCGCGCGCGCGAAAGAAAAGTTCGGCGTCACTTCGCTCACTGAATTGTTGCGCGCTGCCATTCGTTGGGAAGACGCGATGCACGTGAAGTGAATGACCTGGAGACGGCCCGCCCCGGGCCGCGCGCGGCGCGAGGGCGCGCCGGCTCCATGTCGATGTCTCTAAGCGGACGTCGATCTAACGCGTGCCGGATGGATGCTGGCCGCCGCGGCGGCCAATTCCCGGGTCGTAACGCGCAAGCTGCAAAAATTTGCCAATCGTTCGAGCATCGCCGGCGGATTCGCCTGCAGATCTTCAAACTGGATGCGCTGATAATTCCCGGTATTCGCGAGCCGCTCTCCGACTGTGAGATATATTTGAACGAGTTGCCTGCAGTAATCGAGATCCGCGAGATTGGGCGTGGGCGGCTCGCCCGCCGCTTGAAATTTCAATTCCCGCTCACGAATGCTCGATGCCGCCGCATGCGCGTCGCGGACCATGTGGACAATTCGTGCTTCGGGAAAAATTTCGAGCCATGCCGGAGCGAACAATGTGGTGCGCGGTTCTTTCCAACCCCATCGCGCGCCGAAATTGAGTCGTACTTGGAGCCAAAGTCCTTTAGGATTGCGGCGGTAACCAAAGATCCTAGCGAAGTCGCGCCGAACACTTGCCCGCAGATAGGCACTGCAGTCCTGCTTGCCTTCCGCCGTCTTGATCCATTTCAGGAATGGCTGCGGATTATGCCAGGCCGCTCCAACTCGTTGCAGATAATCCTCGTGCAACTTTTGCAACGGTCGCGGCTCGCGATGACTATCGAGATGCTGACCAATTTGTAATCCGAGCAGTTCCAGCGCGCTCGCCGTCGCGGTTGTGCCCGAGCGATGCGCGCCGATGATGAGCACGGGCGGACGTTGATTGGCTGGTCGCCCGACTCGCCAACCCTCTCGGGCTTCCCCGTCGTCGTCGCCCGGCTCCCGCCGGCTCCGTTGTCGATCTTTCATCCGCTTCAAATCACGCCGTGTAGCCGAATCGAGCGTCTAAATGTTTGAGCGCGTCAGCGGCGAATGCCTGGTCCTCCGGTGAAAGATAATCGCGATAGCCGCCGACTTTGCCGCGCCGCACCTTAAACGATTCCGGATTGCGAACATCGCGTGAGCGCAAAATTTTGGAATCGAACACACCTGCAACTTCCAACCGTTGCATGTTGGCGAAATCGGAAAACTCGAGCGCGTACTTAAATGCTTCCGGATCGGGCGAGGTTTCGCCGAGGGTACTCAGCAGATTGCGGAAATTTTGCTCCGGCGCTGCGCGCAATGATTCGTAATGTAGAAGCGTAAAGTTTTTGCGGCGTCCGAATTCGGCGAACCAGTTATTCATCGTTTTGATGATGGAAAGAATTCCGTAGCGGCGATCGCGAAGCAGATCGCCGATGCTTTTCTCTTTCAATTCCTGCGGTGTTTCGCGAGTGCGATGGACCAGCTGCATGTAAAGAGAGACAAAGGCGTCTCGCGGGTCGCGCACGAGAAGAATAACGTGGGCCCGGGCCAGTTCTCTTGCCGGCACCAGATATTTGCCGCGAACGCGCTCCCATAGCGTCGCTTTCATTCGCTGTTCGGCGAAATCGTGCGAAAAAATCATGCGCGGAATGTCCGGCTCGTGATAACGGTCGGGGCGGAGCGTGAATGGGCGACCAGTGCGTTTGCAGAAATACGCGCAGAGAAAAGTGCGCACCCACGTACGTCCGCTTTTCGGGACCGAGATAACAACTGCGTCGCCACCGGAAAGCTCGCTCGCGCGACTGCTCAAGTTCCATCGGCCAAAACTGCGACGCCCTCTGGAATCCGCCGATTCGCCCGGAATGCGAGCGACTTCGCGCAATAGCTTCGCGTAACCCTGGGCGAAGCTTTCCAACGAATAGCGTTTCTCGATCAGCTCGCGCCCGCGCAATCCAAAAGTTTTTCGTTGCTGCGCGTTCTGAATCAAACTGCTGAGCGCTTCGACCCAATCCTCGTGCGTTCTTGCCAGAAAACCATTTTCGCCGTTGGAGATGATTTCGTTGTTCACGCCAACATCGGAGGCGACCACCGCCGTGCCTACTCCCATGTATTGCAAAATCTTGTAACCGCACTTGCCGCGCGTCCAAACTGAGTCCCATAGCGGCATGATCCCGATGTCGAAGCTCGCGAGATTGGTCTGTTCCGTCTCCAACCGCCATGGATCGTTCTCGACGTGCACGCCGTCGAGTTGAAGCGGTTTGTCCGAGACCACCTTCAGTTTTAGTCCGGGAAACATTTCGGTCAGCCGCTCCAACGCGGGCTGGATGTGGCGCAGATAGGGCAGGCCATCACTTAGCCCAACCCAACCAATCGTCAGTCCGGGACCGTCGAAGTTTTGTTTCAAATGATAACGGCGAAGGTCGATCGAAGTCGGCAGAATGATTGCTCGGCGACCGGCCGCTTCCGCGAAGCAGGCAAGAAAATCATTACCCGCCACGACTGCGGCGCAGTGTCTGACCGTTCGCAGGAATTTCTTGAAATCTTTTCCGCGCAATGGCCGCCGATGCTTTTGGTCGCGAAACATCACCGCGTCGTCGAAATCAAAAATGATTCGGCGATTGGCACGCTGCAGGAGGCCGAGCTCGAATTCGTTGAAGCCGATTGTTTTGAAAAGAACAACCACGTCGTGCCGACGTGCTTCTTTGAGCACGCGCAGTCGCTCCGTCACGCTGGAACGTCGTGTTGGAACCACCGTTGCCTCAACGCCGAGACCGGCATAGTAATCAAGACAATCCCGCAGACGCAGCCGCGTGCTGGGAGCGTTACCATGTTCAACGACACAAAGTATTTTCATTCAATTGGCTGCGAAGAATCTCTTTTCCTACAACTTCCTTGGCCGCCATTCCAGCGGTTAAGATCGCGCTCTTCCGGTCGAAGTGCTATTGCGCGCTGAGCGGCAAGCTTGTTAGTTTCTCCGCGGAAGGGCGTTCGCTTCCGGCGCGCTCCAAATGAAATCCAAAAAACGAGTGGGAAACAGCAAAGGTGTCCCGAGCGACAAACTCGAAATGCTGTATCGCGGCATTCTCGATACTGCCCTCGACTGCATTATCACGATGGGCGCAGACGGCCGAATCCTCGAATTTAATCCCGCCGCCGAGCGCGTCTTTGGTTTTAGCCGGGGCGACGCGATTGGCAAAGAACTCGCGGAGTTGATCATTCCACCGCGCATGCGCGAACGGCACCGGCGCGGATTAGCTCATTATCTGAAAACAGGCGAGGGCCCGGTGGTTGGAAAACGGATCGAGATCGCCGGAGTGTGCAAGGATGGTTCCGAAATTTTGGTCGAACTGGCCATCACCGCCCTCAAGATCGACAGCGCCCCGGTTTTTACAGCTTATTTGCGCGACATCACCGAGCGCAAACAGAACGAAGAGGCCAGCCGCCGTCTGGCCGCCATCGTTGAATCGTCCGACGACGCGATCGTCAGCAAAGATCTGAATGGGATCATCACCAGTTGGAATGCCGGAGCAGAAAAGCTTTTCGGCTTTAACGCTGAGGAGGCAATCAACAAACCTATCACCATCATCATTCCGCCGGATCGTTACCACGAAGAACAGCAGATCCTTGATCGGATTCATTCTGGCGAACGAGTGGACCATTTCGATACCGTCCGCCGCCGAAAAGATGGCGCGCTCGTAAACGTCTCGTTGACCGTGTCGCCCATCAAACATGTGGATGGGCGCGTCATCGGTGCGTCAAAAATTGCGCGCGATATTTCCGAGCGCGTCCGCAAGGACCGCAGGAGGCTTGCCCAGTACACCGTTGCCAGTCTGCTCGCAGGCTCATGGACCCTTGAAGAAGCCAGCTCGGCGATTTTACAAACGATCACTTCAATCGGGGATTGGGTGCTGAGCGCGCTTTGGATTTATGACGAGACGATCGGAAGATTGCGCCGTCGGGCTTTTTGGGAAGCGGGCTCGGACAATCTGAAGAAGTTCGGACAATTTTCCCAAACAGTTCAATTCAGAATGGGCGAAGGCTTGCCCGGCCGGGTTTGGGAATCGAATGAGCCTGCCTGGATTCACGATGTAACTGTGGACAAAAATTTTCCGCGCGCGCCTGCGGCAAAAGAAGCGGGATTGCGCGGCGGTTTCGCCTTTCCTCTTTTTGCCGGCGGCGCCATCAATGGCGTGGTTGAATTATTCAGCGAACACGTGGTCGAACCTGATCCTGATTTGCTCCAATTGGTCACCGCACTTGGCAGTCAGATCGGGCTTTTTATCGAACGTCGTCGAGTCGAGAGAGAGTTGGAACTAGCAAAAGAAAATGCGGAAGCAGCCAGCGCGGCCAAGGATCGTTTTCTCGCCACCCTCAGTCACGAATTGCGCACGCCGCTCAATCCGGTTTTGCTGTGGGCGGACGGAATATTGAATCAACCCGGCGTCGATCCGGACATCGAGCAAGGGCTGCGCATGGTTTGTCGCAATATCGAGTTGGAAGCGAGGTTGATTGACGATCTGCTCGATCTGACCCGCATTGCCCGCGGCAAATTACAGTTGCGGCTTCAACCCGCCGACGCTCATGAGCTAGTCCGCCACGCTATTGAAATCGTACGCGCTGATCTCGATTGTCGCCATATTGAACTTTCGGTCGCACTCGAAGCGACATCGCATGAAGTCAATGTCGATCCCCCGCGCTTGCAGCAGGTTTTTTGGAACATTCTGCGTAACGCCTGCAAATTTACCGCCGATAGCGGCGCGATTTCAATTCGCTCTTACAACAGCGCGCCAAATTCGATCACAGTTGAAATAACCGACAACGGTGTTGGAATTGAACCGGAATTTCTCGAGAAAATTTTCGCTGCGTTCGAGCAGCTGGAAATGCGGCGTGAAGGTCTCGGGCTTGGTCTCGCCATCAGTAAAACGATCGTCGAGACGCACGGCGGCAGCATTCGAGCGCAGAGCGAGGGCTCAGGCAAGGGCGCGACCTTCGCCGTCACTCTGCCCGTCACTCCGTAGCTTTAGTCGAGGCGGGCCAACATCGACATCTAGTTTGTAGTGGCCGCTGTCCTCAGCGGCAATTTGTACGGCGGGTAACTAAACTCGGCCCGTTCCCCAGCGCCGGTGGAGAAAACGTTCCCACGGCGAGAACAAAATTTTGTCCGCCAACAATCCTATCACGACGATCACCAGCATAATCCCGATGACCTGGTCCATCGCGTTTAATTCGCGGCCGTAATGAAGCAAATGCCCGAGACCAAAGCCGGTCAGGATCGTCACGTAAATTTCTGCTGCCATCAATGAACGCCACGCAAACGCCCATCCCTGTTTCATTCCGCTGACCAAATAAGGGAGCGACGCCGGCAAAAGAACGTGCACCCATTTGTGAAATGGACCCGACCCCATAGTGCGCGCCGCTCGCGCGAAGATCGGCGGAATCGTTCGCACACCGGTGTCGGTCGCGATTACCACCGACCAGACCGTTCCCATGATTACGACAAACAACATCGCGCCTTCGGTTTGTCCGAACCAGAGCAACGCCAGCGGCACCCAGCAAACGCTCGGCAAGGTCTGCAAACCGAGCGCGAGTACGCCGATCGTGTCTTCTACGAATTTTGAAGACGCAGTCAGTAATCCGAGCGGTAACCCAATTGCCAGTCCGATAAAATATCCAAGCAACAAACGCCGCAGCGTTACCGCGGTCGCTTGCAGCAAAGTGCCATCGCGAAAAGCACTCGTCAGATATTCGGCAACGCTTCCCGGCGACGGCAGCAGAATCGGCGACCAGATCTCTGCGCGTACGATTGCGCTCCAGACCGCGACCAGCGCGATAAAAAACAAAATCGCAAGCAAGACTCGTTTCATGTTTGGGCCGGCGTTGTGTTTGGCATGTAGCCTTTCAACGCACGGGTCAATTGCGAAGCGTGCTGGGCGATTTCGATACTGTTGAAATCGCGCGGGCGCGGAAGTTTCACTTCAAAAACATCGCGCAATCTTCCCGGTGTCGGCGACATGATCATCACGCGATCGGCCAGACACGCGGCTTCACGGACGTTATGCGTCACGAAAATAATTGTTTTGCGCCGCTTCTCCCAAATCCGTTGGATGTCGCCGTAAAGCTGCTCGCGCGTCATCGCATCGAGCGCGGCGAAAGGTTCGTCCATCAATAACACCCGCGGATTCGGTGCGAGCGCGCGTGCCAAAGCCACCCGTTGTTTCATTCCACCGGAAAGCTCGTGCACATTTGCTTCCATGAATTTCTCCAGGCCGACGAGATGAAGAAAGAATTTTGCTACCTCGCGCCGCTCGGAGTTGCGTAAGCCGGGCTTTAATCGCAAACCGAACATCACGTTCCCGAAAGTGTTCAACCATGGGAAGAGCGCCGATTCCTGAAACATCACCAGCCGATGCCGTCCCGGCTGAAGGACGGGTTGATTGTCCGCCAGGACCTGGCCCTTGTCCGGTTTCTCCAAACCGGCGACGATGTCGAGCAACGTCGATTTTCCGCAGCCGCTAGGTCCGACAATGACGATGAACTCGCCCTCCGCGACTTCGAAGGCAACGTCATCGAGCGCGTGAATCGTCTGTCGTTTTTGCTGGAACCATTTTGACACGTGGTCGACAACGAGTTTTGCGGGCGGCGGACCCTTCAGCTCTTCCTGGAGGGACATCTAGAGTTTCTGGAACAGGTTCGAAAGATCGGGCACAGCCCTGATGAAACCGGCGCGCACCGAATTCTGCATAAATTTCTTGACCGCCGCGCGCGGCGTTTCTGAGGTAAACACAATTCGCTTCCACGCGGACGAGATGACTTGCGGCGTCATGTCGCTTTTCGTTTCTTCGAGCAGCTCGGCTTTGATTAAGCGTTGCGCTTCTTCCGGATTTTTAATAATCCAATCCGTCAGCTCCGCGTGCGCTTGCGCAAATTTTTTTGCCAATTCGCGTTGCTCATTCAGAAACTTCACGCTCGAGACGAGAATCGTGGTCGCCACATCCTTTTCTTCGACAATCACTTTTCCGGACGCTTCCTGTTCCAGACGCGACAACCACGGCTCGACTGTCCAGACGGCATCGACTTTCTTTCCGCGAAACAATCCGAGCTGATCCGGGTTCTGCGTTGGCAACACCTGAGCATCGCCGCCGAGCTGGGTAATTTTTAATCCTCCTTCCGTCAGCCACGCCCGACACGAAATGTCCTGCGTGTTGCCCAATTGCGGCGTCGCAATTCTCTTTCCGCGAAAATCTGCGGGAACTTTCAAGTTCTGATCGGATTGCACGACCAATCCGGAGCCGCCGTTCGCTGCGCCCGCAATCAGACGGATCTCTTCGCGTTTTGATTTCGTGTAAGCGTTCAACGCCGGCCCTGAGCCGACGTAAGTTAAATCGATCGACCTGGCGAAGATCGCTTCCATTGCGCTCGGCCCGGCGTTGTAAACGAACCACTCGATTTTTGTGTCCGCGCCCAGTCGCTCCTCAAACCAGCCCTTGCCTTGTCGCGAAAGCGCGTGTGCGATCACACCCTGCGCATGAGTGATGTTCGGGAAATGGCCGACGCGAATTTTTGTTTCGGCCGACACCGAAACCGCCGTGAAAGCGGTCAGCAAGATCGACAATGCGAAGATCGACATCTTCATCGCGAGATGTCGATCTTGTCAGAGATTCGGCGCAACAACAATCGCCGAAACTCAAGAACTACCTCAGCGGCCGCGCGACCAGGATTCCCGAATCGCTTCGATATTTCTTCAGGTAATCCGAAAGCCGCGAATCGACGACCACACGGCCGTAATTGTGCGGAGCTGAAGCGTGCAAGAAATGCAAAACCCCGTCGGGGGTGCGCAGCGCGAGTCCGACATGCGATGTCGAATATAAACGTCCGTCGTGTGAAACGATTCCGATGATGTCCCCGCTCTGAAGTTTCGGTTCGATTTTAGCGACCCGATCTTTCGGAATTTCGTAGAGCGGCCGCCGTGAAACGTCCGCTTCCATTCTCGCAAGCGGTCCGAGCAGCGATTTATTTGCGGCGAGGTAGCGATAATGCCGCCACGCAACCGTCATTTCGTGCGCGGCGTGCGGCACGCTCCTGCCACCAAGCTTCGTTGTCAGGTCTTCCACCAGCCCGCGCTTATCGTTGTCGTAGAGCCAGTCCTCCAAATAATGCAGGCGCGAAAGATATTCTCCCGTGCAAACGCCGCCCCGATACCGATCGACTTCGATGTAGTGCAAAAAGTTTTCCGGCGTCCAGTTCGCTTCCGGCTCGTTCAGCATCCGCGCGAACGCCAGCGACGTTTCAAAAAACGTCCAGCAATCGAGTCCATTGAAATTCACCGAGGGCGACTCGATCCGATTGTCAATCTCGAGTGTGTACGATTTGTAACGCGTGCCGGTCAGCGCTTGTCCCACCACTGCTGTCCTCTCGCCGATCGGCAGCGATTTCCAATCGTTGCTCTTAGCCAGCGAAACCAATCGATTGAACTGACCTTCGCCTTTGAAAACCGTTTTGAACGGTAGCCGAGTTTCAACGGCGATAGCCGTCGAGCAAATCAAAGTTAACGAAACAATACTTTTCCAGCTGCGCATGAGAGCCAAGACTGAATCCGAAATTGCCTATCAATCAACCCTCACCTGCCGCGTCGCGTCTTCCCTGGGATCGCGATCGGGTGGAGCGCTGAGAGGATGGAGGTGAGGGTGCCGAAGTCTAAATGAACACATTAACTCAGCCGGTAAAACGGTCCCGCAACGAATAGGCCCGCGATTTCAAAAACTCGCGCGGCCGCTCACCGCGAATCGGTTTCATGAAATAACGGAGCGAACGTCGGCCCAGCCGCGGTTCGTAGCCGAATTCCGGCATCAATTCACGGCAGTGCCACTCCACCCAACCGATTTCGTCTTCGTGCAATTCGTTTTTCCATCGAGTGACTGGTTCGGTGCTGATTTCGGAAAAACGGACACCGGCGGCCGAATTGCCCGCCCACGAGCGGCCAACCTTCGTCGGACTGAGAACAATTTCGGGATCGAAATTAATCTCGAGATAATCGCACACCTTTTGCATCGACATCTTGGGATCGAGCGCGAGATCTTCGTAGCCGACAACCAAGCCCGGAATTTCGCGGTCGCGAATTTTTTTCGCCAACTTTGCTGCGGCACGCCAGTGCGCGACCACATAGTAAACGGAGAACCGCCGTGTCTTTCTCGTGCTCTCGAGTGCAATCTGCGCCGCGAGCAGCGCGCGGGGATCGCGCATCGTTAGCAGCAGCTTTGACTTCGGGAATCGATCAAAAATTTCCGGAACGTAATTGCGGTTTGCCGGAGTTTTTTCCACCCAGCGTTTTATTCGTTCGAGCGGCACGCCGACGACCTGTGCGTACGCTTCCATCATCAGCACCAGCAAATCTCTATTCGTGTTCGTCGGATCGAACGCCACGCGTTCAAACGTCTCGAGAAATTCTTGTTTTGGAAACTCGGCGTAATCTTGCCGGCCGCGCATCGTTTGAAATCCGAAAAGCACATTCGTCCAAGATTCTTTGGTCAAATAATCGAACTGGGCCCGGCGTCCGCGCGATCCGTATTTCGTCAAGACCGTCGGGAAATACGCCGTGTCTTGCGGCATCACGAGCAGCTCGGGATGACTGTCGAGGAGCGAGACTAGCAACGTCGTCCCGGATTTCGCCGCGCCGGCGATGAAACAACCACGCTCGTCGAACGGCAAATTTTCCATCGACATCAACCTAAATCTGGTGGCCTAACCACACAAACCGCCGATCATTCTCAACATGTCCGGGGCTGCACCAGCATTGCTCACGAAATCCGCCGTCGCGGAACGCGCCGATGCTTTAATGCCGCAATACCGAGAGATCATCGCGACCATTCCGCCCGAAGCCGGCTTTGGCGGAATTTGGGAGAGCGAAATGTTTTTGTTCTACGCGACGATCAAACCGTTCGCGCCGAAACAGATTCTCGAATCCGGCCGTGCTCGTGGCAAGAGTACCCTCATTCTCGCGCGCTGCTTTCCCGACGCGCGCATCATCAGCGTCGAGTTCGATCGACAATCAGAGAACGCGGTCGCGGCTGAAGCGAAACTGAGACCCTGCGCCAATGTAGAACTTCTCTACGGCGATTCGCGCGAAATTCTGCCGGAGCGTTTACAAAATGGAGACGCGATTTTGATCGACGGCCCGAAAGACTTCCGCGCGCTTAAACTCGGGCTCGATCTGATGCGCACCGGAAAACCGAGTAATGTTTTCATTCACGATTTTCCGCCAAACTCGCCGCAGCGAAAATTCGTCGAGCGCAACTGGCCCAACGCTTTCTTCGGCGATGATCCGCTATTCCAGCGCTTTCAAAGTTTGGATGACGAGCGCGATCCCCGCCCAAACCCACAGCGTCGCCACGGAATTTTCGTTTGTCTCCCGGCGCCACTGCCGACGCCGCATTTTCTATTGCGACTTCGACTAATGCTTCGCGGCAATCCGTGAATGTTTGATTCAATTCGCGACGCTTATATCGTTCATCGACTGTGCCGAATCCTTTTTCGAGAAAGCGAAGGATAGTTCGCCAAATTTCTTCGGGTGGCGCGAAAAAATCGATGCGGGTCAAGCTGCGCCCCGGTAGCGATTGGACGAAGCGCAATTTCATCACCAGCGTCTGGATCCCAACGCTATTCACTAAACGCTCCGGTGCGCGAGCGCGTCCGCTATTTCCCAAAGTGCAGCCCGGCCAGATTTGCATCACCTGGATCGGACACGCCTCTTTTCTAGTTCAAACCCACGAGGTCAATGTCCTGATCGATCCGATCTGGTCGATGTGGCTGAGCGTGATCAAGCGATTGAAGGAGCCCGGCTTTCATATTCATCATCTGCCTTCGATTGATTTCGTGCTCGTAACCCACGCGCATTTTGATCATCTCGATCGCCGAACGTTGCGACGTGTCGCAGCCGATCAACCAATTGTCGTTCCAGTCGGCGTCGGACGTTTGGTGCACCGCCTCGGTTTTAACATCGTGCACGAGCTCGATGAATGGCAGACGATCGAGCTCGGTCCGCTCAGGGTCTCGCTTACGCCCGCGCATCATTGGGGGGCGCGCTTTCTCGCTGATACTCATCGCGGCTTCGGCGGCTTTGTTATCGGTGCTAATGGTCGCTCCGTTTTCCACTGCGGCGACAGCGCGTATTTCGAGGGATTCAAAGAAATCGGCGAACGTCACAACATCGAGATCGCGCTTCTGCCGATCGGCGCCTACGATCCGCCGCTCGCCCGCGAAGTGCACATGAATCCGGAGGAAGCAGTCCGCGCATTCAACGAACTCAAGGCAAAGACGCTGGTGCCGATGCATTACGGCAGTTTCCGTTTGGGTTACGAGCCGCTGGAGGAACCACTCGAGCGTTTGCGCGAGTCCGCCCGCGTTCACGGCATTGAAGATAAGGTGCTCGTCATGACCGAGGGAAAACCGGTGGTCTTGTAACGAAATAATTTTCTCGCCACAGATGAAATACAGAAGGATCGACTCCTCACCCTGCCCTCTTCCCTTGCCAAGGGGAGAGGATGAAGGTGAGGGGTTTTGTCTTTTTCTGCATCTGTGAAAATCAGTCTTAATCAGCGGCCAAATTTCTTCGGCGCGATCGGCGCGGGACTGATCGTGGTCGCTTTTTGTCTGCTTTTGCTTTGGCGCGATCCGCTCGTTTTTTGGAACGACGATTATCAATTGTCGATCTTGCCGGTGTTCGCGGATGTCGCGCGGAGTTGGAGCGAAGGTCATCTGCCACTGCTGAGCCCGTACTCGTGGGTTTGCAGCAATCTCGCGGGCGAATTTCAATACGGAACGTTTTCAATTTTTGTAAATGTGGCCGTTGTTCTAATCTGGAAATTTCCGCTGACGTTCTCACAACAAGCGGCCGCACTTTCGATTACGCATCTTTTTGTTCTCGCCGCCGGCGCGTTTATGCTCGCGCGCGATCGTAAACTTTCCGTTCCATTGTCGATTTTCGTCGCGCTGATCGCGGCGCTAAACGGCTGGATTATTTGCTGGGGCGCGAGCGATTGGTTCGGCGCGCTCGGCGCATTCGCGTGGTTGCCGTGGGCCTGGTGGGGTTTGGAGCGCGCGCTTGATCGACAACGAACCCGTTGGCGATTTCTTTGGCCGGCACCATTCGTCTACTTGGTTGTCACCGGCGGATTTCCTTACACCGTTTTGATGCTCGTGGTTTTGATGGCTTGGCTGTCGATCAAGTCTTTGGTCGAAACGAAAAGTTGGATGTCGATCTTGCCGATGCTTGGCGGCGCCGCGCTCGGCTTTGGATTATCCGCGCCCGCATGGCTCGCAATTTTGGATTACGTCCACGGCTCCGCGCGCGAACTGCAGACGAGTTCCGCGCATTGGCAATGGATTGTGCCGTGGCGCGCGTTGCCTGGATTCATTCTTCCCTGCTGGACGGTCAACTGGGCCGATTTCTCTACGCACTATCTTCCGCACACCGGGACCGAGTTGGCATGCGGAGTGGTTGCGCCCGCGGCGCTGATCGCGGGATTCATCTGGCGACCGCGCATGCTGGCGAGGCGAATGAAATGGGAGCTCGTCTTACTTTTGCTTGTGCTCTTGCTCGCAATGATTCCGACTGCGGGCGTTTTTCGCTGGAGTTTTCGTTGGCTGCCGCTCTTCGATCTCGTGCTCGCACTTTGCGCTTCGGAAGTGCTGAATGTGCGGCCAAACTCGCCCACTGGTTCGACAACGGTCCTGGCACTGATTGTCGTGACAATTCCGATGTCGATCTTCGGCGTCGGAGGTAACTACGGTCCGGCCGTTACCTGGGTCTACTTTCAGATCGCTGTCATCTGGGCGCTTTGCGAATTGTTTTTACCGGGCATGAAGTTTCGCGATTGGGCTCCACCAGTCGTCACATTTGCGATTCTGCTCGCCACTTATCTTTGTATTCCGCCGAATTGTGGCGTGCCGAAATACAATCTTAGCCAGGAATTGCTCGATCCGGCGCCGCTCGATCCGCAGCGTTTATATCTGAGTATCTATCCGGAGGCTGAATCGAATTATCGCGTGGAAAAGAAAGCGCAGCCAGTTGGTCAACTCGTTAGGCCGGGCAGCACGTCAATGTGGGCCGGCCTCCATTTTATGAACGGCTACAGTCCGATTCTTCCGGCCGGCGTCGCGCGCGAATTCGATTTCCGCATTCATGGCGAGATCAATCCGCATGAGGCCGAATATTTGGTCTGGAGTCAGTCGAATCCGAAGGGATTACTGGCGCAGCTCGGCGTCGATGGGATCGTGGTTGCGTGGGATTCGGGACTCGACCCAGCGCTCGGTCCCGGTTGGGAGTTCATCGCGTCAACCGAAGAGGGCGCTCTTTATCATCGGATCGGTCCGCCCTTGGCGCGTGTTCGCTCGGTCACATCGATCGATTCCAAACCGAACGAGCAATTTACCGCGGCGACAGTCTCTGCAATCGACGATTCGCGAAACCATGTCGCAGCGGATGTCGATGTACCGAACGGCGGCTCGCCAGCGCTCCTGAGTTTTTCGCGACCTTACTTTCGCGGCTACGAAGCGCGACTCGGAAATCAGAAGCTGCCCGTTGATTCTTACTGCAGCTTACTTCCGATTGTCGAAGTGCCGGCGGGATCGCACGGCAAGCTCACTTTGATTTATCGCCCGTGGTGGCTAGTTGCGGGCGGCATATTGTCAATCTTGTGCGCGATTTTCCTTTTGATTGGGAGCGTTCTCGCTACGCGTGCGAAAATCATTTCTTCGACATTCGACATTCGTCATTGATCCCTAATACACGTCGCGCTTGTAACGCTTGTTGGTTTTGAGCTTCTCGACGTAGGCGTTCGCTTCGTCCACTGATTTGCCGCCTTGTTCCTGCACGATCTTGCGCAACGCGGCGTCGACATCCTTAGCCATACGCCGCGCGTCGCCGCAAACGAAGAACTGCGCGCCGTCGCCGTCGATCCATTTCCAGATCTCAGCCGCGTTTTCCAGCATCTTGTGTTGAACGTAAATTTTGTGCGCTTGATCGCGCGACCACGCGCAATCGAGTCGCGTCAGAAGCGCGTCACGCAAGAAACGTTCCCAATCTTCCTTGTAAGCGTAGTCGCATTTTTCTCGTTGCGATCCGAAGAAGAGCCAGTTTTTTCCTTTCGCTCCAAGCGCCTGTCGCTCCTGCAAAAACGCGCGGAACGGTGCCACCCCAGTGCCCGGTCCAATCATGATCAGCGGTAAGCTCTGATCTTCCGGCATGTGAAAATGTTTTGCCGAACTTGGGTACACCGGCACGGGAACTTTGTCCGCTCGCTCGGCCAGAAACGTCGACGCGACGCCTTTGCGAACGCGTCCGCGGCTTTCGTACTGGACAACATCGACAATCAGATGCACTTGCTCCGGAAAAACGCGCAGGCTCGATGCGACCGAATAAAGCCGCGGCTGCAATTTGGTGAGCAGTCCGACAAATTCCGCCGGCGTAAACTTTACCGACGGGTGATCGCGCAAGAAATCGATCACTTCGGCGCCCCAAAGATAATTTTCGAGATCGTGTTTGCGGTCCGGGCGCAGCAACTCCCTGAGCATCGGCGCGGCCGACGCGCGCTCTGCGATTGCTTTCAAAAACTTCGGCGTTGGCTGAGTGATGGAGTAATCGCGCAACAACGCTTCACGAAACGGCTTCGTCGTTTTCGCTGCTGAAACCGGCTCGTCACCTTTCGCTCCCAGCGCGCGAATGATTTCATTCACCAAATTCGGATCGTTTGTCGGATAAACCGCGACCGAGTCGCCCGGTTCGAAATTTAATCCCCAGCCAGTGAGATCGATCTCGAAATGTCGCGTATCCTTTTTCGAGTCGTCACTGCTCAAGCGGCGATTGACGACGAGCTTTCCAGGGAAAGGATTTTGCCGCGTCCATTGCGACGCAGACGCGGCTGGTTTTGGTGGTGCGGTGACTTCCGGCATGTCGATCTTTTAGCGGCGATCTGCGCTCGTCGCAAATTTCAGTAGACGTCGCGCTTGTAACGTTTGTCCGCTTTTAGTTTTTCGACGTGCTCGTTTGTCTGCTCTTCGCTTTTGCCGCCTTTGTCCTGAATGATTTTGCGGAGCGCGGCGTCGACATCTTTCGCCATGCGGCGCGCGTCGCCGCAAACAAAGAAGTGCGCGCCTTCGCTGTCCATCCATTTCCAAATCTCCGCCGCGCTTTCCATCATTTTGTGTTGCACGTACGATTTATCCGCCGAATCGCGCGACCAGGCGAGATCGAGCCGCGTGAGAAATCCGTCGCTTTTCATTTTCTCAAGCTCGTCGTCGTAAAAATAATTGCAGTGTTTGTGTTGCGATCCGAAGAAGAGCCAGTTTTTTCCTTTCGCGCCAGTTGCTTTGCGTTCCTGTAAAAATGCACGGAATGGCGCGACGCCCGTGCCCGGACCGACCATGATGATCGGCGTGTTACCGTTTTCCGGGAGTCGGAACTTCGACGCGTTTGGAAAAACCGGTACCGGAGTTTTTTCCGCGCGCTCAGCCAAAAAGGTCGAGCAAACCCCCTTGCGTTTTCGGCCGCGACTTTCGTAATGCACCACGTCAATGGTGAAGTGGACCTGGTCCGGGTGCGCCTTCAAACTGGACGAGATTGAATACATCCGCGGCAAAAGTTTAGCGAGCGTGTCGACGAATTCCTGCGGCGTCCATTTGATCGACGGGTGCTCGATCAAAAAATCGATCACTTCCATGCCCCAGAGATAAGTGTCGAGGTCCTGCTTCCGTTCCGGTTTCAGAAGTTCGCTGAGCAACGGGGCCCCATTGACCGCGCGCTCGGCGATTGCCTTCAAGAATTTTGGCGTCGTTTGGGTGATCCGGCAATCGCGAAAGAGCACCTCGCGCAAAGGCTTCTCGCCATTCGGTCCTTTGACTGTCTCATCGCCTTTCGCGCCGATCTTGTTGATGATTTCATCCACTAGCGGCGGATCGTTTGTCGGCCAGACCGTCATTGAATCGCCGACATCGTAATTCAATCCCCAGCCTTTGAGATCGAGCTCGAAATGGCGCGTGTCTTTTTCGGAACCTTGGCCGCACAAACTGCGATTGATCGCGACCTTGGCCGGAAAAGGGTTCGCGCGCGTGTAAGGCCCCGCCATAAAATGCCGATGTCGATCTTAACTAGCCGTCGTTGCCGATCGCCAGTGTCGGACAAACTTCCATTGCGCGCTGCGCTGCCGCCGTTTCGGCGTCGCCTTCCGGCTGTTTAGCGAAATAAACGGCCGTTTCGTCATCGTTCGTTTTCAGAAGATTTGGGGCTTCTTCGAGACAAGTACGACACATCGTGCAGGTCGTGTCTACATACCACGCGCCGGGAACGTTCAGAGGCTGCCTACTGTTTTTGTCCGCCATGCCGCTCTTTTACTAACTTCGTTGCCGCGCGGCAATATTTTCCATCAGTAGCCGCGCCGAAATATTTTGTTCGGCGGCGTCGCTGTCGGAATCGCGCTCGGCTCCACTTCTGGCTCGACCGGTGATATCATCGGCTGCGGCGATGGCGTTGGCGTGGCCAAGGGCGTCAAAACTTCGCCGCTTTTAGTCGTCAAAACTCCACCGGAAAGCGTGACATCTTCCACGCGATACAGTTCTCCTTTGCGCCGTTCGAAATCTTTGTCCCGCGACTGCGGGACGAATGTCGATCTTCGGTAGAAGCGCTCCATTTCGCCGAGATGAAATGGTCGCGAGCCGCGCCGGCCGAAGACGACAGTTTGTCCTCCGGTTTCATCGACCACGCGATCGCGCTCGAGTCCGCGCGAAACGCAAATCGCTTCGCCTTTGGTCGGGTAGGTCGCGATCAACTTCGGGTTCGGCCGCGGACTAAATCCTTGCGCGCCCGGAACGGTGTCTGGCGAAATCAATTGCACAACGCGCAACCCGTTTCGTCCATCCGCGACGAGCGCAAACTGCGATGCGCTGACACTGCCGATTTGAACAGCGCGCGTGTCGTTCAACGCGCCGCCGGCGTTGAACATTTGATCGAGATGTGGTTGCCCCGGATTTTCGACATCGACAATTGCAAGTCCTTCCGGGCCGTTCGCGACATAAGCGTAAGTGCGTGCAACGTACACACGTCCGGCGTGATTGAGCCGCAGGGTTGCACGTGGAAGCGGCACCGGTTGGGTCGGTTCGGTAAGATCGACAATCTTCAATCCGTCGTCGTCGGTGATAAATCCATAACGAAACTGAATCGCGACGCAGCGCGGGTTTAGTAGAAAACCGTTCGTCAATTCGCCGGCGATGCGCGGGTGCATCGGATCGCTAACATCGACAACGTACAATCCGCGTGGCGTTGTCATGTAAAGGCGGTGCCCAGCTGTGGCGACAAACGTCGCGCCGGTCAAAACGCCGTTGGGATTGAAACGGACCGCGTCATTCAGGAAATTGTTGTCCGGGTTTCCGTCCACCAGCGTGGCGACGTTCGGAATAACGAGACCCTCTTCGCGGTCTGAAACGTAAACGAACGCGTAGAAGAGATCGATCGGTTGCTCTTCGTTTTCTGGAATGTGCAGCCGTCCCGGATCGAGCGCGAGCGTGCTCGGCAACGCGACACTGGTTGCATATTTAGTGTGAATCCACGTGCGTTGACCGAGCGGCGAGACCGGTGCGCTGACAATCCGCTCGGAAAAACCTTTCTGATCGATGTTGGCGACGTCGAAGACCTCGAAACCGCCGGGGCCATTCGCCGTGTAGAGATATTCGCCGCGCAAAACGATGTCTTGAATGTCGTGACCGCTGTGTTCGTACGCTTCGGCGAGAACCGAACCACCGTCGACATGTTTCTTGTAGTTCGCCGGATAAGCGATCGAATGCAGATGGCTACCGATAACCGCCTGCGGTTCGTCCGGCTCCGTCCAAACCACCGCGTGCAAGCCCTCGCGGCCTTCGCCGATGTAAGCGTAGCGTCCGAAGAAATTTACCGTGCCGGTGCCAAAGCCTAACAACTGCGTCATCCACCCGTTGTTGTCGTTGTCGTTCGACAGATGGCAGTCGGTGCAATTCTTGGTCGTTCCAACGCTGCTGGTGGTGTGCGGAAAATGTGGATTGAACGCCTGACCGCTGTATCCTTCCGCCGAAAATGTTTGCTGCTGCGAATAAACCCATTCCCGATTCGCATTTTGCGAGCTGACCACGACAGCGCTGGATGAACGAATCACCGCCATGCGGTTCTTCTTCACCGTGCCGTCGATCCCGAGCATGAAGACGTCATCGCGTACCACCTGCGGATTGTAGGTCGTGAAATTTCGGTCGGTGACGCCTTCGAATTTGTTTTGTGGTACACGCTGGTTCGCTTTCATCGGCAGATGGCAGCCGAAACAACTCGTCGCCCACGATGTGTGACAGATCTGGCAATCCATTGCGGAATTGTCGTGCGCGAGTTTCACTCGCCGTTCGTTAACTTGACTGCTTAAAGCAGTCGAGTTGTTAGGCGAGGGCGGGTTGATTGGAACGAGTCCGCCCCAGGTTTTGCCGTCGCGGCGCAGCGTCTTCGCGTAGGCCGACTTCGGATTGTAGTGTGGCGAAAGCGGATCGATTGTGTCGATGGTCTGCGGAATCTCCCAGCGGACATCGGGCGACATGCTCGATTGCTGAAAAAGTTTGCTTCCTTCCCAAACGAAACGCGGACCAAACGGTGTGTTGCTGGTGTTGGCCAGATCAATTTGTCCGGCGTTACCGCTCGTGATCAACGTCGGGCGCTGATCAATCGTGCCGTGGCAATCGACGCAGGTGATCGCAGTCGCGTTGCGCGGTTCGCCATAAAGCATGCCGTTGCCATGGACGTCGAGAAGGAAGTGGCAATCGCCGCACTGCATCCCGTGCGCGAGATGCACATCCTTTAAGTGTACGGCTTTCGCAAACTTCTTTGGATCATCGTTGTCGATCTTGTTGTCGTCGAGATCGAGCAAGTCGCCTTTCCGATCGTGTTTGAAGATCGCGCGAAAGACCCACCCGTGTCCGTGATAATCAGCGAACTGCGTGTGCTTGAGTTGCGGATTTAATTCCGCGACCTGATCGAGAAAAGTTTTGTCGCCCCAAAGTCCACGCGCGGCCGCGGCCTCCGGATTTTCCATTGTCGATCTTACGAGCTCGCTGTCCGTCGGATTGTGCTGTTCCTTAGGATACATGAACTCACCGTCGGTCTCCTGATCCCACCAGGTGTAACCGAGATACGGATTCACGAAGAGATTCCCCTGATGCATGTGGCAGTTCATGCATTGGCTCGACGGAATCGAGCGTGTGAACTGGTGCATGACCGGATGGCCGCGTTCCGTTTTCGGAATTGATTCGTCCGTGGTGAAACTCAGGCCTTGATGACCAAATTTGCTCCACCAGCCGGAGTTTGTCGGCGAACGATCGTTCGCGTAAACGACGTGACAGGCGGAGCAACCGCTGGACCGATAATCACCCGGATGATCGTTCGATCCGAAAAATCCGAGCAACGGATCGTGGAGTCGCGTTTTTTGCAAACCGAGAAAGACGGGATCGGTGCGATTGAGCGTGCCGAGACCGCGCTCGGAAAGTCGATTCCGCGGCCGGCCGTTCGGTTCGGCGCTGGTTGGAAGTCCAAGCTGCAATTGTTTTTCGCCGCCCTTTTCGAAAATGCGCAAAATGTTTCCAGGATTACTTAGATTAAAACGCGGCAACGGTTCGATGAATGGAAGAACACCGTGGACCTGCGTGTCTTCCGCTGTGACCGCCGTGTAGTTGATTAACTTCAGCGGCGCGCCATCCGCGCCGTAGGCCTGACCGAAGCGGTAATTCTTCTCTGGATAAGCGCCGTTATTATATAGAGCCGCCCCCCAGAGCATCGCGCCGTGATTCATCATGCTATGATCGACGTTGCGGATGATCTCGCCGTGGCAAAGGCCGCACGATTGCTCCGCGACGCGTAGATCACCCGGGTTGAGGAAACGGATGAACTCCGGCGACTCGTGATTGAGCCAGGCGTTTGAGTTTGGCGGTTTGGCTGATGTTTTCCAAAATTCTTTGTTCTTCGGCAAAATGTGCGCCTGCTCTTTTTTCAAGTGGAGCGCGGGATCTCCGCCATGGCAATCGGTGCAGCCGAGGACGACATTCTGTTCGGCTTTGTGCATCGGCTCGACGCCTTGATGACATTCCAAACAGCCAACACTCTTTCTGTCCGCTTCAGCTTGGGTTTGATCGATCCAATTTCGCGGTGGCAGCGAAGCGCGTGCGATTGTCGATCTTGTGACGGGAACAGAAGTTGGCGGACCGTAGCCGGATGCTTCTTGAGCGGACAAATTCTTTTCGGGCATGAGCAGGAGCAAGACCACGAATGGCAGCGCGTGAATCGAGATTCGAGAACCGAGATTCGGTTTTCGATGTAACGATGTAACGATGTAACGATTCACATTCTTAGTAAGTCAGCGTCAGCGTCACGATCGCGCTGTAGAGAAAAGGATCGACCTGGCCGGGTGGGGGACCAGGAAAACCGAACACTGGCACCGTGTTGGTGCGATAAATGTCCTTGTAACCCCAGCGCGGAATTAGAAATCCGGCGCCAGCGGTGAGAATGACATTGTCAGTCAACAGCGGCCGCCATTCGAACCCTGCGCTGCAGTCGAGCGCGAAATCATTGCTCGCGTGATTCGTGAACAGGACGAGCTCAGTCGTTTCGGTCGTGACCGTGCGAATGTAGTTCACGTTGATGAATGTTTTCAGTTTCGGCAAAACATCGGCGTCGAAGCCGTAGCCGAAAATGAGCGCACCGGGATTAACGAAGTTCGCCTGGCCTTCGGATTTGCTCGTCCGGAAATCGATCACCAAACTGTCGCGCTGCTTAAAATTGACCGCCGTTCCCGCAAGATTGAATCCCTGATGCGAGAAAAAGCTGAATGGCCCGCCGATAAAAAATGGTCGATCGAACACCGTGTCGAACCCGGTTGCGTGCGAATCGGCCGGATCGCTGTCGCCGCTCGCGTAAAAGATCGACAATTTGTGGCGCATCCAATCCTTGTCGACCGATAACTCGAGCGCGGCCATTTGCGCGTTGATGTCGACGCGTTGCCCGGCGATGCCATTTAGGCTGTCTTCTCCGAGCACCTGGTAGAACGCGTGATCGATGTTAAGCCAGCCGATGTGTCCGTCGCCGGTCCAACCCAGGTAATAGGCCTGGAGGTAATGATTGGCCACGGTGCCGATCGGCGCCGGCCGGGTGATGAATCCGTTCTTGTCGAAGTGCCGGCTGTTGTTATCGAAGTCGCCGACAAAGGTGAGCTCGCCGGTGTAACCTTTCCAAATCAGGTCCTGCCGAAAAACATTCGCGACGTAGACCTGTTGTTTGCGCGGATCGAATTCGTTGAGATCGGAATAAGTATCTTTCTCGCGCATATCGAACGCGGCGAGATTGTATTGCCAGCGGTTGTTGTCGTAATTCCCAAAAATCCGGATACCGAGATTGGTATCGTTGAAAATGAATCCGCGGAAATCGCTCACGAACGGCTGCATCCCGACCCGCAGCGAAATGAAATCGTAGTTGTTGGACAGATCGCGCAGATGAATTTCGACGAACGCCTCCTGCAATGACCAAAATTCTTTTTCACGCGTTGTGCCATTCTGCGGGTTGGGATTCACGACGTTGTTTTCTTCGACGTCGATGTAGTTGTGATTGTAAACGCCGAGCAGTCGCAACGCCCAGTCGATCGGCTTGAAGGCCGTCTCGCCTTTGAACAGATCGACGCCGATGGAAAAATCGTTCGACCAAAAGTCCTGGTCGCTTAGTCCAAAGAACTCCGAGCTGTTCGGACGCGCCGTGCTCACGCCGCTCGGCGTCGGCAATTTGCGCGTTTCATACTGGAAGAAATCCTCAGCGGTGATGTTCAGGAAGATGTCCTGATCGATGATTGGCGCGTCGCCTTTGAGTTTGCTCTGCAAATACGGATGCCAGAGGCGCAGATCGGATTGGTAGGGCGTTTCGGTCGACGGATCGGCGTAGCGCTTCCAACGACCGAACCCGATGAACCAGCGATTCGGTTCCGGTTGCGATGCCGGAAGCAATCCTTCGCCCTGCGCCGATTGTGGATAGGTTTCGTAGTTCAATTTTGTCCGTCGCGGAACAACCTCGCGCACGCCCTTGCGCGGAAGCTGAAGCGAACGCGGCAATGCTTCCTGACCGTACTCGGGAAGCTGCGGCAAAATCGGCGGAAAAAGTTCCGGCGGCTCCTCGCTCTCCGGTTGTTCGCGCTGCATGGCGCCGGGATCGGGATTGAATTCGGAAGGCGAAGCCGGTTCGTTCTGCGCAAGCAACGTTGTATTCGCAATAACGACATCGCTTTGCAGCGAGAGAATGTCTTTCGAGTCGACAACCTCAATCGTTCCAAACTGGCTGCGAGCATCAGGAGCTTTCTCAGGTTGGGCTCGCCAAATCTCTACCGTCTGTCCGCGCGCGCTGGCCGCGATCGAGAAAACCAGGCAGATTGCTACTCGCCAGCGCACAATCGCGCCGGCAAACGACGGAGTTGACCAGCGCATGGGAGGGCGAGGATGCCCGAAAACGCCCTGGATTGGCAAGCCAACTGTCGTTGGCTCATTCCCCCGCTTGATTGGCAATCGAAAGCTGTCGTCCCAGGACGCTTTTTGCTGGTGCACAGCTGTTGCACCTGATAGCTAACGTTTTCCGTGATGACGCCCCGGGTTTCGCTGGCTCTGCTCGTTTTGGCACTTTTTTCGGCTAACCTGCCGTCGGCTCGAGCGGCCGCGCAGATGTCCACTCCGGCGCCGGGATCGACCTTTAGTTCCTCTAGCGTGACCTTCAATTGGACGGCCGGTGGCGCCACCAGTTACGCCCTCTTGGTGGGCAGTTCACTATACGGGCACGACATTTATTCTTCGGGCTTGATCAACGCTCTCTCGGCCACGGTAAACGACATTCCTACGGACGGACACACGATCTATGTGACACTTGTCTCAAACGTCAGCGGCTCCTGGACTTCCAATAACTACACCTACATAGCTGCCACTTCTTTAGCTACTCAAACCCCAACTGCGACGCCAATACCGACTGCGACTCCAACCCCGACCCCGACCCCGGTTCCATTATCCACTCCTACTCCGGCGGCACGTGATCCACTTACCATGGCTGACGTGCAAACGATCATTAATCAGGCCGTCACGCGCGCGGTCCAAGTTTCACCAAACAGCGTTATCGCCGTGACCGACCGCGAAGGTAATGTGTTGACCGTTTGGGTCGTGCGCGGTGGCGCAGCGAGCAATGCTGAAATCGCAACCGCGGTTTCAAAAGCAGGCACCGCAGCATTTCTAAGTAGCAATCAAAACGCGTTCACTTCGCGCACCGCCGGTTTTATCATTCAACAACATTTTCCGCCCGGCGTGAACAATACTGCACCTGGTCCGCTGGTCGGCGTCGGCCTGTCGAACCTCTTTGTTTCCGACATCAACAAATTCAGGAAGCCGGGCAGCGTGATTTCATTCAACTCGCAGCCAGGCCTAACGATTTTGCCGGTGCCGGGGACCTCGCTCGACGGATCACCGGGTGGCGTTCCGCTTTATAAAAATGGGGTTCTTGTGGGCGGGATCGGCGTGACCGGTGACGGAAGGCCACCGCCGATCGTAGGATTCCGCGCTGAGAATCCTTTTGTTTTCACTGCTGGCGCCGACACTGACGAGGACGTGGCACTTGCTGGGCAAAGGGGATTTCGCCCCGCCTCGAGCATTACGGCGAATAACGTGTTCATCGGTGGCATCCGCCTCCCCTACGTCGCTACATCGACATCTGCTTCCGGGACGACCGTGTTGCAGGGAAATCCTGATCCGCAGTATCCAGCGATACTTGGAGCGCCCGCGCCATTTCCATATCCGATCGCGACTTTCGCCGGAGTCACCGGCGAGATTCGGCAGCCAATCATCAACGATCCGCTTTCCCCCGGGCTCATTAATGGCCAACAGCGACTCACGGCCACGGAAGTGAGCAATATTATTTATTTCGCAGCTCAGCGCGTGAAGATCACGCGCGCGGCCATTCGCTTGCCCATCGGCACGCAAATGGAGGTCTTCATCACGGTCGTGAATAATCCGAACATGCCGGGCGTCACGCCGACCGTGCTGGGAACATTTCGCACCGGTGAAGCGACGTTCTTTAGCTGGGATGTGGCGGTGCAAAAAGCGCGCACTGCACTTTATTATTCTAGTCATGACTTTCTTGGCTTCGGCTTGGACATCGCCATGTCCACGCGGTGTGTCGGTTTTCTTGCGGAATGCAATTACCCGCCAGGCATCGACGGAAATTCGCCCGGCCCGTTTAACGGGGAGCAGGAAATGTTTTCCGGATTATTAGGCACCCACTGCGCTCCCAAGGACATTGTGCCCAACCTCGCGGCTGTGCCCAATCCGGACCTACCCAACGGAATTACTATCTTTCCCGGTGGTTTCCCACTTTATCGCAACGGCGTTCTTGTCGGCGCGATTGGAGTTAGTGGCGACGGTGTCGATCAAGATGACATTGTCGGAGCCTCCGGCACGCATGATTTTCTCGCACCCTACTCGATTCGCTCCGATCAATTCTTTTTCCGGGGAACGCGCCTGCCTTACGCCAAATTCCCGCGCGATCCCACTCTGTAAGATCGATATCGTCTCATCCGCTCGGGCTTAGTTGCGGCAGCGGCGCCTGAACTTACAATCTCGTGCGCGCACCCTAACGTTCGAGCATGCCTAACGAATACGATTCGCCAATCGGCCAGCGACCGGAAATTACAGGCGCGGTAATTCCACCGCCGCCGAGACATGATCCGTATGCCGCCTTCCGCTCGCGCGGGTTTCGTTTTTTCACCACCGGAAATTTATTGTCGATCCTCGGCCGCCAAATGCTCGCGGTCGCGGTGGAATGGGAGATTTACCGGCGGACGCATTCGGCGACGGCGCTCGGGCTAGTCGGGCTCGTCTTCGCGATTCCGATTGTCGGGTTGTCGTTGCCGGCGGGACATTTGGCCGACCGGATCAGCCGCAAACACGTCATTCTGGTCTCGCAAATTTTCAGTTCGGTCACATCGGCGCTGCTGGCGCTTGTTTCTTGGCAACATCTCGCCATCCCGGAAATGTCGATCTTGCGCGCGTGCAATCACGGACTGAGCGCGATCGCGAATGTGTTCGAACGACATCAAAGCGAATTCCATTTTGACGACGCTTCGATTCCGCTCATCTATCTCCTGCTCTTTCTCGGCGCGGTCGCGCGAACGTTTTCATGGGCGGCCCGGAGTTCTTTTTTTCCAACATTGGTGCCGCGCGATGCCTTTTCCAACGCGGTCACCTGGAATAACAGTGTTTTTCAGATTGGCTCCGTCGTTGGGCCGGCCATCAGCGGATTCGTGGTCGCGCATCTGGGCTTTCCAATCGTTTACATCATTGATGCGATAACGGCGTCCGTCTTCTTTCTTCTCGTTTTGCCAATTCCTCGCGCGAAGCAGCTTCTGAAACGGGCCGAGCAAAGCACTTGGCGGAGCCTCGCGGCCGGCGCGAAGTTCGTGTTTAGCAAGAAAGTGATCCTGGCAACGATCACGCTCGACCTTTTCGCAGTGCTGTTAGGCGGCGCCGTCGCTTTGCTCCCGATTTTTGCCGATCAAATTCTGCGCTGCGGTCCAGTGGGACTCGGTTGGCTGCGCGCGGCGCCAGCCATCGGTGCCCTCGCGATGGCGCTGATCGTCGCTTATCTGCCGCCGATGCGCGAGGCGGGCAAAACGCTTCTTTGGTGTGTTACCGGTTTTGGAATCGCTACCATCGTCTTTGGCTTATCGAAAGCGCTCTGGCTTTCGTTGGCGATGTTGTTCGTGGCCGGCGCGCTCGACAGCGTGAGCGTGATCATCCGCGGATCGATCGTTCAGTTAGTAACTCCGGATGAAATGCGCGGCCGCGTTTCCGCCGTGAACAACATCTTCATCGGCACCTCAAATGAATTTGGCGCGTTGGAATCGGGATTAACCGCGGCGCTGTTCGGTCCGGTCATTTCTGTCGTCGCCGGCGGAATTGGCACCATTCTGGTGGTGATCGGCTCCGCCTTTAAATGGCCGGAGATTCGCAAGATCGGCGCGCTTGATCGAAACTTGCGCTAGGATCGACAGCGACTCATGAACATTGCGGCTGCCCAGATTTCGTGTGTGCTCGGCGATTTCGAAGCGAATCTCAAGAAAATTCGGGATTTCGTTGCGCTCGCGAAAAAGTCGGGCGCTGAACTCATCGTTTTTCCAGAGATGGTGGATACTGGTTATTCGATGCCGGTGATTCAAAAGCACGGGAGGGCTGGGAACGAAGGTGCAGCGCCCGAGCTGCAAAAAATCGCGAAGGAAAATTCTATCGCCATTGTCGCCGGAATTTCCGACCGCGAAAGTGAATCAATCTTTAACTCACAACTTGTTGTCAACGCGCAGGGCGAAATCATCTCAAAATATCGGAAGACTCATCTCGTCACCGCTGCGCCGCTGGACGAGCGCGTTTGTCTTTCGCCCGGGAACGAATTTATCAGCTGCGAGATGGAGAAGTTCCAGGTCGGCTTGAGCATTTGTTACGACCTGCGCTTTCCGGAAATGGCTCGCACGCTTGTCGTCGAACGCGGCGCCAATCTGATTGTGAATTCTTCCGCTTGGCCGGTCGTACGCGCGGAACATTTGCGGATCCTCGCGCTTGCTCGGGCGGTGGAGAACCAGTGTTATCTGATTATCGCCAATCGCGTCGGCACGGACGACGGCGTGACGTTCTGCGGTTCATCGGTGATTGTCGATCCTTCCGGCGCAATTCTGGCAGCGGCTTCTCCTGATCGCGAGGAACTGATCCAGGCAGAAATCTCAGAGGAAGTGATCGTAGACGTGCGCAATCGAGTCACGGTGTTCGCTCATCGTCGCGTCGAGTTGTACAAACTGAGTTAAAACGACCAACGACGTTCGCGGAAGCGATCCAATAATAGATGAAAATGAACCGCATTTGGCCGGGTCTGACGATCATGATAGTTCTTGCGCTGCTTTGTTCGACGGCGGTTCGGGCCGAGGATAATTCCACCCCGCAACAGGTCTTTGACGGAATGCGGCAGAGTTTTCAAGCGGACAAGGCGAAAGGCGTCCAGGCCCGCTATCAGTGGGAATTGAGCGGGCCGAATGGCGGCGAATGGTGGATCGAGGTGGATGACGGCACGTTCAAAATGGGCCGCGGCAAGATCGACAATCCAAGCGTGACCTTTATCACCAGCGACAACGACTGGGTCGCAATGTCGAATGGGAAACTCAAAGGCACGTGGGCATTCATGACTGGCCGGTTGAAAGTCCGCGGCAGTCAATCAATCGCGCGAAAGCTCGACGAAATTTTCCCTTAGAACTTCGCTTCGATCGCGAGGCGGACGTAGGGGGCGGGATCCGTTTTCACGCCGGCTTCTGCGCGGAAGAAATCGAAATAGCGCCTGACCATGCAACCGGCATCGAGTGTGATGTCGAACGGTTTGAAATGAGAATAGGTCGCCTGCACTCCGACCCGGTCCTCGCTGTACTGCACAATTGCATTGTGGACCTGGAGCTTCCGCGCCGGCGTGATGACATCGTCCGTGCGATAGCTTTCGTAAAAAAGATTGCCGGCGAGACGAAATTCCCAGTCGTCATTCGGATTGTAAACCAGCGCCGGTTTGGGAAAGACGCCTTCCAGCCGCAAGTGATCGGTGAATAGCCAGATCAAACCCCCGCCCGGACCGACGATTGGATTCGAATAAATTGAGCCGCCCGCGCCGATGACGGCAAAAATCTTGTCTTTTTTGAGTGGAAAAGTGACCCACACTTTCCATGGCACGTCGATCGAATCGCCGGTTACGTCATTTTGGAAATAAGGACCCGGATCAATCTCGATTCCGGCGCCGGCGTGGTCGTGCACAATGTATTCGTATGCGAGCAGCGCGTGAATGGTCTGCAAGTGATCCGGCAATCCATTATCGGTCCCGCCGAAATCGAACCGCTCGTATTCGATGCCCGCCCGGAAATACCAATTTCCGGTAATCAGAAACCGATGGGCGTAGCTGAAATCGTTATAGACCGAATCGCCGTCACCGAACTTTCCTCGATAGTCCTGAAAATCGCTCTTCCCGGTGTAGACGGTTTCGTAATCGAAAATTTCGGTGGAATTCTTTTCCTCGCTCGGCGAGGGGGCGGGCTGCAACAACTCCGGGCCGGTGCCGGCAAGAACCGGACAAATGATGCTGAGGAAACCGACGGTTAAGGCTAGGCGAAGGCTATTCATAGGTTTGGGCAAGCGATGGTGGTCAATCTTGTATTGCATAAAACGGGCCAAACTCCGTGTATCTCATTCCGGCTTTCTCAGCAAGCCGGAGTGCAAAGATTGCCTTGCCCGCGGATTTTTGGCATTTGACCCCGAATGTTTTCGGGGTTGACTGGCATTCGACTTGCAGTATTCTGCATCGCTCTTTTGTGATAACCCCCCAATTAGCTATAGCGAATCCGTTCGCCGGAATCGATCACGGCGTGGCCCTCTGGTTTCACGCTCACCTGACGCACACATTCGTGAGCGTCTTGCGCGGAATCACCGAATTCGGCTCCAGCGAATGGATCGGGATCGTCCTCTCCTTGGCGGTTTTGTTTTTCATTTTCAAACGATGGTGGCCATCGCTCGTGACAATGGTCATTGTGGTCCCAGGCGGGATGCTGCTAAACGAGTGGCTGAAAATTTTGGTGCATCGACATCGTCCATTCGTGGACGGCTGGTTCGTGGACTGGTCGGGCTATAGCTTTGCCAGCGGTCACACGATCGGGGCGACTCTGCTTTACGGTCAGATCGCGCTTTTTCTTCTGCCGTTGATCAAGAACCGCCGCGGGCGTGTGTTCATTGTGGCGGCCGCAGGTTTTGCTATTTTGCTCGTCGGTTTCAGCCGAATTGCTCTTGGCGCTCATTACTTCACGGATGTGGTTGGCGGAATGTTCCTCGGGACCGCGTGGTTGACGATTTGCGGGTTTGCGGTCCGACCGCTGCGTCGCGCGGCG
>Ga0207646_10000681_pt1 | contig 44059 bp, 36 predicted proteins | sample KBSK5502metaG_FD_184343 | JGI IMG/M metagenome (GOLD analysis project Ga0207646, IMG submission 184343) | Corn, switchgrass and miscanthus rhizosphere microbial communities from Kellogg Biological Station, Michigan, USA - KBS K5-50-2 metaG... | ecosystem: Host-associated > Plants > Roots >... | reverse complement strand
CGTGGAAGATCCGTTTGCGTTATTAACGCGACCAATGAATATATATTCTTAAAAGATTGTCAGTGGTCGGTTGTCCGTAGTCAGTTGCGAATGGTCATTGGAACTAGTCTGCGGTCGACCAACCGATCTTGACTACTAACAACTGACGACTGACCACTGACATTCTTACTTCTTCTTCTCTTCCAGCACCGCGCGCGCAATAGCAATCACTGCACTTGCTCTCGGAGCTTCGCGCTCAAAACCACGAGCCAGCTCAACGGTGCGACTGTAATCAGCCAGCGCGAGTTCGCGGAAAAGACCCGCCAGGTCAAAGTCCGCTACGGAAGACGAGCGCACCGAAGACATTGACTTTGTAAGCAGGCTAATCCTGAGGACCCCATCTTCTCCGCTAAAGCCCTCAGCCGAGTTTGCCGCCTTGGCTGCGTCATACACCGCATCCCAGCTCTTATCGCGGTCGCTTTGGAAGAGCGCATTTGCGACCGCCATTAAAGCCCGCGGGCGATCCGGATCAGAGGGCTCGATACGCCGCGCCTCCATCAATGCATCATCGATTAAGGCGAGTGATTTCTCTCGATCACTCTTAACCAGGAGCTTGGCTATCTGAGACAAGGCCCAGACTTTTTGCAGATGTGTTAGTTCGCCGGTCCGCACCAGTTCCAAAGCTCCGTCAGTTTCCTTCTTGTCCACGGCTCGCATCGTCAAGGTAACGTCGATGAAGGGGCGCGCCTGTTTGCGCAGGTCGCTGTCTTCAATCTTATCGACAAAGTCTCGCGCTCGCAGGTCGCCGCTTTCAACCCTCAACCGGGCCACCTGAAGATATAGGCTATCGCGCTCGTCGGCCGTTTTTGCACGCTCGATTCGATCCAGCAGGGCCTGTTCGCGATCTTCATTGCTTTTTTGCGGGCGGATCCCTTCGCGCAAGGTCTCATCGTCCCGCTGTCGCAGGTTCTCGGACACAACCGAACTGAGCGCTTCCAACTGGGCCCGCATGGCATCAGCGATCTCTTTGGAAGCGAACTGCTCAAAGAGCGGCATCAGCCGCTTGATCACCAAATACTTTCCTTCGACGCCTGAAGTAGTTTGGTCTTGTCCCGGCGGCGCCAGCGGCCGCTGCAGGATCTCAGCGGCGGTGCGAAAGAAGGCCATCCGCAGCTCAGGTGCTTCCGGAGGTGAACTCATACCCCCTGTCGATGAAGACGAGGAACCGCCCCCGGTATACGCAACGAATACGTGCGGAGTGAAAAGATAAGACGAGAGCATCGATACGGTATTGGCGTCAGATTGCAGACTTCCGGCTGCTCTTCCTAGCATTGACGCGTAGCGCCTGTCTCCTTCAGCTGGATCTTTGTCCCGGAGATACGAGAGAAAATCGATCGCCTCTCTGTTAATACTGACTAGTGCCGGGTCAGCGAACTGCAAAGCTCGCTCAACATCGGTGTCCAGTAGCTGTCGCGCCAGGCTGAGCCGCTGGGTAATCGCCTGTGGAGTATCGAAGACGTTCGATCTCGTTTTATCAGTTGCTTCAGTCGTTTCCCGCTGCTGGTCCAGTTTCAACCTGCTAAGTAACTCTTCGCCGAGAGCCCGATCCCGCCGCGCCGCCAGCCTGAGTACTTCACCGCGAAGGTTTGGCGGCCTGACCACCGCCGAGTTTCCTCTCTTAGCCTGTTGCTGTTTCATATCTTCTTCCATGCGCAGCCGGCCTTCACGGTCAACGATTTCAGCTGCGTCCCAGGCTTTGCGGAATAGTGTGCGGCTGCGCTCCTGGTCGGCGTCCCACAATACGTCGGCAATCCGGGCCTGTGTGCGCGCCCGCAATTTCTGATCGTTGTAGTTGCCGGCATCGGCGGCCAGCGAAATCAGCAACGACTGGGCGTTTGCCCGCCGCTCGCGCGCGATTCGTTCGGCTTCGAGGTCGCCGGCGGCCTTGCTTGCAGCCTTGTCATTAGTCGCAGTCGCGGTCTTGGTTTCGTTTGGTTGAGCTGTGGCGCCCGGCTGGGCGTTCGCGCAGGCAAAAAGAAGCAGCACGCAGAGAGCTGCCAGACAGGGAAAGCGAAAGTGTTTCATCGCAACCTCCGGAGACGGATGGAACTAATTGGCTTCAAGAACGCGCGAGCCGGACGAAGGGTTCCAGAATGTGAGAAGGAAACGAAGGCCTAGACCGCGATTACTTCGAGATCCGGGTCGACCTCTTGCTTGAGCATCCCCTCGATGGCCATCAGTGTCCCGGTTAGCGAGCTCGGACAACTGCCGCAAGCGCCTTGATAGCGAATCTTCAGTGTATGATCTTTGAGTTCGAGGATTTCCAGATAGCCACCGTCGCCGGCCAGCGCGGGCCGCACCTTGTCATCGAGTATTTCGTTGATGCGCAGCAAACGCGGGTCGTCGCTCATCACAGCCGCGAGCGCGCCGCCCACACCTGAACCGGCAGCAGCTGCCTCAGCGGCACGAATCGGCACGGCCAGGGCGGGCAAGAGTTCGTCCCAATCCGCTGAGTCTTCTTTCTCAGTCGTAATCATGTTGTCCATGTAGAAGACTGAGACGACCTGGCCGACTTCAAACAGGGACTTTGCCAGCGGGTCGTTCTGGGCTTTTTCGGGTGAATCGAACTGCAACGCCACACCGTTCGATACCGGCTCGCGCAGAATGAATTTCACCGCATTCGGGTTCGGAGTTTCCTGGATGTCACTAATCTTTGGCATTGCTTCCTTTCGCGAGCTAATTGGACCGGCCCGCGGTCTTTCTTAAGTAGGTTTCATAAGCATTATAACCCTTAGGCGTCAGAACCCTAATTGGAGAAAGAGAGGTGGTCCGCAACGTCGCAAAAACGCTTGCAGCCCAAACCTACTGGGAATATACTCGCGGGCCTCACTTGCCCCCCCTTTTCTCAAAGGTGAGACAAGCTGAGATGGAGGCAGACGATTGCGAGGGTCGGCTGCCTCCTCTTTTTTGGGCTGTCAGTTGTTGGTGGTCAGTGGTCAGTTGCCTTTGTTTTTTTAGGGTCGACGCGCCACAATCAAGACCCAGCAAAAGAGGACAGGCAAATCATGCATAACAACTGACAACGAACAAGTGACAACGGACCCTCTTCCAATGAACATCGGCATCACAGTCTATCCAACCTACGGCGGCAGCGGCATTGTCGGCTCGGAGTTAGGCAAAGAGCTGGCGGCCCGTGGCCACACGGTGCACTTTATATCTTCGGCGTTGCCAACACGTCTGACTGAGTTGAACGAGCGCGTGCGTTTTCATGAAGTCGAGATGATGTCGTATCCGCTGTTCGAGCATCAGCCGTACACGCTGGCTCTGGCGACGAAGATGGCGACCGTGGCAGATACCGAGAACCTGGATCTGTTGCACGTCCACTATGCGATCCCTCATTCAATCAGTGCGATCCTGGCGCGTGAATCAATCAAGTCTCATCGCCGGCTGCCTGTGATCACAACGCTGCATGGAACTGACATCACCCTGGTGGGCGCGGATCGATCATACTTGCCGATAACGCGTTACGCTCTTGAACAGTCGGATGGGGTCACGGCTATTTCGAATTATTTGAAGCAGGCTACGATCGAAACATTTCAGTTCGACCGCATCGAGGTGATTCCGAATTTCGTCTGCCCGGATGAATACAAGCCGAAAATCGACTGCGATCTGCGCGCCAGCCTTTCCCCCGATGACGCGCCAATCATGGTTCACGTTTCCAATTTCCGCCCGGTCAAAAGGCCGGTTGATTGTGTCGAGATTCTGGCGCGCGTTCTAAAGAAAACCAAAGCGCGTCTGGTGATGGTCGGCGACGGCAGCGAGCGAACCAACGCAATTCACCGGGCCCAGTGTCTTGGTGTTGACGACCAGTGCGTGTTTGTCGGTAAACAGCCGCGGATCGTTGATTATCTTTGCGCCGCCGATATCTTGCTACTCCCATCTGAGCAGGAATCATTTGGACTCGCTGCGCTCGAAGCCATGTCCTGCGAAGTTCCGGTAATCGCTTCCCGCGTGGGCGGCCTGCCCGAAGTTGTCGACGACGGCGAGACTGGATTCCTCAGCCCGGTAGGCGACGTGGACAAGATGGCAAACGACGCCGTGAAGCTTTTAGCGGACAAGAAACTGCGACGCGAAATGGGCAAGCGCGCGCGCGCCTCGGCGACCACTCGCTACAACACGGATTTGGTTATTCCCCAGTACATCGAATTCTACGAACGGATTCTGGCGTCGTAGGCGACTGTCTGTCGATCTTGAATTGGTCTCTAGTGCAGTAAACAGTTAAGGTTTTTCAAGAGTAGCGCGAAATTGGTGGTGTCCTGATTTGAAGTTCGTGTTTTCCTGCTCCAGCAGAACGATCCACGAAATTACACGAAACGACACCAACAAACCTTTCTGGTTCGTGTGTTTTCGTGGATCGTCTTACGGGGAGAACGGAAAACTTCAAAATAGGATACCACTCTCGAATCACCTGCTTTGCCTTGATCCGTATTTCATACTAAGCTGACCTCTCTGGTTTGTATGCAGGCCCGCATTAATAATTCCCATCTGCTCGCGGTCGTCTTAATCACGCAATTGGTTACGGGCGCCATTGCCCAACAGCCGAAACCGACTCCTGAAATTCCGTCAGCGCAACAGCCCTCGCAACAGCCCACAAGGCAACCCCAAAAGCCGGACGAAGATGACGTTGTGCGCATCACGACTAACCTGGTCCAGGTTGATGCAGTCGTTACGGATAAGAACGGCAAAATCGTTACCGATCTAAAGTCCGATGAGGTCCAGATCTCCGAGGACGGCAAACAACAAAAGATCACAAACTTCTCTTACATTTCCGCCGAGGCGCCGCCGGCCGCTGCACCACTGGCCCGAACGCCAAATGCAGACAAGAACGCGCCGCCGGTACCTCCGGCGCGGCTCAAGCCTGAAGAGATTCGCCGCACTATCGCCCTGGTAGTTGATGACCTGGGCCTTTCGTTTGAGAGCACCTACTATGTGCGGCGGGCGCTGAAAAAGTTCGTCGACGAGCAGATGCAGGCCGGCGATCTGGTCGCCATTATTCGCACCAGCGGCGGCATGGGCGCGCTTCAGCAATTCACCTCGGACAAGCGACAGCTTTACGCAGCCATTGATCGCGTGAAGTGGTTTGCCAACGGCCGCGGAGGCGTCGGCGCATTTGCTCCACTGGAAGGAGATCAAGTCAATACCACTACGGACGACAGTGATGACAGTACGAGTCCATCGGAGGACCTGGACCAGTTTCGCGAGGACGTTTTTTCTGTCGGCACTCTAGGCGCCCTGAGCTATGTCGTGCGGGGCCTGCGCGAGTTGCCCGGACGCAAGTCGATCCTGCTGGTCTCCGACGGAATTAAGATCTTCAATCGCAGCGATCTGGCGCGCAGCGATCGAGTGCTTCAGGCGCTGCTCCGGCTGACTGATCAGGCAAATCGCGCTTCGGTAGTCATTTACACAATGGACGCGCGCGGTTTACAAACCCTGGGCTTAACAGCGGCCGACGACACGAGTGGTATGCGGCCTGAGCAAGTCCAACAGTCGCTATTTAACCGGCGCGCAGATTTTTGGGAGTCACAGAGCGGCTTGAACTATCTGGCCCAACAGACGGGCGGGATAGCCATTCGAAACAATAACGACCTTTCCGGCGGCATCAAGCGAGTGCTCGAAGATCAGAAGGGCTATTATCTTATCGGTTACCGGCCAGACGAATCGACCTTCGATCCCCGCACCGGCCGCCGCACGTTTCACCGTTTGTCTTTGAAAGTGACCCGTGCGGGCAAATTCAATGTCCGCATGCGTAACGGCTTTTTCGGAATCAGCGACGAAGAGGCCAGACCAGCGCAGACCCCGGCGCAGAAAATGATTGGCGCGCTGCTTTCTCCCTTTGGCTCATCAGGCGTCCACTTACAGTTGACTTCGTTGTTTACCAATCACCCGAAAGCCGGTTCGCTCATGAGATCGCTGCTGCATATTGAAGCGCGCGACCTTACGTTCAGTGACGAACCTGACGGCTGGCACAAAAGTGTATTCGACATTTTGGCCGTGACTTTCGGCGACAACGGCGTGCCCATCGAACAGGTTAGTCGCATCCACACGTTGCGGGCCCGCGGCGAGACTTACGCGCGGCTGATGCGCGACGGCTTCGTTTATATGGTCGCGGTGCCGGTTAAGAAGCCGGGTGCTTATCAACTGCGAATCGCGCTACGCGATAGCGAGAGTGATCGGGTCGGCTCTGCGAGCCAGTTCGTCGATATTCCCGACATCAAGAAAAACCGGCTGACCCTTTCCGGGATCGTGGTGACGGGCTTGAGCGCAGCGGAATATGCGAGAGCGAATGCGGCCGTGACTGCGCCACCCACTCCAGGTAGTCCCAAGCCAAGTGTGTCGCCGGATACGAACACACAGGCCGCGCCAACTCAAAGCAATGCCGGAACTGCGCAAAGCGAAGGCGTGGAAGAAGGCGATGCCGAAGCCGGCCCGGCCGTCCGCCACTTTCACGCGGGGTCGGTCGTGCGATACGACTACCTGATCTTCAACGCGAAGGCGGACAAGGCCGGCAATCAGCCGCAACTGACAACGCAGGTGCGGCTGGTGCGGGACGGCAAAGTGGTTTTCACGGGCAAAGAGATCCCGTTCATTACTTCTAATCAGGCCGACCAGAAACGACTGACAGCGGCCGGCGCCATCCAACTGGGCAGAGAACTCACACCGGGTGAATATGTCCTGCAGATTATTGTCAACGATGCCCTGGCGGACAAGAAGCACCGCACGGCAACGCAGTGGATGGATTTTGAGATCGTGAGATAAGAAACTAGCGGCGGTCCTGACAGAATCTTTCAGCCATCACATCGGCAGCGACGTGATGCCCGGTCACGTTCCAATGACCATTTCCCAGATCGCTGCCAAAGCCGTGCAGAAAAGCCTTGTTCTGATCCGCAAAGGCCTGCATCGGCTCAGCCAGATCAATGAACTCGATCTGTTCGCGGCCGCTTAAGTTTTTCAAGCGATGGTTAGCATAGAAAACGTTGTCGATTCCGAGGTAATTCATGAAGTTCTGTCTTACTACTGAATCCGGATAGACTTGAATCGCGTTACTCAGCGTCACCACGACAAACTTCGCTCCGTGTTGTCGCACTTCATTATTCATTTCGAGAATCAATCCTTCGGTTACGCGCCAGGCCTCTTTCCAGTCTTCGCTCTGCGGCTCAATATAGATCATGTTTTCAATGCCAATTGTTTCAGCTGTAAATGAAGTCTTTGGCGGGGGCGTGACTGGTTTTGTAGGCGCCGGAGTCGCGGCGGCGCGTCGCCGATTTCGCCAATCACTCAGACGCAGTCTGAGTACGAATTGAACGTGGTGAGCGAGTTGCACGGTGCGCAAGTGGTCGTGAAACCAGCGGCCGACTTTACTAAGTTTGGAATCCCGCTGCCGGTAAATCCGAGAGTCCCGAAACGAAGCGTCGTAACTCAGCGCGCCGTTGCGATAGACGAAGTAGGGAACTTCCTCAGATTTGCTCAACGCGCGCGAATTGTCGTAAATGTCGTTAAGCGTCGTAAAGGCCAACAGCACGACGTCGGGCGAATAGCCCCAAACCTTCTGTCGCAGAGTCATCAACTCCTGCGCGGTCCCGTAACCGGAAACTCCGAAGTTGATTACCTCGACCTTTTTTCCCGGAAAAGCATTGCACTCCTGAAGCTTCTTTTCCATCTGCGACCAGAAGGTTTGCTCCACGGGTACGTGCATCGCCTCGACGAACGAATCTCCGAGCACGGCAATTCGAATGGTGCCGGCGGGCTTTGCTTTAGCGTGCTCACGATCTCGCAGGCCATCGCTGTTGATGCGAACGTACGATCCGCCTTCGCGCTGGTAATAACCTTCCAGATCCGGCCGCAAGGCAAATCCGCGATAATAATCAGCTTGATAAAAGATGGGATACGAATAACCGATCACGCGCAAAAGTATTTCGCTCATCACGAGGCCGGCCAGCAGCCCAAAGAGGACCAGGAATAGTTTCTTCTTGAGATTACGCGGACGTTTCATCCAGTGAGCGAGCTCCCGGCATCAACTAGCGTTGCGATAGACAATCCAGCACCAGGTTCCCATTCCATAGCGCTCGAGAAAGCGATGCCACGCGCTCGCCCTCCAGGCAGGCTGTCTGGTTTGCCGATAAATAACTCTAAATCCGGCCCGTTCTCCGAGGATTTCCAGACTCTTGAGCGAGAAGACAAAATTGTGATGTCCCAGAGCCAGATGCTTGTACGGCCGGCTCTTTAGCTTGAGCCGCGAGAGAAGATCCTTGATGTGCGTATCTAAACTTTGATAGTTCGGCACCACCACGATCAGGTATCCGCCGTCATTCAACAGCTCTTTGCATTTTTGCAGAGTCTGAAGCGGGTTGCTGGTGTGCTCCAGCACGTGCAGCATCGTGATGATGTCATACTTCCGCGTGAAACTGATTTCTTCCAACGTGCCGTGATGAATCGGAAAGCCGGCCTTCGCGGGCACGTTGTCGCTCACGTGCTTTGATAGATCCGTACCTTCAACCTCATAGCCTTTCGCCCTTGCCATGTGCGGCAACAACCCGCTTCCGGTGCCGACATCCAGCAGCGATGTTCCGCTGGTGTGAGCAGCGATGAAATCGAGATAATCCGTTACCTGCTGATGGACCGAGGGCTCGAAGCGATCGTAATCAAATTCCAGGTTGCAGCCCCAACCATCGAAGTATTCCGGATTGTCATAAAGGGCGCTGGCTTCCGTAATCGGCGCAGCCGGGGTCGTAACATATTCACACCGCTCACAGCGGTAAATCTGTTTGCCGGTAAAGTCCTGCCCGATATGAGACAGCCGGGAATCACAAAGAAGGCACCGAGTGTCGTGTCTGCCGGTTGAAGTCATTTGTGATTCTGCCATTAGCAAAACTAGTTGGTGAAGTGAACGACTTTTGTACTATACCGAGTCCGGCAACCTCAAGTGAGCGCCGCCAGACTCCGCAGGAGTGAAATTCCGCTCGCGATGGGAAGGGCAATCTCACTAACACCTCGCATTAGCCAGGTAGAGCGAGCCAACCAGCGGTACCAGCCGTTTCAAAGGTAATCACATACCTGGCTCATCGAGCGGTCATAGTGCGCTGGTCGTCAACGCAACCACACCAATGGCAGAGCCACTGTCGGCATTGCTCGATGATTACTGCGGTCCTATGAGTCAAAGTATGTGATTGCCGTTAAAACGGCTACGAAGAACTTCTGGGTCAATGTTGTCACCTCGCTGAAGCGAGATGGTATTGCGATGAATAATCCTCCGCGTTTTCTGGCATTGTGCTAAATTCTCCTGCCAGAAGTTGTCTCCCCATGCGTATTCTGCAGATATGCTCGGCACGTGAACTAGGCGGCGGCGAGAGACACGTGGCCGACCTGGCTAATTCTCTGGCGCGCCGCGGCCACGACGTTTACGCGGTAGTAGTTCCGTCCTCGCCGCTCCATCCGGAATTGTCAGCCCTGCCCAGGCAAAACATTCGAGAATTGCCGATGCGCAATTCCTTGAATATCGTGACCGCTTTCAAGCTGGCGCGACTTCTCAGAGAGTTGCGGATCGAGATCGTGCATACGCACGTCGCGCGCGATTACCCGCTGGCCGCGCTGGCCGCCAACCGCGCGGACAATGTCCAGCTTGTACTCACGCGTCACGTCTTGTTTCCTCTAAATAAGAGTCACAGGTTAACGCTAAGGAACGTGGCTCGGGTTATTGCCGTGTCCCAGGCGGTCGCTGACCGGCTGCGGGTCTCGCGGATTTTCGATCGCAGCAAGATTGTCGTTGTTCCTAACGGCATTGACATAGATCGGTTCGCCGCGAGCAGGGAACGCGCCTCTGATTCGGGCCTGCCCCGGAAACTACGCGTAGGGATGATTGGCCACCTGGCGCCCATCAAAGGTCAGAAAGAGTTTATTCGCGCCGCGGCGATCGTTGCTCAGCGCCGCGATGATGTGGATTTCGTCATCGTGGGCGAAGACAAGTCACGCAAAGCTGAAAATCGACTTAGCATCGAAAGGCTGATTGATCAGCTCAATCTCAGGCAGCGCGTTAGCCTTGCAGGTTGGACAGACGACGTAGCGAAATTGCTTGGCACTCTGGATCTATTTGTTTCGCCCTCGCGGTCCGAACCCTTCGGCCTTTCGATGATTGAAGCGATGGCCGCCGGTGTGCCTGTGATTGCCACCATGTCTGAGGGCGCGCGCGAGATCATCGATACGGGCAAGACCGGCCGGTTGGTTCCACTCAGGGATGTGAACGCCCTGGCTGATGCAATTTTCGAATTGTTGTCGGATGCGGAAGAGCGCGCCCGCCTCAGCCGAAACGCCCAGCTCGCGGTTCGCGAACGTTTTTCGCTTGAGCGGATGGTCGATGCCACAGAGGAGGTCTACCGGCAGGCGCTGGAAGATCCTTTCGTTCGCGTCATCTGAGTGGCTCGTGCGTAGAATTTGCCGGCCAGAGGGGTTTGCTTGCGAGTCTCAAGGCCGGCTCGAATGCATGGCCACAGCTTTCCAATCGCCACCGCGGTTGACGAAAGTCAGGGCATAGAAAGCCTCGAAAGGCGCGGCATCGCCGTCGCCATTGTCACCGGGAATCCGCAATCGTTGCCGGATAGAAACACCGCGGGCAATTCCCGTGTCACCGTACACGGACACTTTAACGTCCCTGGGCTCGAGCCTCGAGTACTTCAAACGCCCGGATGCTAAATCGTCAAGCAATTCTTTCTTCGTCATTTGCTTGCCGGTGCTCTGTGTCCAAATAAAGGTATCATCGAGCAACGACTCTAATTTTGGGATGTCGGCTGAAAGAACAGCTTGTTGAAATGCCATCTCCGCAGCCGCAATTTCTTTGGCGCTTTCCTGATCAGTGCGCGGCACTTTGGTGGCCTGCCAACTAACTACTTGCCACTTTCCCTTGCGCTTGAGAAGCGTTCCCGTGTTCAGATAGTTCGCCACCTGGACCGTTCCATCTTTCTCAGTGGTACTGACCAGCCGAAAGGCGACTATGGCTGTCTTTCCATATTGTTGTAAAGAAATGTCTTCGGCACTGTAAGTCGTTTTCGGATCTGCCGGCTTCGGCGCCGGCGCTGAGCGCACGTCACGCATAACGTCGGCCTTGTTGCGCCGCCGTCCTCCGGATCCTGTGTAGACCAGCTCGTCTGCCCAAAAGCGATCGTGCATCCTGGCGTCGTTATGCGAGGCGCCGGCCAGAAACTCTTTCAACAACGCGGTCAGTTCAGCGGCATCGGGCGCCGTCTGTGCGTGTACACACAGGCTAAGCGCCAACACCACGATCGTGGATGAAAGAACTCGCTTCATCTGTCTATCCTCCCGGACAAAGGCTTTGTCAAAGATTTGCTCGCCGAACGGCTTGCCTCAAAAGTATTTTTCCTCGTCCGCGAAGCGGACTGAAAGAAAATAGCCCAGCGCTTCAGCGCTGGGTGACGCGGCAGATTCCCTGGAGTCCGTGAAGCGGACGACTGAATAAACATGCGAACCTTTAACACTTAAGACTCAGCCGTCCGTTTCACGGACTTCATTTATGTCTCCATCTTAATCCCACCGATGAATCGGTGGGCTATTATCATTCGTCGGCTTCGCCGACTTTTGAGGCAGAGCCCTCGCCGAACCTGATCTTCCAATTCTTTATCAGGATCTGAGTTTCTCCATTGCGACGCCGGACGATCTAAAGCCAACCTTTTCCCAAAATTCGTCGCTCCCGTGTCCGGCCCGGAGCACCCAGGTAATTGTGTCTCCATCACTGGTCAAACGCTGAATGAGGGCGCGACCGATACCCTGTCCGCGCCGATCGGGCGCCACCGCTACCATTGAGATGTAACCATTCGAAACTTCATCGCATAAGGCTCTGGCGAATCCAACCACGCGCGACCCTTCAAACGCGACCACAGTTCGTTTGGTATTCTCCATCATTGTTTTGAATTGCTCCAGATCTGAGACACGATGTTCCCATCCGGCCTCAGACAGAAACTGCCGCACCGATTCATAGTCAGCCGGAGTGATGGCTCTGAATTCCATTTCAGAATACGATTCGACTCATTAAAAAAGCCGAACCGTCATGATATGGGTTTCAAACTTCCAGGACCAAAATTCACCTGATCGTCAAATGATTTTAGTTAAGTCCTGTGCGTCCCTTGCCCGATGATTTCGCGTACAGCCACAAGCCAACGTAGACCAGTAACGAATAGGCCAGGGTAGCAACAGCAAGGGTGCAGAGAATTCCGCCGATACTGCCCAGTTTAGGAAAAATCTGATCAGGGGACGGGGGCGGAAAGAAGCGATACAAGAACAGAGCCGGCCAAGCCATCACCCATTTCAAGAATTGCTTTGCTCCAAATAAGAAACAGACCCCCGCCGCGAACATGATAAGAACACCGCCCAGGAGTGAAAGGAGTATTCGCTTCATCTCCCTTTTCGGAGCTTTAGGTACCTCATTTGTTCAAATCAGACAGTGCCCCCTCGGTTCTTATTGCGGGGCGGTGAAGCCTGTCAGCGGGTTGCCGTAGAACGCCTCAGTCTTCCAGGCGTTCTTGTCCCACAGCCCGTCCTGATCGCCGATGATCGTGACCGGCACAATCACGCGCCCGGTGCCCAGCTTGTTTGCCGATGCGATCCCGTTGTCGAGCTTCCCGTCGGGTCCGACCGTGAACTTGATCGAGCGTGCCAGTTTGTTATTCCACAGCAGCTTGAACTCGTACTCGCCGGGGTTCTCAGCCATCTTGAAAATATCTTTTTGGTTCTCGCCCTTCTTGTCCCAGCCCTTCACTACCGGGAACTCGCATTCCATGCGCGACCATTTGGCGCCTCCGACCATGTTGTGCGGCGTGTGTGTAGGCTCGTTTTCCACAATAGACCGGCACATGGGCGTGCCCATGCGTTCGCCGCCAGCGAAAATGAGGCCGATCTCTTTGCCCTGGTAAAACAGGTGCGCCTCCATGCGATGCGTGCTGCCGCGCGCCCAGAACGCGACGGTGAACGTTGGGTAATCCGGCTCACTCATGTTGTAGAAGATGTGGCCAATCGGCAGGTTCCAGTCGTGGTCAACGTAATAGACCCACTCGCCGGCAGTAACCGGGCAGGTGGGGTTCGTGCAGGCCTTCGCCACCTTCATCCTGCCGGTGAAGAGCGTGGCGTTCGTGCTTTGAAGTTCGTTCCGTACCTTGATGGAGAAGTTGACCGCTCCGGTGTAGGTCGAACTATTGTCTTCGGGGATGTCGCGCCCGCCGCACTCGAAGCCGTCCCCCTTCCCGTTCACCTCACAGTCGAACTTCAGCGCCGGACTGCCCGGGACGGTGTACTCGATGTAGTGGACATCGCCGCTGCTGCGGTCGCGAGTGAGGCTGAACCTGAAATAGGGCACCCAGCTCCACATGTTGCGATTCGTCCGGTAGAAGTTAAGCGTACGGGCGGTCACCTGAATTGAAGTTCTGATGACGCCGGGCTGGTCCTGGCCGGCGGCAGATGTGCCGGACGAGACGAGCGGACCTACCATCAACGCAAAAAGCATAAAAGCCAAAGCGAGCCTGATGTTATTTCGCAAGGTTCCATCTCCTAATTGTTTATAGAGTTTCCACATGCAAGCTCCGCCGCGCGGCAGGTCCGCTTCGCTGCGATTCGCGATCGAATTCAACGGCCACCAGTCGGCGGAGCCGACGATAGATCTGTAGCCCACAGCGCAAGCTGTGGGTAATCGTTGGTGATCCGAACCAAGCCGCAGCGGGGCGAAACCTCAATCGCCCCTAACGGGGCTCGTGTCTAATAACTGCTGTCCCTCACGCCGTGGGCCACAGTACTTCCGCCGCTACGCGGCTAAAGAGAAAGCGATCCAACTACTACGTATTAGACCCCACCCGTGTCGTCTAGGTCCGTTATGGGCGTATTATACCTCGCATGCTTGGCCGAGGTCTTGATAAAAAGTCTTGCGTCAACCACCGTTTCGCGCGTTTGGAACATGTGCGGTAAAATGGGCGTCTAACAATTCCATGCCCACAGAACACAGTATTCCCGAAGACAAATCGCACCGAACGCTGATCATTGTCGTGGCTGTAATCGCAGCCGTACTGATTGGCGGCTTTTTCTATCTGTTGTTGCGCAGAACAATGGCGCCCACCGCGCCCCCAACCTTGGAAGCAGCGATCCGGCCGGGTTCGGCGGACTGGGACAAGTACAGCAAACTAATTGCCCGGGACGATCCTGAAGCCGATGAAGCCAAGCGCGCTCTGGGCGACACTGTGATGACCCTGCACTCGACGGTGCGCAACTTTACCGGCCGCACAATCGTCGGGCTGGAGGTGCGCGGCGCCGTCGTCGATCATGATGGCAAACCAGTGAAAGAGAGAACGGTGGTGATGATCCCCGGGCGTCAGTCAGAGCTGGAGCCAAACAAGACAATGAAGGTCTCAATCATGCTCGAAGGCTTCACAGAGAGCGACGACCGCGCAAACATCAAGATGGAAGTGGTGGGATTTAAATTGAAGTAGTTGGTGTCAGAAGCCCGACCGTGAGGGAGGGCAACTCGCGTATCGATTCATGATTGAGAGAATCGTTTCTACTGACACGATGACTTAAGGCCAGAGTTGCCCTCCCTCACGATCGGGCTTCTGACACGATGAGTGAGGGCGAGGGTTGCCCTTGCTTACGCGCGGGCTTCGGACACCTAATCCAGAAACAACTCTTCCAAAGATTGCCGCACCGGCTGAACTGAAACCAGCTTGCCATTTGCCTTCCGCAACGCGGCGATGGCCGCGTCGACCTGTTTCTCGTCCGAAACTTCAATTCGTAGTCCGCTGGCGGTCGTCGTTACTGTCGCGCCCGTCTCCAGATGCTGCTTCAGCAATGCTTCGTCGGCGCCGGTGGCGATGATTTCGATCAGGCTCGATTCATGCGCGCGCAGTTCGTCGAGCGAGCCCGCATGCGCCAGGCGTCCCTGCTTGAGAATCGCCACGCTGTCACAAAGCACTTCGATATCCGACAAGATGTGCGAGCACATAAAGACGGTCTTTCCCTGCGTCCGCAGAGCAGCTATTAAGTCCCGCACCTCCCGGCGGCCGACGGGATCGAGGCCGCTCATTGGCTCGTCCAGAAAAACAATCTCCGGATCGTTAACCAGGGCCTGAGCGAGTCCCACGCGTTGCAGCATGCCTTTGGAAAACTTGCGCAGTTGCCGGTCCCAACTTTTCTTTTCCAGATTCACTCGGGTTAGCAGCTCTTCAGTGCGACTCTTCCGAACAACGGCCTCAAGTCCAAACAACTCTCCGCAGTAATTCAGGAACTCGCGCGCCGTCAGATAGTCATAGAAGTAAGGATTCTCAGGCAGGTAACCGATGCGCGCGTGCATGGGAATGTCGCCGATGTCGCGCCCGAGGATGCGCGCAGAGCCGGCGGTCGGGAAGATCAGGCGCATCAGCAGTTTCAGCGTCGTAGTCTTGCCCGCGCCGTTAGCGCCGAGGAAGCCAAAGATTTGGTTTTGCTCAACGGTAAGCGACAGGCCATCCAGCGCGCGCACCTTGCGCTTGCGCCAGAAGCCCACTTCGTAATCCTTGGTCAGATTGTTGATTTCAATTGCCGCCATTGATTTGGAGTGCGGTGACTTGCCACCGCTTTCTACGATCGCTAATTCACCCTCACATTGGGCTTCTGCCTCGAGCCAATCAGTCTTCGTCGTAAGTGAGTACGTGACAGTTGCCCTTGCTGACGCCCGGGCTTCTGACGCTATCGTTTCGGAACCAATGATCTGTCATCCAGCTCAACCTCGCACCCATTTTGCGTCAAGCGATACGGCGTCCCGGAGGGATCGAGAGGCGCGCCCGTGCTGTCCAAACGCAGCTTACCCGCGCGCAAAGCAACGGCCACTTCTCGCCACGACTGAACACAACGGCCGGAAGCGGCCTTATAGTTACTCAGCTCCCGTCCAATCAGCTCGCGGTCATCCAGCGAATCCAGTCGCATGATTTGCCTGGTCACCATATCCTTGACGGCTTCATCATTAGATCCTTCACCGAGGTGCACGTACATTTCGCGGGCGGCTCCGCGCGATCCGCCTTCCGCTTTCATCCGCGCGCTGATTGCCATCATCCACTCCGGCGCGCCCTTCAACCGTGCGCCGGTGGCGTAAACCTCGCTCGCCTTGTGATAATCGTTGCGCCGCCAATAGACATAGCCGAGATGCTGATAAAGCCGCCATGCAGATGGGTTAGCGGCAATGCCCTGGTCCAATAATTCAATTGCGTCATCCGAATTGAAGGCCGGCAGAACCACCGCGCCGTATTGATATGGAGCCATGAATTGCGGATCGAGCGTGGTACTGATGTGCAACAACTGTGGCAACAAACGCAGGTCGAGCTCAGCAAGAATATCAAGACCCAGGCTGGGTGCTGCCTGCGAATCCTCGTAAGCCACAATCTTCCCACCGACATATTGCAACGAGCGCATCCAGTAGAAATCAGATGCGAGGCCGTTGAAAGCGAGACTGAGTCGCTTTGCCGTCGTGGCGCTAACATAAAGCGGTTCGTCGCCGAATTGCCTCTGCACGCCGGCGCGGCGCGCGTCGCTTACTCGAGTCAGCATGACGGCGGCAGCCAGGCCGATTACGACTATCAGAACCTGCAAGATTTCTGTTCGCTGAAAGGACTTCATTCTTCAACACGACAAACCCAGGTTTGTCGAACTCATTTGAAATTCCGCCGGCTAATGATCAAAGTCGCCGCTGCCAACAACACCGCGCAATAGACAATCGCGTACGTTATGGCCAGCGCAATTGAGCGCACATCCGGCGCGATGCCGTGAGCCACCGGGGTAATCACACTGTAAATAGAAAGATTCGGTAGCAGGTAATACACGGCGCGAAAGACGAAACGTGCCGGCGCGCTGCCGCTTGTGGCGGCCAGCGTCTTTAGATCCGCGCTGAAGTGCCCAATGATAAAAACAAAAAACGTCAGCAAGGCTGACAGCGCCGGCGACGAAAACGATGAGAACAACAACGCGACTCCGGTGATGATTGCCAGCTCGAAATAGATCAGCAGAATCGCCGGCCAGATTTTGAGGATTAGCGGATCCCAACCGCGGCGAATGTAAACCAGGGCCAGCGAGACACCGACACCCATGATGGCCACGTTGACCAGCAAGGTGCCGCAGAGGCCCAGGTATTTGCCCAACAGAAATTGGCCGCGACTAATTGGCTTGGAAAGAATCGCGTAGAGAGTGCGCCGCTCGATCTCTTTGTAAACCAGGCCGACGCCCACGAAGATGGCGATGAAAACTCCGAAGAGCACCATCGTGCTCAAACCAAGATCGACGATGATCTTTGCTTCTTGTCCCGCCGAGAGCTCGCCCAGAAAGATCGCGCCGGCGATTAGCAGCAAGACAAAGAGAATCAGGTTATAGAGAACGCGATCGCGAACTGCTTCGCGAAAAGAATTGCGGGCGATCCATAAAACGCGCGCCGCTGAGCCGCTAACGGCAGGCGACGCTGCAGGCGTGAAATTGCTCATTAAGTTTCGCTGAACTTAAAGATCGACAAGTATCCGCTAACGATCATGGTTGAATATACACACGAGGCGTCGAGTTTGTCAGTAATTATCTCGTTTCGAGATTGTCCTAACATCATGTGGGGCACTAGCCCGACCGTCAGTGAGGGCTCCCGCCCGGATCGCGACTGAGCCCTCCCTGACGGTCGGGCTAATGCCCCGGCAACACACTAATGGGAAACCTGGCCTTCGTCGCGAATCGCTGCGCCAAAATCTCTGAAGGTGAAAGGTTTTGAGAGAGCGGAGAAGTCCGGTTGTTTATCTTGATGCACCAGACTGAGAACGCTGTCACTGCGAAAACGCAGATTAACGCCGATCGATTCCAGCAGCCTCAGACTGGTCCGGGCCAGTCGCCATGGAACCGGGATGAGTTTCACTCTCTTTTCACTTCCAGTTTTCGCCAGCAGTTTGATGATCAGTCGCAGAGTGTATGGCCGCGGATTCGCGGCCACCAGGGGCTTGTCCGATTCAATGTTGGATTCTTGCAGCAACAGTTCGATGAATCGAGCCAGATCGTTTTCATGAGTCAGATAGAGTTCCTGCTCACCATTGCCGATGAGCGGTATCAGGCCGCCTCGGCCAATGCTGGTCAACAGTGCGCCTATCATTCCGCCCGATTCTGAGATGGGCGTGCTGTAAATTAGCCCCGGCCTGACTGAGAAACTTTGAATGGTCCCCCTCAGGGCATTTTCGATTTCCAGCTTGGCCTGGCCGTACAGAGACCGGCACCCCGCAAATGCACTCATCGAAGAAATGAACACCACGCGCTCGACTCCTTCCGCGCGCGCCTGGTTGAATAAATTTATCGACCCGTTAACATTGCGGTCCCAAATTGCTTCACGCAAACGCGGGTTGAAATCGTAAGCAGCGTGAATCAGTGAATCAATTTTGTTGTCAGCAAAAAAGTTCGCCGCGACGCCGCTTGAAAGTGAAAACTGCGATGAAGGTAGTGATGGATCGATGTTTCCGGAATTGCCTGTCAATTGAAACACAGAGGCGCCGCGATCTTTGAAGTAGCGGCACAAGCATTTGCCCAGGTATCCTCCGGCGCCTGTAATCGCTATGCGAAGAGTTTTCGCCATATTCTGATGCGGCTCATTCACGCAGAGAATTCCGTGGCGATCCGGTGCGCGTTGGCCATCGCGGTCAGGGTAATAGTGCTCGCTGGGATGCTTGGGAACACACTTGAATCAACGATGTGGACCCGGCGACAACCAGCCGGCGTTCCCAGCACGTCCGTTTCAAGTTCGCCCGGCGACGACCTCATGGGAAAGGAACCTCCCGTATGGAAGCCTCTGCCGGGCGCGCCAATTTTCATCAAGGCGCTCACCGGCGTGCCGCGCAGGAAGCTCCTGACAGAGCGAAGCTTCCTTGTTAGCCGCTCGATAGTCGCATTGGTTTGGGGGTTCTGCTTCACTTTTAATGCCAGCCGGGCCGTCAGTGCTTTTTCCTCGCGAGGCAATAGACTAGCTTCGATTTCATGCGAGTAATCCGAATGAAGATAGCATTGCAGCAGAATGAAGCGCTTCAAAAATGAGTCGATCAGAGGTTTGCCTAAGAGATGGAGGGGACCAATCGCATTCTTGATCGCTGCGCGATAGAGATCGTTGTAACCGTACGCTTGCAGGTGCACGCTTTTTCTGCTCACTTCTTCATCAAAGATTTCGATAAAGGCCTGGGCCAGCGTGTGTTCCGGCTCACTTGGGTTGAAAGAAGCGGGGGCGCGATAGCGAAGCAACGGCAGCAGGAAGTATTGGCTGTCCTTGAGCCGAACGCTGGCATTCGTCGCGTGGAGACTCTCCAACACCAGGCGGGTTGTTGAGAGAGTGCCGGCGGCGATAAAGAGGCGCGCCGCCTGAAACGAAACGCCACTCTTACTCGCCAAATCGTAGGCTGCGATCTCGATCTTGTCCCCGTGCTCGCGAAAAGTCTTAACGATAATATTTCGACGGTAGGTAAAGTTGGAATCGCGCCGCAAAACCTTCAACGTGTCTGAAGAGTTGTAAATCAAACCGAGGGGACAACCATACATGCACATCCTACAGGACGCACAGGCGAGTTTGTGTTGATTCCATTCTGAGACTGCCAGGCGTGAGCGGCCAAAGATCACATTGCGCTGCATAAGCTGCGCGCGACTGGCCCGCATGTCTTCAAGCAGCGAGTTGATCATAGAACCGCTTTGGAGACGATTGTGGGGTTCGGTGTAAAGCGGAAACTTGCTCGTTAGATCGTCGGACTCTCCAGCCAGACCGGTAAACTCCAGGACCGCGCGATAGTGTGGCTCAAGCTCGCTGATATTAATTGGCCAATCAGTAATATCGTCCGATGCGTAGGGCAGCATGGCCGCGCCCCAAACATTACTCAGACCGCCTTGTGCGAGCGACGGCAAAATGCCGATGTCACCGTTTGCGGCGATGAATTGCCCAGCTTCGCGGTAGGGAAAGTCCGATCCGTAAGCGAGTTTTAAAGTAATACCCTTCGCAGTCGCTGAGGTTCCAGCCTTGAAATCTTCGAGGTCGTCAATCTTCCATTCCGACTGCGGTGTCGATGAAGTGCGATTCAGCGCGAGTTGTTTTGATTCTTCCAGAGACAGGCCCGCGTCCAGCATCGTGACCTTCAGCCCGCGTCTTAATAACGCGCCTGCCGCGGCGACGCCGGTTGGGCCAGAACCGATGATGTAATGACTTTCATTCATTCAGCATCATTGTAAATCAATTCAACCAGCAGGAGGTGGGCGCGAATATTTGGCGAGTACATGGGCAGACTTATCTCTTGTACGCGCCCAGGCGTCAATCCTGCTCTGGCAAGATTGGGCAGCGCTTCCTCATAACGTTGCTTTTGCACGATCGTAAACATCTTTTTTGAGCGGTTGGTTCTAAGAATTTCGCGCACCCGAAGACGGGCACCGTCGGCCTGCATGTAATTAAACAGATGCAAGAACTTGGCTACGGAGACCATCGGAACGCTGTCTGCTGCCATCGCCATATATCCGCTGGTCGCATCAATGCAGTTTATCCACATTTCGACGTCGCGAAACTGTGCCTTATCGGAAGGGGAATAAAAGTCCTGCGCCACGCGGTCACGGAGTAAGTAGCTTGCTTCCGCGCGATAACTGTAGTTTTTGTTGAAGTCGAGTTGCCGAGGCATGTCCAGGTCCGCCAATGACTTGAAAGTTGCGCCGGTAAACCTGTTCGTGAATATGGGCTGCATGACTCGATCGCAGAGTAAGCTTTCGTTAGCACATTCAAAATGGACCAGGCCGAACCAAAGCCCGAAAAGACTCTGGAAGGTTGCGAAGCCCAGAACGAGCACGAATGCAATCCGGGTTTTGAGTAAGGCCATCCGGGCAGTAGGTAACTTTGTTGATACCTGGTCATAGAGATATTTGAAAATGAAACAGCACGCGACTCCGCCGAATATCTCACCAACCAAAGCGTAACGAAGATCGCCTGAACCAAAGGACCAGAGGTAACAGCCAAGTACCATTACGAAACAGATCTTCCTGATCGGGGACGGCGCCTGCCGCCATAACAAAACACATAGCGCAAGGATAAAGCCGAAGTTCAATCGGCCGCTGTAGATGATTGCCGTATTCATCGCGCTCAAGTTTGTCGGATAAACAAACGAGCTGATCGGCCATAAAAACTTCGCCAGAAGGCCATGCGGCCCGATTTCCTGATCGTGATAGTTTGCAGGGACCATCAATGAGGACTTGAATATCCCGTTGTAGTAAGGGAAGAACGGATTGCCGGTTTGGCTAAACATATAAGCCAGGAAAAAGACGGAGGGTAACGCACCAGCTAGTACTGCAATCGCAATGGCCGTCTTTTTTGGCAGAAGCCTGTGCTCGCGATAAAGCTTGATCAATTCATAAACGCAGAGCAATGCAATCGGAATCGCAAAGAACGTATTGGTTAGTTTGAAAGCCACGCTGATCCCGAGGAGCAGAGCAATCTTGATCAGTGATCTGTCCGGATGTCGTGACTGACTCAATCTGATTGTGAGAAGGGCCGCCGCCGTTAGAAGTGGTAACGACAGCAGATCAATCATGTAGATATTGATGAGATAGGAGATTTGATCGGTTGCGACGATGAACAGAATGGCAAAATAGCGGACAATTCGTTTTGCCAGTATGGGCGCCAGGATCTCGTTCAGTAGGTTAGCAGTCCAAAGTAGGACTGCGACATTTAATAGGGGCGCCAGGCGGTAGCCGATGAGATACTTAAGGACGCCGAACACCATGTCAGGGGCGGGATTTACCAGCAGCGTTCCCGGGAAGAAGTCACCATTGATCATTGGCCAGCCACGCAGGGCTCTTTCCGTATTTACGAGATGGTAGTTGAGGTGATCCATCTCGAACGCGGGAAAAGGCGCGCGCAAGAAGAAGAAGATCAGAATTGGCGCGACCACAACGATAAGCCACAGCCAGTCGACCCTAATGCCGGCAAAAAGACCTCGCGTTCCTTGTTCTTTTGTTGAAATCCATGAGTGCCAGCCGCTTTCCACGGTGCTGGCAGAGCCCTCCCATCCATCTCCTCGCTGACCGCTCCAAAGCCATATGATCACGCCTGCGACCAGCGTAGAAATCGACCACGCAATAGCGTTTTTCACAGAGCCGTTCCCGACCGGCCAGAGGTATTGGCGCACAATACAAAGCAGGTAGAGGAACAGAACGGTATCGGGCAAAGGATAGAGACGCCTCGCCAGTGGCGTCCGAATCCGGGGGGCAGATTGTTCTGAGTGATCGACCACGAAATATGTGTCAGCGGCGCCTGAGCCGCAACACGCCGAGGAACAGGCTTGAAAGCATGGTTTGAAATCCCAACGCGATCGCGGTGACCGAAGGAATCACAACGCGCAGCGTCTCAGAGGGATTGAGCAGGCCGAAGCCTCTTAGCTCCCAGTTAACAACCGCGAAGATCGATCCGGCAATGCCCGCCAACAACGCAAGACCGCCACAGATCAGACCTTTCTCTAAACTAACTTCCGATAAATGTCTCTCTAGTTTCGGATCTGCGGGCAGCAGACCTTCGCTGATCGCAAAGACCTTGGTAAACACCGCAAAGATAGCCGACTGATATCCGAGCGTCAAAAGCAAAGAGCCGTACAGCAATGTGTGCACGTCCAGGCGAACGCCGCGGATTAACTGGGGGCTGGGCAACAGAAAGGCCCAGATCAAGAGGCCGATAAACATCGACACCAAACCCGGATACAAGAATAGCCAGCGTGGGCTGTAGAGAAGAAGAAAGCGTAGGTGGCGCCAGCCATCGTGCCAGCTTCGCAGGTGTGGCGGGCGGCTGCGGCCGTCCTTGGACAGGGTTGTGGGAACCTCGGCGATCCGTTTCTCGTTGATCGTCATCTTCACCACCATCTCGCTGGCGAACTCCATTCCGGTAGTTCTGAGATCGAGTTCCATAGCCGCATCTTTGCGAAAGCCGCGTAGGCCACAATGAAAATCTCCACATGCACTCCTGAACAGCAGCTTGCCGATGAAGGTAAGCACGGGATTGCCAAGATACCTATGCAATGGAGGCATCGCGTTAGGCTTTATCCCGCCGCGAAAACGATTTCCCATTACCAGGTCATAGCCGTCGCGCAGCTTCTCGACAAAAGGCATCAGGTTCACAAAGTCATAAGAATCGTCGGCATCGCCCATGATGATGTATCGACCGCGAGCCGAGCGAATCCCGCCCATGAGCGCGCTGCCATAGCCTTTTGCGGGCACATCGATTACGCGCGCGCCGCATTTCGTGGCCAGGCCTTGCGAGCCGTCGGTCGATCCGTTGTCTGCGATGATTACTTCGCCGTCGATTCCATGTTGCTCCATGAAACCGCGCGCTTTTTGAATGCAAACTTCCAGCGTCTCAGCCTCGTTCAGACATGGCATGACGATCGACAGTTCGCACGCCGGCAAGTTGGCGTCTTCCGCGCGCTGTCCATTGTGCTGCGCTCCAAACCGATCAGCCTTTTCGGTGATCGCTTCCTGTGGCGCGACAAGAGTTCCAAATGATCCGAGGGCATTTTCTTGAACGCTCATGACGATTCTCTCCTTGAAGAAAGTGTTAAGAGTTGAAACCTAACCCTGACACTGTAACGGGGCTCTTTGCGCGAATAGCCAGCAGCGCGATTGCCGCCAAAGCGAAAACCGCAAAGATGCTGAGGATGTTGGCTAAGGTTTGATGGCGAGGACGAACAAAACTCATTTCAATGGTTTGCCTTCCAGCCGGGATCTCCACCAGGAGAACTCCATCCGCGTCCGGACGAGTTGCGAGAATGTTGCCTTCGGCCGTTCGCAGCTGCCAGTAGGGATAAAAGAAAGTGCGCAGACGCGCGTCTGTTTTGTCGCCGTTTCCGACCGTGAATTTTCTGTTCTCTGATTGCCAGGACAGAATTGAAACCAATCGTCCAGCGGCGCTCACTTCCGATGCGTTTTCTTTTTCCAGTCGTTTCACTGCTTCAAGCGTCGTCTCTCGCGGTAACCACTCTTCCAGGCTGGTAGAGGCCCTGCTCTCTTGAACCATCGCATTGAAGGAGTCGTGATCCAGGAACAGAGCATTTCTTATTGGATAGGACCATGAAAACGCCAGAGCGATGACCACGGCGCCTAGCGCCGACATCAATCGAACGCGCGATCGAAATACTTTACTGGCCCTGCCGACTTCGTCACTAATATTTTCCCGGCGCGCGTTCTGGAATTCTTTCCACAGCAGAGGCATGGCGATGCCGGCCAATCCGCTCGCCAGGATTGAAGAAGCTGACAGCCAGCGCCAGGGAAGTTCCATTGAAGAGAGTTTGGGAATCACTCTCCACAAAGGCGTAGAAAGCGACGTAGCCATGAAGAACGTAAAGAGAGCCACACAGGCAACTGCGCGGATTGAGCGATGATTCTGTCGAAGCCTGGCAGACGAAAAAAGGAACACCGCGGCTGGAATCAGCAGCCCCAAAGTCATTACGAAAATTAAGTTAACGTACCATGTCGATGGGTCATGTCCGCTGATGGAAAATGCAAAGTTGGTGCGGTAATCGAACCTTTGGCCCGGTTGAATCGTAGCGCCCTTCAATAGCGGCAGCTCGCGGACAAGGTTCATCCAGTAAAATCCGCTTAACAGGATTCCGAGCGCTCCCGCCACTCCAAGCTCGATGAGCCTTCTTACTCGGACGGATCTATCGAAGCGCAAAGCTGCGTAGAGGGGAATCGTCAACACGGCCATCATCGCCAGCGGGATGTGAGTGAAAATGAGCGCAGCAAATGCGATTGCCAATAATACTTGCAGTCCCAGCACCCTGCTGCGGGAAACAGCCGCACCGGCCAGTCGCTCGGTCACTCCCAATAACAACGCGAAAAATGCAGCTCCCGCGAATTGCGAAAGCATTGCTGCTTGATATGGTTCGTTGAGCCGGAAGGGCGCGCAGGAATAAACCAACGCACCGATTAGCGCCTGGGTTTGCGTCGCCCATGCCCTCAGCCAATAGAAAACCGAGTATGCCCCGGCAATTGCGAGGACGACGAACAGAAACTTGAGTGACAACGTCCAATCAACAGCGAAAAACCGTATGGCGGAAAGCACGTAATAGGTGAGCGGCGAGTAAATGCGAAAGCTGCCGTCACCATAACCGGCGTTCGACAGGTGTTGCCAGGCGGGATAGAAATTTCCTTGTCTGAGGGACTCGTCGAAGGCCTGAGCGAAGCGGAGGTGAGATGCTAAATCAGGACCGTTCGGAACTCCCCAGATTAAGAGCGGAACCATCGAAGCCGTTACGCCAACCAGCACGATCAACGGCAGCCTGGCCCTCGAGAATCTGACTTGCACTCTTGCAAGACACTCGAGAATTGTCTTCCAGTGATTGACGGAAATGTTGGTTGCCTGAAAAGACATGGGGACCCTTTTGCACTCCGCGTTTGCGACGCGAAATTTAACAACCTGAAAACTTGGGGGGCGGGATAAGTGAATGCGGACGTACTGGTGAAGGTACGTCCGCTGTTTGTTGATTATCGTGTCAACCTGCAAAGGGCCAACACCAAAACTGGGTCGAGTCTAATTCCCGATTGCATTCATTGCTTTGACTGATGCTTCATCGGTGGGCGCACCGGAGAGGTCCGTATCACCGCGCATCACTCCATCTTCGGTAATTCCAAATCGTCGCGAACCTGTTTTACCTATTCCGGATGTACTTACGGGAAACGCATAAGCCCAGAATTGGTTTGCCGGCGTACCCTCTGGGGTCGCTGCAAAGGTGTAACCACTCTTGGTTCCGGAAGAAAGCACGCTGTCAGTCATTACGCGCGATCCCAGCGTGGCTAAATCTGCAAATTCCCCATTACCGTAAGTGTGCTGGTAGGCGGCCTCGCAAGAGCTGATGGTGCGCATGGAAGATTGGGCCGAGCCTTCATTGGCTGCTCGTCTTGAGGCCAATAGGTTGGGAATGGCAATGGCGGCGATGATCCCGATGATCGCAACGACGATAAGAAGTTCGATCAGCGAGAAGCCTGCGTTTTTTTTCGGTTTCATGATTCTTCTGCTTTCGAAGACGTAAGCAGGGGCGAGAGGGCCCCTGCCTCCGGGAAAGCTGATTAACAGCCTAGTTGCCAACGGGAGTGAAGCCGGAACACGAAGTCGCGACGGTGCTGGCGGCTGCAGTTTTGGCGGACAGGACGCCGCTCTGATCGATACAAAACTCGCGCGTTCCAGTTGCGGTAACACCGCTGAACGTTACGGGAGCGGCGCCGATCACGAAATCTGTGCTCGAAGCGACAGGATCAGTGCCGGTCGTGAAGTTGTAGCCACTCTTGACACCGCCACCGAGGACGCTGTCGACGAGGTTCTGGCTTACCAGGCTATCCACTGGTCCGTAACTGCCGTTGCCGGCGGTTGAACGGTAGGTCGCCTCAGCGCTGCTCATTGTGCGCAGTGACTGCTGGGCCGAACCTTCGTTGGCGGCGCGCCGGGAAGCGAGAAGATTGGGTATGGCGATGGCGGCGATGATGCCGATAATCGCAACAACGATGAGCAGCTCGATTAATGAGAATCCTTTGTCAGTTCTTGGTCGCATTTCTACTTTCCTCCAAATGACTATTTCGTGCTATTGCTTAAAGAAAAAAGGGGCAGGGAAAGCATTCCCTGCCCCCCGGAGAACTGATTAACAGTTCAGCTTAGTTGCCAACGGCGGTAAAGCCAGAACACGCAGTCGCGACGGTGCTGCTGGCCGCGGTTTTTGCGGACAGGACGCCGGTCTGATCGATACAAAACTCGCGCGTTCCAGTTGCGGTAACACCGCTGAACGTTACGGGCGCGGCTGCGAGCACGAACACTGTCGTGGACGCGGTCGGGGCCGTGTTCGTGGTGAAATTGTAGCCACTCTTGACACCGCCACCGAGGACGCTGTCGACGAGGTTCTGGGTCACCAGACTGGCCACTGTTCCGTAACTGCCATTGCCGGCTGTCGCCTGGTAGGTCGCCTCAGCACTGCTCATTGTGCGCAGTGACTGTTGAGCTGAACCTTCGTTCGCGGCGCGCCGGGAAGCCAGAAGATTGGGGATAGCGATGGCGGCGATAATGCCGATAATCGCAACGACGATGAGCAGCTCGATAAGCGAGAAGCCCTTCTGATTCTTTTTCATGTCTTTGTTTGCTCCTTCAGAGATTGAGATAAGCTGGTTGTTTGTCTTCGCGCCACCGGCTTTGTCTCATGAACAACCGCAGCGCGCGATTTGTCGTGGCGACTATCATCAAGCCCCGTGCCAGACGCGGAGCAAAGGCAGGATTTGAAAGACTACCGCGGAAACTATGGAGTTTTCGTGGACTGGGACTGTTGAAGCCCGCGGAATCATGGTGACAAGACGTGGCTTCTGACAATTAGTGTCAGCGTCCAAGTGACGGTTTTCGTCAAAGTAGCGGGTAAGTGAGCTAAGGCGTGGCGAGAAAGTCGCGGATCAGGCGCTGTTCCTTTTCATCTTTGATCCGCGTGAAGAGCTTGGCGCCGAGTCTGGTAATTGTCTCTGGTTTGTCGAAAGGCATTCGGTCGTAAACCTGGCCACCCTGAAAATGGCAAGGCTGACATCGAGCCTGGAAGATTGGCTTGATCTCGCGGTCAAAGTCGGGCTTCTTTGCGTTTGAATCCGTGGAAGAGGCGGCAACACTTTGCACGCCGGCGATAGGGGTTCCTGATCTCGCCAGATGATATGCGGCGAATCCAAGTGCCAGGGACAAAGCCAGAATGAGCAAAGCCGCTCGCATGCCGCGATCCTACACCAGAATCCGGCCGGCGACGAGCAGTTGCCAGAGGTATTTGCGAAATCTCGAATCTTCTCTCAGCGAATCTATTTCTGGATCGAACTTTAGCTTCGCAAACAAATGCGAGAGACATGGGGCCAGCTCGTTTCAGTATGGACAATGCTGGCGTGCCGGCGCTAACAGCGATATATTCGACCATTACTGAAGACCAATTACATGTTTAACCCGTCAGCCACATTCAGAGTTCTGGCCGGATTTCTCCTGTTGTCTTCGCTGCACCTGTATGGGCGACAACTGCCCAACAAGACAAACGCGCTGGTCAAACATTTCGCGATGCGGTTGCCTAACACCAGCCCCGATGCGCCTCAACTCGCGAAGACGGTGACGATTTATCGTGATGCTTTCGGCGTTCCGCATGTCTTTGGCCAAACAGACGCCAGCGCCGTATTCGGGTTTGCTTATGCACAGGCCGAAGATAATTTCTGGCGCATTGAAGAGAATTATGTTCAAGCTCTGGGGCGAGCATCCGAACTCTATGGTGAAGAGCGGCTCGATTCCGATCGCCTCAACCACGCATTGGAGATTCCAAAGCTCGCTCAGCAGGAGTATCGCCGCCTCGATCCGCACACTCGCTCCATCTGCGATGCGTTCGCGGCCGGACTCAACTATTACCTTTTGCGGCATCCAGAGGTCCACTCGCGACTGCTCATGAAGATGGAGCCGTGGTACCCATTGGCCTTCATCCGATACAACTACTATCAGAACGGATTCGCTCGTGACCTAAACCTGCGAAACACTAATCTGCAAACAGCCGAGAATGAACGAGGCCAAACTGCGAACGAAGGTTCAAATGGTTGGGTAATTGGCCCATCCAGGAGCGCGACCGGTCACGCGATGCTCTTCATCAACCCGCATCTCCCGTTTTTTGGTCCCGGGCAGGTCTATGAAGGGCACATTCACAGCGATCAGGGGTGGAACTTTACTGGATATACGCGCTTTGGATTTCCGTTTCCTTATGTCGGCCACAACGATAACGGTGGCTGGGTCAGCACGGACAATGCGGCCGATCAAGAAGACGTGTACATCGAAACCTTTGACGATCCGGCGCGGCCACTCGCTTACAGGTACGGCAGTGAATACCGCCTGGCGACCGAACACGTTGAAGAGATTCGTGTGAAGACCGCGAACGGAGTAGAGACGCGTCACTTTACGATGCGAAAGACGCATCACGGTCCGGTCGTGGGTGCGCGCGATGGCAAACTCCTGACGTTGCGGATGGCGAGGTTCGAGGATGACGGCTGGCTGCGGGAGTGGTACGAGATGACTAAGGCCCGCTCCCTCGCGGAACTAAAGAGAGCAATGGCCCCACTCAAAATGCTATTCGGCAATGTGATGTACGCCGATCGCCAGGGCAACACTTTTTATCTATACAACGGCGCCGTACCGCGCCGGAACCCCGGTTTCGATTGGAGCAAACCCGTCGACGGAAGCGACCCGGCGACCGAGTGGCATGGCTTCCATAAGATGTCAGAGCTGCCGCAGCTCACCAATCCGAAAACCGGCTGGATGCAGAATTGCAACACCACACCTTTTTTGCTGACCAGTGAAGGCAATCCCAATCCCAAACAGTATCCGTCATACATGGTTCAGGAAAGCGACAATCCGCGCGGACGCATATCCCGGCAGATTCTGTCGGCCGCGAGCAGCTTCACATTTGACCAGTGGCGGCGCGTGGCGTTCGACACGCGCGTGATCGGCGCGGACACGTTCCTGCCTCCGCTTCTCAAGGCAATAAAAGATCAGCTTAGTTCCAGATCCGCGCAAACGGATCCGAACTTTTCACGTCTTCGTGAAGCCGCTGCGGAGTTGAATGAATGGGACCACCGCAGTACCGGCGGTTCAGTTGCGATGACTCTCTTCACGCTGTGGCGCGAGCGGGTATCGAGACAAGAGGCGGCAACGGCCGCACGTCAAACAGCCGCGCTCAACGATGTTCTCGATACGCTCGAGCACAACTTTGGCACCTGGCGCGTAGGTTGGGGAGAGATCAACCGGCTACAGCGTCGCGATGAAAGCAAGGCAGAGGAGTTTCAAGATTCGCGACCAAGTTTAGCCGTGCCGGGGGTGAACGGTGCTGACGGTGCGGTCTTCACGTTTTATGCGCCGTCAGTGTCGGGACAGAAACGGCGCTATGGAATGGCGGGCGGGACCTACATAAGCGTCGTCGAATTCGGGCCGCGCGTGCGTGCGCTGTCGGTTCATGTGTTTGGAGCCAGCGGCCACCGAGAGAGCCGGCACTTTATGGATCAGTCAGCGCTCTATGTTCGCGGAGAATTCAAGCCGGCCTGGTTTACTCTCCCGGAAATCCGCGCGAATCTCGAATCGTCATACCATCCCGGTGACGAGCGGCGTGATTGAAAAGATGGCGTCCCGTACCGGAGTCGAACCGCCGTGAAAGGAAAGCGACTTAACGGAAGTCAACGGAACTTAGCGGCATGGATAGCACTTACTTACCGCACTTGAAGGACTCAGGGGAACGCTTATTGGATCTTTAATGGACGCGCCTAGCGAGTATCCAAAACGTAGTAATCTTCGCTCACTAAATCTTGTTTCGCAGATGTAAGGCCGACTTCGCTCCGTAGGAGCGAAATGTTTATAGTCACGCAACTCCTTTTGCTCTCCTAGCTCTGTGGGAGCGGAATGTTCGACCTGTCGCTCCAACGTCTATTCGCTGGCGGGCAGGCATGACGAAGCGCGAAAGCTGCTCGGCGAGTTGGAGGCGCTGTCAAAGCGAAAGTATGTGCCGCCCTTTTTCATCGCGGCCGTCTATATCGGCTTGGGGGAAAAAGACCGGGCGTTCGAGTGGCTGGAGAAGGTGTATCAGGAACGTAGTCCTAACCTGGTCAATCTGAAAGTGCAACCTCTCTTCGATCCGATTCGCTCGGACCCGCGGTTCGTCAACCTGTTACAGCGGGTCGGCCTGTAATACGCGCTCGCACAAATCACGGCGAACATGGTTCGCTCGTGTTGATTCCGATTTCAAACACTTTGGGAAAGGCTCCGAAGGCTGAAGAACTGAGTCTTCCTTCCATTATCCGCGCCCCGGTCACAGAACGGTTTCGCAAACACTTATGGAGTTAAATCCGAACCGGCGGCCGCTCAACTACTGTTTCCCAACGAATCTAACCGCCTCCATTCTACAAACGGCGCCGAAGCTGGGGCGCCACAGGCGCTTCTCTAATCACTGCGGCGTCAGATCCAGCGCTTCTACAATTCTTGTCAAAGGTATCTGCGCCGTCCGGTTTACTTCCTCCACGAGCGCCGCGTTAGGGGCCTCAAAGAGGCACATGCAATGCGCTTCACCGGGAACGAAGGTGGTGCGAATGTAGCGCACGTCTTTGCCTTCGGCGGTGAACCTCTCACTCGTTTCAATCGCCGCCTTTTGCGCGGCAGCTAATTGCCCCAACTGAATTCCCGGTAGACTGCGTTCAACCATGTAGACTGGCATGATGATTTCTCCTTCTTTTGGATTCGAAATAACTTACCGCGAGCGGTTTCAACGACTGCTAAAGCTACGAGAAACTGATGGTCACGGTGACTTGGATGATCTGGCCCTTGACTACGTCTACGGCACAGGCAGGCTCGGGGCACACTCCGTTCACAGGTTGAGCGAGTTGCTTCTCCGTGAATTCGAATTGCCCGATGGTGTTGGTAGTGGCACAAGTCTGTGGTCCGTTGTTCGGTGGGCAGTTGTATATGCGGGTACTAACCATATCAATCGTGCTATTTCTTGCCGCAGATGCATTGCCGCTAAGAACAAGTCCGCCGGAATCGGGCAGACTTAGAATCAGAGTCTTGAAAAAGTAAGGACTATCAACTACACCGGGTGCCCAGAAACTGGGTTCTAATATTTGACATGGAGTGGGGGTCGCGGAGCCTCCGGGAGAACTACTCGGAAATTCACACGGGTGGTTCCCAGAACTGTTCGCTAAGCCCACATGCCAAGCGCCATTCGTGATTTGGCGTCCCAGGAGTTTCACCAGGCCGCCTTTGCCTTGAAGAGTCAATCCGTTTTCAAATTCGCGATGGGTAACCAATTTGCCGTCCGGGTCGCGAACATCAATCGTCCAATGGCCGTGCACCTTGATCCCTTCTACGGGGCCGCCTTTAGACTCTTTCGTGGGGGTGATTGCCTGGGCCAGTAGCGGAGCTTCAACCGCCTGCGAGGGCGGCGGACTCGTTTTGCCGCGAGAAAAGTTCAAAGTAAGCGCGACCGCGACCGCGAGTGCGGCAGTCGCTCCCAATATCAATGCTGTGTAGAAGAGATGCTTCCTGTTCATGATACTTTTCTTCTCCTTCTTCCAGGGGCGACTTGCACCGCAATTCCGGTGGCCCCCAGCGAGTAAAGGGGCGTGCGGGCGTCAGAGTGTTACGGGCTCCAGCTGGCCGCCCTCAGCTTAGCGGCCTGCGCCTCGATTACCGCACAGGGCTACGAGAAGCTGATGATGACAGTGACCTGAATGATTCTGCCGGCGGTAACAGGCAGCGTGGTTGGTTGGCCCGTTACGTCACGGACTGGACTGGCCGTAAATCGGTAACCGCTACCGCCGCAATTTGGGGAGTTCATCTGACATCTGCCAACATCAGTTTGTACCGTGCTTATGTTACCGCTTCGCTGAGCCGTGGCCTGACCGGTGATCACAAGCTTGTTAGCATTTTCGCCTGATCCTGGTACGTCCAGTTTGAGGTCCCCGTTGCCCTGACTGACGACACAAGGAATGGGAACGAGCTGACCACTGCCAAGATCCTGAAACGCACACGGCTCGTTAGCATTTGTATCGCCCTTAAGGCGAATCGCCCATTCACCAAATGTGTTCTTTAAGCCCAAAACCAGAGCTAGAGTAGTTCCACCCTCCGGTGTTAGTGCGTTTTCAAATTCGCGGCGCGTGACCAGTGTGCCATCCGGGTTTTGCACCTCAATCGTCCAATGACCGTGCACTTTGATGCCCTCTTTTTGTCCACCGCGTTCGGAAGCAGCCTTTCGTGGCGCTTGCGCGCGCACACTTGATGTCGCGATCGGGAAAATTGCGCTCAAGGCAAATGCCGTTAGGACGGCGGTTGTCACTCGTCGCGTCCTCAGTTTGGTTGTGATGTCCTTAATCATTCTCTTCTCTCCTTTTAGGTTTATGATCCCTTACCCATCCTCTACCGCCGGCGGTGCTTACATTCAGCCGCTGACGGTCGAACTAATGTTCCTTTTCACGCTCGGGCGTTCGTCGCGTGGCGCCAGGCTTCGCGATAGTTACTGACCGCTAGGTTGTAGTTGCCTGCGGCCACATTCGCGTCTGCTTCAAATAGTGCTGCGAGGGCGCTCGCGATCTCGCTGGAATTTCCATTTGCCGATTTCGCGTCAATAACTGCCGTTTGCGCGAGCAAGCGAGCCGTTTGCAAGAGCCGCTCAATCAAACCTTGCAGCACGGCAGGCGAAATCGTGCTCTTCTCGTCTGTGCTTAGCTCGCCCAATTTCAGAACTGCTGTCACAATTTTGTCGAACACCTTGTCGCCGCGGTTGGGCAGAACGTGCGTTTGATCGAGCCAGTTACCGGCGTCGAGAGCATCAGCGAGCTGCTTTATGATTTCGTCCAGCTTTTGCCGGTCGCGCTTGTCGGTGATCGTGGCACGCAACGTCTGCAAGTCATTCACGGTCCCTTGCAGGATCAATCGCGGGCTGGTCACTAGTTGGGCAACGACAAACGGGCTAAGCGACTTGACGGTGGCGCAGATAGTCTTCGTGGCGAAATCCAAGCTTGTCGTTCGATCCACCAGTGTGCCGTTCTCTCTATGAAGGACGCGTAAGTTGGCGAAGACCGCCGGGTCCGTGACCGATGGCACGCTGAAACAAATCGTGATTAATCCTGAGTACTGCGCGGTGGTTGTAATTTCGAAGATGAAGTTAGTTCCCGCCAGTTCGTAGCCAGCCGGCAACTGGCCGGCTGACGCGGCATCAATTGGCGTGATTGTCGTCGTGCCCGCCACGGTCACCTTTTCAAAAGTGATCGTGGCTGCGCCAGCTTGTACCGTCACATTCGTACCGACCGTCGTTGGAACCGACACACTCAACGGGCCCAACAGAAGACCGGGAACATCCAACACGCTGATCTGTTCGATGATTCCGATCATTGCTGACGGCAGCAGCGCGGGCTCATCAGCCACGTGAATTTGTTCATCAACCCCGATCATCGCGGAGGGCAGAAGCCCTGAGGTGTCCTGCACCGAAATGTTTTCGTTGATGCCGATCATCGCGGACGGCATAAGCGCCGGCGCGTCTTGCACGGAAATGTTTTCGTTGACACCGATCATTGCTGACGGCAACAGCGTCGGCTCATCAGCCACGTGAATTCGTTCATCAACCCCGATCATTGCCGACGGCAAAAGCACCGGTGTGTCCGTAACAGTGATGTGTTCGGTTACCTCGATAACCGCAGGCGTCGGCGTTGGGGTCGGCGTGGGCGTCGGGTCTGGTTTGCACTTGCCGGCGTAATCGGCGTAATAGATCGCCTGAATTTCCGTCGCGTCGAGCGCCCGGTTGAACAATTCCAGTTCATCGATACTGCCGAGGTAACGTCTTCCGCCCAATACACCCGTCGGTCGATAACCTAGGTACAGGTCAACGCCCGTTTGCGGCGTGAAGGTGCCCAGATTCTGCTCGGCGACGGCTGTTCCGTTTAGATAAGTCTTTGCCACGCCGCTGGTCTGGTCGTAGGTAACGGCAACATGCTGCCAGGTGTTGGCTGTTAGTAATCCCGGCGCGGACGAGAAGATGTGAAAGCTTCCTGTGATATCAGGTAGGTTGACGAAGAGACTCCCAACTCCCTGGCCGCCCGCGGCGAAGTCAGCCGACATCCACAGGTGTGGGCCCTCAGTACCCGCGCCGCTGTTCCACTCAATCAGTGGACGCGCGGTTTGGATTTCCGGAGGATTGATCCAGAGGTCAAAAGTCATCCCGCTTCCGCTGCCGATATCCAGAGCCGCGGCAGCCGGAATGACCGCATGGTCATCGATACCGTCGAACGTCAATCCCTGATCAACTTTACCGGTAGCAAATGTTGGATCGCCGACGAGCGTGGCATGGTTAACATTTTGAACGTCATTGGCATTGCCATCGAAGGGCCACCACGCCGCCATCCCCGAAGGTGGAGGAATGCAGACGGGCACGCGGACTTGCTCAAATGCGCCGATGTCGCAGATCGCGGAGCCATTGTTGTCGCCGTCCTGTGGTCGTGAGATGCCGCGTTGGTCGAACGGCTCACAGGCCGCGCCACCTGTGCCCGGCACTGCGGGACTAGCGGCATCAATCGCGGGACTCCCAGACAACAGCGCGCGGGTGAAAGTTGTTCCGCCATTGTTCTGGAGGGGACCAAGCAACGGATTTATGGGGCTCGCGTTGGTGCCGGTTTGATCTCCCGTAGCATTCGTGAACGTCGCGCCGTCTTTAATGCCGATCAGGTTGTAGCCGAGCGAAGTGAATTGCCCGGGGGCGACGGAAATATCCGGAGCATTAGGACTGGTGTTGAGCGCAGTAATGCTGTTCTTTGCGGTAATGAAGCAATTAGAGTCGAGACGAAAGCCACCACCGTAGCTGGCGGCATGATTTCCAGTGATAGTTACATTATTGAGAGTGATCGTCTTGCCACCAGCTTGATAGTGAATCCCACCGCCGTATTGACCGCAGGTGTTCCCGTCAATAGTTACGTTGGCCAGGGTCATATTAATATTTGCGGCCCAGACGCCGCCGCCATCAATACCTGAAGAGTTTCCGTTGATGGTGCTGGCAGAGACGGTCCCGCCGCCGGCATTAACAGAGATCCCACCGCCGAAGTGGGTTGACGCTATGTTGTTTGAGATTGTGCTGCGGCTGATGTTGAAGGTGCAGGTTGAGAGCTGAAGGCCTCCGCCGTAGCTCGCCTGATTGCCATTCACGACGCTGTCGCTGAGATTTAGTGTGCCATCGTTACCATAAATAGCACCGCCTTGGCTGCCGGCCGCGGAATTTTCCGTGAACTGGCTGCGCGCAATGGTCGCCACGCCGCTAAAACGTATCGCTCCGCCAAACCCACCGGACACTGTCTGATTGTTTGTGAAGGTGCTGTCGCTGATGTTGAAGTTCGCGCCACCACCCTGAATGAAGTACAACGCACCACCATGAAAAGCTTTGTTGCCGGTGAAGCTGCTGCGCGCAATTGTCATCTGACCAGAAACGATGGCGCCGCCGTTGCCGCTGGCTTGATTTTTAGTAAAGATACAGTCGTTGGCGACCAGAACTCCGCCCTGATCAGAAGTCACCACCGCGCCGCCCGTCCGGGCCTGGTTGTCATCGAAGACAACTCGGTTGAGCGTGGCCGGACGTCCGATGGTGTAGAGAGCTCCACCCTGACCGGACGGTCCCCCCGGCAATTTGCCCTTGCGCATGGTCAAATCGTTGAGGACGATGCTGCCGCCGCTTTGGTTGGCAACCATCATTAACCGGAATTCAGCAGCGGCGTCTGAACTTCGTTCGATAATCGTGCTCGCTGAACCCGCACCCTGGATAATGACATCAGTCGTGATGCCCGGCAGTCCCGCATCGCCTAAGGAAGGATGAGGGCCGCCAACCGTAGTGAGCGTGTAGGTCCCGGCCGGCAGCATGATCGTATCGGCGCCGACACTTGATCCGGCGCTGCAGCCATCCACCGTTAAATTCGTATTCGCCGCCTGAATCGCTTCACCGAGGGTGCAGTCGCCGGCTGAGCCGGGGCTTTGAGCAGTTGAGTTGACGTTAATTATTGTTCCTGCGAAAGGTGACAGCGGCTGACTTTTGGAGGATGCGAACAGCCGTTTCTCGAGCTGATTTGTTTGCTTCTGTGGGAGCATCAATTTCGAATCGCTTCGGATCCCATCACCCCGGCCAATTGCCAGTAAGCCCGAAAACATCGCAGCAGAAACCGAGAGCAACGCCAACTTTCGGCATAGTTTGCGGCGGCGGTCTCGATTGGTCTCTGACATCGGTGTTTCTTCTGGCTTCTGGCTTGGTCTCAGCCCTTCATCTCTTAATGCGCGAATTCGTTTGATAATGGCGGACAGGTTTGGAAATATTTTTTCCGGCCAGCGTCTGTAGGCAGATAAAGAGTCCTTCAGAGCCGGTTTCGGAAAAATGGATCAGTCCGGACTCCAGCCAGCGGTAAATGGTCCGAGTGCTGACCTGACAAAGCGCCGCGCCTTCATCCGGAGTGATCAGGCCGCTCGGCTCAGCGCACGTGTTGCATGTCTTTTGCGGCGCAACAAAAGGTCGAGAGATGATGACTCTGTCGCGTTGCCGAGGCTTGCTTTCAGGACTCGTGGCATCTCTCTTCAAGGCTGGGCTTCCTCCTCTTTCAGCATTGCTTAAGTCTTAAACTCGGCACTACAATCACGCGCCGCGAAGTTTGTGTTAATAGATTCGGCATCGACTAACGCGAAAGATAGGGCCTCACCAGCGGGAAGTACTTAACAAGTTATTGATTAGTTATTAGCGGCCGTGCAGGCGAGTAGCCAACAGATGACTCAAGCATCACCAAACGAAGTCACTCAACTACTGATCGATTGGAGTGGTGGGGATCAGGCGGCGCTGGATAAGTTGTTACCGCTGGTCGAGGCCGAGCTTCATCGCCTCGCTCACCATTACATGAATCGTGAACGGGCGGGACACACGCTGCAAACCACCGGGTTGGTGAACGAAGCATACTTGCGACTGGTGGGGCAGAAACAGGTGAGCTGGGAAAATCGTGCGCACTTCTTTGGCATCGCGGCCCGGCTGATGCGGCAAATTCTGGTCGATTACGCGCGCAGGCGAAACTACGACAAGCGGGGCGGCGATGCGGTGCCGGTTCCCCTGGACGAAGCAGTCGTGGTGGCCCAGGAGCGCCCGATTGAAATCATTGAGCTCGACGAAGCGTTGAATCAGTTGGCTAAATTGTCTCCAGAACAGAGTCGAATTGTCGAACTAAAATTCTTTGGCGGTTTGACGATCGAGGAGACTGCCGAAGTTATGGAACTTTCAGCCGACAAGGTCAAACGTGATTGGAGCATGGCGAAAACGTGGCTCTATCATGAACTCAAAGCCGGGGAGTGATCGAAGTTCGCGCGCAGAGGCAAAATGACTCCGGAACGTTACCAGCGAATCCAGGCCTTGCTCGAATCCGCGCTCGCAAGCAAACCAGCTCAGCGCTCGTCTTTTTTGGATGAGGCCTGCGCCGGCGACGAATCGCTGCGCCGCGAGATCGAGTCGTTAATCGCTTCCAGTGAAGAAGCCGGCGCTTTCCTTGAATCTCCGGTTGGTGAAATGGCCGCCAAACTCGTTACCCACGATTCGATAATCAAACCCGGACAACTGTTGGGTCCGTATCGGATCGTCTCTCAAATCGGCGCTGGGGGAATGGGAGATGTTTACCTGGCCGAAGACACGCGTCTGAAACGCAAAGTTGCGCTCAAACTTCTGCACCCGTACTTACCAAAAGGGGGCGAGCTCTTTCGCAGGTTCGAGCAGGAGGCCACGGCCGTATCAGCTTTAAATCATCCGAATATCCTTACGATCCATGAGATTGCCAGCGTCGGCCAGGTTCACTTTATCGTGACCGAATTCATCGACGGCGAGACGTTGCGAAAGATAATGACGTGTGGACCGATGGTTCTGCCCGAGGTTCTCAAGATTGCTTCGCAGGTTGCTTCCGCGCTTGATGCCGCGCACGGTTCGGGAGTCGTGCATCGGGACATCAAACCGGAAAACATCATGGTGCGGCGTGACGGCTATGTGAAAGTGCTGGATTTTGGGATCGCCAAACTCAACGAAACATCGCCCGGACTCGCCGCCAACCTGGATGCGTTGACCAGAATGAAGACGACGCCGGGGCTTTTGCTCGGCACGGTTAGTTACATGTCGCCCGAACAGGCGCGGGCTGAGAACGTAGACGCGCGCACTGACCTCTGGAGTCTGGGGGTAATCCTGTTTGAGATGATCACCGGTCAGGTCCCTTTCAAGGGCGCCACACCGACTCACGTGATGGTTGCTATTCAGGATGTCGAACCTCCGGCGTTGGGGTTTTCGGCGGACGATGCTCTGATTGAATTCGAACGAATTGTGAGGAAAGCCCTCGCGAAAGATAAAGCTGCCCGGTATCAAACTGCGAGTGAGTTAGCAGATGATCTCAAAAAGTTGGAGCGGGAAGTTGAGTTCAAAAGCAGATTGGAGCAATCGGCGCCCGCGCCGGACGGCAGCACTTCGGCCTCGGAACCGTTTTCCCCTTCACGTCTGAATATTCCTAACAACTTACCCGGTCAGCTTACGCCGCTTATTGGTCGCAAAGCCGAAGCGCGCGCCGTGAAAGACCAGCTTCTCCGCGATGACGTGCGCGTGCTAACTCTCACCGGACCGGGAGGGACCGGCAAGACGCGGCTCAGCCTCAAAGCCGCGGCGGACTTACTTGGCGAATTTCCGGACGGGGTTTTCTTTGTCGGTCTGGCCGCAATCAATGATTCGGCTTTGATCGCATCGACGATTGCCCAAACTCTGGGCATTAAGGAAGCGGCCGGGAATGTTCTGGTTGAACAACTGAAAGAGTTTCTGTCCGAGCGGCAGATGTTGCTGGTCATCGACAACTTCGAGCAGGTCATTGCCGCCGCACCAGTCATAGTGGGTTTACTTAATGCTTCCCGCCGGCTGAAAGTGTTGGTTACAAGCCGTGAGCCTTTGCGGATCACCGGCGAACATGAATTTGCTGTGCAGCCTCTGGCAGTTCCCGATTCTGATCAATCGCTGGACCCTGAGGCTGTCACCCATTACCCCGCGGTCGAGTTGTTTCTGGCTCGCGCCGCCGCGGTCAAACCTGACTTTCGCCTGACGCCGGAAAATGCACCCGCGATTGTGCAAATCTGTTCCCGGCTTGACGGGCTGCCGCTGGCAATTGAGCTTGCCGCGGCGCGTGTAAAAGTACTGCCGCCCCAAGCCCTGCTGACGCGGCTCGAAAGTCGTTTGAAGATGCTGATGGCCGGGCCGCGAGACTTGCCCCCGCGTCAACAGACGATGCGTGGGGCAATCGCCTGGAGCTATGACCTGCTTTCCGAGGAAGAGAAGAAGTTGTTTCGACGTCTCGCCGTCTTTGTCCGCGGCTGCGATTTGGAAGCGATTGAAGCCGTTTGCAACCAGACCGGTGACTTACAAATAGAAGTGCTGGATGGTGTCGCCTCACTGGTCGACAAGAGTCTCTTGCAACAGAAAGCGGTCGCGGAGGCAGAGCCACGCTTTACGATGTTAGAGACGATTACCGAGTTTGGCTTGGAACGGCTCGATGCCGTGAGTGAGGCCGCCGAACTGCGTCGCAGCCACGCGTCGTATTTTCTTAATTTCGCCGAACAGGAGGGCGGGGAATTGCTCGGGGCGCAACAGGAGCGTGGGCTCGATAAGTTTGAGACGGAACACGATAATTTGCGCGCGGCCTTAGGTTGGTGTGCGGAGAATGGGGAAGCCGAACTCGGATTAAAGCTGGCCGCCTCCGTCTGGCGCTTCTGGGAGCTGCGCGGTTACTGGACTGAAGGGCGAGAACGGCTCACTCATCTCTTATCTCTGCCGCAGACTCCGGCCACATTTATGGTTCGTCTCAAGGCGCTTTACGCTGCGGGGATTCTTGCAGATACGCAGTGTGACTACGCGGCGGCCAGGTCGCTGTTTGAAGAGAAGCTCGGACTTCACAAAACGCTCGGTGACCAGTGGGGAGTTGCCAATTCAATTAACAACCTGGGAATCATCGCGCTCCGCGAGCGGAACTTCGCCGCAGCGCGCGCACTTTACGAGGAAAGCCTCAAGTTTTGGCGCGAGCTTGGCAACGAACACGCGGTCGCGTTGGCCCTGGGCAATTTGGGGAATGTCGCGACCCTGGTTGGCGATTTCACTTCCGCGCATCAACGCTATCAAGACTCGCTTGAGATCTTCAGGAAGCTAAACGACCAGCGCGGAGTTGCTTTCTCTCTTGGCCATTTGGGTAACGTTGCCAGGCATAGCGGCGACCCCGAGTTGGCGCGTTCGCTGTACCACCAGGGTTTGACAATTCTGTTGGAACTTGGCGACAAGCGAGGCGCGGCGAACCTCTTTGCCGAAATGGGGAAGATGGCCGACGAAACGGGCGACTATGATCAAGCGCGGCGTTTCTACGAAGAGAGTATGGTGATCTTTTGTGAGTTGGGAGAAGTCCGAGGCATCGCGCAGTTGTTGGAAAGCTACGCCCAAATGGCGAACCAGCGCGGTCGCTTCGAACGAGCACTGCGTTTAGCCGCCGCGGCCGCGGCATTGCGTGAGCAGTTTAATGCCCGAAGTTCTCCTGATGACGAAGCTAAGCTCAAGCAGACTCTTGATTCTATCCAAGAGAACCTGGGTGAGACGGCGAGTAAAACCGCCTGGAAGGAAGGGCGCTCCATGCCCACTGAGAAAGCCATTCAGTATGCTTTGACGGCGGACCCTTTCTAACAAACATGTGTTCGCTAAACAGCAATTCCTACCTTGACAAGACGTGTCGCGAAGTAGGATCGTACGCTGCAATCAGGGACACGGATTCCGCCATTGGAGGACAATTAAAGATGCCTCGGTTCATCGTGACTCGCACACTACCACCTCTGACGTCCGAACAACTTGAAGGCGTCGGGAAAAATGTGGTGGCGGCCTGCGACCAAATGGGAATGCAATGGATACGCAGCCACGTCACCGTCGATGGACAACATTCCTTCTGTGAATTCGAAGCACCGAGTGCCGAAGCCTGCCGTGAACACGCAAAGCTTGCCGAGTTGCCGGTGGATGATGTCATCCCGATCGGCATGGAACTCGGACCGAGCCAGTTCAAGTAGAGTGGCTAGGCATCCTTTCGCCGCCGCCGCTGCTCACTCTCCTTTATGATTTCGCTCAAATCCGCAACCGGGCGTATCTCATTCGGTCCAAGTTCATACTTCATGCCGCCTGGATGCTGTGACAGAAGCTGAATGGCATGGTTGAGGTCTCGCGCCTCAAGGATGAGAATGCCGCCGAGCTGTTCCTTGGTTTCCGCATAGGGGCCGTCGGTCGTCGCGACTTTGCCGTTTTTCCAGTACAGGGTTAACGCGGTCTCCGGAGGCTGAAGAGGTACTTCGGCAACAAGATGTCCGTTGGCGCGCAGATGGTCGTTGTACTCAAAGCACTCGTCGAATATTGCGTGTCGCTCGTCCTCGGTCATCCCTTCGAATTTTCCTGGCTCGATGTATCCCAGACAGATGTATTTCATTCGATTCCTCTTTGTTTGCTGTAAGTCAGAGTACCGATCTAATCGTAGCTACTCGACACTAGAGGCGACGCTCCAACGAGCTGCGGAGCAGCGGTCAGAACTAAGCCCAAGGGCGAGGCTTTGCGAGTCTTGGGTCAACGACGTTCCAAGGTAATCGAGCCCCGAGTGGCGACAGTGATAAGCGGTCAATACCGACCCTCGTTATGAATCCTCTGTCGCCGCGCCGCGGCTCCCAAATCTACTGAACAAATTACCCAAGGCTCGCAGAGCTTCGCCTTGGGCTTAGCTATTTCCGCTGCTTCGCAGCTCGTTGCATATTCCGAGGTCGCTGCTTCGCAGCTCGTTGCATATTCCGAAGTCGCTGCTTCGCAGCTCGTTGCATATTCCGAAGTCGCTGCGGCCAGACTATTCCGTTGCTCCCTCCGGAGCCGGGAAGAAAAGAAGCTCGCGTACCTCGCCGGCCACATCGCAGGCGATGGCGCCCTTGCGCGCCCACGCAAGTGCCTCGTCCATATCGGCAGCTTCCAGTATCCAGAAACCTCCCATGTGCTCCTTGGTCTCGGTGTACGGCCCATCGGTGACGAGCACCTTGCCGTCGGGCTGGGCCCGCAGCGTCTTCGCGCTGCCAGCTGGGGAAATTCCGCAAGCGAACTTCCTCACGCCGGCAGCAATCATTTCGCGGTTGAGCGCGTGGATCTCCTCGATCATCGCTTCGGTTACGGCGGACGGGTCGAAGTCGTCGGGGAGGTAGTTAGCAACCAGATACTGTGGCATGACTTTTTCTCCTTGTTTTCTGTGGTTTGTTTCCTATGGCTCGTTTTTGATGACTCGGTTCAGGTTCACTCAGGAACCGTAGCTCATCGTTCTTTTGTCCTATTGTCGTTGGGAAGACGGACCTCTTCAATACCAGCTTTCTTTTTGTTCCCGTTGAGTTAGTCATAAACTTACATCCTCCAGGCTGCCGAGATGGCTCGATCTATCGACGAAATGGGAAGAGTACGCGCAGGCGCTCGTCCCGCAAGTAAAGTCCACCCCAAGCGATAAGCCAAAAGTAGAGCCCCGAACAGGATTGAACTGAATAGTGGGTCTTCAATCCGGATCTTGCTCAATCGCTTCGGGCCCGAACGACGGGTCGTAGTCGTCGGGATGGTGAATAGCAACCAAATACTGCGTCATGATTTCTTCTGCTCCTGTAACGGGGCTTCTGTACCAGTCTGCGGGGCGGTCGATTGCCCCGCCTTCACGAGATAGTCGAATGGCGAACCGGAATTCGACAAATCGGCCAAAATATTTTTTCTTCCGCAGTTTAGAACTATTGCTTTGCGCGGCTTTACCTCAAAAGTCGATTGGGCTCATATCGAGTTTCGTGTTTAGTTCGTGTGATTTCGTGGATCGTTACTTTTGCCCCAGAGAAACAAGGACGATCCACGAAGTCACACGAACCAACACGAACCAAAAATAGATCCTACTCAAAGTTAGGTGCCACCTTTGAAGCAAAGCCGCCTTGCGCCCGGTCATCTGAGTGCTGAGTACTCACCGCTTCTGCTGCTGTTCGGCTTCTTCCAACCACTGGGCCATCTTTTCGTCATTTGCGGCGTAACGCGCCCAGCCCTGCGCAGTACTATTCCAGCGGTGGTCTTTGATGGTCATATCAATGCCGCGGTCGATGAGGAACTGCATCGCCTCATAGTTTCGGTGCCAGACGAGTTCGTGCAGGATGCTTGCCGGCTCATGGGAACTCCAGGTCGTGTTGATGTCCGCTCCGTGTTGAAGTAGGAAGTCGGCAACATCGAGGTGACTGTTGATGACTGACCAGGCGAGTGCTACATCGAGCACACGCTGCTGGCTTAGCGGGCCCCATTGGCGTGAGTATTCCGCGACGCGACCTTCGGGCATATAAGGACTGGAGGGATAGTGATTCTGGATTCCACCCAGTGCAAGAGCACCCGAGTCG
>Ga0207646_10000680_pt1 | contig 44066 bp, 45 predicted proteins | sample KBSK5502metaG_FD_184343 | JGI IMG/M metagenome (GOLD analysis project Ga0207646, IMG submission 184343) | Corn, switchgrass and miscanthus rhizosphere microbial communities from Kellogg Biological Station, Michigan, USA - KBS K5-50-2 metaG... | ecosystem: Host-associated > Plants > Roots >... | reverse complement strand
TGACCTCCTCGAGCACGGTGGCGGACCGCCCGACCAGGGCCGATGTTCCGGTCCGCAGCACCGGGGGCTGCCGGATGTGGCGCACCGCCAGCGGCCGCACCACGCCCAGGCCGGCCCCCGCCGCGACAGTGAAGGCGACGATCTGGAAGGGCAGGCCCAGGCCGACGCCGCCGACGATGGCCGCCACCACCGCCGCGACCGCCAGTAGCCCGAACGCCAGCGTTGTCGTCATGACCTCGGCGACGCCCAGTAGCGCGGCCAGGACCAGCCAGACAATCCACGACCCCATGGTCACTCCCGGAGCGGGCGCAGCAGCGACGAGCCCACGTCCCGAGCGAACGTACGGCGGCTCTCCCGCGTCCCTGTATTGACACTAACTCCGCTGTGGCGCGCCGACACCACTACTGACGAGCCGCAATCCCGTCCCGTTCACTCGCCGAGCCGCGCAGCCAGGAGACGCCCGGCTCCGGCAGTCCGCCGGCCGGCGCTCCAAGCGGGGGCTGTTCAGCGCGATGTGCAGGTGGATGCGCCCGCTCGCCGTCACCGGGGCGCCCGCCGGGTCTTGGAGTCGTGTCGCTGCTGGTCGAGGTGGCTGGGCGGATAAGCGAGTCGCGGAGGGACAGGGCGACGCGAGCATCAGCCCTCCGCAGAGCAGGCCGACGGTGTCCACGACGATGAGCGGGATACCGCCGGTGCTGAGCCCGTAGGCCAGCCAGATCGCGTAACCGCCAGCATAGGAGGCCAAGAAGCCTGCCGAGACTTCACCCGATGTGCGGCAGGCGAGGGTACGACGGCTTCGGTCGCCGGTGCCACGCCTGTCGTGGTGCGCTCAGTGGTCATGTCATGCTCCCCTTGGCTGCTGACCCCCGGTGGCTGGGGCGGCCCAGCCCGGTCCTGTTGGCCTGGCTCTTCGGGGAACGGTACGAATTGCTGCCGCCGTGGGGCGTCACCCGAAGGTGCCTGCTGGGTGGAATGTCGCTGCGGGGCGATCCCTCACCCGAAGGTGCTACGGGACGGGCTGAGGGCGGTGTCAGGGGATCAGGCCGAGCTGCCGGGACCGCGCGACGGCCTTGGTCCGGTTGGCGGTGCCGAGCTTGGCCAGGACGTGGGTCACATGCTTTTTTGACCGTGTCGGGCGCCACCACGAGGTCGTGGGCGATGCGCTGGTTTGACCTGCCCGCGGCGAGCAGCCGCAGCACCTCCAGCTCGCAGTCGGTCAGCGGCTCGGCCAGGCCCGGCGGCGTGGCGGCTCGCTTCTGCGGCGGCGTGGCGTCTGGCTGACCGCAGGCGCGCAGGGGCGCGGCCAGGTAGCCGGGTCGATACGGCGGGCCGCGTGCGGCTGGTCTGGCCGGGCAGCGGGCAGCTGGGCGCGCATCGGCGCGTCTTCGTCGGCCAGGACCCGGACGTAGCCGTGCCGGCGGACGGGCGTGAACGCCTCGGTCAGCGCGCCGAGGGCGCTGGCGTGATCGCGAAGCCTGCTGAGCCGCAGCCGCTGTCCGGTAGACAGCGCCCAGCAGCGCGTGGTGGTACCCGGGCTGTCCGAGCTCAGCCGACGTGCTCACCACGGGTAGGCTGCGTTGTCACCCTCCTTGATTCGGGGCGGCGTTCCCTCGCCAGTGACTGCTGTAGGGCAGGCCCCGCACGCTGGCGGCTCAGCCATCTGGCAGGCCCAGCAGCCCGTGGGCGACCTCGGTGAGGTCGGCGCCGGTGACGTCGGGCGGGGCGAAGATGGGCGAGTACTCCGGCTCCAGGCGGCTGACCCAGCCGGTGACCAGCCCGGCCTGGCTGGCCCCGTGGCAGTCCCAGGCGTGCGCGGCGACCAGCGCTAGCCCGCCTGGTTCCACGCCGAGTACGGACGCCGCATGCCGGTACACCACGGCCGCGGGCTTCCAGGTCCCGGCCTGTTGCACCGAGATGACCCGCTCGATGTAAGGGCCCAGCCCAGCCCGCTCCACGAATGAACTGGTGAGGGCGGCGCTGCCGTTGGTCAGGCAGCCCAGCCGCAGCCCCGCCCCGGCCAGAAGCTTCGCGGCGGGCAGCACATCGGGGTGCGCGGGCAGCTCGCTCAGGCCAGCCAGCACCGAGGCGACCTGGGCCGCGTCCACCCGGTACCCGGACACGGCCCGCAGCGCTTGCCCGGCGACCTCGGCAAACGGCGCGTACTCCCCGGTGGCAGCCAGCGCCATCCCGTCCCGCAGGGTCCGGGTGAACCACATTTCCAGCAGGTAAGGCGGCAGCCCGGCAGCGGCGAACCGGTCCCGGAGTGGCTCCAGCGGCATCAGGGTTTCGATCACGTCGAACACAACCGCGACCGGGCGACTGGCCATGATCCACTTTACCGCCCGGTGATGGCACGCAACGGCTGGCGCAGGTTCGCTTTCCTCGTCTCGCCGCCTCGCGGCGCGCTAGCTGTGAAGCTACGCACGGCCAGGTGCGCGATCACCGCTGCCGGAACGGCGTCTCTGTAGATGCAACGCAAGCAGCATCGAGGAGGCGCCGTGAACAAAACGATGGCCGCTGTGGCCGTGGCCGGGACGGTGCTGGCCGACCTTGCCGCCGCCAGCCCCGCGCTGGCGGTGACAGGGGACATCCAGCTGTGCTCCCCAAGCACCAACGGCGGCACGATGGTCAACGGGGTGTGCGTGTGTTCGTGTCCGGCACCACCCAGCTCATCGGCACCATGACCAACCTGGGCAATGGCAACTACCAGGGCCAGTTCTCCTGGCCGGTCAACCCCGCCCATGTAGACATCAAGAGCAGCGGCGGCGCCACGCTGACCATACGCATTACCACGGTGAACCAATGACGCCCAGCCAGGAGGGTAGGGAGCCGACCCGGTCTGCGGCCGTCAGCGGCACAGGGTGGGAGCGCAGCCTACTGCGAGTTTGCCCTGCTGCCGGGCAAGTCGAGGATGTGGGAGCGGCCGGTGCTCGGCGCGAGATGCCCGGCTGTGATGCAATCAAAAAGAGCCGGCGGGCGTCGTATCTGGATGTGAAGAGCCGTGGGTGCTGACCATCGCCTGTTCCTGGAGGCCACGCTGCCGCACCTGGACGCTGTCTACCAGGTGGCGCGGCAGTGGGCCAGGGACGGGCAGGACCCCGAGGACCTGGTGCAGGAAACCTACCTGCGGGCCTACGCCGCCTTCGGCTCCTACCGGGGCGGGAACGCGCGGGCGTGGCTGGCCGCGATCTGCCTGAACGTGGCCCGGTCGCAGGCGCGCCGCCGCCGTCGGCGGCCATGGGAGGTGACCGGGTCCGGCCTACTGGACGTGCTGCCGCGGTCTCGCGCGGATGGTGGGGAGAGCATCGCTGACGTGGTTGACGTGGTGATCGCTGGCCTGGACGCGGAGCAGGTGTCCCGGTGCCTGGGGCTGCTGCCGGAGCCGCAGCGGGTGTGCATCGTGCTGATGGATGTGGCCGGGTACAGCGCCCGGGAGGCGGCGGGGGCGCTGGGCTGCCCGCGCGGGACGGTGCTGGCCCGGGTGCACCGGGGCCGGCGAAAGCTGGCGCAGCTGCTGGCCGAGGCGGGGGTGAGCCATGGACAGCCATGACCGGATGCTGGCTGGGTTCCTGGCCGGGGAACTGGACCCCGCGGACGCGCAGCGGTGGGATGAGCACCTGCTGGCGTGCGAGGCCTGCTGGCGGGCGGTGCGCGAGGACCGGGCCGGCCGGCAGGCCGCGCAGGTGCTCCGACAGCCCGCGCCGCCAGGGCTGGCCGACCGGGTCGCCTTCGCCGTTGAGATGGCCGCCGCGGGCCGCACGGCCGCGCAGCGGCGCACAGGCCAGGATATCCATTCAGGGCGGTGGGGCCGCCATGACCGCCGGTTGCGCTGGCGGCTGGCGAGTGCCGGGGCCGTTGCCGTCGGCCTGGTGATCGCGCTCCTGGTGGCCCTGCTCCCAGGCGGGCACCAGGCCGGCAGTGTGCCCGCGGCGGTGGCGGCGGTGGCGCGGTACGCGCGGGCGATCCCGCCGCCCACCGGGGAACAGCATCCTCAGCGCGCCGCGCCGGTGCAGGTTGGCCGCCCCGTGACAGTGACCGCGGGCGGGCAGCGGATCGTGCTGCGGACGTGGCGCCTGGGCGGCACCGAGGCGGTGGTGGCGGTGTCGGGCCATCCGTTCCCGACGCCCGCCCACGCCCATGGAGTGCCCGGCATGGGTATGGCGTGGTCGGCGCAGCTAGGGAGGCTGGGCCTGTACTGCCTCAACGGGACGACTTCGGAGCTGGTGGCGGCGCCGGTCCCGGCGGCGGAGCTGGCCGCGCTGGCGGCGCGGCTGCCGCTGGCCTGACGGCAGCGGCGGGCGGTACGCCCGGCCGTCGGCGCTGAGCAGCCAGCCGGCGGTCCTGCTGAAGGACTGAGCGCCGGACCGCTTCCTTCTGAATCTTTGGCTGGATGTGCAATCAACCCCGCTGCGGCGGCGTCTATAAGAGGCGTCCTTGGAGGTGTCTGCGACGGTGCCCGTTCACGGGACGGGCACCTGAGGAGGTTGCCCATGTCCACGTTCGCATCACCCGGCCGCTCGTGGCCGGGTCCGGCCTTCAGGGCTGGTGTTGGCATGGCCGCTGTAGCCCTGGTGGCGGCCGCCTGCGGTTCGTCGGGGAGCACGTCGGCGGCGGCCGGCCACGCCAAGTCTCCGATGCCGGAAATGTCGAGTTCGATGCCGATGGCCAGCCCGTCCACGTCGATGGGTAGCGGGATGCTGCCGATGGGCGCCAAGCACATGAAGGTCACGATCACCTCGCCGATGACGGGGATGAAGGTGACGGGCAACAGCGTGACGGTGCACGTGCAGGTGAGCGGCTATAAGGACACCTGCGCGCTGGCCGGCCGGCCGCTGATGGGCGGGATGGAGGCCACCGCCACCGGGCACTATCACGTGCTGCTGGACGGGTCGCTGATCAACATGCTCTGCACGCCGACCGCCGTGGTGTCGCTGCAGAACGTCAAGCCCGGGATGCACACCCTCACCGTGGTGCCCGCCCTCGATGACCACGCGCAGGTCACCGCCAACGCGAAGTCGATCATGTTCAACTACGCGCCGGCCAAGCCGCTGCCCGCGCTGACCAGCATGATGACCATGGGCAAGCCGTCGATCAGCATCGTCTCCCCCAAGCCCGGGGCGACCGTGGCCGGGAACTTCACCGTCAAGGTCCGGGTCAAGGACTACCACCTGAGTTGCGCACTGTTCGGCAAGCCGAACCTGCACGGGTGGGGGCACTGGCACCTCAACCTCGACTCCGCCACCGGCGGCATGATGGGCATGGGCGGCATGATGGGGATGAGCTGCACCCACGTCATCCACGTGTCCACCGCGGGGCTGATGCCCGGCTCCACCCACACGCTGATCGCGCTGCTGGTCGACAACCTGCACGTCCCGCTGATGCCGATGATCGCCTCCGAGGTGAAGGTGCGGATCGGCAAGTGAAGTCCCGGCCGCAACCGAACGCGCGATCTGGGCAGGCCAGCCCCGGGACGCCCGGGAGCGAGGCAGGCAACCGGTCGGCCGCGTGGCCACCGCGCCGGTCCTGGCGGCTGGGCTTGCGGGTGGCCGGGGCCGGGCTGCTGGCCGCGACCGGAGCGATCCACCTGGACCTTTACCTGACCGGGTACCGGTCCATCCCCACCATCGGCTGGATGTTCCTGCTGCAGGTGATCACCGCCTTCGGCCTCGCCGCGGCCGTGCTCGCGACCGGCAGCCGGTTGCTGGCCGCGGCGGGCGCCGGGTTTGCCCTGGCCACCCTCGGCGGGTACCTGCTGTCGATATGGGCCGGCCTGTTCGGGTTCAAAGAGATCCGCACCACCGCCGGAATCGTCGCCGGGATCATTGAGGTGGCTGCCTTCGCGGCCCTGGCTGCCCTCGCCGCCACCCCCGCTGCGACGGACCAGCAGGCCGGGCAAGCCACTGGTGGCAGCCGGCTGCCCGCCTGGTTCCGTGGCAGCCGGTTGCTGGCCGGGCTCCAAGCTGGCATCCCGGGTGTGGGTCGGGCTGTGGCCGGCCTGTCCATCGCCGCCCTGGTGGTGCTGGGCATCTCGGTGGCGCACGCGGGTGGCCCGGCACCGGCACCGGCCAGCGGCGGCCGGGCAGTCCTGAAAACGGCCACGATCGGCGGGGTTACGGTGCTCACCAGCGCCCAAGGGTTCACCTTGTACTGGTTCGCCCCCGACACCCCGGCCAGGTCCGCCTGCTACGGGACCTGCGCCGGCTACTGGCCGCCAGTGACCGTGACCGGAACCCCGTCGGCGGGCCCCGGTGTCACCGGCAGACTCGGCACGATCAAGCGGTCCGGCGGCACCACCCAGGTCACCTACAACGGGCACCCGCTCTACACCTACGTCGGCGACACCGCCCCCGGCCAGGCCTTCGGCAACAACCTCAACCTCAACGGGGGGCTATGGCGCGAAGTGACCGTGTCCGGCTGAGCGGTGACCTGAAACCCGGGTCTTCGGGTGCCGGGACTCGCGAGCGCCGCATCGGTTGGCCGGGAGCACCGCTCGCCGCCCTCGTCGCGGTCGTGGCCGCGACCGGCGCAGCCTGGTATGGGTTCCTGGCCCACATTCATGGTCATCCGGCGGTGCGGCTGGCAGGCGCGCTCGCGCTGGCCTCGGGTGGCCTGGCTGCGGTGCTGTCGGCCACCCCACCGCAGCAGGCCGCGGTGCCGGTGCCCGGCAGGCCTGGCCCGCTCTCCCAAGCCGCCCAGGCGGCGGGCACCCGCACCGTCGCCGCGATCCTGGGGCTGCTGTCCATAACCACCGCGCTGATCCACTTCGCGGTGATCGACCAGCACTGGGCCGTGTACTGGCTGTACGGGGCGTTCTTCATCCTGGTGGGGTCCGCCCAGCTGGGCTGGGCGCTGGCCATCACCGCCGCGCCCAGGCGCTGGCTGCTGTGGAGCGGGGTGGTGGGGAACGCCCTGGTGGTGATCACTTGGATCGTGACCCGCACAGTCGGCGACCTGGTCGGCCCGGCCGCCACCACGCCCGAGCGGGCTGGATTCGGTGACCTGGTAGCAACGGTCATGCAGGTTCTCATAGTCGTCGGCTGCCTGGTCCTGCTGTCGCTGCGGCGAGTCCGCGCTGGTTGGTGGGCCGAGCAGGCACGCGTGATCGCCGCGCTGGCCGTGGTGCCATTCCTGGTGCTGGCGCTGTACTCGGCGGTCGGCGGGTCCCCATTCGTCAGCATGGTGGGCTGACCAGGCCACCAGCAGCCGGCGCCCCCGCTGTATCAGTCTTCCAGTTCGACCGTGCCCTGAAGGTACTCTTCCCGGTCGATCTCGCCGCTTGCATACCGCAGCCGCAGGGCATCCTTGGCCTGCCGCACCGCGGGCGACTCGGGTGGGGGGAGTGGGGACGGTTCAGGCCGGCGCCGGGTGCCCAGCGCTCGTGCCACCACGACACCAGCCGTCACCGCCACCACAAGGCCAACGAAGATCCACAACAGAACCCAGGCCCCCATGCCCGCGCCCATCATTCCGCCCACGGCGGCCCACCGCCTTCCCGGCATCCTGCTCCACCTATCAGCATCGCGGGCCGTTGCCGTGCCGCGAGGGCCATACGGCCTGGACCGCGATGACCAAGGACCCCGGCCGGCCGGTGGGGCAACGATCAAGGAAGCCTGGGGTATGGGCTGGCCGGGGACGTAGCCTTGCCCCAGGTCAAGCACGATTCGCTGGATCCTGCCTGGCGGTGGGATCATGGCGGCGGGCCGGCCCTGGGCCAGGCCCGATGAGCAGAGGGAGAACGCGATGGGCGAAGCTGATGCTGGGGACGGCGCGGCAGCATACAACTACGCTCGCTTCGATGATTACGTCGCCGCTGGGGGCGATGTGGCGGATGAGGCCGCGTTCTGGGCCTCGCCCCGGGCGGGGCAGGCTGCGCCGGATTTCGCCTTGCCGCGGCTGGGAGACGGCGGCAGCGTCAGCCTGTCGGACCTGTGGCGGTCCAGGCCGCTGGTGATGGAGTTCGGCTCGTTCACTTGACCGTATTGCTCCGCGGAGGGTCCTCTGCTTGATGCCGCGGCGGCCCGCCACCCCGAGGCCGCGTGGGTGTTCATCTACACCCGGGAGGCGCACCCGGGCGAGAACGTCCCCCACCACGACAGCTTCGAGCGCAAGCTGGCCTGCGCCAAGCTGCTGGCCGAGGAGACCGGGATCGGCCGGGACATCCTTGTGGACGACCTGGCCGGCACCGTGCACTTCGCCTACGGGCTGATGCCGAACATGACCTGGGTGATCGGCCGGGGCGGGCGGATCGCTTACAAGGCGGACTGGACCAGCGCCGCGAATGTGGAAGCCTTCCTGGAACGGTTTCTGGCCGCCCGCGGCGAGCACCCGCCCGGGACCATGCCGGTGATGTATGAGAGTCAGCAGGCCGAGTTCCGGTACCCCGACCGGAAGCGGTTCATGCAGCGCCTGCGGCGCAACGGCCCGCGTGCGGTGGCCGAGTTCGAGAAGGCCCAGGAACTGTGGGCTCACCGGGCGGGACCCTGACCGGTCAAAGCTCCCGCAGTTCTCCGCCGTGCCCGCACGGGCGGTGGCCGTTCAGGTTCAGCGGCAATGGGACCAGGCCCGGGTACCAGCGGCCCATTCCTAACATGGGCGCGCAGCACCACGGGCGGGCGACGTCAGCCGAGCGGCGCGCCCAAGTTTCAGCCATCCGCGGGCGTCACGTCAGGGGCATGGGACCTGTCACCGAGGTGACGCAGTTCGCACGCCGGCGGGCCCGGGCGGGTTGGATGTCTTGTACCGCGGCCGATCCCGCGGTTACGTTCGGGTGTGTCCTAAGCCAATCGTTTGCGAGAGAGGTGAGCCATGGCGGCGGCCGATGGCGCGGGCAGTGGTTTCGTGCGGCGCAAGGCGGTCTCCGCGCACAACGACGCCACGATGCGGACCGTCGCGGATTTCGGCGAGTTCGGCCGGGTCACCTTGAATGAGCCGGTCCGGCACGGCGGCACAGGCCAGGGGCCCTCGCCGCTGCAAGCGGTGGTTGGCGCGCTGTGCGGGTGTGAGGCGGTGACGTTCCACCGCACCGCCGCCGAGCTGGGCCTGCGCTATGAGTCGGTGGATTTTGAGGCGGCGTTCACGATCGACATCCGGGGCCGGCAGGGGGACCGGTCGGTGCGGCCGCACTTTCAGACCGTGCGGGTGCGGGCGGTCGTGGCCTCCGGAGAGCCGGCGGCGGCGCTGGCGGCGGTGATCGAGGAGACCGAGGCCCGGTGCCCGGTGATGAACCTGCTGCTGGACGCCAAGGTGGACCTGCGGATCGAGTGGGTCCGCGACAGCGGCGGCAGCCTGGAGACGGTCACGCGGCGCTGAGCCCGCCGTCAGATGGCTGGCTACGCCGGCTGCGCAGTGTGGTGACTCGGGGCGAGAGCGGCCAGGATCGCTTCGATTCTGTCCAGGGCGGCCGCGATCCAGGGGAGGGTGAGCGGGTCGGGGGAGGTGAGCGCCAGTTCGCGCTGGGCGGCGGTGTCCCGTACAGCAGCCCGGTGGCGACCCGGAGCCGCAGCGCGTGTTTGTCGTCGCCGAACGCGCTGGCGGGCAGGACGCCCATGCCGTAGCGGTCCAGCAGGTGACGGGCGAGGCCCGTGTCCGTCGCCACGCCGTGGCGGGCGGCGAGCGGCGCCGCGCCGGGCGTGGAAGCCGGGGTAGAGGTAGAACGCGGCCTGCGGTGGCCGGACCTCCAGCCCGGCGGCGGCGAACCCGCCCGCCGCGGCGCGGCAGACCGCGGCGTGCAGGGACCGGCTGCGGGCGATCCGTTCGGCCAGTTCAGGGGGCTCGGTGAAGGCCAGGGCGGCGGCGTGCTGGACCGGGGCGGCGGTGGCGGACCAGATCTCGCTGGCGATCCCCAGTAGGCGGCCGCGCAGCGCCCGCCCGGCCAGGCCGTCGGGGAGCCGGGCGACCCCGGCCCGCCAGCCGCCGAGGGGCCGGGCTCTTGCTCAGCGCGGTCGTCACGACCGTGCGATCGGGGGCGCAGGCGGCCGGGCCAAGGAACGGCGGCGCGGTGTCATAGGCGAGGTCGCGGTAGATCTCGTCAACGCCGCGGCGGGGCGCGCCGGCCTGGGAGTGTCAGGCAGGTGACAGGATGAGAGCGGCAGCTTCCCTGCTGCGCCGATGATGGCCGGGAAGGGAGCACGGGGTGGACGGACATAGCTATGAGCTGGTGATTGTGGGCGCGGGCAGCGGGAACATGCTGCCCGCCAAGGAGTTCGCCGGCTGGCGGATCGCGGTGGCCGAAAGCGACCGGTTCGGCGGCACCTGCCTGAACCGGGGGTGCATCCCGTCGAAGATGCTGGTGCACACCGCGGACGTCGCGCAGGAGGTGCGGCACGCGGGCCGGTTCGGGGTTCGCGCCAAGTGGGCCGGGGCGGACTGGCCGGCGATCCGCGACCGGGTGTTCGGCCGCATCGACCCGCTCCATGAGCGGTCCGTGGCTCACCGGCGGGCTAAGGGCATCGACGTGTTCCTCGGCGAGGCGCGGTTCACAGCACCGAAGGTGCTGCAGGTCGGCGAGGAAGAGCTCCGCGGCGAGCGGTTCGTGCTGGCCGCCGGGTCGCGGCCTGCCATCCCGGCGATCGACGGCCTGGGCTCGGTGCCGTACCTCACCTCGGACACGGTGATGCGGCTGGACCGGCTGCCTAAGTCGATGGTGGTGCTGGGCGGTGGGTACATCGCGGCGGAGATGAGCCACATCTTCGGCTCGCTGGGCACCAAGGTCACCATCGTCGCCCGCGGTGAGGAGCTGTTGTCCCGGCACGACGCCGACATCCGGGCCCGGTTCACTGAGTGCTACCGGGAGCGTTTCGACGTGCGGCTGGGTGCAACGGTCAAGCGGGTCGCCAAGACCCGCAAAGGGGTCCGCCTGGACCTGGTCACCCCCTCGGGTGCCCAGGCGGCCGAGGCGGAGGTGCTGCTGGTGGCGACCGGGCGGGTGCCCAACAGCGACCGGCTCGGCGTGGCCGCGGCCGGGATCGAGACCGACGAGCACGGGCACGTGGTCACCGACGGCACCTATCAGACGAACGTGCCGGGGATCTGGGCGCTGGGCGACCTGGCCAACCACTTCCAGCTCAAGCACATGGCCAACGCCGAGGCCCGCCTGGTCCGGCACAACCTCCTGCATCCGGGCCAGCCGCGGCACGCTCAGTTCACGGTGGTGCCTGCCGCGGTGTTCGCCGGCCCGCAGGTCGCCTCGGTGGGCGCGACCGAGCAGGACCTGCGGGCTCAGGGCCGCGAATACGTCGCGGCCACCCGTCCCTACCGGGATGCCGCCTACGGCTGGGCGCTGGAGGACACCACCAGCTTCGTGAAGGTCCTCGCCGACCCGGCCACCCGGCTGCTGCTCGGCGCCCACATCATCGGCCCGCAGGCCTCGACGCTGATCCAGCCGCTGATCCAGGCCATGTGCCTGGGCAGCACCGCCGACCAGGTCGCGTCCGGCGTCCTGTACATCCACCCCGCCCTCACCGAGGTCATCGAGCAGGCCCTGCTCGAACTGTGAACCCAGCGGCCTGTACCGGGGCTGATCAGCGCCCCCTGGCCGGGTCGCGGCCAGCGGGCTCGCTGGTAGCGGGCTCGCGGTCGGCCGGCTCGCCGGTGCCGGGCGCGGCGGGGACTGGCTGCCCGGCCGATTGTGGTGGACCGGCCTGAGCGGGGTGGCGGGATCGGCGGAGCCGCCAGGCCGTGACGGCGATCACCACGGCCGCCGCCGCAGCGAGCAACACGAGGTCGGGGACATGTGCCTGGACCGCGGTGACCGCGTCTTGGAGCCCGTTATCCCAGCCGGCCAGGCCGGGCGGGGAAAGCAGCCCGGTCAGCCCGGCGGTGCCCTGGTAACGCAGGAAGACCACGCCCAGGCCGGTGAAGATCAGCCCCGAGATCACCGAGTGGGTGTGCAAGCGCAGCGGGCCTACCCGGATGCCGGTGCCGCGCAGCCACCGCCGCTGGCCGATCCGCAGCCGGTCCCACGCGGCGGCCAGGACGAACAGCGGCGCGGTCATCCCGGCGGCGTAAACCGCCAGCAGCGCCGCGCCCCGTGCGGGCTGCCCGGAGGCGGCCGCGACCGTGAGGACCGCGCCCAGGATCGGCCCGGCGCAAAACCCCGCCAGGCCGGACACCGCCCCGAGCGCGAGCACCGAGATCACCGACTGGCCGCGGACCCGTGCCCGCAGCCGGGCCAGGCCCGGGATGGTGAACCCGCCGCCGGCGAGCTGCAGCACCCCGAAACCGATCAGCATGACCCCGGCGGTGGTGGTCAGCGCGGCCTGATGCCCGTAGACCAGGGTGCTGGCCGCCGAGGAGCCCATGTCCACCGGGACCAGCACCCCGGCCAGGCCGGCATAGAACACCGCGGTGCGGGCCAGCAGCCGGGACCGGCTGGCGAAGGCGTATGCGAAGAACGCCGGCAGCAGCAGCGCGCTGCACGGGCTCAGCAGCGTCAGCACCCCGCCGAGGAACGCGGCCAGGTAACCGATGCCGGTCATGGTGGCAGATCCCACGGGCGAAGGTCACCGGACTGCGCGGCGCGGCCGGGCGGCCGGCCAGTGACGCGGGAGGGCGGGGTCATCGGCCCTTGCGCGCGGCGGCGTCGGTTATCCAGATGGCGGCAAAGAACGCGGCCATCATCCCGAACAGCAGGTGGGCGACGGCGAACACCCAGGGCGTGAAGGCCTGCGCGGCCGCCGCGTCGATGGCACGCCAGATCCCGTACTGCATCACCACCCACAGGCCCGCGGCGAACAGCATCCCGCCCGCGATCATCAGCGAGCGGGCGGCGGGCAGCCGGTATGCGGCCGCGGCGATCGGGGTGCCGAACAGCATCGCCATCATCATGTGCACGGCGGCGCCGATTACCAGCGCCGGGCCGCTGAAGGTGCCGTCCAGCGGCGCGGCCCGCCAAAACGTGTGCGCGATCAGGTTCAGCGGCGTCCAGAACCCGCTTCCGGCCAGCCACAGCATCATCGTCGAGAAGACGCCCATCACCGCGCCGCCCGCGATCCCGGCGGCGGGCCGGTCAGCGTGGCTGGCCGGCGGGCGGGGCGCTGGCCGTGGCGGTGACGGCCAGCAGCCGGGAGCTGCGCATCCACGTGAGCAGCCCGGGGGTCAGCAGGATGGCCGCTCCGGCCAGCACGCTGAACCCGGCGGCGAGCACGATCCAGCCGAACGGGGCGGCGGGGAACGGGGCGAAGGTGCGGTAGAGCACATACCCCAAGACGGCCGTGCCGGTGGTGAGGATGGCCAGTGGCAGCGGCCGCCGCCGGGTGCGCCAGGTCCAGGCCAGCGCGGCGATCACGGTCATCAGGTAGGCGGCGAGGATGAGGTAGGCACCGTACTGGATGATCAGGGTGGCCGCCCGGGTCGCGGCGTGCTCGAACCCGAACCCCAGCAGGACGGCGACGCTGACGGCCCCGGTCACGGTCAGCGCACCGGCCGGTGACCCGTACCGCGGCCAGGTCCGGGTGAGGAACGCCCCGGCGCGGCCGCCGCTGGTCTCGCGGCCGAGGGCGAAGGCGAGCCGGGCGGCGGCGTTCAGGCAGGCAAGCTGGGCGCCGAACGCGCTGACCAGGCCGGCCGCGTTGACCGCCAGCCCGGCGCCGCTGCCGAGGTAGGCGCCGGCGACGTGGACCAGCGGGGCGGGGCTGGCAGCGACGGCGGCCGGGCCGGGGTAGGCCGTGTAGACGATCCAGGTGAAGAAGATGTAGACCGCGGCCGAGCCGATCAGCGACCAGGCGATCGCGGCGGGGATGACCCGGGTGGACCGGCGGGCTTCCTCACCCAGGGTGGCGGCGCCCTCGAACCCGGAGAACTGGCCGAACACCGCGGTCACGCCCAGCGCCAGCACCGCCAGGGAAACGCCGTGCGGGCTGAACGGCGCGGCGGTGATCCCGTGGTGGTGGTAGCCGCCGGCGGCCAGCACCGCGACCGCGACGGCGGTGATCAGCGCGACCGCGGCGCCCTCGCAGGCCAGGATGACCAGCGAGCTGAACCCGATCGAGGCGAACGCCAGGCCGAGCGCCAGCGCGGCCCCGGCCAGGCCCAGCCACACCCAGCCGACGTGCAGGCCCAGGGAGGTGAGCAGGGTCTGGCCGATGTCGGCGGTGGCCGCGTACACCCCGGCGGCGAAGGAGGTGTACACCAGCAGCAGCAGCCACGCCGAGACGAACCCGTATCCGGGGCCGAGCGCGGTGGCGTTGAATCCGTAGACCGACCCGGCGGTGTTGAACGCGCGGGTGAACACGATGAACGCGTACGCCACGAACCCCATCGCGGCCAGCGCCAGCACCTGGGCCAGCGCACCTGGCTCGCCGACGATGGAGGCGATGATCGCCGGGCCGATGATGACCCCGGCGGTGGGTCCCTGGATGCCCACCGGCAGCGCCACGGTGCGCGTGAAGCGCAGGCTGCCCCGCCGCAGCGCCCGGCCTCCGCTCGTTGCCGCCGCGGTGGCCGCATCGACCCGCTCGGCCAGGTGCTGAGAGTCGGTGAGCGTGGCGGACATCAGTGAGCCTCTGTGACCGGTTATGCCGCGGGTTGTTTCGGGCGCAGAGGCACCTTGCCCTGACGCCGCCGTGTGTCACTGCCCTGGGGAAGTCCATCCACCGTGGATCCCGCGGGTTCGCGGAGCAGCCGCACGCCGATGACCACACGCTGCGCGGCGGTGACCGCGACAACGGCGGTGAACGCCCACGCGATCAGCACCGCCTGGCCGGGCAGCAGGAACAGCAGGACGTAGGCGGCGATGGTCTCGGTGCCTTCGGCCAGGCCGCCGACGAACCGCAGCGATCGTTCGTCGCCGAGCCGGGCCCGGCGTCGTTCCGCCAGGGAGGACAGCGCCAAGAACGCGGTCCCGGAGATGTAGTAGCCGGTGAGCAGAGCGACACAGGCAAGGCGGGCCGCGGGCACTGCGATGGCCAGGCCGAGGATGATCCCGGCGTAGACGCTGAAGTCGGCGACGATGTCGAGGAACCCGCCGGCCTCGCAGGACCGGCGCCCGGCCCGGGCGGTGGGCCCATCCAGGCCGTCGAGCAGCCGGTTGGCCAGCCACAGCCCAAGCGCCACCGGCCAGGCGCGCAGCGCGGTGGCTGCGCACGCCCCGGCCCCGGCCGCCCACCCGGCACCGGTCAAAGCGGCCGGCGGCACCCCGGCGCGGGCCAGCCGCCGCCCCGCCGCATCCAGCGCCGGGGCGGTCAGCGTGCGCAGCCGGGAGTCCAGCATCACCGCCCCCTCACCGGGCCGGGGCCCGCCCCGCCCACCGTGCGCTCCCGGCAGGCCGGCCCGCGGGGCGGCACAGCCGGGACCGGCAACAGCGCACGCAGCGCACGGTTTTCGGCCGGGTCGAGGACGCCGTGCTGGACGCAGGCGGGGACCAGGGTGCCGTTCTCGGGGTGGGCCATCGCGTAGTGGCAGGCGGCCAGCCGCTCCTGGGTGGCGCGGATCCGCGGCTCGCCGCTGACCTGGCCGCGCTGCATCAGCTCCCAGGCGAGCGTGACGTCGGCGGCGTCCATGAACTGGTGCATCACATAGCTCACCGGGCGGATGCGGCAGCTGAGCAGCCGCCGCGGCCCCACCCGGCGGGCGGCCCGGGCCGCCCACCCGGCCGCGAGCGCGATGATCCGCGGGTGCGCCGCCGCGACCAGGGCGAGCCGCACTGCCAGCAGTGCGGGCGGCGTTCCGGTGAAACTGACCGGCCCGAAGTAGCGGAAGAACGCGTCCCGCACCGCAATGTCGCGCTGGTCACCGCCGTCGAGGAACGGGTACCAGCGGTCCCCGCACCAGAACCCGTACGCGGCCCGGTTGCAGCGGACATCGCCATGCTCGAACACGTGATGGTCCAGTGTGGTGCCAGCCCCGCGTTCGATCTCCGCCCATACCTGGTCTCCGGTGATGTCGCGGTAGTCCTCGCGCCAGCGGCGGTCGTCGCCCACGAACGCGGCCGGCTGGAAGGAGAACATCCCGTACCCCATGGCCCGGCAGTCCCGCACCACGGCAGCGATCTGGCCCAGGTTGGCGGGGGTGACCGTCATGTTGTGCGCCAGGAAGGAGCGGACCTTGTGCTCGCGGCGCAGCCGGGCGAACATCGTCGCGAATCTGGCCCGGTACGGGTTCAGGGCGGTCTCGTCGCGTGGGCGGGGGATGCCGCGGCGGCCGAACATCAGCGAGTCGAAGTGGGCGGCGAACGAGACCCGGCGCAGCCGGCGCCGCCCACCCGGGCCGAGCACGAGCCGCTCCAGGTAGCCGTAATCGAAGTCGCCATGCGACATGCTCATCGGCTCCCGCCCATGCGCCCGCATGATCTGCAACGCGGCGGCGTGGTCGTCCGGGGACAGCAGGGTCACCTCGCCGCCGATCAGCTGGGCGTGCGCCCGCGGCCCCCGGGCCCGGCGCAGCAGCGCCATCTGCGCCCGCACCTGGGCCAAGGTGTGGCGGCCGTCCACCCGGACCCGGTTGGCATCCCGGGAGTGGTAGCACGGCGTGCAGGCCAGATTGCACCTTGGGAACGCGCCGCGAGTGCCCTCACAGCCGACCGCGTGCCGGCCCAGCACCTGCCCGGGGGTGCGGGCGGTCTCCGGCAGCCCGGCCCACCGGCGCGCCAGCGCGGCGGCGAACTCCGGGTCCACCGGCCGCAGCGCCCGCACCACCGCGCGGACCCAGGCCATAGCACCCACCTGCAGCTTCCTTTCCAGTTCCAGGCCCGGCATGCGAGCGCCGTTGCGTTCGCCCGCTGCGGTGCGCACGCTCGTGCGGCACCATTGGACCGCACCCTCTGGGGCCACCGGCCGCACCCTGTCACCTTTCTGACACTTCTGGCCGGATCACCGGTAGGGCCTGCCGTCAGTGCCGGGCAGCCATTCCCCGGGAAAGCCTCCGCGGAGCGCTGAGCAGCATCGAGCGGATACTCAGCGCGCAGACGCCTGGCACCGCGGGAATTGTCAGTGTGCTGACAGGGCCGCCGGGTGCCGTGGCAGCGTGGAGGAACATGACCGGTATGACCTACCTGCCGTCCCTGCCCAAGAACGCGGTGCTGCTGGATGTGTTCCGCGCCTACCCGCACACTTCCCGGCCGCTGCTGGACTACCACCAGGCGCTGCTGCGCGGCCCGTCCCCGCTGACGGTGGCCGAGCGGGAACTGATCGCGGCCTATGTGTCCGGGCTGAACGCCTGCCGGTACTGCCACGGCGTGCATCAGGCCACCGCGCAGGCGTTCGGGATCGGCGAGGGCCTCCTGGCGGCGCTGCTCGCCGACGTCACCACCGCCCCGGTAGCCGGGCGCATGAAGCCGCTTCTTCAGTACGTGGGCAAGCTGACCCTGTCACCGGCGAAGATCACCCCGGCTGATGCCGAGGCGGTGCTGGCGGCGGGCTGGGAGGAGCAGGCGCTGCACGACGCCGTGGCGGTGTGCGGGCTGTTCAACATGATGAACCGGCTGGTCGAGGGGCTGGGCATCACGGCGGGTGAGGGTTATTTCATCATCGCGGCCCGGCGGCTCGCCGACGCCGGATATGCGGGCCTGAAGGATCTGCTCTGACCCAGGGCCGCCGCCCGGCGCAGTGTCAGCTTGCTGACACATGTCTGTCGGCCCGGCGCGCTGCGGCGTTGAACAACGTGACTACCGCGAGCCGAGGAGAATAGCGATGGCGCGTGCGATCTGGAACGGGGTGGTGCTGGCCGAAACCAGCCGCCCGGTCCTGCTGGAAGGCAACGTGTACTTCCCGCCGGAAGACGTCTGGCACGAGCACCTGGTCAAGACGAGGGCGTGGTCGGTGTGCCCGTGGAAGGGACTGGCCCGTTACTACACGGTGCGGGCCGGCGGGCAGGTGAACAAGAACGCCGCCTGGTATTACCCGCACCCCAGCCCGCTCGCCCGGAAGATCAAAAACCATGTGGCGTTCTGGAACGGGGTCCAGGTTGACCCCGGGACCGTGCCCGGGGACCGGGCGGCCGGGACACGGCCGCAGCCGTCCGGGGCGGGCTAACCGGTGCCTGACGGCTATGACCTGGTAGTGATCGGCGGCGGCGCGGCCGGGCTCGGCGCCGCCCGCGCAGCAGCGGCCAACGGGGCGCGCACGCTGCTGGTCTCCGAGGGTGAGATCGGCGGGGAGTGCACGTTCACCGGGTGCGTGCCGTCTAAGACGCTGATCCAAGCCGCCGCCCGCTGCGTCGCGTTCCCCGGCGCGATGACCGCCGTGCGGCAGGCCGTCGCAACCATCGCCGCCACCGAGACCGCCGAGGCGCTCGCCGCCGGAGGCATCGAGGTGGTGCGCGGCCGGGCCGCCTTCACCTCCCCCCGCGAGCTCAGCGTGGCCGGGCGCGTGCTCCGGGCGCGGCGGTTCGTCATCGCCACCGGATCCCAGCCGGCCATCCCGCCGGTGCCCGGCCTGGCCGAGGCCCGGTACCTGACCAACGAGACCGTCTTCGATCTCACCGAACTGCCCGCACGCCTGACGGTGCTCGGCGGCGGCGCGGTGGGCTGCGAACTGGCACAGGCGTTCGCCCGGCTCGGCAGCCAGGTCACGGTCATCGAGGCGGCAGCCCGGTTGCTGCCCGCCGCTGACCCGGCCGCCTCACAGGTTATCGAGGAAGTGTTCCGGGCCGGTGGGATTAGCCTGCGCACCGCGGTAGCGGCCGCCAGCGTTCAGCAAAAAGACAACGGCATGGCGCTGGTACTGGCGTCGGGGGAAAAGCTGGGAGCGGACCGGCTGCTGGTGGCCACCGGACGCCGCCCAGTCACCGGGCAGCTCGGCCTGGAAGCGGCCGGAGTCCGCCTCGACGACCGCGGCCACATCGCCACCGACCGGCACCTGGCCACCACCGCGCGCGGGATCTACGCCGCCGGGGACGTGACCGGGCGGATGCCGTTCACCCACGCCGCGTTCGCGATGGGCCGCCTCGCAGCCCGCAACGCGCTGCGGCGCCCCTGGTCACCACCCGGCGCATTTGATACCTCGGCGATCCCGTGGGTGGTGTTCACCGACCCGGAGGTCGCCCAGGTCGGACTCACCGAGGCGCAGGCGGCCCCTCACCGGGGCGCCCGGGTGGCATACCTTCCGATGCGCGAGGCCGACCGGGCGGTCACCGCCGGGCGCACCGAAGGCTTCATCAAGATCATCGCAGGCCCGCGGCGGGTCCTGGGCAACACCGGGGGCGGACGGGTGGTCGGGGCCACCGTCGTGGCCGCCCGCGCCGGGGAGATGATCCACGAGCTCGCGCTGGCCATGCGCACCGGCATGTTCACCGGCCGGCTTGCCCAGACCGTCCATGCCTACCCCACCTGGTCGCTGGCCATCCAGCAGGCCGCCGCCCAGTTCTTCGGCCAGTTCGGCGGCCGCACCGCCCGCAATGCAAGGTCTTAAATTAGTGGCCGGGCTCGGCGGGCGATGACGGGGAGCCGCCCTCGCGTGCGGCCTCGGCGGGCAGGAACCAGGCGCGCCGTCGGCGCTCGGCGACCCGCCATCCCCACAGGGACGCCGCCACGGCCAGCAGCACCTCCTCGGCGGGCACGCTGCCACGTCCCAGCAGGGTCGGGCCGCGCAGCCAGTGCGCGGCCGCCGCGATACCCAGGGCGGCCATGGCGATTCCGAACCCGCCGGACACCGCCGCTAGCGCCGGGCCACGGCGGGCGGGACGGCGCAGCCAGGCCCGCAACAGCACTGGCCCTGCGGCGGCGGCCAGCGGCGGCCCGAAATGATAGGTCACCGATGGATGCCACCACGACAACCCGAGCCAGGCGAGTGCGAACGCCGCGCTAGCAGCCGCACCTGTCCTATGCGCTCGCAGCGGGCCGCCAGGCCACGCGTCCGGCACAGCACCCACCTGATCGAGTGGTCCCTTCACCATGCTGTGACGCTACTTCCGTGCCGGGCCCGCCCAGCCGGAGAGGCTGGTACTGGTGCTTTACCGGCTGGCGATATCGTCGAGCGCGGCTTCGATGGCGCGGTGGAACGTGAGGTAGCCCGTTCAGGGCGAAGACACAGGTGTGGGCCGCATTACGACTGGGCCAAGCGGGAATGTGGTCAGCCGTTGCCCCAGGCGTGACCTCAGCCGGTGGGCCGGGTCCCGGCGGAAGGCACGGGCCAGCCAGGTGCCGTGCTGGCGGCCGGTCGCCAGGATCACCTGGTCGTAATAGTGGACGCGGGTCTCCGTGCGCACCGCGGTGACCAGGTCGTCGTCGCTGATGAAGCCGCTCGCCTGGCAGCCGATCAACCTCAGATGGCGCACGGCCAGGTTCATGCGATGCTCGGCCGCCGCGAGGATGTCGTGATCGGGCTGGGGCGCTACCGGGAATTTGGTGATGTTAGAGCTGGTGCCGAGCAGAAGTTCCAGCGCTGGCACCCGTGCCAGGCGGTGGTCGGCCAGCGACAGCACCACTACCGCGCATGGCTGCTCTTGCTGCCGGGTGAGCAGATAGCTGATCGGCTCCAGGCCGAGATACTCATCGACGGCCAGCAGGTCCATGTCCAGCACCAGCAGATAGTCCCGCATCGTGCCTCGATTCCCCTGCCGGCTGGTGGCCACCCGGCCGCTAGGTTACGGTCGGCGGCCTGCGCCGGATTACCAGCCGGACCAGCCTGCCTGCATATCTGCACCACTCTCATCACCATTCTCATTGCACCACTGGGCCTCGCCGACTCGGGACCCGATGTCAGGTTCCTGACATTGTTGGCCGTGCTCGTTGCGAGAGAGGCTCCCTGGCCCGGCCGGGGCCTGCGGCCAGCTGCGGACGCAGGCGGTAGTGCTATCGCAAGCCTGGGCGGCGCTGGCGGGGTCGATGCGGGCTGTCAGCCAGATGCCGAACGTGGCAGCGGTAAGAAACTGTGCCCGTTCGGATGCCAGGTCGGGCTCGTGCTGGCCTGTCATCGCCTTGGCGAACGCCGCGCCGAGGCGGTCGCGGAACGCCTGGGCCTGGGGCCCATAGCGTCCTCCGGCCCTCATCCAGGAAACGAGTTCTGAAACGAGCAGTCCAGAACGGTTCCCAACGCACAGATGTTTTGCGGATCATGGTCGGTCGCATGTCCGGGTGCTGCTTCAACGCCTCCGTAAACGGGGCCATGGGGGCAGCGACGTTTAATGAGACGGCGGCGTGGCAGCGGACCTGCCGCAACTCTGTGCGACGATCAGCACCCTCACATGAGGAGCGGCGTGTTGCTGGGCCAAGCGGATTTGTGGCAGGTAGGCGGCCGGTCCGCACGTGCCCCCGCGGCCGAGGGCCACCAGGCCGCAGACCTCCCCGCTGGTACGGGTGGCCCGCGAAGCGGCGCCGGGGCGGCTGCCGGTGACTTTGAACGCCAGGCCGCTGCGGCGTGGTGTGACCAAGTGTGAGCGATGACCACGTCGGCCAGCCCCGCGGCAGCGACAACTCCAGCGACCGCCCACACCCACTGCGGTGGCCGGGGCCAGCCACCGAACTCGGCCACATCGTCTGACGGCATCACGCAACCCTCGCCTCATCCTAGGCGGCGGCCCCTAGAGCTTTGGGTCCGGGATGCTGAACACAAGAGTCGTGTTTCAAGCCGCGGGCTGCAGCCGTGCTCGGGCGATGTCGTCATCGACGTGGTGGCCGTAGCCACGCCTCCGAGGGGCGGGTGGTGGGCATCAGCGTGGACAACCCCGGGCAGAACAAGGCCATGGTGGAGAAGCCGGGGCTGCCCTTCCCGGCTGAGGCCATGACAAAGGTCTACGACCGTTTCCTGGCCGCAACAGCCGCTCACCGTCACCCAGTGACCACCATGGCCTGGCGCGGGGTCGTCTCGGCGCAACGGAGGGATCATGCATAGTCTTAGCCGGCGCAAGCTCCCGGCGTTGACCACCGAGCAAATGCGTGAAGTCGACCGGGTCATGGTCGAGGACCTGCACATCGAGCTCGTCCAGATGATGGAGAACGCCGGCCGCAGCCTTGCCGGGCTGGCAATCGACCGGTTCTCGCCGGGTCGGTCACGGTGCTGGCGGGGCCGGGCGGCAACGGCGGCGGTGGCCTAGTCGGAGCGCGCCATCTGGCCAACCGCGGCTGCCAGGTCCAGGTGGTGCTCTCCGCGCCGGGCCGCCTCACCCCGGTGCCCGCCCACCAGGCTGACATCCTCGGCCGCATGGGTGTCCACATCGCCGAGCGGCCCCCACCCGCCGACCTGGTCATCGACGCGCTGATCGGCTACAGCCTGCGCGGCGACCCTGGCGGCGCCGCCGCCGAACTCATCGCCTGGGCCAACGACCAGCCCGCCCCGGTTCTCGCGCTGGACACCCCCAGTGGCCTCGACCTCACCACTGGCGCGCCGGGGAACCCGGCCATCCGGGCCACCGCCACACTCACCCTGGCGCTGCCCAAGGTCGGCCTGCTCGACGCCCCGGGCGTCGGCGAACTCTACCTGGCTGACATCTCGGTGCCGTCGTTGGTCTACGAGCGGATGGGCATACCCGGCCGCGGGCTGTTCCGCCAGTCCACCCTGCTGCGCCTCACCCCCTGACCATGCCGCCATCCCGGTCCGCGGGCCCGCCGGGGCGGCCGCGATGAACGAGCCCGCACTCGGCGACCCCGCCCCTCGCGCCAGTTGTGGTCAGGGTGCCGGGGATTCGCCGCTCCCATCAGCGGCAGCCTGCGGCCAGGGACGGCGGGTGAGCAAGCCAGCCACCCGCGCGAGCCAGGATGCCGGCTGAGCGCCTGCTGCGGGGATGAAGCCTGGCAGTTCGGCTCGCACCGCCGCGATGACCTGGCGGGCCGAGGGGTTGACCATCGCCTTCGTGCCCACCACGACGGTGGGGACGGTCTCGTCGCCGCCGGTGATGGCGCGCACGGCTGCCGCGGCGGCCCGGTCTTCCCAGATGTTGATCTCTTCTACCGGCAGCCGCGACCGGCGCAGCCCGAGCCGCAGCATCGCGCAGTACGGGCACCCGGGCCGCCAGTACACCCGAACCACGCCGGGTGCCCCGGTGGCCGAGGTCACAATGACGCCCCGATCCGGTGCAGCGCGGCGAGGACCCGGTCGGCCAGGCCACGGCTCGTCCCGCCCCCTGCTTCCTCTCCCGGGCCGGGTACGCGCTCGACCCGCACCCCGCGCCAGAACGCGACGTGCCCGGCGATCCTGCTCGCCGCCGGGCTGGGCTGCGGGTAGTACCAGGCCGCGTCCCGGTTGAGGGTGCCGTCCACGCTGACGTGGTAGTAGCGGGCCTGGCCCTTCCACGGGCAGGTGCTGGTAGTGGGGCTGGCGGTGAAAAATTCCCGGTGCTGCGACCCGGGCGGGAAGTAGCGGTTGCCCTCCACCTTGATCGTGCGCTCGCTTTCGGCCAGCACGGCCCCGTTCCATACGGCCCTGAACATGATCCCCTCCACGGGTGAGCCCTCTCGCGCTGATTGCAGCACCCAGCCGGCCGCAAGGGTGACGGACTGTCAGGCAGATGACAAGATGGGCTCGTGAGTTTCCGGCGGCTTCCCGCCGCTGCGGCGCAACGGGCCGCCCGGCTGCTGCCCGTGCCCGCGGGTATCAGTGAGGCGCAGATCCGGCAGGCCGCCTGGGTGGCCCGGTGTGTGGGCCGCGGCACGGCGGCGCCGCTGCGGCCAGGCGATGTGGCCGCGCTGGCCTCCACGCTGGCCGTGCGCGCCTTCCCGCCGGGCGGGGTGCTGTTCCGCGCGGGTGAGCAGACGCCGGGGGTGTGGATCGCCCGGGACGGCCGGATCGAGCTGTCGGTCGGCTCCGGCCGCCGCCGGGCGGTGGTGCAGCTGCTGCGGCCCGGCGACGTGGATGGTGACATCCAGCTGCTGCTGGAGATGCCGCTGCCCTACACCGGCCGGGCCCTGTCCGAGGTGACCTGCCTATTCCTGGCCCGGGAGGACTTCGAAGAGCTGCTGGCCTCTCACCCGGCGATCGCCCGCCGCTGGCTGTCCAGCGTGGCGCAGCGGCTGGCGGCCAGCCAGGCCCGCATCCTGGCGCTGCTGGGCGGTTCGCTGACCGCCCAGGCCGCCGGCCTGCTGGCGGAAGAGTCGGTGGATGGGCGGGTGGAACTGCCGCAGCGGACCCTGGCCGCCATGCTGGGCGTAGCGCGGCCTTCCCTCAACAAGGTGCTCAAGGAACTGGAACGCGACGGGGCGATCCGGATCAGCTACAGCACCATCGAGGTCCTCGACCGGGCCAGCCTCGCCGCCCGCGCCTGAGCCGGTTCGCGCCGACGGAGTTCTTGCACCCACCGCAGCGGGCACCCCACTGCAACAGAGCCTGTAGCGTGCCCGCCTGGACAGCCCCGAGACTAGCTACTTCGGCCTGAAAGGGGCCTCACCCTGAAGCTCGGGACCAGACCGGCCGCTGGGCGGGCTTTTGGGGTGCTTTGGTTCTGGCCGGTTAGCAGGCCAGGGCCCCGATCTTGACAGGTTGTGGCGAATGCCCGGTGCCCGCACCAGATCGCGGCTCCGTGCTGGCCGTACGTGGGTGCGGTCCCAGCGGTAGCCGCGTTTGAGGCAGCTGATCTGCCTTTCCGATCCGGCGCGCCATTTTGACCAGCCGGCGAAAGCCACGGCTGTGCTCGATGGTCGTGCGGGCTGGTGAGGTTTTGGCGAGCGGGGGATGTGACGGTGCGCACGCCGAGGGCGTGCAGATCGCGCTCGACAGCGGGCTGGACCTAGCCCGGCCAGCCACGGTCGGCGGTGGCCAGATTATGAGGGCGCCGACGTTCCAGAGCGGGAGATTCCCTGGCTCTGGTGCAATCAAGAGACGGCACCGGGCGTCGTATCTGGGTGTGAATAGCCGTGGGTACGAATAGCCGTGGGTGCTGACGACCGCGTGTTGCTGGACGCCACGCTGCCACACCTGGACGCGGTCCACGAGGTCGCGTGGCAGGCGGCTGGGCATGTCCACTGCGGTGACATGGTGATGCTCCTGGCCGGTATCCACCCCGGGCCCGCAGGGCGCTGGCCTGCTCCAACATGTCCTGCTTCACCCCGGTTGCTCAGTTGTCCGGGCAAGACGACCACGCCGTCAGATCCCTGCACAGCGATCACATCGCAGATCTCAATTGGCGGCCGAGCTGCCTGGCGTGGCCGGGTGTCCAGTCCTGCGGAGCTACCACGGGCATACCGGTGAGAGCCATACCCGGCCCCAGCCTGTCCAGGACCATACTGCCGAGGCTATTTAGAAAGGCAGGGACTCATGATCCCCACGCAGCCGCCCGCGGCGACCTTCAGCCGCTGGCTCCGCCTGCCCCTCGCGGGGCTCTTGATCGCGGCCGCTGCCACGGGTGTGCTGATCGGCCACCCGCAGTCGGTGCGGGCCGCCACCGGCGACTTCGAAATCGGCGCCGGGGTGGGTGCCGATGGGGCCGCGTACCTGGTCCGCGGTGGCCTGCAGACCTGCGACAGCACCGACAACTGCACCGGCGGGCTGACCCAGCCCAAGACCGTGGCGACCAGCGCCGGCTTCGGCAACACGATCCTGCAGGTCGATACGCTGATTCCCGACAGCGGCTTCCGCGGCACCGTGAGCTTCCAGCTCAGCGGCCTCCCGGCCGGAGTCACCTCGCAGACCCCGGCCTCGACCACCATCACCAACAGCACGATCCTCGGCACCGACGGGTACGGCGGCAACATCTTCGGGACCGACACCACGCTGCAGCTCAGCGCCGATAACACCGCCCCGCTGGGCAATTTCCCGCTCACGGTGACCGCGACCAGCGGGTCGCTGAGCCACAGCGTCACCTTCAATGTAGACGTGGTAAACAGCCTGCCCGCCACTACCCTCGCGCAGCTCGAGGCGTTCCCGGACGCCAGCACGTTCGGGGGTACGCCCGCGACGGCCACGGTATGGGTCACCTTCCCGGCCCCAGCCTCGGGCACCGTGGTCACCCTGGCCAGCAGCGACCCGGCGGCGGCGTCGGCCCCGGCCAGCGTGACCATCCCGGCCGGAGCCACCAGCGCCACCTTCACCCTCACCACGCAGCCGGTGACCAGCGAAGTCCTGGTGTCGTTCACGGCAACCCTCAACGGCCAGACGATGACCTCGCTCAACCAGCTCGCTGTCGAGGCGCCGCCCCTGGTGAAGAGCCTGACCCTGTCACCCACCAGCGCGCAACCGATCATCGACTACGTCAACGGTGACATCGTCCTCAACGAGTACATGCCCGCCAACAGCAATGGGGCGACGGTGGCGCTGTCAAGCAGCAACCCGGCGGCGGCGTCGGTTCCGGCCACGGTCACGGTCACCCGCTATTCAGGTTCGTTTGGCAACGACGCCGCCTTCCTTGTCACGCTAGGCCGGAACGCCCCGGCCGGACCGGTGACCATCTCGGCCACCCTGAACGGCCAGACCACGACCGCGCAACTGACGATCCTGGACCAGATCGGCTCCGGAACTTCGCAAACTTTCGGCAACTGGGGCAAGCGCGATCATCTGCTGACGGTGACCGCGCTGACCAACAACCCCAGCGACACGCTCCAGGTCTTCGTGTCGGGCACGACGCAGCTCATCGGCACCCTGACCAACCTGGGCCAGGGCAACTACCAGGGCCAGTTCCCGTGGCCTGTCAACCCGGGCCGCGTCGACATCAAGAGCAGCGGTGGCGCCACCTTGACCATATACATCCCAACGGTGAACCAATGACTTCGACCTGAAACCCGAGCGGTGGCGTGTGATCGCGCGTGGCGCTGGCGGGAGGATGGCCTCGACCCCTTGTGCTGGAAGGGATCGAGGCCATCATGTTCCGCACCATTGGCGATGGGCCGTCACCGTGGGAGTTGTTACTTCCGCCGGAGGTGCTGCGGCTGCCCGGTGAGCTGTCGCGGGTCGATGCGTTCCTGGATAACCCGGTGTTCTTCGCCCCGTTCGCGCCGCATTTCACCCGGTGTTCGGGCGGCCGTCCACGCCGGTGGAGTGCTATCTGCATGGCCACCATCTCCCGTTCTTAATGCTCCTGGCGCGTTCGTGGGCGCTGGGTGATATCGGGTGGCCCTAGCACGCGTCGATCGCCGGCGTCCGGCCGGGCACCCGTCCTCCGGTGCTGGCCGCCACGGCTTCGTTGCCGCCCGACCCTGTGGTCGGCTGCCCGGCGGAGACCCGTTGTTCATTGCATCTCCCTGCGCCCGCGGGCCCCGGTGGTGTCAGATTGGTGACACTGTTTGCCGGCCCAAGCGCCGCCCCCACGGCAGAGGCCCACTTGTCATCTGGCATCCGAGCGAGCGCGGGTCCTCGGCGAAGTCGCGGAGCCGCTTGACCGCATCGGCGGGCGCCGGTATCCGGCGGGCCAGCGCCTGCTTGATCGCGGCGTAGGAGCCCGCGTCAATGGGCCGGTGGCTCACAGCAACCCCCTCGGCGGCACCCACTGCCCCGCACTCAGCCGCGGCGGGAACGCAGGCTACACCCGGGGAAACGACCGCCCGGGCGGCGGCCCAACCAACTGTCCGGACGCTGACACATACCCAGCCGACAGCGCCATGAGCTCGGCCAACTTCCGTGCCTCCGCCGTGCTCAAGCCAGAGTCAGCCCCGGGCAGATGTCGCTCAATGAGCCTGCTTGCGAAGCTGCCGGGCGCGAAGCCCGCCGCGCCACTGGAACGGTGTCGTGACGATGGTGCCCGCCGGATGGCCCTTCTCCGCCTCGGCAAGCACCGTGCGGACGACCAAGCCGTGGGTGGCCGAATCGCCGGGAGCACCAAGCGTAAGGCCGAAGGGGTGCGCGACAATGCACGCCAGGGATGGGCGCGCCATCGCGGTGATCGCCGGGACCTGCGTGATCGAGATCGTTGCGATCCCCGCGTCGTCAAGCCCTCGCTGGAGCAGTCCGACCGACTGCTGGCAGACCGGTCAAGCCGGAACCAGCAGCACCAGGTCGACGCGGTCGCGGCGGAACCGGTCGACGGCGACCGGGACATGCCGGTCGAGGACCACCTTGCCGTCGAAGACCGCTCCCATCATCGAAACGGCCAGCCGGGACACCGCCCCGATCACACCCTGCTCCGCCAGCCGCTGAAGCGTACGCACCGGCCAGACAACCTCGGGTCTTCGGCCGCCCGCTGGGTGTCATAGCCGATGTGGTGGAAGGCGATCTCTGTGTCGATCGGGATGACTCGCGGAGGACCGGAAGCAGGGATGGGGTTCTCATCCCTGGGGTGGGCGCCAGCGGTGGACAGCAAGGCGACGCGGGCCTCGCTCAGCGGTCTCTTGAGCCTGTGCCGAGGCGATGCCTCTGGAAACCGGAGCCAGTCGAAATCGGGCCGGCCGCGCCGCCGGATGTAGTCCCGCTCAAGGTCGGGGAAGGCCCGTGAGTCGTCATGCGGAAGGCCACTCACTTCGCTTCCTCTCACTTCCTGCCAGTGATAGGCGCGGCAGGACCAACGCGCGGATTACAGCGCGAACAGGCAGCCATCCCAGTACGCCTCGGCCTTTGGCCGCCGCCTGCCATGCAACCCGATCTCCAGCACGTCCGGAACCCGGCCTGCGGGCCCGCGGAAACAGACCTCCAGATCTCCGGCTCGCACGAGATGAAACCCAGACAGGTCCTGGGGTGGCTCGGTTGCCGCGCGCATGAACGCAGGTGTGCAGCACTTGGGCGGCCGGGCCGCCCACACCCACAGCCTGCCGCCCCGGTCGCGGACGAACTCCGCAGCCTCGGGGCTCACCTCCACCCGCATGACCTCACTGTGTCACCTTCCCGCGCCAGGTCCTATGTCTCTATCAAGGAAGGCGTGAACTGTCCAGGCAACAGCTTTGTCAGCGAGATGACAAGCCAGCAGACAAGGCTGCCGCGCCCGGCGTTGCTGGTGACAGCACCAGACCACCCACCAGGGAGGGACCATGACGACAGGCGCCGGGCGGACACCACACCCGGCCGGTGCAGCGGTGTGCCCGGCGTGGTCACGCTGGCCCGAGGCGGCAAGTGTCAGCATGCTGACTGTCTCGCCGCCCAGGGCGGCTGCCAGCGGGTTTGGGTTATCGAGGCGTACATAGCGGATCCCGGCCTGCGACGGGATCGTGCCGCGCGGGAAGCCCGGCTTCCAGGGGCGTCCCGCCCGGGGTCCGCGCGAGACGCGCGCCCGGGCAGGCGAGGATTCATGCTCGGAACATATGCGGGACGTGTCAGCGGTACCGGGCTGTTGGCCCGGGGGCGCGCGTGGCTGCGTGCCTGCCGGCCGCGCCTCGCCTGGCTGCGCAGGACCGCCGCCGCGATCGGGGCTGGAGTGCCCACCGAGCCGGGGGAACACGGTTTGGCCTCGGTGCGCGAGGTGGACGGGACGATGGTGGTCGCGACCGGGTACGCCATCTACCGCCAGGACGGGAGCCCGGAACACGGTTCCTGGTCCCGGCTGGGATGGGAGGACGTGGACCGCATCGGCTGGGACGACGGCGCGCGCGTGCTGACCTTGACCCGGCTGCGGGGCGATGGACCGCCGCGCATGGTCCTGCACCTGCCCGGCCAGGCGCCGCTTGTGAAACTGGCCAGCGAGCGGGTTACCTCGACCATCCTGGCCAGTGCGCCGGTGCTGTCCGGCGGCCGGGTCTGCGGGCGGCTGACCGCGCGGCGGCGGCCAGGAGATGATCACGTGAGGTGGGTGTTCACCCTCTGGGATCCTGCGGCATCAGGTGATTCGGCGCTGCGCGCCCGGGTGGCCGGGGCGATCGCGGCGCTGGAAGCCGACCTCGGCCTCACGTCACGACGGGCCGTCGGCCAGCCCGGAGGATGGCTGGGATCATGACCCGGTCAGCTGAGGCCGGGCATGGGGGGTGGCCTGAGCCTGCTGGCAGCCGGGGCACGCATAGACCACCGCCAGTCCCGGCAACAGGCGGAGCTGGAGGGCCGCGGGCACCGCCCGGGGGCGACGTTGTCTCCGGCGAGGCCCCGGAGAGACGGATCGACTGCCCGGCGGGCCCGCCATCTACTGCCTGCCCGGCTCCGCTCAACATGGGGTGGGCAGAACGGGGCGGCGGCCACAGGGTCTGCGGTTGCCCAAGAAGCGAGGGTTAGTGAGGCAGGCCCTGCGGTCTCGCGTCACCTGCCGGTGCTGTCCGCCGTGGCGAGGTTGAAGGCCGAGTTGACGAGCCCCACGTGGGAGAAGGCCTGAGGGAAGTTCCCGACAAGGCGCCGGCGGGGCGGGTCGTATTCCTCGGCTAGCAGCCCGACATCGTTGCGCAGGTCAAGGAGCCGCTCGAACAGCCGCGTGGCTTCGTCGCGGCGGCCGGCCAGGGCGAGGTTGTCGACCAGCCAGAAGCTGCAGGCGAGGAAGGTGCCCTCGCCGCCGGCCAGGCCGTCGGCGGTACTTTGGCCGTCGGTGCGGTAGCGGCGGACGAACCCGTCCTCGCACAGCTCATCCTGTATCGCCTCAAGGGTGCGGCGGACTCGCGGGTCGCCGGGTGGCAGGAAGCCGACCAGCGGCAGCAGGAGCAGGCTGGCGTCGAGTTCGGTGGAGCCGTAGGCGCGGGTGAAGCACCCGCGCGCCGGGTCGACGGCGCGCTGGCAGATTTCCTCGTGCATCTGGGTGCGCAGCTTCCGCCAGTGCTGGGCCGGGCCGGGCAGGCCGAACCGCTCTATTGCCTGGATGGCCCGGTCGATGGCGACCCAGGCCATGACCTTGGAGTGGGTGAAGTGCCGCCGGCCCGAGCGGACCTCCCAGATCCCCTCGTCGGGTTCTTGCCAGTGGCGTTCCACGTGGTCGGTGAGGACCTGCTGCAGCGCCCACGCCGACGGGTCCGGGACCATGCCGGCGAGGCGGGCCTGGTGCAGGGCGTCCATCACCTCCCTGTACACGTCCAGCTGGACCTGCGCAGACGCTGCGTTGCCGGTCCGGACCGGGCGGGAGTCCTCGTAGCCGGGCAGCCAATCCAGCTCCAGCTCGGTCAGGCGGCGTTCTCCCGCGGGGCCGTACATGATCTGCAGCTGGGCCGGGTCGCCGGCCACCACGCGCAGCAGCCAGTCGCGCCACGCCCGGGCCTCCTCGCGATAGCCGGCGCGCAGCAGCGCGTCCAGGGTGAAGGCCGCATCGCGGAGCCAGCAGTACCGGTAGTCCCAGTTGCGGGCGCCGCCGAGCTGCTCGGGCAGGGAGGTCGTGGCGGCCGCGACGATGCCGCCGGTCGGCTCGTAGCTGAGCGCCTTGAGCGTGATGAGCGACCGGACGACCGCGTCGCGCCACGGGCCCTGGTAGCCGCAGCGCCCGGTCCACTCCCGCCACCAGGCCTCGGTGGCCGCGATGGCCTGGACAGCGTCGCCGCCGCAGCTGCGCTCGGCGAACTGCGGGTGCCACGACAGCACGAACGGGGCGCGCTCGCCGGCGCTCACGCTGAACTCGGCGATCGTGCGGAGGTTTTCCCCGCGGATCTGGGCGGGGGTGGCCAGGCAGATCGAGTCGGGCCCGGCGATGCCGTGCAGGTGGTCGCCGGCCCGTTGCATCCACGGCACCACCCAGCCGTAGTCGAAGCGGAGCACCAGGTCCATCCGCATTCGGATCCGGCCGGAGACCCCCTCGACCACGCGGACCACGCTGGCGTGATCGGAGCGGCGGGGCATGCAATCCACCAGCCGGACCACCCCGTCGCCGGTGTGGAACTCGGTCTCCAGCACCAGCGTCTGGCCCCGGTAGCGGCGGTTAACGCGGCCAGCGCGGGCTGCCGGGGCGATCCGCCAGAACCCGTGCTCCTCGTTCCCGAGCAGGGCGGCGAAGCAGGCGCCGGAGTCAAACCGCGGCAGGCACAGCCAGTCGATCGACCCGTTCCGGCCTACCAGCGCGGCTGTATGCCCGTCGCCAATCAGCGCGTAGTCCTCGACCGGCAACGCACCCGCCGGCCGCGCCGGAGCGGGCGAGCCCGCGTCTACCGGCTTCAACGTCATCACCTTCCACAGGTGTCATGCCTGGCCTGGTGCCGGGTCGTGCCACCGGCCGTGGCCGGCTGTCACCGTGTCCGCCTCGGCCGGTCCCCATGATCCCCGCGGGTAGCTGTGGACCGGGCCGGGGCGGTCGAGGAGGGGCTGGATGACCCGCCAGGCGTGCTCGACGCCGTCTTGGCGAGCGAAGCGGGCCGGGTTGCCGTCGAGGGCGTCGCCGAGCAGCCGCTGGTAGGCCTGCTGGCGGGCGCCGAAGACCCGCTCGAAGTCCACCTGGAGCTCAACCGGGTGGCTGACCAGCCGCTCCCCGGGCTCCTTCGCCTGCACACACACCGTGACCCCGTCACCTGGGCCGAGGCGGAAACGCAGGAAGTTGGGGCGGGGCTGGCAGCCGTCGGGTGAGAACAGCAGCCGGGGCGGGGCGTGCAGCTCGACCACGGCCTCCAGCGCGGTGGCCGGCAGGCCCTTGCCGGCCCGGACGAAGAACGGCACCCCGGCCCATCGCCACGAGTCGATCTCCAGCCGGAGCGCGGCGAACGTCTCCACGACTGAGCCCGGCGCCACTCCTGGCTCGGCGGGGTAGCCCTCGTACTGCCCCCGGATGAGGTGGCCAGGGTCGGCCGGGCGCATCGCCTTAAGGACCTTCACCTTCTCATCGCGCAGCGAGTCCGGCTCGGCGTCCACCGGCGGCTCCATCGCCAGCAGCGCGACCACCTGCAGCAGGTGGTTTTGGATCACGTCGCGGATGGCGCCCACCCCGTCGTAGAAGCCGCCCCGGCCCTCCACCCCGAAGGTCTCGGCCATGGTGACCTGCACGCTGGCGACGTAGCGGCGGTTCCAGATGGGCTCCAGGAAGGAGTTGGCGAAGCGGAACACCAGCAGGTTCTCCACCGGCTCCTTGCCCAGGTAGTGGTCGATGCGGAAGATGGACGGCTCCGGGAACACCTGATGCAGCACCCGGTTGAGCTCCTGAGCTGAGCCCAGGTCGCGGCCGAACGGCTTCTCCACCACCACCCGGGCGCCCCGCCCGAGCCCGGCCTGGGCCAGGCCCTGCACCACCACCGGGAACAGCCCAGGCGGGATGGCCAGGTAGTACACCGGCCGCGCGGCGCCCACCTCCGCCAGCCGCCGGGCCAAGGCTGCGACGGTGGCCGGATCCCGGTAGTCCCCGCTCACCATCGCCAGGCCGCCGACCAGCTCATCGAGCACGGGCCTGTCCACCTGGCCCCCTTCCGCGGCGTGAACTGCCTCGGTGGTGTAGCCGCGCAGCCGGGCGTCGTCCCAGTCCGAGACAGCCACACCAACCACCGGCACCCCCAGCTGCTTGGCCGCCGCCAGGTGGTACAGGGCTGGGAAGAGCTTCTTGCGCGCCAGGTCACCAGTCGCCCCGAACAGCACCAGCGCGTCGGCCCGCATCACGGCGTCCCCAGCGTCTCGGCGGGGCCGCTGAACATTGTGCGCATCGCGGCAAAATTCCCTTCTCCGGCCCGGTACCGGGGCCGGTGGTGATGAGCGCACCGGAAGGCGATCGTGCCCGGTGACGCGCTGATCAGGGACCGTTGGCAAGGTCGCGCAGGGCGTCTTCGATGCTGCGGTGGAAGGTCGGGTAGGCGTAGATCATAGTGCGCAGGGCGGCGACCGGGACCTGCGCGTGCACCGCGACCACCAGGGCTCCCAGCACCTCGCCGCCCACCGGCCCGGCCGAGGTGGCACCTACCAGCACGCCGCGTTCGGTGTCTTCGATGAGCTTGATGAACCCGTCGTTGCCCGCCTTGTGGATCCAGCCCCGCGCCGACGACGGCACCTGCGTGATGCCGGTCCGCACCGTCAGGCCCTGCTCGCGGGCCTGCGCCTCGGTGAGCCCCACTGACCCGATCTCGGGGTCTGTGAAGGTGACCCGCGGCACCGCCCGGTACTCAGCCCACGGCCCGTCCTGGCCGAGGATGTCGGCGACGGCGATGGCGGCCTGGTACATGGCCACGTGGGTGAACGCGCCCTTGCCAGTGACATCGCCGATCGCCCACAGCCCGCCGGCGGCCCGCATCCGGTCATCGACGCTGATGCTCTTGGCCGTCGCGTCCAGGCCGTAGGCGCCCACCCCGAGCGCGGCCACACCGGTGCGGCGGCCGGTGGCGACCAGCAGCCGCTGCGCGGTGAGCGTCTCACCATTCGCGAGGTCCACAGTGAAGGCCCGGCCGTCGTGGCCGACCCGCCCGGCACGTGCCCCGGTGCGCACGCTGATCCCCTCCTGGGCGAACACCGCCGCCAGGAGCTCCCCGGCTTCCGGCTCTTCCATGGGCAGCAGCCGCGGCAGCGCCTCCACCACAGTCACCGCGGCGCCGAACCGCGCGAACACCTGCGCCAGCTCCGCGCCGATCGCCCCACCACCCAGCACGATCAGCGACTCGGGCACTTCCTCGGTCTCGATCGCCTCCCGGTTGGTCCAGTACGGCGTCCCGGCCAGCCCCCGGATCGGCGGGATGGCCGGCTCGGTCCCGGTGGCGAGCACGATGCCGCGGCGCGCCCGCAGCACCCGCAGGCCATCAGTAGTGTCCACGGTGACCTCGCCCCGGCCGGTGATCCGGCCCCGGCCACGGACGAAATGCCCGCCCTTACCGACGAACCGGTCCACGGCGACCTTGTCGTTCCAGGAGTCGGTGGCCTCGTCCCGGATCCGGGCCGCGACCGGCGCCCAGTCCGGGGCCACGGCCGAGGCGCCGACCATGCCGGGGATCCGCCGGGCCTCGGCCAGCAGGTTCGCGGCGCGGATCATCATCTTCGACGGCACGCACCCCCAGTACGGGCACTCCCCGCCGACCAGCCGGGCCTCCACCCCGGTCACGTGCAGGCCAGCTTCCGCCAGCTTCCCGGCGGCGTCCTCACCACCGGGACCCATCCCGATCACCACAATGCCGGTCTCTTCAATGTTCATGGGCTTCTCCTCATCTGTCTGCCCCGCCCTGATCGCTCATCTGGAACCTGGTTGCACCAACACCCGCGATGACACGGCGAGCAGGGGAGTGTCAGCCAGCTGACCATGTTGGCCGCGGCGCACTGAGGCCGGCGGATTCTGGTCTGCACGCGGGCACCGGTCAGGGCCCGCGCAGATCCGGGTGGAGTAATCGATGCGGCCGGTCAGCGCAGGGACGCCCCGTCCGTGATTACGATCATGGGGCGTCCTGGCGGCCGGTGCGGCTCGTCCGTCGCGCGGGCCGGGGCAATCTTCTCGCGCCTCGCGCGTGCTGAGGGCTGCGGGAGCCGCGGCGCATCCATGCTGACATGGTGCGCCCCGCTGGGTGTGCCCGCCGGGGCTCAACGTCCCGCCCCGGTGGGACTTGTGGCCCTTAATCATCGTGTGACCCGTAGCCGACGGTTGAGAGGCCGCCTTGCCCGCCGCGGCGCGCCGGCGGGGGAAGGAGGCTAACGTGTCTCAGCTCACCCAGAGCCCCCCGGCCAGCCCCGGCCGGCCAGCTACCCAGTATCTCGGCGCCGAGCATGTCGTCGCCGAGATGGCCGATCATGGCACCCGGCGGCTGCAGCGGCTGTCGGTGGCGCAGATCCTGGTGCTGGCCATGCTGGCCGGTGGTTTCGTCACCGTCGGCGCCTTGTTCTCGGTCCTGCTCGCCACCGGCGTCGGCTCACCAGGCGCCCAGCGGCTGGTGGAGGGCCTGGGGTTCTCCGCCGGGTTCTTTTTCGTCATCCTGTCCGGCGCGGTGCTGTTCACCGAGGCCAACGTCGTGCTCCCCGCGACCATTTTGCGCTGCCACGGCTCACCAGCAGCACGGCTGGCGACCATCGCCCGCTTCTGGGGACTGGCCTGGGCGGGCAACCTGGCCGGCGCCTTCCTTGTGGGCTACGCCATTCACCTGGGCCTGCACTACCCGCCCGACGTAGGCCGCCTGCTCGACCAGGTCGTCGCCCGCAAGATGGCCTACCGGGCCATCGGCGGCGCCGACGGCTGGTGGCAGGTGGTGCTGTCCGGGATGCTGGCCAACTGGCTGGTCGGCATGGCCGCGTTCTTCTCGGTGATGGGCCGCTCGATCATCGGCAAGTACATCCCGGTGTTCCTGGCCGTCACCTTGTTCGTGGCCGCCAACTTCCAGCACAGCCCGGCCAACATGGGCTACTTCTCGCTGATCATGCCCACCGGGCACGGCCCCGGCTGGGGCGCGGCGCTGGCCTGGAACATCATCCCGGCCGGGCTCGGCAACATGGCCGGCGGCGCGTTCCTCGTCGCGCTCCCGTTCTGGTACGCGCTCGGCCCAGCCCGCCGGCGCGCCCTCGCCGCACCCGGGCCGGACGGGCCGGCCGCCCGCGGCACCACGGACAGGGCAATGGAGTGACCGGCGACCCTGGCGCCAGAGCGCGGTTTCCAGTGGCTGCTGTGGGCCAGCACCAGCACTAAGGACCGTCGGCGCCCGGCACCCTGGCCATCACCGAGGGTGACCGGATGCCGCGGGTACTGGGCCGACGAGCTTACTGCCGATCGCCGGCTCGGCGCGGTGTCTGCCCGGATGGAATGTAGTGGCATGTTCCGGCGTTGAGCGGCGCGGCGGGCTTGACATTCCATTCGAATAGAAGGTTTACGGTGAGGGCGACGCTGACACCGGTGGCATGAAGGAGGCGGCGATGACCACCATCACGATCCCCGTGCGGGAGATCCACTGCGGGGGCTGCGAGAACGCCATCCGCGTCGCGCTGTCCCGGATGGAGGGCGTGCGCAGCGTGGAGCCGGACCACCGCACCAACCGGGTGCGCATCTCCTATGACGAGGCCCGTGTGGGCGAGGCGGGGCTGCGGGAGGTCCTGGCCGGCCTGGGCTTCGAGTCGGCCGCCGCGTGAGCGGGCATGCCGCTGCCGGAGGAGACGGGGAGAGGCGAGGCGATGCGGATCGGGGAGCTGGCGGGTGAGCTGGGCCTCAACCCGCGCACCATCCGCTACTACGAGGGGATCGGGCTGCTGCCGCAGCCGGACCGTACCGGCGGCAACTACCGCGCCTACGGCCGGGAGGATTGGGAGCGGCTGCAGTTCATCAAGGCGGCTCAGCGGCTCGGGCTGACGCTGGATGAGATAAGGGAGGTGCTGGCGTTCGCCGAGCGCGGCGAGCCGCCGTGCGGGTTTGTCCGCGAGCGGCTGCGCCGCGAGGTGGCGGCTGCCGCCGCCCGCTGAGGGCGAGTACTGCCCGCAGGTGCACGTCAACCAGGACACCCCGGCCCTCGGGCCACCGCCACCGCTGCCCGGGCGGGAGTCCGCGCCGGGCAGCCGCAGCCAGGGGGTGGCTGCCGGCGTGCCTGGGGCGCCGCCGAAGCATGGCCGCCGGTGAGTCCGTGTGACAGGGATCATGCTCACCGGACTTGACCTTCTAGCCGGATGGAAGGTGCATGCTGACGATGGCCGTCCGGGAGCATAACGACAGCCGCAGCCCGCCGGGGAGGAATGCACGATGACCACTGAGACGCCGGTGCGCAAGCGCCGCGGACACGAGACCGCGCCCGAGGAGGACTGGCTGGCCCGGGTGCCCCGCACTGACGAGCAGGGCCGGGCCCGGCTGCAGGTGAAGCTGGGCAAGCTGCACTGCTCGTTTTGCGTGGCCACGATCGAGAAGGCGATCGGCCGGCTGGGCGGGGTGGAGCAGGTGTCGGTGTCGCTGGCCCACGAGGAGGGGCTGGTTGTCTACCGGCCGCAGGTGATCACCGCGCCGCAGATCGTGGACACGCTGCGCCAGGTCGGCTACTCGGTGCGCGACCCGCGCAAGGTGGCCGGGTATGAGGCCGAGGAGGCCGAGCTGGCCGAGGAGCGCAACCGGTTCCTGGCCGGGCTGGCTACCACGCTGGTCACGCTGGCGCTGATGATCTTCAAATGGGCCGGCCATCCGCTCACGGTGGCCTGGGGCGGGCAGCGCTGGCAGATCGGGCCGTGGGTGATCTTCGGCCTGGCGGTGGCGATGATGTTCGTGGTCGCCGGGCCGATCCTGGTGATGGCCTGGCAGTCGGCCCGCCGCGGCATCCTCAACCAGCACGTGCTGCTGGAAGCCGGGGCGTTCGGCGGGCTGGCGGGCGGGGTGCTGGGCCTGTTCGTGGCGCCGAAGGTGTTCCCGCCGGGGGACTTCCTGTCGGTGGCGGTGTTCATCACCACCTACCACCTGCTGTCCGGCTGGGCCTCGGCGCTGGTGCGCACCACATCGTCGCGGGCGGTGCGGGCGCTGCTGGACCTGCAGCCTGACACCGCGCGGGTGATCCGCTATGGCGCCGAGGCTGAGGTTCCCGTCGGCCAGGTCGCGGTGGGCGAGCGGGTGCGGGTCCGGCCCGGGGAGCGGGTCCCGCTGGACGGCCGGGTCACCGAGGGCTATTCGGCGGTGGACGAGTCGATGGTCACCGGCGAGCCGGTCCCCGCCGAGAAGCGGGCCGGGGACGAGGTGATCGGCGGGTCGGTCAACCAGGCCGGCAGCATCGTGTTCGAAGTGACCCGGACCGGCGAGGACACCTTCCTGGCCCAGGTGGCCCGCCACATCGAGGAGGCCCGCGCCCTCAAGCCCGGCATCATCCAGCTGGTGGACCAGATCCTGAAGGTCTACGTGCCCGCGGTGCTGGGCTTCGCCGCCCTGGCCGCCATCGTGTGGACGGCAGGCGCCTGGGCCGTGACCGGGCACCTGAGCTGGTCGAAGGCGGTGTTCGCGACACTGGCGGTGCTGGTGATGGGCTACCCGTGCGCGCTGGGCATGTCCACCCCGCTGGCCATGATGCGCGGCGGCGGCATCGCCGCCCGGCAGGGGATCTTGATGCGGTCGGGGGAGGCGTTCCAGGTGTTCGGCCAGATCGACCGGGCGGTGCTGGACAAGACCGGTACGCTGACCGCTGGCAAGCCCGCGGTCGTCGAGCTGGTCCCGGTTCCCGGGGTGAGCCAGACCGAACTGCTGGCCGCCGCGGCCGCAGCTGAGGCCTCCTCCGAGCACCCGCTGGCCCGGGCGATCGTCCAGGCCGCACTGGCCCGCGAGCTGGACATCCCCAATGCCAGCGATTTCGCGTCCGAGACCGGGCAGGGTGTCACCGCCACGGTCGACGGCGCCCAGGTGGCCGCGGGCAGGCTGGACTGGGTCACCGCCGCTGCCGGGCCGCTGCCCGCCGGGCTGGCGGCACGGCGTGACCAGATGGAGGCGGCCGCGCAGACCGTGATCGCGGTCGCAGCTGACAGCCGACTGCTCGGGCTGGCCGGGATCGCCGACCAGATCAAGCCCGACGCCGCCGAGACCGTGACCCGGCTGCGCGCCCGCGGGACTGAGCCGGTGATGCTGACCGGCGACAACCAGGCCACCGCCGCCGCGGTCGCCGCGGCCGTGGGTATCAGCGAGTACCGGGCCGGGCTGCTGCCGCAGGACAAGGCGGCCGTGGTCCGGGAGCTGCAGGCCGCCGGGCACCGGGTGGTCATGGCCGGCGACGGGATCAACGACGCCCCGGCGCTGACCCAGGCCGACATCGGCATCGCCATGGGCGCGGGCACCGACATCGCGATCGAGTCCGCCGACATCGTGCTGACCGGCGACCGGCTGTCGGCGGTGGCCGACGCCCGCGACATCGCCGTCAGCTCGTTCCGCAAGACCAAGCAGAATCTCACCGTCGCGCTCTCGTTCAACGGCATCGGGGTGCCGCTGGCGGTGACCGGCCTGCTCGCCCCGGTGTGGGCGATGATCGCCATGATCGCCTCAGTGTCGGTGGTGCTGGCCAACTCGTTCGGGACCCGGCTGCGGCCCCGGTCGTTCCTGATGCTGGGCCACTGGCTTGGGCAGGTGGCCTGGACGTTCATCAAGCTGCTCTACCCGCCGCGGCTGGCCGCGCTGGCATGGCGGTCAGAAACCGCCGCCTACCTCGCACTTGCCACCGCCGCGATCGGCACCGGGTACGCCTGGCATTGACAGCCCGCCGCCTCGCCGGCGCCGGGCCTCCTGGCGCTTCACCTCGCCGCGGAACCGCTCATACACTCCGAAGCGGGCGCCGCACGGGCAGACCCGGTGCAGCGCCTTCACCCGCACCTCATCATCCGGAGCGCGAAGCTGCGCGAGCAGCATGTCCGGATCGGGCCCGGGTCGGCACCCGCGGTGCTTGCGCTTCGCCACGGCCGCAGCGTTACCCCGCAAGCCGCCCGGCACTAAGCATTTCCGCTCGGCCGGTGTGCAGCGTGTCACGGCCGTCAGTGTGCCCCCAGGGCGTCTGGGAACACCCGCCGGTTGGCGCGTGCCGCCAGGTCGGCCGCCTCGCCGAGCGTGAGCAGGAAGGTGCCGGGATGCCCGGCGGTCCACTGCTCGCCTGCCTGCCTGCTGGCGAAGAAGTGCACGAAATGGCAGAAGCTCTCGATCACCCCGGAGTCGAAGGGCCCGCCGGGCATCAGGAACGACACGACCGCCTCCGGGTGCGAGGTCCCGCTGATGCCCTCCGGGGTGACGGTGAGTTCGATCAGCTCGCCAGTGAGCGGGCAGGTCGAGGTCACGCGCGCCGCCTGCCCGAGCCTGGCGGGCAGGAAGAGGGTGTCCCAGGCGCACCAGGCGTACAGGACCCGCCCGCCGGACTCGTACCGGTGCGCCGGGGAGAGCTCGGTGATCGCCAGGCCCCAGAATCCGGTGATCCGGCCCCGGCTGTCGGTGAACACGGCGGGCCAGCCGTCGAGCGTGGCGGCCACCTCGGACTCGGGAAGGCCGGCGGCCGCGGCCAGATCCGCCACCGCGACCGGGCGGCTGGCGGCGAGCAGCCGGTACAAGGCGATGGCCAGTCGCTGCCCGGCCGAGTCCAGGTCGCCCAGGGCAGTGGCGATCTCCCCGGCCAGCTCGTCCAGGGTCTGGTGCCCCGTAAGCATTGCTGTTCCTCCTCGCGGGGTCAGGCTGGATCGGTGAGCAGGGTGCCGAACCGGCCGGGTCAGTCGCCCGTCGTCGTGCTGGCTTCTTCGGGGATTCCGCGGGCGCGCAGCGGGGCGGCGACCTCGGGGCTGGGCGGTTCGGGTTGTCGGGGGACACGGCGATCCCGCCGGTGGAGGTGCCGGCGTCGGGAAGGGCGGCGACGTTGGCGGGCCAGTCCGGGTGCGGGTTGTGGCCGGGCCGCATGCCGCTGCCCACGTTGGCCCACTCCAGCGGGGTGTCCGATGGCCCCGTCGGGCACCAGGAACGACATGACCGCCTGCGAGTGAGCGACGGGCTGGTCCGTGGCCCGTGCCGCTGGTCAGGCTGCGGGGAGGGTTGGCTGGAGGAAGGCGGCGTAGCGGGCGTGGTGGGTGGCCTCGTTGAACTCGCCTTCCCAGAGGGCCAGCGCGCCGTCGAGCCAGGAGTAGCGGCTATCGTCGGTGGTGAAGTAGAGGGTCGCGGCGACCCGCCAGCCCGGGTCGCTTTGACTGGGTCGGGTTCCGTAGCCGCGGCCATCGAACCGGATCTGGGCGCCGTCATCAGTGATGATTCTGGCGACCGGTGCCATCGCGCACATGGTGCTGCCGGGCTGTTCGAACAGGGTCCATTCGAGCTTGCCGTTCAGCTTCGGCCCGTGGACCGCGCCGTCGCCGCTGCCGATCAGGGCGCCGTCGCCCTGGCTGGTCAGCGGCGCCATCCCGGGCTGGTAGTCGAGTTCGGCGTCGAAGAGGGGTTCTAGCATCTGGGATGCTCCTTTCTGGTCAGGCTGGATCTTTCTGGTCAGGCTGGATCGGTGAGCAGGGTGGCGAAGTTGAGGCGGCCGGCTTCGATAGCGGTGCCGGCGTCCAGGATCTGGGCGTCGAGGCCGGTGTGGCTGGCCAGGTAGGCGTGCGCGGACTGGGGGCTGGCGTGGAAGGCGGTGTTCGGGCACATCACCTCGAACGAGCCGCACTCGGTGCCGCAGTCGGCGGCGCGCCCGGCGACGACGACCGCCGTGGCTGGCGTCCACGACCAGGTGCCGTTGTAGACGGTCACCTGGATGGGGGTGCCGTCGGCCGGGTCGGCGGAGGTGATCTGGCCGTCGCGGCCGGTCATGGCGGGCAGGCCGAGCGCGTCGATGGCGCACATGGCGTACACCGCGGGCAGGCCGTCGAGTTCGACCCGGTGCGGGGTGGGGGTGCCGGAGAATGGGTAGGCGACGGTCACCACGCCATTACTGATGTGCACGGCGTCGGCGGCGGCCAGTTCGTCCACGGCCGAGGCGTCCAGCCCCGCATCGGCTGCGGTCTGCCGCATCCACCGGGCGGTCGGCGGGGCGCCGGTGGCTAGGAACCGGCGCAGCACGGCGCGGTGCAGCTCGCGCAGCGGGCCGGGCAGGCGTTCCTGCCGGCCGGCGATGCTGCCGCTGGCGAACCGGGTCAGGCCGGTCAGATCGGTCATCAGATTCCCTTTCCGCCGCGGTCAGGCCGCGCAGCATGACAGCCGGGACATGTCGCGGGTGAACGCCTGGGCGGCAGGTCATGAACATGGTGAACACTGCCGGCGTTGCAGCGGGGCCGAGCCGTGACTGGTCCGCGTGATTTCGGCCTCGCGGTCATCGGGTTAGCTCCTTGTCCGGGCCCGGCACGGTCGCTGGCCCGTGCCTTCCGGGCGGGCAGGTCCGGCTGCTACGGTAAACCTTCCAGCAAGCGGGAATGTCAAGGAGAAACGCGATGCGGATCGGCGAGGTGGCGGGCCGGGCCGGGGTGCCGGCCAAGACGATCCGGTTCTGGGAAGACCAGCACCTGCTGCCGCCACCGGGCCGCACCCCGGCCGGGTACCGCGACTACGGCCCGGCCATCCTGGAGCGCCTGGCGTTCATCCGGCAGTCCCAGGCCGCGGGGCTCACCCTGGAGCACATCCGCCAGGTGCTGGACATCCGTGACAGCGGTCAGCCGCCCTGCGTTCATGTCACCGGCCTGATCGCCCGGCGCCTGGGCGAGGTGGAGGCCCGGCTGGCTGAGCTCACCCGGGCACGGGACCAGCTGGTGGTGCTGGCTGCCCGTGCCGCGGAGCAGGACCCGGCCGACTGCCGCGGGTACTGCTCGATCATCGCCGGCTGAGGCCTGGGGCCGGCCCTGGGACTTGACCTTCCAGCAAGGGGGAAGGTCTACCGTGATGGTCAGGACCTGAGCGAGGGTGAGGAGGAGCCCCGATGACCGGGACGACTCGCCGCGCCACCCTGGAGGTGGCCGGCATGACCTGCACGGACTGCGAGCATCATGTCGCCGCGGCGCTGGAGCGGGCCGGGGCTGAGCAGGCGTCGGCTGATTTCCGCCTCGGCGTGGCGCGTTTCGCCCTGCCCTGGGGCGTGGATGAGGCGGGGCTGCGGGCTGCCGTCACCCAGGCCGGGTACACGCCCGGGACGCTGCGCGCCGAATCACCCGGCACGCCCGCGGCGCCCGGCACCGGGGATGGGGACTATGACCTGCTGGTGCTGGGCGCGGGCTCGGCCGCGTTCGCCGCGGCGATCCGCGGCCGGGACGCTGGGTACCGGGTGGCCCTGGCCGAGGCGGGCACGCTCGGCGGGACGTGCGTGAACGTGGGCTGCGTGCCGTCCAAGGCGCTGCTGGCGGCCGGGGCGGCGTACTGGGCCGCCGGCCACCCCCGGTTCGCCGGGATCACCACCTCGGCCGGCCCGGTCGATCTCGCCGCGCTGGTGGCGCAGAAGGATGACCTGGTGGCGGCCCTGCGGCAGGAGAACTACGCCGGCCTGGTGGACGCCTACGGGTTCGAGGTCCTCCCCGGCCACGCCGCCTTCACCAGCCCGGACACGGTCGAGGTGGCCGGGCGGGTGATCCGGCCCGGCGCCGCGCTGATCGCCACCGGCGCCTCCCCGGCCGCCCCGCCCATCCCCGGGCTGGCCGAGGCCGGGTACCTGACCAGCACCACCGCCCTGGACCTCAAGGCCGTCCCGGCCCGGCTGGCGGTCATCGGCGCCAGCGCGGTCGGCCTGGAACTCGGCCAGTTCTTCGGCCACCTGGGCTCGGCGGTTACCTTCCTGGACGTGGCCGACCGGGTCGCCCCGTTCGAGGAACCCGAGGTGTCGCAGGCGCTGGCTGGGGTGCTCCGTGGCCAGGGCGCCACCATCCACGCCCCCGCCCAGATTCTCGCGGTGGAACGAGACGGCGACGTGCGCCGCATCCGGGCCACCGTGGACGGCACCGAGACCGTGATCGACGCCGACGAGATCCTCCTCGCCACCGGGCGACGGCCCAACACCGCCGGCCTGGGCCTGGACGCGGCCGGGGTGGCGGTCGACGCCCGCGGCGCGGTCGTGACCGATCAGCGGCTGCGGACCGCGAACCCGAGGGTGTGGGCGGCCGGGGACGTCACCGGCGCCCCCCAGTTCGTCTACGTCTCCGCCTACC
>Ga0207646_10000679_pt1 | contig 44119 bp, 39 predicted proteins | sample KBSK5502metaG_FD_184343 | JGI IMG/M metagenome (GOLD analysis project Ga0207646, IMG submission 184343) | Corn, switchgrass and miscanthus rhizosphere microbial communities from Kellogg Biological Station, Michigan, USA - KBS K5-50-2 metaG... | ecosystem: Host-associated > Plants > Roots >... | reverse complement strand
GGCGTAGATGAGAAACGGAGGTACCACCAGGAAGAGCGAGTCATCTCGGGCGAGGATCGCGGTCCCGGACGCCGCGCCGGCTGCCAGCAGCCAGCGTGCACGACCGAAACGTTTGAACCGCACCAGGCTGAGCAGCGCAACGATCATCATCAGGCCCAGCAGGGGTTCGCTGAACATCACGCCGCTGTAATGCCAGGCCAGTGTGCCGAAGGCGTAGATCAGGGACAGGCCCGCGGCCCAGGTCCGGGTTACTCCCAGCTCGACGAGCACGGCGTTCAAGGCGACCACGGTCAGCGCGGTGATCAGCGGAAGGTAGAGGATCGCAAGGGCGCGCGGATCGTGCATCAGGAACTGACCAAGGGCAACCAGCGGCACCAGTGCCAACGACGTACCGATGCCGTAGGGCGAATACGGCTGCGCGAAGTGGTAGATGGGATCGCTGACGATGATCGAGTGTCGCAGCACCAGGCTCTCGCTGACCCGGTACATGATCTCGCCGTCGTAGCCGTAGAACACCGGGCCAGACAGCAGGTAGACGAGCCCCGTCAGTGCCAGCAGGAGAAACGCCAGGTCGCGCGGTTTAGGCCGAGCGCTTGAGTCGCGTCGTCGCATGCCCCTCATCCCTCCACCAGCGTGTCCAGGGCGCGTGCCCGGCTGCCCACTGCTGATTGAGCATCTGCAGTTCGCGATAGGTGTCCATACACTGCCAGTACCCGTCGTGCTTGTAGATGGCGAGCTGACCGTCGGCGGCCAGGCGCTCCAACGGCTGCTGTTCCAGCGCCGTCCGATCGCCCTCAATGTAGTCGAAGATCCGCGGCGTCATCACGAAGTAGCCGCCGTTGATCCAGCTATCGTGGCTTGGGGGCTTCTCCGCGAACCGGCGCACGCTGTCGCCCTCGACCACGAGCTCGCCGAACCGCGTCAGCGGCCGCACGCCGGTGACAACCGCTGAGCACTCCGCGCCGGAGTGGAAGTCGAGCAGCCGGTTGACGTCGATGTCGGCGACGCCGTCGCCGTAGGTCAACATGAATCGGGGTTCATCGCTGAGGTACGGCTGCAAGCGCTTGAGCCGTCCGCCGGTCCCCGTCTCCTGCCCTGTGTCCACGAAGGTGATTCGCCAATCCTCTTCCGCCAGACTTGGCCCCAAAGGCGTCACGCGCTTCGATCCGAGCTCCAGGCGGAAGTCGTGGTATAGGACGTCGTAGTTGAGGAAGAAGTCCTTGATCATCTCGCCCTTGTAGCCGAGCGCGAGGATGAACTCGGAAAAGCCGAAGGCGGCGTAAGTCTTCATGATGTGCCAGACGATCGGTCGCTCACCGATTGGCACCAGTGGCTTTGGACGGTACTCGGTCTCCTCGCGCAAGCGGGTGCCAAGACCGCCACAGAGGATGACGACCTTCATGTGACGATCGTGTAACTCGCTACGCCGCGGAATCCTTTCGACGTGGCTCGGCAACGCCCTCGACGGCCAGCAGCGGACCGTGCCTGGTAACCAGCTCACGCTGGAGCGAGGTCAAGCGCCCCCGCCCCGCCCAGCGCAGCCGCCACGCAACCCACGAGAGCACCGGCGGCATGATCGGCAGACGGCGGGCCAGCCAGGCCGTGGCGCGGATCATTGCCGCTGCGGCAACGTCGCCATACCGCTGCGTCAGCAGGCGCGCCGTGCCGGCGGCATCGTCCCAGCGTCGCCGGCTCGCCGCGTACAGTCCCACGAGCACGAGGGAGCGGTGAAGCCGCCCATCCAGGTTGGCGATGGCCTGCGACCGGACCGCTTGTGGGAGCGTGTCCACCGCATCCAGGTTGGCCATGATCGTTCCCCAGGTCGGCCAGAACTGACCCAGGTCGGGATGACTGGTCGGTGACTGCGGGTGCCAGGAGAAGATCGCGCCTGGCCGGCCGCTGGTAACGAAGGGAAATCGCGCCGCCACCTGCAGTTGGAAATCCATGTCGGAGCTGTTCCCGGTCCGAGGATCGAGTCGGACCATACCCCTCAATGAGGTCCGAAAGACGGTGCCCGTCCAGATGAAGTGTCCATTGCGTGTCATGTCGAGCAAGCCCTGGGGCGGATGGTGCATTCCCGGCCTCCACTTGTCGCCGTCCAATTTCAGGAGCGTGCCTTCGGGATCGACGAGGAGCACCGGACTGGCGACGAACATAGCCTTGGGCTCACGCTCCAGCTCGCTCAAGCTCTGGGCGAGGAAGTCCGGGAGCATCAGGTCGTCGTCTGAGAGCAAGGTGAAGTACGGGGTATCGACTCGCTCCAGGGCATGCTGGAAGTTGGCATGCGGGCCGAGGTCCTTCGGCTGCTCGTGGTACCGGATGCGCGGGTCGCGCGCCATCATCGACGCGACGACGTCCCGGGTGCCGTCCCTTGAGGCATTGTCGGTCACGGCGATCGTCAGGTCCGTTGCGGTCTGCGCCTGCACGCTTCGGATGGCGCGGGCCAGCAGCAGGGGCCGCCGAAGCGTCGGGATGATGACCGTGACCATCTCAGGCCGCCTCCGCCGCGCGGCTCCATTTGGCGGGCGCATCCCGGATTGCTTCGCGGATGTCGCGGGGCGCGACGGCGTAGCTCGCGGCGAGGTATGCCACGGTGGCGATCACGTAGGCGACGATCAGGATGACGGTATTTGTGCGGGAGGCGATGGCGAAGGCAAGCCCGTAGGTTGCGGCAATCAGCGCGAAGGCCCGGAGGACATGCGCGTACCATCCGCGCACCGGCTGTCGCAGGCACTCGCGAGAGATGCGAGGAAGTCCATACGCATAGGCGAAGAGGTGGTAAACCACCCACGAGGTTGCGGCTCCCACCAATCCGAAGCGATAGACGAGGATCGCCGCCACCGGGAGAACGATGACGAGGGCGAGGAGGTTTTGCCGCACGGCGATCTGCGGCCGGCCGACGGCCACCGACAGCGTGTAGGGTGTGCTCAGCGTGGCGTTCATATATGACCCGATCGACAGCAGGATGAGCGGCGCCATGAGCGATCGGGCAACGCTGGGATCGAAGACGTAGGTCAGCACCGGCATCCCGGCGAAGACCAACGCAGCGAACAGTGGCGGCGTCATCGCAACCGTCAGGGCCTGCACCTTCCGGTACTGCCGGATCAAGCCGCCGTGGTCTAGCTGCGTGTGGAGGAGCGAAAAAGCGGGGAAGGCGGCTTGCATGATGGATGCCGTCACGCGCGCCACGCCGGCCACGAGCGTGGCGACTAAACCATAGGTGCCGAGCGCGCCGATCGGCAGCAGCTTGCTTAGCAACAACTTGTCCGACTGGGAGTGCACCATCGCGAGCATCGAGTTCGACATCATCTGACCGGAATAACCCGCGTTGCGCCGCAGCACGGATGGGGCGTAGCCGGGAAGCAGCGCGCGCGCTGGGACGTAGCGCCGGGCCGCCACGATGTAGGCGACGACGCTGATCAGGTAGCTCGCGCTGTACCAGACCGCGACCGCCATGATCGCTCCTGATGATCTAAAGAACCCGAGGATGAGGATGATGCCGAGTTGCTGGACCGCCAGCGCGCCGGCCTCGATGACATTGTTGAAACCCATCTGCTGCAGGCCCCGGAATAGGCTGCCGTAGAGCGAACGCGGCAGCGCCAGCAGCGCCCCGCCAGCGAGGATCTGCGTGACGCGCGTCGCCGTGTGCAGGTCGATGCTCTTCAGGTGTACCCAGTGGAGCATCAGCGAGGGGGCCGCAGCGGTCACCGCGAGGGCGAGCACGAGGTAGCCGCCCCAGTAGATCAGGGTGGCCGTGCGCAGCAGGTCGGTCACATAAGGCTGCTGGCCCGCCAACTTGCCGGCGACTTCTCGGGTTATGGTCGCCGAGATGCCGAGATCGAAGATACTCACGAGCACCACCGCAGCCGTCTGCGCGAACAGGATCAACCCGAACGCGTCCGGTCCGAGCTGCTTGAAGACGAAGCGGACGGCGACCAGTCCCAGGAGAACGAGGACGCCCTGGCCACAGAGGTTCCAGAGGATGTTGCGCGACAGCGGTGACATCAAGCCGCGACGCGGTCGGCCGCGGTGTCGGTCTCGCGCTTCCGGAGCCACCCACCCGACCAGTACGAAACGGGCTCGTTGACCACGCCCTCGTTAAACGCGAACGGTGGCGGTGCCAGCGAAAAGTCTGGACGGGCGCGCAAAAATTCCTCGACCGCCGCCCGCGGATTGTTCCAGCTCCAGTCGGGGTTCGTTCGTGGCGCCGCGCCCAGGTCCGCCATGATTCCGTCGGCCGCGACTAGGTAGGAGCCCGGCGTGACCAGGTCGGCATAGACCTTTAGCTCCGCCAGCACGTGCTCCTTGCTGTGATTCGAGTCGAGCATGACAAAGACCCGGTCATCTGGACGCAGCAGGGCGCGTACCTGCTGGACCACATCGGGCGCCGTCGAGCTGCCCTCGATCAGCGTGATGAGATGGGCCAGTTCGTGTTTCTCGATGGCGCGGCGATTGTGCGGGCGAATCTCGATGTCGATTCCGATGACGCGTCCCTGGCCCATGGCCTTGAGCAGGCTGGCGTAGAAAATGAGGGAGCCGCCGTGCGCCACGCCGGTTTCGACGATGACCGTGGGCCGGAGGCGGTAAATGGCTTCCTGGACGCGAATTAGGTCCTCGGGCAACTGGATGACCGGCCGGCCCATCCAGGTGAAGCTGTACACGTACTTTGCGTCCCAACCCGCGCGTACCCATGCCGCCGACAGGATCTTGAAACCCTCGGGCGATCCCAGCGCGTGCGTCGTCTTGCGACCACCGACGTCCACGGTAATAAGGCCCTTTTCGAGGTCGATCGAGATCATGCGGCGCGCTCCATGTAGCGGAGATAACGGTCAGCCGTCAGCTGATCGGGACGTTCCATCCAGACGCCGGTCGAGCCGGCATGCCGGAATTCGAGCGCCACGTCATAGGCCCGGCGAAACCCGAGCTTCTCGTAGAAGCTCACCGCCGGGTTGTCCGACATCACCCGAACCCACAGCGCGGTCACGCCCAGCGACGATGCCGCCCAGTCGCATAACGTTGTCACGGCGGCGGTCATGGCACCTCGGGGGCCGTCCGCCCCGCGCACCACATTGTCGAGCTCGGCATAGGCTTCCGCTGGTCGCAGGTTGCAAAGGCCGGCGTGGCCGAACGGCGAGCCGCGCTCCGTCTCGATCATAAACAGGATCCGGTTCGGGTCCGATCCGCTCTTGAGCAGCCACGCCTGCGTCTGTGGCACAGTCGCCGTGAAGTCGGTCAAGAAAAACTTTCGATAGCGATTGCGCCACTCCGTCAGCAACTCGACGTCTCGTGACGTCACCGTGGCCTGCAAGGGCCGCAGCCTCAAACGTTCGCCCGACGGCGCCTGCGACCAGAGCGACAGAGCCTCCGGATCATTGAGATATTCCGTCTTGTAGCGCATCGCGGCCTCCAGCATGCGGCTCATGCGGCCCGGCGCTGCGCGATGGCGCCGCTCAGGGCGTGCGCCACCCGCTCGACGGTCGATGCCGGCATGAAGGAGTGGAGCGGCAGTGTCAGGATCTCGCGGCCGATGCGGTCAGTGACTGACAGCTCGCCGCGCCGGCAGGTTCTCAGGAAGGTGAAGTTGTGGCCAGGAATCCAGTGAATACCCGTGTCGACCCCCGCCTCTCCCAGCGCTCGGATGACGTCGTCGCGCCGTCCGCCTCCGACGCGAACGTAATAGATGAAGGGCGCGACGTCGGTAAAATCCGTCGCCGGGAGCTTAAGTCCCTCGACGGCGGCAAGCAGTGACGCGTAGCGCCGGCAGGCGTCGCGCCGGGTCTCGATGAACCCGCCCAGCAGCTCCAGCTGCGACAGGCCAATGCTCGCGTGCAGGTTCGCGAGGTGGTAGCGAAAGCCTCGGTCGGCGACGTCATATGTCCACGCCCGCTCGTTGGTATACATGCGGCGCGCACTCTGGTCCATGCCCAACAGGCGATAGCGATGCAGCGCCTCGACCTGCGCCGCCGTCTCCACCACCAGCGCTCCACCGTCGATGCTGGTGATGATCTTGACCGGGTCGAAGGAGAAGACCGTGATGTTGCCATAGGCCGCCATCGACCGCCCGTGCAGCCGACTGCCGAGCGCGTGGGCGGCGTCGTGGATCACCTTCACGTCGTGCCGGGCCGCCATCTCCTTGAGCGCGTCGAGCCGGCAGGGGATTCCCGCATAGTCCATCCCGATCACGGCTTTCGTGCGCGCCGAGATCAGGGCCTCCGCCTTTTCGACATCGATGCCCAACGTCTCCTCGTCGATGTCGCAGAAGACCGGCTCGGCGCCGGCTAGCCTGATGGCCTGGAAATCACCGATGTTATTGAAGGACGGGGTGATCACCTCATCGCCAGGCCCGATGCCAAGCGAAAGCATGGCAAGGTGGAGCGCGGAGGTACCGGTATTGACCGCTACCACGCGCTCGCCTTCTACGCCCAGGATTGACCCCAGCCCGGCCTCGAAGTCGCGCACATACGAACCCATGCCCAGCCAGCCCAAATCGAGCGCATCGACCGCCGCCTTCACGGTGTCGACCCCGATGTACGGCTTGAAGACAGGAATGCGCTCGCTCATTGCGCCGCCTGCATGACGGGAAGCTGGCGGTCCCGGCTGGACATGATCCGTTGGGAGACGGGCGGCCACTCGACGCCAAGGGCGGGGTCGTCCCATCGAATCCCGCGTGAGTGGCTCGGTGCATAACGTCCGGTCAGCTGGTAGTGGACCTCGGTATCGTCGGCAAGCGTCTGGAAGCCGTGGGCAAAACCCTTCGGCACATAGAGCAACCGGCGGTTCCCGGCGCTGAGCTCGAAGGCCTGCCAGGCGCCACGGGTTCGCGAGTCCCAGCGAAGATCGACGATGACGTCGTAAATCGCCCCCGCCGTGCATCGCACGAGCTTGGTCTCTTCGAACGGGGCTATCTGGTAGTGGAGGCCCCGCAGGGTTCCGCTGCGATGGTTGAAAGAGATGGCACACTCGGACAGCTCCGGATCAAGCCCGCGCGCCGCGAACTCCGATTGGCTCCAGGTACGGGCGAAGAAGCCGCGCTCGTCGGGGTCGAGTTCCGGCTCGATCAGGTAGGCGCCGCCAAGGCGCGTTTCGGTGAACTTCATGCCACCTTCACCTCTGGCACCGGAATGATGAAGCGGCCGCCCAGCTCCCGGTAGGCCTTTTGCTGCGCGAGGATCTCATCGGCGAAGTTCCAGGTCAGGAGCAGGACGTAGTCAGGCATCGTTTCCAGCAACCGCTCGGGCGGGTAGATCGGAAGATGCACGCCGGGCATGAAGCGTCCCTGCTTGTGCGGGCTTCGGTCCACGACAAAATCGAGAGTCTCCTTGCCGATTCCGAAATAGTTCAAGAGCGTGCTCCCCTTGGCGGCGGCGCCGTAGGCCACGATCCGGTCTCCACGACGCTTCAGCTTGTCGAGCGTCGAGGTCAGCGAGGCTCTGAGCGCCTCGACTCGAGCGCCGAAGCGCACATAGGTGGCGACATTCCGGACGCCGGAGCTGGCCTCCTCGGCCATCAGGCTGGCGACGTTTGGCGATGGCTTAGATCTGCCCTGGTTGACGAACAGCCGCAGGGAGCCGCCATGGATCGGGACGCGGGTCACGTCCTGCACGTGCAGACCGTGTCGCCGAAAGAGCTGGTCGATCGCGGTCAGAGAGAAGTAGCACAGGTGCTCGTGGTAAATGGTGTCGAACTCGCACCGATCGATCAGGTCTTTGACATACGGAACCTCGATGATGGCGATCCCCGAATCCTTCAGGACGGCAGCCATCCCGCTGACCACCCCGTTCAAGTCGGCCACGTGAGCCAGTACGTTGTGCGCGTGGAGGACATCGGCTAGCTGTCCTCGATCGCACAGACTCCGAGCAACCTCCGGACCGAAGAATTCGCAAAGCGTGGGGATTCCGCTTTCCTCAGCAGCCCGCGCGATGTTGCGCGCCGGCTCGATGCCGAGTACCGGGATCCTCTGGCGCCGATAAAACTGGAGAAGGTATCCATCGTTGCTGGCAATCTCGATGACGAGGCTGCTCGGGCCCAGCGCGCGCTCCGGAATCACCTGCTTGACCAGTGCCTCCGCATGGCGAACCATCGTGTCCGAGTAGGAGGAGAAGTAGAGGTATTCGCCGAAGAGTTCCGCCGGCGACACGGTTTCTGTGATCTGCACCAGCGTGCAGTCGTGGCAGAACGCGAGATCGAGAGGATACCGGGCCTCCGGCAGCATCAGCTGCTCCTCCGAGAGCAACGCGTTCGCCAGCGGCGTGGACCCAAGTGAGAGCACGACCTCCAGGTTGTCCGATCCGCAAGATCGGCATGTCGTGGAGGTCATGCGGCGATGTGCTCCCCCAGGATCCCGCGGTACCAGGCAACGGTGCGGCGCAGCCCCTCATCGAGGCTGAATCTCGGCGACCAGCCGAGCGCCTGCCGGGCTTTACTCGCGTCGAGGAATTGCTCTCGAATTTCGTGGTTGGCCTCTGACCGGACGTCGGGCTGCAAGGTCGAGCCCATAATCTTTAGGATCCGCTCGGTCAGGTCGATGACGGAAACAGGCGTCTCGTTCGAGAAGTTGAAGGCCTGCCCGCGCAAGTTCGGGTCCACCGCCATCCGCTCGGCGAGGAGAAGGTACGCCTCGGCCCCGTCCTCCACATAGAAGTAGTCGCGGATGTAGTTGCCATCCGATCGGATCACCGGTCGCTGCCCGCGAAGGACGGAGCGAATGGTGCCAGGCACGATTCGATTCCAGTTCAGGTCGCCGCCACCGAAGAAGTTGCCGCACCTGGTGATGGCGACCGGCAGCTCGTAGGTTGCGGCATAGCTCTGGGCGATCAGGTCGGCGCTGGCCTTACTCACGTCGTAGGGATGGAGGGCCTGCAGCCGGGCATCCTCCCGGTAGGGCAGTGTGTCGTGCTCGCCATACGCCTTGTCGGAGGAAGCCAGGACGATCCGCCGCACCAGCGGGCTTCGGCGGCAGGCTTCCAGCAGCCGCCAGGTCCCGGCGACGTTGGACTCGAACGTCGAGCTGGGGTTGCGGTTAGCGATCCCGACGATGGTCTGCGCCGCCAGGTGGACGACGGTATCGATCTCGTACTCGCCGAGCACCCGCTCCAGTAACGCCTGGTCCAGGATGTCGCCCCGCACCACCTGGGTCCGTTCCAGCATCCCAGCGGTGACGAGTTCGCTCTGCGGCACCCAGTCCCGGACGATGCAGGTGACGTTGGCCCCCAGCTCCAAAAGACGGCGGACCACCCAGCCCCCGACCAGGCCTGTCGCGCCAGTGACCAGGGTGGGACGGTCCTGCCAGAAGGACGGATTCAATGCCATGGCTGGTGACGAACGAGTAACGGCGACATCAGCCCGATCCTTTCCCGCAAGGCTGATCTCGCTTACCCCTTACTTCGTCGTGCGGATCCTCGCCTTCTGCGACTACTTCGCCGACCCGTCGTCCGGCGGTGCCGAGCGCGTCGCGCTCGAGGTCTACCGGCGCCTCGCCGACCAGGGGGCGACGATCCGGGTGATCACGACCATGCCGAAGTCGATGCGGCCGGTGCGGTCGGCCGAACGCCTCCAGGTCCGGGTCATCCCGTCATTCGAACTCTCGAAACTGGTGGGGATCCAGGCCTCAGTCGCGCCGGCGCTGTTCCTCAAACTTCGGGCGCTGGCCAAAGACTTTCGCCCCGACGTTCTCCACGCGAACACGCTCTTCTTTCAGACCTCACTGGCAGCGGCCCTCCTCGGGCGCGCGACGAGAATCCCGCTGGTCACAACCGTCCATGTCGGCGGGCTCGACCTCATTCCCCAGCCGGCTCGCCTCCTTGGTACGGCCTACGAGCGAACGGTCGGGCGTTTCATCTTGTCGCAGAGCGCCCGGATCATCGCGGTGAGCCCGTCTGTGCGGGAGCATCTTGTCCGCATGGGAACGCCGGCAGAGCAGATCGTGCTCGTCCCAAACGGCGTCGACCTTCGCCGGTTTTGGCCACGGCATGAGATGGTTCAGAATGACCCGCCGGTTATCGCCTTCGTCGCGCGCCTCATCGTCAACAAGGGCCCGGATGCGTTGCTCACCGCCCTACTGCAGTTGCGGCGCGAGGGCGTGGCCTTCAAAGCCATTTTCATCGGCGACGGACCCTTGCGTCAGCGGCTCGAGCAGCGGGCTCTGCTCCTCGGCTCCTCCGTCCAGTTTCTCGGCCAACAGCCGGACGTCGCCCCGCACTTGCGGCAGTCCGATCTCCTGGTCCGGCCTTCGCTCACGGAGGGCATGCCGTTGGGCATCCTCGAGGCTATGGCGAGTCGCGTCTGCGTCATCGCGTCCGACATCGACGGGAACCGAGACCTGGTCACCCATGGTCGTAACGGCGTCCTCTTCCCCGTCGACGACCCGACCAGGCTTGCGGAGGCGATGCGAGAGCTCCTACGGAACCCTGCGCACCGGAGCGAGCTGGCCCGAGCGGGATATGAAACCGCGCAAGCCTACGGCTGGGACACCGTCGTCGCGCGAACCGGCGCGGTCCTGGCTTCAGTCATTCAGCCAGCGCCTCGGGAGCAGACGAAAGCGGCGTGAACATTTGCCTGGTCAGTAACCTCTTTCCACCCAACGTCCAGGGCGAGGCTGAGGTCTACGTCGGCGAACTGGCACGCGCGCTGGCAGGCGAGCACCGAGTCGTCGTCGTCACGACGGAGCCCGGCACCCATCTGCAACCGCGTCGGGAGATCACCTCGGAAGGTGTCATCGTCTATCGTCTCGCGCCGTTTTTCCGCGCCTTCGACATCTATCACCCGCAAGTTGCGGCGACCGTGAGCGACATCATAAAACGCGAGCGGCCCGATCTCGTGCATATCCACAACTGGAAGGGGCTCTCGCTCGCCGCCGTGATGTCCAGTATCCCGAGCAGCGCCCCCCACATTCCAGTTGCGATGACCCTCCACAACGACGCTCTGCTCTCCGGCCGGTTTCTCAGCACACTCAATCGAGACCTGGCCAGTCGCATCGGCCTCGTGATCAGCCCATCGCATTTCGTCCTCGACCAGCACCTTCAGCGCGGGTTCTTCCGGCAGGCGACCCAGCAAATCCTGCCCTACGGACTCGCGCTCTCTCCGTCCCGGCTCGCGGAAACCAGCTCCCCTTCTGGGGGAGGGGTCGAATCCCCCTCCCCTTCCGGGGGAGGGCAGGGTGGGGGCGCGAAGCCCACCTTCGACGTCCTCTTCCGAGGGCACCTCGAGCGGAACAGTGGGATCGAGGTCCTTGTTCGGGCCGTTCGCGCTCTCCCCGATCCGTCGCTGCGTCTCCACATCGCTGGGACTGGACCATCGCTCGACGCCTGCACAACGCTGGCACGTGCCGACGACCGAATCCGCTTTTACGGGGAGGTCGGCGCCGAGCTCCGGCGCACGCTGATCGAGAACGCCGACTGCATGGTCGTCCCTTCCCTGCGGCCCGACAACTATCCGGTTAGCATCCAGGAAGCGTTCGAGGCCGGCCCGGTCCTCATCGCAAGCCGGATTGGCGGAATTCCCGAAATGGTGCGGGACGGGATCAATGGCCTACTGGTCGAACCGGGTGATCAGTCAGGCATCGCCGCCGCCATCGAGCGGCTGCGCTCATCGCCCGAACTGGTCGCGAAACTCCGCGCCTCGGCAAAAGAGACTGCTCGGCTCTATGACATGCGTTTCCACATCGCCCGCCTGATTGACGCCTACCAGCGTTTGTTGCTTACCGATCGGCTTCGACCCTTCGACCAGCGCGCCGCCTGATATCAGCACGCCGACCATCATCGCCAAGGTAATCGGCAAGTGCGCTCTCCCAATCCGGCAGGGGTTGCAGACCCGCCGCCTCCCAGCGGGCGCTGACCAGGGCGCTGTTCGCCGGACGTGGCGCGGGCCGAGCGGCATCGGTCGCGCTGATCGGTTGGACCTCGACTCGGCCGTGCACAATGGCGCGCGCAAACTCGAAGCGGCTGCAGGCACCCGCGTTCGCCACATGGAATAATCCCGTCGCCGGCGTCTGGATCAGCTCGCCGATCGCCTGGGCCAGGTGCCGCGTCCAGGTTGGGCTCCCGACCTGGTCGGCCACGACTTTGAGCGGGCCGCCCCGTTCGGCAGCCTTGAGGATGGCCTTGACGAAGTTTTTGCCGTATTCGCCGTACAGCCAGGCGGTTCGTAGGACGCAGGCCGAGGGGTGCGCGGACTGCACCTGCAGCTCACCTTCGTACTTCGACCGCCCATAGACGCTCAATGGATCGGCCCGGTCCAGCTCCGAGTAGGGCGACCCCTTGCGACCGTCGAAGACGTAGTCGGTGCTGATGTGCACCATCTCGGCACCGGCGCGCGCGGCCGCCTCGGCCAGGTAGGCCGCGCCCGCGGCATTGACCGCGAAGGCGAGCTCGCTCGCCTCTTCGGCAGCATCGACGTCGTTGTAGGCCGCCGCGTTGATGACCCACGACGGCCGTACCTCTTCGACCACCTTAACGACCGCCTGCCGATCGGTGATGTCGAGACCGCGGTGGTCCCGACCATGGACTTCGTGTGACGCCAGCACCTCGATCAGCTCGCGTCCCAGCTGACCACCCGCGCCGGTGACCAGGATGCGCACGCTATCGAGGGACGGCGTTTGCTGGTAAGCCCCGGTAGTTTTCCTCGTAGTAGCGCCAGAAGTCGGCGCTCTTTCGGGACCTCCACCAGGCGTCGTTTCGCCGGTACCAGTCCACCGTGAGACGCAGGCCTTCGGCAAATTGAATGCTCGGCTCCCAGCCAAGCGGCCGCAGCTTTCGCGTGTCGAGGGCGTACCGATAGTCGTGGCCCGGTCGATCCTTCACGAAGTGCTTCAGGGCAGACGGCTTTCCACACAGGCGTAATACCGCATGAGCCATCTCGACGCCGCTGACTTCCGTGCCGGTGGCGATGTTGTAGGCGCCGCCGGGTTCGCCCTTCCAGAGGACGCGAGCGATCGCGCTGACGTGATCCTCGACATAGAGATAGTCGCGGACGGCCGAGCCGTTGCCATAGATGGGCAGGGGAAGATCTTGCAGGGCATTGGTGATGAACAGCGGAATGATCTTCTCGGGGAATTGGTAGGGGCCGTAGGTGTTCGACCCTCGCGTGATCAGGGTCGGGACGTCAAAGCTCGTGTGGTACGCGGCGACCAGCATTTCCGCCCCCGCCTTGGTCGCCGAATACGGGCTGCGCGGCGCCAGCGCATCCGTCTCCCGGCTGCGGCCCTCTTTGACGTGGCCGTAAACCTCGTCGGTACTCACCTGCAAGAAACGCTGGTGCTTGTAGGTGCGAGCAGCTTCCAGCAGGATGTAGGTGCCGTAGACATCCGTCTGGACGAAGGCGCCGGCGCTGAGCAACGACCGGTCCACATGCGATTCAGCCGCAAAGTTCACGATCGCATCGACGTCCCGCGCCAGCTCGTCGACCGTGTCGGGGTCGCAGATGTCTCCTCTCACGAATCGCACGCGGGGGTCGTCCCGAGCTTCGGCGAGGTTGTCTTCGCTGCCGGCATAGGTGAGCTTGTCGAGGACGGTCAGGGTGACCTCGGAGTCGGCCTTGAGACGCTGCCGCACGAATGCCGAGCCGATGAACCCGGCGCCCCCGGTCACGAGTAGACGGCGAAGTCGGAGCGCCATCAGGGAAACGCCGGGTGCGTTCGATATTCAGCGAGCGTCATTCCCGGGCATCCTTCGACGAAACGATGGGGATCTTGAGTGGCCAGGCCGCGGCGATCTCAGGGTCGTTCCATGCGATGGTCTGTTCTGCAGAGGCATCATAATAGCCGCTGCACTTGTACTCCACATCGGCCTGCTCGGACAAGGCGAGGAAGGCGTGCCCGAATCCGACTGGCACCAGCAGTTGCCGGTGATTCTCGTCCGTCAGCTCCAGCGCGAACGACCTCCCGAAGGTCGCCGAGCCCACCCGAAGATCGACAACGACGTCGAGCACGGCCCCGCTGCAACAGCGTACGAGCTTCGCCATTGGCGCCGACAGGTCCTGAAAGTGGAAGCCGCGAAGGACGCCTTTTGCGCGATCGGGAACGGTTGTCGGGGACGAAATCGAGGTCGATCCCCGCCTCCCGATACCGTTCCCGGCGATACGTCTCCTGGAAGAAGCCTGGCTCGTCAGCATGGACCACGGGCTCGATCCAGAGCGCCCCGGCCAGCGGCGTTTCACGCACAGTGATCACGTGGGGCGTACCCGCATCCTGCTAATTCTGACGGACACGCTTCGTTACACTCTCAGGATATGAGTTCGGTCGCCGTCATCGGCTCGGGATATGTTGGCCTGGCCACCGCTGTCTGCCTGGCCGAGATCGGCCACCGGGTGATCGCCGTGGACATCGATGAGGCAAAGATCGCGAAGCTCCGAGGGGGCACGCCAACCATCTACGAGCCCGGGCTCGATGAGCTGATCGCCAGCAACCTGAAGGCTGGCCGTCTGACCTTCACCAGTGACTACGACGAGGCGATCCCCGGCGCCGACTTCGTCTTCATCGCCGTTGGGACCCCACCCGGCCGCCGCGGCGAGGCCGACCTCCACTTCGTGAAGCAGGCGGCCAAGGCAGTCGCTAACGCCATGAAGAAGACGGTCACGATCGTCAATAAGAGCACCGTCCCGATTGGCACCGGGAACATCGTCGCCCGAATCGTGGGTGAGAACCTGGGAGACGAAATCCCGTTCTACGTGGTCTCCAACCCCGAGTTCCTTCGCGAAGGGAGTGCCGTCTACGATTTTATGCACCCCGACCGGTTGGTCTTTGGCTCGCATGACGAGTCCGCGGCGCGGGCGGTGGCCGCCCTCTACAGCAAGCTCGACACCACGATCCTGATCACCGACCTTCACACCGCCGAGATGATCAAGTACGCGTCCAACGCCTTCCTTGCCACCCGGATCTCGTTCATCAACGAGATGGCGCGCATCTGCGAGCGTGTCGACGCCGACGTCAAGGTGGTGTCCGAAGGCATGGGCCTTGACCGCCGGATCGGTCCCCTCTTCCTCGACGCCGGCATCGGCTACGGCGGCTCCTGCTTTCCGAAGGACGTCAAGGCGCTGGCCCGGATGGCGGAGACGATGGGCTACCACCCGGAGCTGCTCGACGCCGTGATGGAAATCAATCTCGACCAGCGGACCCTCGTCGTGGAGAAACTGCGCGAGGTGCTCGGTGGCTTGCGCGGCCAGGTGATCGGCCTCCTCGGGCTCGCCTTCAAACCGAACACGGATGACGTCCGGGAGGCTCCGTCGATTGACGTCATCGAGAATCTCCTGCAGAAAGGCGCCACGGTCCGCGCCTATGACCCGAAGGCGATGCTTGTGCTCAAGGCACAGATGAATTCCATCGAGTACTGCAAGGATCCTTATGCAGTCGCCAAGGATGCAGATGCGCTGCTGGTCGTGACCGAGTGGGACGAGTTTCGACACCTCGATCTCGATCGCCTGAAGAGCTTGATGCGCCGCCCAGTGATTGTCGACGGCCGCAACATCTTCGACCCGAAGACCATGCGCGATCGCGGTTTCGTCTACCGCGGAGTCGGCCGCTCGTGATTTCTGCAGCGTAGCCGCTTGCCGAAACGCGCGGTCGTCACAGGCGGGGCCGGATTCCTCGGCTCCCACCTCTGCGAGCGGTTGTTGGCCGATGGGTACCACGTCGTTTGCGTCGACAACCTGGTCACAGGCGTGGCCCGCAACATCAAACACCTGGAGGGACGCCGCGGCTTCGAGATCATCCAGCACAACGTGTCCGAGCCGCTGTACCTGGATGGGACGGTCGATGCCATTCTGCATTTCGCCTCGCCGGCTTCGCCGGTCGACTACGCGCAGCACCCCATCGCCACCCTCAAAGTGGGCACGCTCGGCACCCATAACATGCTCGGGTTGGCGCGCGCCAAAGGCGCGGTCTTCTTGCTGGCTTCGACCTCAGAGGTCTACGGTGATCCGCTGGTTCACCCCCAGCCGGAGACCTATTGGGGCAATGTGAATCCCATCGGGCCGCGCGGTGTCTACGACGAGGCGAAGCGGGCGGCCGAGGCGTTCACGATGGCCTACCACCGTACCCATAAACTGCGGACGCGGATCGTTCGGATCTTCAATACCTACGGAGCGCGCATGAGGCTGAACGACGGACGGGCGGCCCCCAATTTCATCCGGCAGGCGCTCGCCGGCGAACCGCTCACCGTCTACGGGGACGGATCACAAACTCGCAGCCTCTGCTATGTCGACGACCTGGTCGAGGGCATCCTGGCCCTGCTTCAAACCGATTACAGCGATCCGGTCAATCTTGGAAATCCCACTGAGGTCACGATCCTCGAGCTGGCCAACCTGATCCGCGAACTCTGCGCCAGCAACAGCGAGATTGCATACAAGCCACTCCCGGAAGACGACCCCAAGCAGCGGCGTCCCGACATTACTCGGGCGCGCACCCTGTTGCATTGGACCCCGCGCACCGACCTTGGCGTGGGGTTGCAGCAGACGATCGCATCGTTTCGTCAGGGCTAGATTCCCGCTTTCCCCGTCGAAGAGCGGGAACCAAAACCCGCCGCCGACGGTATAGGGGTCGGAGGTGTGAGCATGAGCCATCGCCTGACCGGATTCGCATTGTTTGCCGTGATCGTGTTGACGGCCTGCGGCCGTTCGGTTTCGGCACCGCCCGCCACCGGGGGTTACCGCATCTTCCTCGCGGAAGGCTTCAACGGAGGTAGTGAACGCATCACCGTCCGTGATTCAGCCAGCGGCGCGCTCGAGCGTCAGCTTCCACTAGGAACCCCGGCACCCGACTGGTCGCGGTACTACACCGTGACGCCGATGGCCGGGTCAGCACGCCTTACGGCACTCGATCCAAGCTCCGGTCGAACGATCGCTCAGGCAACCGTCCCGACGGGCTACGCCCTGCCGAGCCTCGGCTTCGAGGGCCCAACGGCGGGCCTATCTCCAAACGGCCAGTGGTTGGCCCTGACCGACAACGGCCGGGCAACCACCGGTAAGCTCGTCAGCAGCTTTCTTGTGGGAGCCAGCTCCTTGTCCGGTTCATTCAAGACCGTCCGCGTTGACGGCGACTTCGCCTTTGATGCCTTGAGCGATACCGGGCAGAATCTGTACCTCATCCAGCGGATGGGGGATCCGAATCACTACCAGGTGCGGCAGCTCGATATCGCCAGCGGGACCTTGGTGGAACAGCCCGTGGTCGACAAGCGCGAGCCCGGAGAGCCGATGAACGGCATTCGCGGCGATAGCGTCGCCGATTCGCAGGCGCAGTATGTGTTCACGGTCTACGCTCGCGAGGCCGGCCCATTCATCCACGCCCTGCCACTCGATCAGTCCTTCGCCTGGTGTATCGACCTACCAGCAAAGAGCGCTTCGGACATGGAAGAGCAATTTCACTGGTCGCTGGCCGTCAACCGTGCCGGGTCGATGCTCTACGCCGTCAATGGCTCGAGCGGCCGGATTGCCGCCATCTCTCCTGCCTCCCTCCCCAAGGTTGAGCGCACGGCCGAGCTCGCCCTCAATCCGGGCCACAGCCTGGTGGCAGGCTTGGTCACTGAGGCCGAGGCAAAGGGCGCGCGGATCGGTGGGGCCGCCCTCTCGGCCGATGGCCGGACGCTGTTTGCATTGGGCAACGCGGGCATCGTCGTGATCGATACGGCCAGCCTCAAGATCCGCGCCCGCATTCTCGAGGGAGAATCGGTGGACAGCATCCGCCTCAGCTCCGACGGCCAGCGGCTCTTTGCGGTTGGGGCAGCCAACAGCAAGGTGTGGCAGATCAACCCGTCGACCGGCGTAGTCAGCGGCCAGGTCCCGGGCACCACGAATCCATGGGCCCTCCTCTGGGCCGCCCCGAAATAAGAGTTCGGATCGATGGGCGGAGCGTTAGGCCGTGGGCTGGCCGGTAGTCGCGCGGATTTCGCGTGACCAGTACGAGCTGGCGTTCGAGAGCGGTGGCGGCAATGAGAGCGTCTGGCTGGAACCAACTGTGGCGTCAGCGAAAGTATTCGCGCATCTGGGCGGTACAGGAACAGCTGGCGCCGCCAAGGCGCGCCAGGTTCCAGGAATCCTCGATCGTCCTCAGCAGGCTGTAGTGGGTCTCCTGCACGCTGGATTGAAACCCGGTGCGCCCGAGTGGCGAGATCACCAGGGTGGCAACGCGTCCACCGGCAGCATTGGTGCAGCATCCGGCATTGGTGCTTCCCTCATCCCATGTGACGAAGAGAACGCCGCCGTTACGGAAGGCGGTCGAATTGAGGATGGCGGGAACCTGCTGGCTCAGCCAGCTATCACCCGTTGCGATTGAACAGTCGTGCATGTCGTTGCACATGTTGGGCGTGATCCAGACGTAGTTGGGGACGGATCCGCCGCCCAGATCGCTGCCCAACTGGCTGAACGGCACCACGTGGGCGGTGCAGCGGGCGGCATTGGTGCGGATATCGTTGAAGTAGATCCACGGGTTGTGTTTCTGCATGTAGGGATACGCATCGCCCACGAAGCAGGCGGATGGCATGCCCTCCAGGTACGCCTTCCAGCTCCGGCCACTGGCTTCGATCTGGTCGGCCAGGTTGGTGGCGTTGACCCAGCAGGTCGTGCAGTCACTGGTGATGCCGAAGGTACTGCCAGCCGTCAGTGCGAGGTAGTTCGGCAGGCTCGGATGGCTCACGGCGTAGTACTGCGTCGCCAGCCCATAGCTATTCGCCAACCCATTGATGTACGGGGCGGCGCTGTTGCCAATGAGGCTGGTCGACTCCTCGTTTTCCATCACGATGACGAAAACGTGGCTGAAGGTCGGAAGCGCGGGGGTCGGCGCTGGTGTCGGCGTTGGAACCGGGGTTGGAGTCGGGGTTGGAGTCGGCGTTGGAACCGGGGTTGGAGTCGGCGTTGGAACCGGGGTTGGAGTTGGCGTTGGAATCGGAGTCGGAGTTGGCGTTGGAATCGGAGTCGGAGTTGGTGTCGGTGTCGCCGTCGGTCGCGGCGTTGCCGTCGGAGTTGGTGTTGTTGCGGGCCTGGGAGTAGGGCTGCCAACTCGGGTTGGCGTTGGCGTCGCATGCGCGGCACTGGTGGGTTTTGCCGTTGGCGTGCCGGCCGTTCCTCGGGTGGGTGGTGTTGAAGACTGGGACGGCGCCAGGGCAAGCGGCGGCTGTGATATGGACCCCGGAGTACTCGGCGACCCGAGCAGCAGCGACGTGATCCACAAAAGCAACCCGCCGACGGCCGCCCAGAGGACGAGCCGACGAACCAACCACATGAGTGGCACTCCTCCCACCCATCACTAAGGGGCATCGGGTCCTGCAAGACAACGCGAAACGAGCTACCAGGCTGTAACGCTGCCGCAGCAAGCCGGACAACCGCAATTCGGGAGCGGCTCCGTAAACTGGCCCGCCGCGGCCTAAAGCTCTCCCTTCCTCAGCTCGGCGATGTAAGGGTCGTAGTCGGTCGTGGGTGTTCCGGCTGTGATATCGCGGTAATAGTCCTGGGCGATCTGGGCCTGCCGCTCCCGACCGTAATCGGCATAATGCTTCCCTGCGGCCCGATCGGCACTGAGTCCGCTGGGCCCGCCGTAATCGTAGGCGTGAGCGCCCTCCGCGATTTGGTCCCCGAGCGCCTGGCCGATGTAGACCGATCCGGCATGCTCGTACTGATCCACATGCGTCAACTCATGCACCACAATCGACAGATCGGCGCGATCGGTCGCCGTCATGTTGATGCTGTGGAACGTCGTGAAGGCCCGGCCGTGGTTCAACTTGAAGACGAGGCCGAGCACTCCGCCTTCGTCGATCCTGACCTCGTCCCATCGCAGCGCGTTCGCCCCCAGCACGCTCTGCGCGGCCGCGCGTTCGGTGCCGCTGAGCGGCGTGGCGTTCGAAACGACATGCAGAACGAACTCGACGAGCTCGGGCCCGCCAACCAGGTCGAACACGCGGCTGATCAGCGTCCCGACCCACGCGGCGCCACTCTTGGCCTTTGCCCAGATCCAGCTGGCAAAGCCCGCGATCCCGCCGTGGATCAGCGCCCCGATGGCCTCAGGGATGAACGTCACGAGCCCGATCAGCCCATCGGCGATCGCCTTGCCGAATCGGAGCAACCGTCCGGGAAGATCCCTGAACAAATTGAGGAGCCATTCGCCGGCATCGCCAAGTCGCGCATAGACCCAACGGGCGGCGCCGGCCACCGCGGACCCGACCGTTTTGGCAACCTTGCCAATCCCCCTCGCTACTCCGGAAACGGCTGACCCCACAGCTTTGGCGGCACGCTTGAAGAAGTTCCCAATACTGTCGAAGAAGCCTCGCTGCACCGGCAAGACGTTTCCTCCCCCCTTGCGGGGGAGGGTCAGGGTGGGGGGTATATCGGTCGCCCGGTCTTCCAGGAGCTGGCAGACCGCGGCGTTGCCGGCGGCGCGTTGTAGCGCGATGAGTTCGCTGTAGGTTGTGGGTGCTGGCTTTCCCCCCTGAGCACCGTCGTGAACCGCCGCGCACACGGCTCGTTTTGGTTCGACAGGAGCTGTCCTGAGCTGCTCACGCTGGCGCATGCGACTTGCCATAAGCCTGACCAGGCCGAGGCTCGAGCGATAGGGCCGGCGAGGCGCACGAGAGGGCAGCGTCGAGTGTACGAAAGGGCAGCCGCGGGTCCGGCGATTACTCCAGGTAGTCTTTCAGCTTCTTGCTGCGGCTCGGATGCCGTAGCTTGCGCAGCGCCTTCGCCTCGATCTGGCGAATTCGCTCCCGGGTCACGCCGAACCTCTTCCCCACTTCTTCCAGCGTCCGCTGGTGCCCGTCGATCAAGCCAAAGCGCAGCTGCAGCACGCGGCGTTCGCGCGGCGTCAGGGTGTCGAGGATGTCTTCCACCTCCGTGCGCAGCATCGTGAGCGACGCGGCGTCGGAGGGCGAGGTCGCGTCCTTGTCCTCGACGAAGTCGCCCAGGTGCGAGTCTTCCTCTTCACCGATCGGGGTTTCCAGCGATACCGGGTCCTGCGAGACCTTCACGATCTCCCGGACCTTCTCCGCAGAGATCCCCATTTCGTCGCCGATCTCCTGGTCGGTGGGCTCGCGGCCGAGTTCCTGGAGCAGCCGGCGGGAGACCCGGACCAGCTTGTTGATGGTCTCCACCATGTGCACCGGGATCCGGATGGTGCGCGCCTGGTCGGCGATGGCGCGCGTGATCGCCTGCCGGATCCACCAGGTCGCGTAGGTCGAGAACTTGTAGCCCTTGTGGTAGTCGAACTTCTCGACGGCCCGGATCAGGCCCATGTTGCCTTCCTGGATCAGGTCGAGGAAGGACATGCCGCGGCCGATGTACTTCTTTGCGATCGAGACGACCAGCCGCAGGTTGGCCTCGGTCAGTTTGTGCTTGGCATCGTCGTCACCCGCCTCGATCGCCTTGGCCAGCGTCACCTCCTGCTCCGCCTTGAGCAGGGCGACCCGTCCGATTTCCTTCAGATACATCCGAACCGGATCGTCCAGCGAGACCGAGTCCATCGCTTCGATCGTGGCAATCAGGTCATCGTCGATCTCGACGACTTCCTCGAAGTCCTTCTCGCCGTCCGAGACCTCGATCCCCATATCCCGGAACACGTTGAAGATCCGGAACAGCTGGTCAGGGTCGAGCTCGACGTCGGGAAAGCCCGCGAGGATGTCGTCGGGGCTGAGGAATCCCTGTTCCTTGCCTTTGACGATCAGGGCCTCGGCGGCCAGGACCATCGGGTCTTCGGCGCGCTTCAGCTTGCCGCCGGGCGTCGGGACCTTCTTCGGCGTGGGCGCGTCTTTGACGTTAACCCGAGCCATATCTCACGGCCTTCAACGCGTCCAACTCACGGGCCAAGCGGTCATTCTCCTGCATGAGGCTTACCAGCCGAGATTCGTCCCCCGACGCACGCACGGCACGCATCTCTGCCACTAAGGCTTTCAACCGTCGTTGGGAGGCGTTTATTTTAAGTGTTTGGAGACATTGTTCCAGTGACTGGTGCAGCGCCGCCTCCGAGCCACTGTCGAGCTCGGGATAGCGGGTCATGGCGACCGCCGAAATTAGCCCCTGCTCGTCCGGCGTGAACTCGGAAAGCCGGTCGGTGGGCCGGGCCGTTGCATCGCCTTCAACCATCTGTTGCAACCTAACGAAGACCTGCTCGTAGGCTGGGGTAGAGAAATTGACCTCGCGCAGCTCCCCGGCGACCTCCGCCAGCAGGTCCGGCCGCTCGATCAACAGCCCCAGCAGGTAGCCCTCGTCCTTCTGGAACGCCCCTCCGTTCGATGCTCCAATCCTGCTTCGGACACGATCTCCCTCCCCACTTGCGGGGGAGGGTCGGGGTGAGGCGTATCCCTCTCGGGAGGGTCCAGGGTGGGGGCTTCGTCCCGACTTCAACGCCTGAACGTCGCGAAGCAGGGCGGCTGGCTCAATGCGTAGCCATCCTGCGGCCTGCTGGGCATAGATTTCCAGCACGGACGCCTCCGGGATCTTCGCCAGCACCGGGATCACTAATTCGGCACCCCGTCGGCGGTCTCCGGCGTCCGTGAGATCGAGGTTGCCGAGCGCCTGGCGCAGCAGGTACTCCCACTCCGGCAGCGCGTGCTCTCGCAGGTTGGCCCAGCCGTCCGGATGGGCCCGCAGGTAGTCGTCCGGGTCCTTGCCCTGGGGCACCCGGACAACCTTTATATATATGCCCGACCTGGAGGCCAGCTCGATGGCACGTTGGGTTGCGTTCAAGCCGGCGTCATCGCGGTCGAAGGCCAACACCAATTCCTGGGTTTCTCGCTTCAACAGCCGGACCTGGTGCTCACTCAGCGCCGTACCCGAGGTGGTCACCACGTTGGTGACGTTCGCCTGCCAGGCCGTAATGGCGTCGAAATAGCCTTCCATCAGGACGGCGTGCTTCATCTCGTGGATCGACTTGCGGGCCCGATGCAGGTTGAAGAGGGTCCGGCCCTTGTCGTAGAGCGCCGTCTGTGACGTATTCAGGTACTTCGGCTGGTTGGTGTCGTCGATCACGCGGCCGCCGAAGCCGACCAGCTCGCCGTGCTCGTCGTGGATCGGGATGATGATGCGCTGACGAAAACGGTCCCATAGCTCCCCTCCCCCATCAGGCCTGATCGCCAGGCCCGCCTCGAGCAGCTCGCCATCCGAGACCCCGTGCTTACGCAGGAAGCGGACCAGGTTGTCCTTCCGCTGGCCCGCCGGTGCAAACCCGAGCTGGAACTCGGTCATCGACGCCCGCGTGACGCCGCGCGACTCGAGCTGGATAAGGGCCCGCTGGCCGGCCTGGTTCTCGAGCAGGATGTGATGGAAGTATTGGGCCGCCAGCAGGTTCAGCCGCTGAATGGTGCGCTTGAGCTCACGCTGCCGGCCGGCGCCGGGCGACTCCTCCAGCACGACCCCGGTCTTGTCGGCCAGCAGCCGCAAGGCCCCCTTGAAGTCCACGTGCTCGATGTCCTGAATGAAGGTGAAATGGTCGCCACCCTTCTGGCAGCCGTAGCAATGCCAGAGCTGCTTTTCCGGCGACACGTATAGGGACGGGGTCTTCTCCTGGTGGAAGGGACAGAGCCCCTTCAGGTCCCGCCCGGCCTTCTGCAGCCGCAAGTGTTCCGAGATCAGGTCCACGAGGTCGAGCCGATCCTTGATTTCCTGGACGGCGTCCTGCTTCACCGAGGGCATCGGCGCAAGCTTACCGCCTGCAGAAAAATGCGCTGGCTGGGCTAGGCCGGTGCAATCACCGGCAGGCCAAGCGCCTGAGCGGCTGTGCTCATCCGAGCATCGTAGGTAACGATTGCGGCGAGATCGCTGCCGAGGCTCAGCGCGGCGGCGAGATGAATGGCGTCGAGCGAGCGTACAGTTGGGGGCTCGATGTCCGTGGCCCGCGCGAGAAGATCGTCATCCACTCGAATGAGGTCGATATTGGCCAACTGCCGCCGCGCTCCCTCCATCAGACGTGGTATTCCGACACGTCTCACGGTTCGGAGCAGCTCAACGCGCAGGAGCGCGGATGATGCTCGACGGGGCCAGGCTCCCAACCGGCGCCGAAGGGCTGGGGTCTCCGCTTCCCGCACGAGCAACTTGATGACCGCGGAGGCATCGAGGTAAGCGACCTCAGCGCTCATCAGCCCGGAGATCCGCCAGCAGGTGCGAGAGTGAACGCTTGCCAGGAACCGGCGGGAATGGCGTTAGGTCGAGCAAGTCGCCCCGTGCAGCAGTGGCCCGGCCTTCGGCAATCATCTGATCCAGGACACTGCCGCCGTGGAGCGGCACGATCCGCGCGACCGGCCGGCCGCGGTCGGTCACTTCAATCGTCTCCCCGCCCAGGACTCGTCGAATGAGCACGCTGGCGTTTTGACGCAACTCACGGATCCCGGCCCGAATCATGGTCTACATTGTAGCACATTAATATGGCATCGCCAGAGTCTGCCCGTTTGGGCAATGCTGAACTCGGCCCTCCCCAAGGCCCGGGTCACCGTATGCGCAGCACGCCGCCCGCGTTCTAACCAGTTGTGGGGCGAGGTCTCGGTCGCGCAGCCCGCGTCAATATGCCGCCCACTCCGGAGCTGGCGCGGGCCGCCGTATTTGTATTACGGAATTCGTTACGCTGCGTCACCACTCCGTAGGCGTTCCTTGGTCACCGCCGCAAAGTTGCCAAGTCAGAGTCTCTACGGAGGAGGAACCTGAATTGGGGGGTTTGATCGTTAATCGGTGGGCTCGGTTGCTGCGCCGGCTTGCCCTTATACCAGCTCCGCACGGTTTGCTGCGGACTTCTGGCCGGTTATGCACCCCGATTGGTGCCCGTCATCCCCCAATGGCAGGGTCGCCGACGAACATCCGCTCGCTCAAGCGATTCGCCCTCCTGGCAACGGCGACTCTGCTTGGTTCACTCTCGAGTCCGGTGGTCGCATCAGCTTCCGGGACCAGTTCAACGCTGCCAGTCTTCTCTCACGTCTTCACCATCGTCATGGAGAACGAGGAGTCGACCAGCATTATTGGTAATGGTTCGGCGCCGTACATCAATGGGTTGGCGAACAGCTACGGGCTGGCGACGCAGTACTACGCGGTCAGCCATCCCAGCCTGCCGAACTATCTCGCGCTGACCGCTGGGAGCACCTTCGGCATCAGCAGTGACTGCACGACCTGCTGGGTCAACGCCAGCAACCTGGCGGACCAGATCGAGGGCAGCGGCCGGAGCTGGAAGGCATACCTCGAGGGGATGCCGTCCTCTTGCTTCGTGGGCGACTCGTATCCGTACATGCAAAAGCACAACCCGTGGATCTATTACAACAATATTCGCACCAACGCGGCCCGCTGCAGTGCCCACGTGGTGCCGCTCAGCCAGTTGGGCACCGATCTCGGCGCTGGGTCGGTCCCCAATTACGTCTGGATCACGCCCGACATGTGCAACGACATGCACGACTGTTCAATCGGAACCGGGGACAGCTGGCTCAGTCAGCAGGTCCCCGCTATCCTCAACTCGTCCGCGTTCCAGAACGGAGGCGTGCTATTCATCACCTGGGACGAAGGCAACACCAACGCTGGTTGCTGCACGAACTCCGCCGGCGGCAACGTTGCCACGCTGGTGATCTCGCCCATGGCCGGGCCCGGTTTCACCTCGACCATCGCCGAAGACCACTACAGCCTCCTGCGCACAGTCGAGGACTCGTGGGGGATGCCCAAGCTCAATAACGCGAGCTGCAGTTGCACTCCGGCAATGAGTGAGTACTTTACACAGGGCCCACCGCCAGTTATTCCGGAGGTTCCCCAGGCGGTTTTGCTGCCGCTCCTCGCGATCGTTATCCTCGGCGCTGCAACGCTGATTCGCCGGCGCGTCTCAGTACCGGGATTTCATGAGGTCCGCTGAGATGGCATCCAGCCAGATCGCGAGGCTGGCCTGCTTGGCCATTCTGTTCGCCACGGTGGCAATCGCCGCCCCGCCTGTAAGTGCCGCTGGCGCCGCGCCGACCATCAGGGTGTCAGGTAATCACATCGTCGATGCCAATGGTAACGTCGTGCAGCTACGCGGCGTCAACCGATCGGGCGCGGAATATGCCTGCGCCGAGGGATGGGGTATCTGGGATGGACCGACGGATGACGATACGTCCATCGGCTACATGCTGGCCTGGACGATCAACGCGGTGCGCATTCCTCTCAACGAGGACTGCTGGCTCGGCATCAATGGCGTCAACCCACTATATTCCGGCACCAACTACATCAACGCCGTGGTGGATTATGTCAATCGACTCAATTCCCACGGCATTATCGCCATCCCCAATTTGCATTTCAGCGCGCCTGGCACAACCGTTCCTGATGGACAGGTTCCGATGGCGGATCGCGATCACTCCGATGCCTTCTGGACCTCTGTAGCCACCACATTCAAGAACAATCACTCGGTTCTCTTTGACTTATTCAATGAACCCTACCCAGACAGCAATCAGGGCTCAACCGCGGCCTGGACATGTGTTCTCAACGGAGGCACGTGTCCGGGGGTGAGCTTTACCGCGGCAGGAATGCAGGAGATGGTCAACGCGGTGCGCGCCACCGGCGCCACGCAACCGCTGATGATTGGCGGTCCGGAGTACGCGGGCGTTGTCGACCATTGGACGCAATACAAACCCAACGATCCGCTGAACCAACTGGTCGCGTCCATTCACATTTACGGCTTGCCGCTGGACTCACCCTGCCGCTTGCAAAATTGCTGGGATGCCACCATGGCCCCGCTGGCAACCACCACGCCCATCGTCATCGGTGAACTCGGCGACACCGACTGCACCAGTAACTTCTCGCCGACATTGATGACGTGGGCTGATGCGCACGGAGTGAGTTACACGCCTTGGGCTTGGAACGTCGCGAGCTGCGCCTCCGACCCTTCGCTCATTGCCGCCTACACAGGCACTCCGACGGCATATGGAGTGGGCGTGCAGACTCACTTGCTGTTGGTTTCGTCGACGACAAGCCCACCTCCCGTCATTCCAGAGGTTCCACTGGCGGTTCTGCTGCCGCTGACCGCCGTGCTCTTGTTCGGCGGGGCGTTGTGGCTCGGCAAGCGCCGCCGGTCCTCCGCCGGTCGATCTCCATGAGGCGGGCATAGTGTCCGCAAGGCGACCTCGCGTCGGAGTTTTGGTCCGTTCGGCGATTGTCGGCGGGGCGACGCTCTTCGCCTACCACTATTCCCTGCTGACCCTCGTGCGCGGGCTGTCCTTGCAGACGCCGCTCGCCTACCTTGGCCTCGTCCCCGTCATCGCGCTCGTTCTGGTGGTGGTACGCGGACTAACCCCGCGTCGCGAGCCCGATATCCAGGATCGCTTCGTCGATTACGTCATCGGGCTTCCCCTGCTGGGGACCGCCCTCGCCATGCTGGTGGTCCTTCCCGTCCACGCGTCGGAATACTTCTGGCTCTGGCGCCTCGACCTGCTATCGCTACCCCTCTTCGTCGCCGGGGCCATTGCCGTCGTGTTCGGCGTCCGCGTCTTGTGGCACCTGCGATACCCGGTCGCCTACCTGCTTGTTGCGTGGCCGTTGCCGTACGTCCGCTTCATGACGGATTGGATGGGTGCCTTTACGGATGGCACGCTCGCGGCCCTTCGACTGGCGCTCCGGCTCGTACCCGTCGCCTTGCCCGTCGACTCGGCTGATGGATCACTGTTTTCGCTCGTCCACTCCGGACAGGCATTCGAACTGAGTGTCGCTTCGGCTTGTGCTGGCGTGAATGGCCTGGCCGCCTTCGTCGTCGTCGGCACCGCCTTCGCCACCATCGTCAGAGGACGCTTGCTGGGCAAGCTGCTGTGGTTGGGCGGGGGGATGGCGCTGATCTGGGTGCTGAACCTGGTGCGCATCCTGCTCATCTTCTTCGTCGGGCGGACCTGGGGCGAAGCCGCGGCAATGGATGGCCTCCATCCGTTCATCGGCCTGGCCACCTTTAGCCTGGGTGTTCTGGCAATGCTCCTGGCCCTGCCGGCGTTTCGCCTTAGCCTTCTATCCGAACCACCGGCTGACGCAACGCCGCTGGCAGCCCCGCGGCAGCCAGCGACGACATTTCGAAGGCAATCACGGTCACCCGCCGGGGCCCGGGTTGCGGTCTGCTCGGTTCTGGTCGCCGCCACCGTCGCCGGCGGAGCCAATGCCAACCTGGAACGCTTCGCATCCACCTTCTATGACCTCGGACCGCCGCGGGTCGGTGGATTGACCGATGTCTCGGCGAGCGTCTCCGGTTGGTCACTGGGCCAGACCGCCACCTATCCGTGGGCACGACCGTACTTCGGCGATGACAGCACCTGGATCCGCTACCAGTACAGCTGGCGGCCCGGCGCCCCGAATCAGTCAGCGTTCCGTGCGGCAACGCCAGTAATTCTCGATGTCATCTCGACGTCTGATCCGAACGCCTTCGCGACCTATGGATTGGAAGCCTGCTACCACTTTCACAACTACCGGATCATCGATGTCCGGACACTTGATCTCGGATCGGGTGTGATCGCCCACAGTCTCGTCTACTACAACCCGAAGATGCACGCCGACTGGGTAGCTGTCTACTGGCAGTGGCCGATTCAATCGCCGCACGGTCTTCAGTACCAGCGGGTCGTCGTGAACATGGTCGACGTCAGTCAGACTGAATTAACCGCTCCACCGTTATCGCCCAGCCTGGCGAGCGCCGTCGGGATAGGGATCAGCGATCTTCTCGATAGCCCGCAACAGGCGCCTCTCGGTCTCCGGCTGACCAAGGGGCGGAACTTCCTCGTGGGGTTCGCCCAGCAGGTGGTCGCCTCCGCCACATCGCCTGCCAACGCCACGGCGCAGGAGGTCAATTCGTGACGGTTCACAATCGCGTCCGCGAGCCGCGTACGCGACGGTTGTCGTACGTGGAGCCAGACCTGGTGGCCTACCGTCTGCTGAATCGAGGGCAGTCCAAAGGCCTGCCCCTCTTCGCCATCATCGTCGGCTGCGCGTTCGTCGCCGCACCGCTGCAGACCGTACTGGCCTTCAATGCCGTGGCCACCGGGTTATATGTGCTGGCCTTTGTCTACGGCATCTACCTGGTCCACCGGGCGCTGGCGCAGCCGGGGATGATCAGGGTCGGCGATACCCTGGCGCGGGCACTGGCCGACGCCGATCTTCCGATCTGCACCGTACTGGTCCCGGCCTACCGGGAGCCGGAGGTCATCGCTCGCGCGATCCGTTCCCTGGAGTCGCTCGAGTATCCCCGCGATCGCCTTGACATCAAGATTCTCCTCGAGGAAGACGACCACGCGACCATTGAGGCCGCCCGCCGCGCTCGTCCACAGCCCCACATCGAGCTTCTAGAGATCCCGCTCGGACTGCCCCGGACCAAACCCAGGGCCTGCAACTACGCGCTCCGGTTCGCACGCGGCGAGCTGGTAACCATCTTCGACGTTGAAGACCGGCCCGACCCGCTGCAGATCCGGCGCGCGGTGGCGGCTTTTCATCGAGTCGATCGTTCGGTGGTTTGCCTCCAGGCCAAGTTGTCCTATTACAACGCTCGGCAGAACCTGATCACGCGGTGGCTCACGGTCGAATACGCAAGCTGGTTCTCAATGCTGCTGCCGGCGCTTGCGGCGCAGGGGTCGCCCGTCCCGCTGGGCGGAACCTCGATGTATCTCAAGCGATCCGTCCTCGAAGCGATTGGAGGTTGGGACGCATTCAACGTCACCGAAGACGCGGACCTTGGCATCCGCCTCCACCGAATGGGCTATCGAACCGCCGTGCTCGACTCCACCACCTATGAGGAGGCCACCAGCGATTTCGTCAACTGGGTCAAGCAGCGTTCACGCTGGTACAAGGGGTACATGCAGACCTGGCTCGTCCACAGCCGTCACCCACGCCGGCTGTGGCAGGAGCTCGGTCCGGCCGGTTTTCTTTCATTTCATCTGACCATCGGCGCGACGCCGCTGGTTCCGCTGATCAATCCCATCTTCTGGCTGCTGACGCTGCTGTGGACGGTAGGGCATTTTCCCTTTATCGAGACCCTCTTTCCACCCTGGCTGTATTACCCGGGCTTGCTGTGCATGGTTTTCGGCAACTTCATGATCATCTACGCCAACATCCTGGGCGCCCGAATGGGCGGCTATCCCGATCTCCTCGGCGCCGTGCTGCTGGCACCCATCTACTGGATCATGATGTCGATCGCGGCCCTCAAAGCCCTGTTCCAATTGATCCGCGTCCCGAACTTCTGGGAGAAAACCACTCACGGGCTTGACCGCCAGCCGAGTCCGGAGGTCGAACTTGCCGTCGACTAGCGTCCTTCCCGGCCGTGTGGTCGCGAGGCCTCGGTTCACGCTGCCAGCCGTAACCGAAGGCGCCGCCATCTTCTGGCTAGCACTCACCGGCTACCTCGCGGTTGCGGCTCTCCTGGTTTTTGGCGCCAACATCATTCAAGCCGACGCGCTCAGCCGCGTCGGCAATGCCGAGTATGTCTTGTTCAGCCGAGATCCGCATCTCGCGGCGATCGGCTTTGTCTGGAGCCCCCTGCCGTCGCTTCTCATGCTGCCGCTGCTTCCGTTCAAGATCGTTTTCCCGCAACTGGTCCAGCTCGGCTTCGCGGCCAACATCGTTTCCGCTGTTTTCATGGGCGGCGCCGTCTACCTGACCTGGGGCATCTTGAACGATTTGGCGCTTGCGCGACCCTGGCGGCTGGCTCTGACGCTGCTGTTTGCCCTTCACCCCATGATCATTTTTTACGGTGCCAACGGCATGAGCGAAGCCCTCTTCCTCTTCTTTCTGATCCTCGCCGTCCGTTTCCTGATGGCCTGGCTGCGCACCGGTCGACTCGAGTGGCAGGTTTACGCCGGCCTCGCGCTTGGTGGCGCCTACCTGTGCCGCTACGAGGCGCTGCCGGCGGGCCTCGGCGCGCTCGCTCTCGTGGCCAGCGTGAGCTGGTTGCGAGGTCAGGCAAACCCGGAGCGGCGGCTGGTGACGGCTCTCTGCGACGCCGCCATCGTGGGCGCCCCATTCGCGCTGGCGGTGGCGGTGTGGGCGGTGGCGAGTTACATCATCGTCGGCCATCCCTTCGAGCAGTTCGCCTCGATCTACGGCAACGACTCGCAGATGCGGACGCTGTCCCTCGGGCGTTCGGGGGCCGATGTCATCGGGGCGCTGGTCCAGGTTCTCGCCCTGCAGCCACTGCTGACCGCCGCGATCGCCTTCGGAGCCCTCGGCGCGGCACGGCACCGGGATCTTCGGGTACTTGCCATCCTGGCCGTATTGGTCCCGATCCTCCTCTTCGCCGGCTGGGCTCGTATGAACGGCACGATCGCTCCGTGGTTGAGGTATTTCATCGTCGCGATCCCCTTAGCCATCCTGATGGCAGGATTCGCCCTCGGCGAGGGCGATCTAAGCGAAACCATCGACCGACTGGGGCTTCGACGGCGATTGAAGACGTTGCTCAAGGTCGCCGTGGTGATGAGCGTGGCGGTGGCAGTGGCCGCCGGCGCGGCCGCCATGACCGACCCATCGGTTGCCCCCGAGGAAGGGCACGAACTCGCATACCTCACCATGGGGGGGCACTCGACGGCTGATCAGGAGCGGGCGGCGAGGCGCTTCGTGACCGAACGCGGGATTGCGGCCTACCTTGATGGGTTGCAGCTGCCGCGTGGCTCGGTGCTGGTCGACAGCTTCATCGGCTTCGCCATCGTGCTCAGCTCAAAGCGCCCTGAACAGTTCGTGATCACCTCCGATCGGGATTTCAAGCAGGCAATCGCGGATCCCAGCGGGACGGGGGTCCAGTACATTCTCGTGCCTCGCGAGATTGGACTGGCAAGCCTGGACGCCATCAACCAGGCATACCCCGGCCTGTATGCGTCAGGTGCAGGGGTCGGTCACCTGGTTGCGGAATTCCGCAACGTTGGCGACGGTGCCGACTGGCGCCTCTATCGGGTGAGCGCCGGGTAGAGCCCCGGTAGCGGCGAGGACCTAGGGCCGAGCCGCCTGGCGGGCCCGATACGCCTGCCGGTAGCGGGCCAGCGCCTGGCGCTCGTCGCCGAGTTCCTCCAGGACCTCGGCGTAGTCGAACGCGACCCGGCTGACATCGGTCGGACTGTCCACCTTCTCGGCCAGCTCGAGGGCTCGTTCGAAATGCTCGCGTGCCCTTTCGCCATCGCCCGCGGCCGCGGCCACTCTCCCGGCAACGCGACGCGCGGCCAGCTCAGCCAGGCTGTCGGAGCTCGCCTTGGTGGCATCCAGCGCCTGGCCGATCCGCTGCGCGGCGAGCGTCTGGTCGCCACGATTCAGCGCCGCCTCGGCGGCGCCGGCGAGCAGGTACGGCAGAAGGTCGCGATCGCCGACCCGCAACAGCTGCTCGGCACCGACGAGGAAGAGATTCTCCGCCTCATCAGTCCGCCCCTGGCTGAGCAGGATCTCGGCCATGTTATTGCGAAGTTGCGCACTCATGCGAACGTCCTGCAGAGTCTCGAACAACCGCAGGCTGCGCTGCGCATACTCGAGCGCGCGCGTGAGGTCGCCGGTCTTGCGGAACGACATGGCCAGTCCTTCGTAGATCCCGCCTAGCACCTGCACGTCGAGGACATTCTCCGCGGCCGCGATTGCGGCCTGATAGCCGGCGATGGCCTCCCGCGGCTCACCGGCGACATAGTGAAGGTTGGCGCGATGCCCGACGATACGCGCCTTGAGCAGTGGATCGGTGAGCTCAGCATCTTCATAAGCACTGATCGCCTTGTCCCACCAGCGCCCGGCCTCGTGCGGCTCCCGCCGCTGATAGAAGGCCGAGCCCATGCGGTCGTAGAGCTCAACGCTGAGCGCCTGCGTGCGGGACGCCTCACTCGCGCTGATCGCAGCCTTGAGGATCTCGATGGCGGCTTGATGCTCTCGCAGTTTTAGTAGGGCCTCCGCCAGGATGAGCTGGGCTCGTGCCCGGGTTTCCGGCGCGACCTGAGGCCGGGCCAGCAGTTCTGTCATCAGGTGGCGGGCCCGCTCCCCGTCGCCGCGACGCAGACGGGTTGCCGCCTCGGCCATCTGGAACTCGAGCGCTGTCGATGAGCTGCTCGGCTCCTGCAGAAAGTACTCGATCGGTCGATTCAGCCTTTCGGCAATGATCTGCAGGATCCGAGTCGACGGTCGAGCCCGCCCGAGCTCGATTTGGTTGAGGAATGCCCGGCTGAAGTCCTTCTGCACGACCGCCGCGAGACTTAGCCCGAGCTCCATGCGAGCTTTCCTGATCCGTGGCCCCAGTTGTTCGGGGGTCCGAGGACTACGGTACCGGGCCGTCCTTTGTGTCGCCAACCTTCTGCTTCCTTCCCTCGGGTTCGTTCTTATTTTGTCTGGCAGCGTGTCAGTTCGGAGCGTCCTCGCTCCCCTGGCTATTGCCAGAGCCACCACCGAGGACTTGGGCGTTCGGCCATATGATGTCCATCAAGGTGGTGCTGTTTGGCCAGATGTCGTCCATCTGCACGAGGCTGTTTGGCCATATGTCGCTAACCCGCTGGCCCAAGTCGACCTTTGAGGCCGCGGCCGGAAGGGTGACCGCGACGGCGGCGACCAGTGAGATGACGCCCATAAGCAGGCGCCAACGAATCCTCATCATCGCTTCCCTCAAGTTGCCCTCCTCCTTGTCGCCTAGGCATCATACCCTGCCGAAACTTTGCCGGCAAGTCTTCCGTTACCGGACGGGCTACTCCCTAGGCGTGACGAACGCCCGATAGACCTCCAGCGCTCGGTCCCGAAGCTTGGCCAGGGACGGTTGCAGCCACTGCTCCAGAAGCGCCGCCTTGCCGCGTTCGCGCTCGTCCGAGGGGATCCAGGCGTCCCGTTCTTCGACTGGCGTCGCACGGGTAACCGCCTCGAGTTCGCGATCCAACTGGGCGCGAGTCACGTCCCCGGACTCGAACCCCAGCAGGACCCTGGACCAGGTTCCACGCAGGCTCATCAGCTCGAAGCATTCCCCCACGTTCGCGTCGGTATGCACGAACTCGGCGAAGCTGGTCCCAAACCGGGCATTGAGCCGGTGGACCACCCCTCCGAAGTCGTGCGTGAGATGCTCGAATTCGCCCACCACCAGCTGATTTTGGTATGGGAGGAGGCAGGTGTAGAAGCGGGAGTAGGCGACAAGGGCATCGCGGAGCGCCACGTTCGGTTCCCGCATGAGCTGGGAGAGGATCGCGCCCTTCGGCTCGCGGATCACGAGCAGCGCCGGGAGGCCGCGACGCGCCGCCTCGATGAGCTGCGCCGGCGCGTGCCAGTGGTGGGCAAGGCGCACCGGCCTCTCCTGTGAGAGTTGCAGCGCGTAGACCGCGAACGTGCTGCCGCACCGCGTGTAACCGTCGATCACCAATTCGGTGCCAGAGCCGATGACCCGCCGCTGGGTGTCCCGAACGTCCAGACGCAGCGCACGCTTCGCCCTCACCAGCGGAAGGTACATCCCCGGATGTTCGGAGATGTGGGTGCGGAGCCGGTACCTGACCCGCCCCACGAGCGAGGGGGGAGGCACCCCTCGCTCGGGCTCCCGCCGGGCGTCGGCGGCCGGGGTGGGAACGCTCATCCGGCCAGGGCGGTGCTTGCGGTGAGGCGCGGCTGGTCGACAGACGGCCCGGCCGAAGCGTCCGCCTCGGCCGGTGCGGCGAGCTCGATCGTGCCGTCGACATGGAACGCGGTCACCGAGCCACGGCCGATCGGCCGACGCCAGCTCTCCGCCTGGACGCCATTGAGCGCGACCAGGGTCAGTCGGATCATGACGGCGTGCGTCACCGCGACGACGGCTTCCCCCGGGTGCCGGGACCCGATCAGCTCCAGGGCGGCGATCATGCGCCGCTGCGCGTCGAGCAGCCGCTCTCCCTGGGGACAGATGGCCTCGTTGGGCGATGCGCTGTAGAGGGCAAACGCCTCGGGGTCATATGCGGCGGCTTCCTCCGCGGTCATGCCTTCCCAGACGCCATAGTCAAGGTTGTTGAGGCCATGGAGGATGCGCAGATCCGGCACCGCCGCCGCATCCGCGATGATCTGCGCGGTCGCGATCGCCCGGCGGAGCGGCCCGGTATAGACGGCGGTCAGGCCCACGCTGGACAAGCGCCGGGCCGCATCAACCGCGTCCTGATAGCCCTGCGCGTCGAGCGGGATATCGCGGCGCCCGCGGTATCGGTTCTGCACATTGAGCACCGTCGTGCCGTGCCTGACGAGAAAGAGCCGGCAGGGCGGCGCCTGCCCGTGGTCGGTTCGTGTTATCAGCGGTTGGACGGTCATCGTTCACACCTCCCCATGGATCGTCGTCGCTCCCAGTTCCCTTTCCGGCTCGAGGTGGCCATTCGCGGCGGGCACCACCGGCAAGCCGCTCTCCGAGTTCGCCCGCTGGTCGATGGGTCGCATGGCGGCCCCGATCGGAGCCGCCGGCAGGCGACGGACTCCGCCGGCGTTGTCGAGCACGCAGCCGATCAGGTCATCGCGCACATGCGCCAGTTCTTTTGTCGCCGCTCTCACCTCGGCACGGGTGGACACCCGGGCGTCGGCGACGAGCAGGATCAACGCCCCCAGCTCGGCCAGCGCCGCCGTATCGGCGCTGGCGAGCAGAGGCGGCGCATCGATCACGAGCAAGTCGGCCTGGCTGCGCAGCTGACCGAGCAAATTCAGAAAGGCAGTTGACTGCAACACGCTCGACTGGTCGACGTAGGCCTGCCCGCCGGGAAGCACGAGGAGCCTGGGGACCTCAGTCCGGCGCAGGGCGTCGGCAAGCGTGGCCTCCCCGTTCACGACGTTGGCCAGGCCAAGTTGGTTGTCCAATCCGAATAAGGCATGTGTTCGCCCCCAGCGCAGGTCGGCACAGACCAGGACCACGCTCTTGCCGGTCAGCGCCAGCGCCGTCGCCAGGTTAGCCGCGACCGTGCTCTTGTCTTCCCTGCCCGGGCTGGTGACAAGCAGCATGTTGCCCCGCCGCCAGGCGGCAATCTGCAGCACACGCGTGCGCAGGTTGCGATACGCCTCGGCGACGGCCGAGTTTGGATTGCGGACGATGATCAGGGCGTCGGCGAGGCTCTGACGCTTGCGACGGAAGGCGGGGATCTGCGCCAGGACCGGCGTCTCGGCCTGGGTCTGGAGGTCGAGCGCCCCGCGCAGGCCATCGTCCAGCATGTCGCGCAGCAGGGCCAGCCCGATGCCGAGGGCGAGCCCAAGGACCAGGCCAACGCCCACGATCAACTTGCGGTTCGGACTCACCCGGGATGTGGGCAGAGTCGCATCGGTGACAATGGCCGGCTGCACGGCGCCGGGGGGGAACGGGGTCGGCGACACGGTGCCGGTTACGTTCGACCTGGCCGTCGAGGCTCGATACAGGACATACTCCTCGGCCACGGCCTCCGCCACGCTTTGCGCCACCTGCGGGCTTGGGTCCGAGAACGAGATCACAAGCAGGTCGGTATCGACCGGGACGGTGACCGACAGGCCCTGCCGCAACTTGCTTTCGGGGATGAACAAGGACCGCGAAACGACCGAAAGGACGGTTCCGGACGATGCAATGCCCTTCTCGGTTCCCATCACGAAGGCCTGCAAGCCAGGGCCGGCTGCGGACGACGCGGGGTAGACGGCGACCTCCGCCTGGGCCTTGTAGATCGGGGGCTCAAGCTCCGCCACGATCGCCGCCACCGCGGTCGCCGCAATCGTGATCAGGGCGATCCAGGTCCAATGCGCGATAAGCATCCGCGACCATGACCCGGACGCCGCCAGGCTGAACCGCGGATGACCGGAAATGGCGGTTGTTGCGCCGACGTCGCGATCCGACTTGTTAATAATCATGCGCTAGCCTCCTCTGCCAGGTCATTTGTTGTTATCGGGGTGCCCGCCGCATCGGGACGCAAAAGACGCGGTGCACAAAGTGCAATGAGCACGAACAGGAGGTCGGCCGACCCCCGATACGTGAGGTGCGGGTCGAAGGTCATCAGGACGGTGGTGACGATGATCGCCACGAAGGCGGCGGTTCCGGCCACCCTCGCGGCGCCGGTATTCCTGTGCGCGGCCCGCCAGGCCCGCTTCGCGACCGCCACCACGAAAAAGACGAAGCTGGCGAAGAGTGGGATGCCGCCCCCCCAGAGCAGCCACGTATAGCCGCTCTCGATCCAGACGTAGCCGGTCCCCAGGCTGGCCACCGGGACTCGGGCGGATGGACGGACCCCGAGCAGGAAGTTCCAGTTCGAGACGAGTTGCGGCCAGAAGTAGTTCTGCAGGTTCTGCAACCGTCCAGTCCAGCTGAGCGGCAGCCCGGTCACCGACTGGAACCCATTGAGCCGGGCCGCAAACACCGGCTGCAGGACCTGGGACGCGACCAATCCCGCAGGGACAAAGATCTTCAGCAGCCGCGCGGAGTTCGTGACCAGCGCAATGCAAACGACGCCGACCACCAGGCCGATGGCGCTCGAAAACTCGCCGGCGCTGAGCGCGGCCAGGACGAGCAAGGCGGCGGCGGGCGCGAGCAGGGACCGGTGGCGACGCGATTGCATCCAGAGCCCGCTCACGATCGCCAGGTTGTAGACCATGACATCGGCGGTCGCGGCGGGCAATGCCAGCGTCGAACTCCCGCGGGCTCCAAACTCGCCGCTCGTGAATCCGAACGGGGGGTAATAGGTCGCGAGAAGCTGCGGAACGCCGAACAGTTGCAGCGACTGGAGGATCGCGAGCACCGCCACGATGCAGGCGGCACCGACCGAGATCCAGAGGCATCGCCGGATCTGCTGGTCGGTGCTGACGCTCATCCGGATGAGCACGTAAAGCCCGAGGTATTTCCAGAGGACGAGGGCATAGAAGAGGTCGTCCTGGGTGATCGGTTGCTGCCTCAGGGCCATCGATGCGAGGGGCACCACCGAGCTGCAGATCGCGAGCAGCACCATGGAGGCTTCGACGCCACCGAGCCTCAGCATCGGCACCTGTCCCGAACGCAGCCGGCCGATGGCGCGCGTAACGAGCGCGAAGCCGACGAGAAAGACGACCGCCTCGTTTGGCCGGATGAGGGGCAACGCCGTGCCCCGGCCGACGCCAGCAAGCAACGGCGTCAAGCCGATGATCAGGTAGGCGGCCAGTGCCGGCCACTTCCAGACGCAGACCACGACCACGACCAGCGGGAGCACGAGCAGCGCTGTCAGGGGGCCGAAGGCGCTGCCCGCGCCCACCACGGTCGCGGCGAGGAGGGCGGGCAAGAGTAGCCACTGCGTCGATGGGCGGCCGAGGGACCTGATGTCCATGGCCGGCCGCATCAGGGCGCCGTCCCTAACCATTGATCACCTCCGCCATGACCCGGGTGTCCTGGCTGCGCCGGCGGACCAGCCCGCTGGCAAGCCACCCCAGCGCGGGCGTCCGCCACCATGCCTGGAGTGCCAGGAAGACGGAACCGCCCACGAGGACGGCCGCCGCAATCCCGACCCGAGGGCCGAGCGACCCGCCCAGCCAACGCGGGACGGCGTCGGCCACCAGCCAGGCCGGCCCGGCCATGATGGCCGCGCCCGCGACGAACCTGGCCAGCGACGGGATGAGCCGCTGCGTCCCTGCCCGGCTGAGGCTCCGCCACACATGCGCGGTCAGATGCAAAGCGGCGGCGGCAACCGAGACGGATAACGCCAGCCCTAGAACCAGTAGCATCGTCGGGCCCTGGACCAGGAGCGCGGTGCTCGCCAGCCCCAGGCAGATGATGGCCTGCACCAGCATGGACCGCAACGGCGTGCGCGTGTCCTTCCGGGCGTAGCACGCGTAGGTCAGAATCATGAACGCCGTCTGGCCAACCACAGCCAGCGACAGCGCCGCCACTGAGGCGGCGACCATGGTGACCCCCGCGGCGGAACCCATGCGGCCGAACGAAACCGCCCGGGCCAGCGGCGTGGCGAGCACGAGGTAGCCGACCGCGGCTGGAATGGTGACCAGGAACCCCAGGGCCAGGCCCCGCACCAGGGTGTCGCGGAAGGCGGTCGTGTCACCTTCGAGGTGCATCCGCGCCAGCCGGGGGAGCACCGACAACGCCACCGGCGTGGCCCCAACCGCAATGGCGAGGTAGTAAAAGTTCAAGCCGATCTGGAACGCGATGACGCCGCCTGGCACGCGGTTCGCCACCATCAGAAGCGTGAGAACCTGCAGCGAGGCGAGCCCGGCTTGCGCGAGCGATGGTAGCGCCCGCCGGATCACCACCAGGACCTCCGGGTCGCGCCACCCGGGACGCGGCGTCAGGACCACGCCGGCGCGCCGAGCCCCCCACCACTGGGTCGCCGCGTGCAGGGCGACCGCGCCGGTCGAGCCCAGCCCGAGCAGCAGGATTTCGCCCGGCGGCACCTGGGTAAGGCTGGTGCCCGTGCCGTAGATAAGAGCCGCCGCTCCAAGGACCGCCATCGTTCCAAGGTTCTCGACCGCAGGCGCGCCTGCTGCCAGCGCGAAGCGTCGGCGCGAGTTCATGACGGCGGTGGCGGTCCCCACCACCCCGTAAAAGAAGATCTGTGGAATGAACATCACGATCAGCAGCAACCCGACCCGCGTTTGGGCGGCAGCCTCCGCGACCTGCGGCCCGCCCGCGAGCGCGGCGAATCGGAACACCAGGGGACCGACGATGATCGCCAGCGGGGCGATCACCAGCAGCAGCACCAGCGTGATTCCCAAAAAGCCACCGGCGACCCGTTCCGACGCTTCGCGGTCACGGGCATCGACGTGTCTCACCAGGGCCGGGACCAGCAGCGAGGAGAAGAGCGAGCCCGCCAGCAAGCCGTAATACACAAGGTTGGGCAGCGAGTTGGTGAACTGGTAGGTGTTGCCGAAGAAGGTCGGTCCGAGGACCGCGCCGATCACCGCGAATCTGATGACGCCGGTGACGCGGCTCACGATCGTCCAGGCGGCCACGGTCATCGAGTCACGTGCAGCCGCGACCGCCTTGCCCTGTTCGTCAGGCTCCATCGCCGTCGGGACTCCCACGCGCAGCGCTAAGGGCTGCGGCCGCTCACTGCGCGCCATGGGTGGAGAGCACGACTGGCACGGTCTTCAGCAGGATGCCAAGATCGAGGAGGAAGCTCTGTCTCCTTACATAGTCAACGTCAAGGTCGAGGGCCTGCCGCATGGTCAGACTGCTCCGGCCGCTGACCTGCCACAGCCCGGTGAGGCCCGGCAGGACAAGGAAGCGCTGCGAGTGCGCCGGAGCCATCAATTCCGCCTCCCATGGCAGGGCCGGACGCGGCCCGACCAGCGACATCTCGCCACGAAGGACGTTGAACAACTGGGGCAGCTCGTCGACGCTCAGCCGGCGCAACAGCCGGCCCACCGGCGTGATCCGGGCGTCATCCTCGAGCTTGTACAGACCCTGCCGCCCGCCGGCCGGTGGCTCGGCATCCGTCAGTAGCTTGTGGACGTACTCGCGGTGAATGTCGTTCGGACTGCCGTGGTACATGGTCCGGAATTTGTAGAGCACGAATGGCCGCCCACCCAGGCCGATCCTGGTCTGCCGAAAAAGGGCCGGCCCCGGCGTCGTCAGCCGCACCAGCACCGCGACGGCCGCGAGCAGGGGGGACAGGACGACCAGGGACAGCAATCCGACACCAAGGTCGAACAGATGCTTCCCGGTCCACATCGACCGCCTGACGGCCGCGATGGGTTGGTCCGCGGGCGCGTGGACCGGTCGGCGAAGCGGCGCCCGGAGGATCATCGCGACCTCAACTCGGCTTCGGGACTGGCGGCCCCGCTGAAGCGGTAGCGGCTGGCTGAGTCGGTCACCGCATCGACGCGAGCCTCGATCGCCTGCAGCTGGCGGACCATGCCTCGCACGGTTGCCGGATTGCCGAAGGCCACAGATCCATCGGGGATATCGCGGACCACGACGGCGCCCGCGCCGATCAGGCATCCTGCGCCGATGCGCACAAACGGGAGGATGGTCACATTGACCCCGATCTGGGCGCCCGCCCCGATGAGTGGTCCGGACATCCTGGCGGCCGACGCCGCCTGACCAGGGTACAGATCATTGGCGATCGTCACGCCTGGGGCGAGGAAGGCCCCATCCTGAATCTCGGTGAATTGTGCGATGTAACAGTTCGAGTGGATCTTGACGCGGTCACCGATGCGACACCCGTAGTCCACCACCGAGTTACTCCACACCGACACGTCGTCGCCGATGCGGCACTCCTCCCGGATGACCACGTTGTGACCGGTCTGGAAGCGCGCGCCGATGCGCGATCCGAGGTACACGACGGTATTGCTGCGGATATGCGCATCCGCGCCCAGCAGCAGGTCACCGGGCGCGGTGCGCGATGAGCGATAACCGAGGATGGCGCTGGAATCCCGCTGCAGCCGGTCACCGACCCGCACGTCAGACAAGCTGGACCTCTCTGGCCGTCAGCGTCTGGAGCAACGCCTCGCAGACCCGGGCCACTTGATCGTCGCGCAGGTGTGGGAACATCGGTAGCGACAGCACCTCGCCAGAGGCGGTCTCGCTGACGGGCAAGGGACCACTGGCGAAGCGCTGGTACGGAACTTGCTGATGACAGGGGATCGGGTAATGGATCCCGGTCTCGATTCCGAGCGCGGTGAGCTGCTGCTGAACGCGCGCCCGGTCCGGCACCCGCGCGACGGCCAGATGGTAGACGCCCCGCGCTCCCGGTTCGTCCTCGACCATTCGAACAGCGCCGGAGGCGAACGCGGCGCGGTATTGCCTGGCGATCGACCGGCGAGCTGCGTTCCAAGCATCGAGCCTGGCAAGCTTCGCCGTCAAGACCACCGCCTGCAAGGCGTCCAGCCGGCTGTTGGTGCCGACCAGGTCGTGCCGGTAATGCGACCCGATCACGCGGCCATGGTCGCGGAGGCTCCTGATTCGCTTCGCCAGATCGGCGTCGTCGGTCACCACGGCGCCCGCATCGCCGAAGGCACCCAGGTTCTTGCCCGGGTAGAAACTAAAGCAGCCCGCCTGTCCGATCGATCCCGCGCGCCGACCGTGCCAGGTCGCGCCCTGGGCCTGCGCCGCATCTTCGATGAGCAAGATTCCCGCCCGGTGCGCGGTCCGGCGGAGGGCATCCATGTCCGGCATCTGGCCATAGAGATGCACCACGAACGCAGCACGAGTTCGGGGGGTGATAGCCGCGTCCAGATCATCGGCGGTGAGCAGCAACGTTCGCGGGCTGACGTCCGCAAACCGCGGAGTGGCGCCGGCGAGGACGACCGCTTCTGCCGAGGCCACGAACGTATTCGCCGGCACGATCACCTCATCGCCAGGCCCAATGCCCAGAGCGACGAGCGTCAGTTGAAGGGCGTCGGTCCCATTGGCCACGCCGACCGCGTGTCCCGTTCCACAGTAGCTGGCCCAAGCCTGCTCGAACTCCTCCACCGCCTCACCGCCGATGAACCGGCTGCCCGCGAGCAGCCGCTCCCACCCCTGGTCGACGGCGCCGCGGACCTCCCGGGTCATCGCGTAAAGGTCGGTAAAGGGGACGACCGGGTTCACCCTGCCTCCTGCCGGCGCGCAGTGGTCGCCATCGCCAGCACGGCCGGTGGCTCGGACGCAACCTGGTGCCCGTTGCCCCAACCGATCGCCTGGATGCGGCGGCTGTCGGAGGCAACCTCCTCGAGCAACACCGGGCGGCCCAATCGGCGCGATAGTTCGGCGGCTTCCAGCGTCTGCACCACGGCGATCCCGTTCTCGCCATTGGTAAGCGGGACGGCATCACCCGCGATGCACTCGATGAAGTGCCGGTCCTGGATCGCAAGCGGCTCGTCCGCGGAGATGAACGGGACCACGATGTCGCCATAGCGGTAGGACATCGGAGGCTGGGTCAAGTTGTCGCCATCCTCCGGCACGCTGACACCCTTATCGAGGATGCGGAGGCGGTCCTCGGCAGCCAGGTCGTCGTACACCGCCATCTTCTTGCTGCCGACCGCGGTCACACGGCGCACTTTGCAGGGATCGAGCCAGCTGACGTGGATGTTCGCCGACAGGCCACGGTCATCGAAGAAGTCGTCATAAAACAAGCGCAGGTAGGCGACATCCTCGAAGCGGCGGTGGGCGTGCCGCCCCGCCCAGGCCTGGACCGCGACCGGCTTGCGGCCCAGCACGTTGTTGATGATGGAGATGTCGTGAGGCGCGAGATCGAAGATGACGTTCACGTCGCTCTGGTAGAGCCCCAGGTTGAGCCGGGCGCTGTCAAGGTAGTAGAGCTCGCCCAGCTCCTCACTGCGCACGAGTTCGCGAAGCTTTCGCACCGCCGGGTTGTATTCGAAGGTGTGTCCGACCATGAGGACCACGCCGGCTGCCGCGGCTGCGTCGATGAGCCGCTGCGCGCCGCTGCTGGTCGTCGCCAGCGGCTTCTCGACGAGCACGTGCTTGCCAGCCTCGATCGCTTCCAGCGCAATCGGCACGTGGGTGCTCGGCGGAGTCGCCACCACGACCGCGTCCACGTGTGGCAGCGCGGAATGCAAATCGGCGTAACACGGCGCCATCTTGTAGTTGCGAGCGAGGTTCTGGAGACGGTCTTCGCGGCCGTCGACCAGGGCGACTTCGGCCACATCCCCGGTCGCATGCAGAACCCGGACGTGCTTCGATCCCCAGTACCCGCAGCCGACCACGGCAACGCGGAATCCGGTCTCTCCCACCGATTTCATGAACTGATCCACAACCACCAGGGCGCTGGCATTGCCACTGTACGGTCAGTGGCGCGCGATGATAATGGGCTGGTCGTCCCAGAGGATGGGACTTTCACGTCGTACCGCCGATACCGCCCAGGGACGTCTACGAGCAACGCAGCCACCGATTCAGGTTGAAGCCGACGTGATCGGTTCCAGGAATCCTTCTCGCTCGAGGTAGCGCACGATCAGCTCCGCAGCCTGGTCAGGCTGCATAGCGGCGGTGTCGATGGTGAGCTCTGGGTCCGCGGGGATCTCGTACGGATCGGAGATGCCGGTGAACTCCTGGATGAGGCCGGCCCTCGCCTTGGCGTACAGGCCTTTGCGGTCGCGCTGTTCGCAGACGTCGATGGCAGTGGCCACGTGCACCAGGACGAAGCCGCCGGATGGCTCGATCATGGCGCGCACGTCCTTACGGGCCGCATCGTAGGGGGCGATCGGGGCACAGAGGGCAATCCCGCCATGCCTTGTGACCTCCGACGCGACAAACCCGATCCGGTGGATGTTCAGATCACGGTGGGCGCGGGAGAATCCCAGCTCGCTGGAGAGCGTCTTGCGCACCAGGTCGCCATCCAGCACGGTGACCGTGCGCTCACCCTTTTCCATGAGTTTGGCGTGCAGCACCTGG